>Ga0209542_10004507_pt1 | contig 28633 bp, 26 predicted proteins | sample RifCSPhighO2_01_FD_184028 | JGI IMG/M metagenome (GOLD analysis project Ga0209542, IMG submission 184028) | Soil microbial communities from Rifle, Colorado - Rifle CSP2_plank highO2_0.1 (SPAdes) (version 2) | ecosystem: Environmental > Terrestrial > Deep subsurface > Rock core/Sediment ...
CCGGGGACGTGTGCCAGCTCCGGCACCACGCCGTGGTACTCGGGACGAACGGGCAAATACAACGCTTCTTTGAATTTTGATGGAAGTGATGATTATGTTGGATTGGGGACTGGATTAAATTCAAGTCTCGCCGAGAGTAAAGCCTTCTCTTTGGCTGGCTGGGTAAAAACGTCCTCTAGCTCTAATCAGGAGATAGCTACTAATGCCGACTGGTCGAGCCCTTACGCTGGGATTCAGTTCCTGATTGAGGCTGATGGCGAAGTAAGGTTTGACATTAATCAGAACGCTTCGAAATTGACTCGAGTAAGAACTTCAAGGGTTGTCAACGACGGGAATTGGCATAGCGTCTTGGTTACGTATACCGGGTCGGGATTAGCGTCTGGGGTTAGCATATTCATAGATGGAGTAAGGGTTTCCACTACGACTGATTATGATAATACAGATGCCGATGCCGTTAGTTCAACCGATTTTCAGATAGGCGGTAGGGATGGAGCTAGTGGTGAGATGTTTAACGGGCAGATTGATGATGTGAGGATTTATAACTACGCTCTTACCGCGACACAGGTGAAATTACACTATAATCAAGGAAGCAGTATAAGATTCGGCCCGTTAACCGGATCACCTTAGATAGGTTAGGGCGGGGTTAGATTGGTTTGAGAAAACTTATGGAAAGCTATAAAAAACTTACCACTTACATTTTGGCAACGATTATTTTTGATCTAACTATTGTATTTTGCCGCCGCTGGATTGATCCCAAATCAAGAACCACCGACCAGATGATACAAGCTGCCAGATCTGGCAAACAAAATATTGCCGAGGGAGCATCGGTCCAAAGCCTAGAGAGTTACATTAAACTTTTGGGAGTGACCGAGGGATCACAGCGGGAGCTGGCAGCTGATTTTGAAGATTTCTTGCGGCAAAGAAAGCTACCAATTTGGGAGAAAGACAACCCCGGAGTTAGGCGGTTTAGGAAATTTAGGGCGATTTGGCTGAAACCCAACCAACCTAACACGCCTAACCTTCCCAATTCTCCAGTGGAAGCCGCCAACATGCTGTTGACTTTCTGTCAGATGGAAACATTCCTTCTTAAGAGGCAGATTGAAGCTCTGAAGGACAAGTTTGTCCGCGAAGGCGGCTTCCGCGAAAACTTATTCAAGAAGCGTCTTGATTATCGTCACAAAACCGGTACAATTCAAAAAGCATTATGACACTCATCACTCCTTTCATCCTAGGCATCTTCCTTTTCCTCCTTCCCCTGCTTTTCCTCCCCATCACCGCAGATTTTTATGACTTCAATAAGCAAATACTTCTTTTTGCCACCACCCTCATCCTTTTTCTAGTTTGGCTCATCACCATAATAAGAACTCAAAAATTCTCTCTCCGTCTCTCCCTTTTTGATCTTCCTCTTTTCATCATCTGTCTAGTCTTTATTATTTCCACTATTTTAGTCTCCCCCTACAAAGTCGGTGCACTTCTTTCTCCCCTCGGCACACTTACCATACTTACAACCAGCTTTCTTTTTTTCCTTCTTAACCAAAACGAAGAAGAATCCGCCAGCTGGCGGAACAAAAAAGATTACTTTATTTTGAGTTTGGTTGCCTCAGGCACTATAATTGCCATCATTACCCTTGTCTATGCCACATCTATCCCTTCCTTTTTTCCCATAGCCTTTCTTAAAGCACCAAATTTCACTCCCCTCGGCACGCCCCTATTTGCCTTCACTTTTCTCCTTCTTCCACTTTCTTATCTTACTGCTAGGCTTATAAAAAAACCCGCACCCGGTACTCTCGTTCCTTTTCTTATCATTCTGGGAGCTGTATTCTTACTCGGTTCCTCTCTTCTTAAAAATGGCCTCAACGTCCTCCCTTACGCTTTTGGCCTTGATATCCTCCAAAAAGTCCTCCAAAATCCCGCCTCTTTACTCCTTGGTGTCGGTCCGTCCAATTTCCTGGCAGCTTTCACCCTGGGCAAACCCATCGCCATCAATTTCACCCCTTATTGGAACACTTTTTTCTTTTCCTCATCAAGCTTTATCTTCACTCTAGCTACCGAAACTGGTATCATTACTACCCTATCCTGGCTCATCCTGTCTCTCTTATCGCTTTTTGCCTTTAAAAAAACAGGGGGGGAATCCCGCCTTCTTTTTATTCCTCTTTTTATAAGCCTCCTTATTCATATTTTTACTCTCACCAGTATTTCTCTCTTTATCTACACTATAGTACTGCTCTCACTCATCTCCCCCAAAAAGACGCTCTTTACTATTAGTCTAAAAAGACTTGGCTACTTCTCTCTTCTTTTTCTTATTCTTCCCCTGATAGTTCTTTTCGTCCTGTCTGTACTTCTGGGAAGACTCTATTTGGGAGAAATCTACTTCAAAAAATCCCTCGATTTCCTTCCCCAAAATAAAGGCCAGGAAGTCTATAATTATCAAAGAAAAGCCATAAGCACCAACCCTTTTATAGATAGATACCACTACGCCTTCTCCCAAACAAATCTAGCTCTTGCCAACTCCCTCGCCGGCCTGCCTGCCGGACAGGCAGGAAAAATTGACAAAACCGGACAAGACCAGCAAAACATAACAAGACTCGTCCAGCAATCAGTAAATTCGGGAAGAATAGCCGTCTCACTGAACCGCACCAATGTAGCCAACTGGACCAATCTCGCCGGCATCTATAACAGCATCATCAAATTTGCCGGCGGGGCTGAGGGCTGGGCTATCACTTCATATAAACAAGCCATACTTCTAAATCCACTCGACCCCCAACCCCGACTGTCTCTGGGCGGCGTCTATTATTCTCTGAAAAATTATGATGAAAGCATCAAGTTTTTCAAAGAAGCTATTAGCCTCAAACCAGACTGGGCCAACGCCCACTACAATTTATCGGCAGCCCTCGCTCAAAAAGAGAAATATCAGGAAGCAATAGAAGAGATGAAGACTGTACTCAAGCTAGTCTCCAAAAATTCACCGGAATATCAAAAAGCCCAAAGCGAGTTGGAAAGGCTTACCGATCTTTCCCAGGCGAGTAAAAAGTAGAAAGAAATGCTCCGGAAAGAATTATTATATATAGTACGATCCCGGTAAAAAACGCCTTTATAGCAAAGACTATCCCTTCTTCCTTCACACAAAACCCCAAAAACTTCCGCACCCCCCAAAGATGAATGACTAAGAACAAAGAACCAAGAACTAAAAACAAAAGACTTAATTGAAAATTTATATCCCCTATTCCCCATATTCCTCCGAGTACCAATAGCGATCCCACCACCCCCGCCGCAGATATCGTCGTCACAGCCTCCTTCCCCGTCGTAGCCACCGGATCAAATTTTTTTCGCGCCCGGTATATCTTACTCCAGTAAAAAGATCTCCAAAAATATTTCTTAGCAATTGGCACAAAATCCTCAAATTCATGGTGTACCGACACTTTCGGATTAAAAATCACTGCATAGCGCCTGGCTATCCTATATGTCAGCTCTATATCCTCAACTAGTGCCGATTTGTATGTCTCATCAAATCCTCCTAATCTCAAAAAAAGATCCCTCTTTATAGCCGCCACTCTTGTCGAAAAAAGATAATAATAATTCTTAGGATCCCTCTCATTTATCCAATAACTCCAATCCCTCAGTGCCTTAAATTTCGGGAAAAAGGCATGATTCTTTTGCGCTTTATCCCATACTCCAGTCAAAGCATGTATATCAGGATCTTCAAAAGATCTTACCAACTCAGAAAGAGAATTTTTATGGAGTATCACATCACTATCCAGAAAAAAGAGTATATTACCCCTCGCTACTCTTGCCCCCACATTTCGCCCATGTGCCGGACCACTGTTTGTCTTAAGTAATAATATTTTTATTTTTAACTTTGGGTGTTTAAGAATATATTTTTGGACAAGTTCAGCCGTCTCATCACTCGACTTATCATCGACAACAATTACTTCTATAATATCCTTCCCCCTATTTTCATAGATCGAATCCAAAAGGGGAATTATTGTCTTGGAAGCATTATAGGCAGGTATTACTATGGAGATTAGAGGCTTCATTTTGAAAAAAGATATTCTCGAAATCCTGAAGGTCTGGAAAATGCAATAACGTGCTTAATCCCCCTTTTCTGTGCCTCATAAAGAGCACTCTCTATAAAGAGTATGCTCGGCGAAGCCCCATCAGTAAATTCTATTTTAGTTTCAGCTTTCAAATCGGGATATTTCATCAGTACGTTATACCCCATCGCCTCCGTATCCTCAGGTCTCCCCTGTGGCATAATCTTCCACACTTTGGCCCCCGCAATTCCCCCTTTAGCCTTTTTATGAAAATTCAACACATGATCAATATCTTTACTCACATATTCAGATATATATTGTTTTGATAATTCTTTTAATCTTATATTATTACTTTTTAATTCTAAATTCTTACTTCTAAATTCTAAATTCCTAACAGATATCGCCACACACAAAAGCGTATCTCCGTTAGGATTATTATTTGATAGTGTTCCTTTCCCAGTCGCCTCATTCCAGCTTTTAATTTTCTTTACATCCATAAGATTCATTCTCAAACACGAAATGGATCCGATAAGTTCCAAATGTTTATCAAAAATTCCCAACAATATTCCATTAGATGCTCTTTTTTCAAAATCCTCCCACTTTATATTTAGTCCAAAGCGTGATTTCTCTATTTCGTAGGCATTTTTTATATTATCTGCCTCATTACTATCTATTCTCCTGACCAGAAGACCCGACGAAATATCAGAAGTAATAAAATTTGCGGCAATTCTTTTCACAATTACTCTTTGTATTTTTCCCGTAGACGTTTTCGGAAGTTGAGATATGAAAAACACCCTTTTCGGCATCTCATAATCAGACAAGCCTTCTATTTGTTTATCTAAAATCTTTTCCTTAATCTTTTTGAAAATTGAAAATTGCCTGACTGCCGGCGAGGCAGGAAAATTGAAAATTGGCTTCAATACAATTATTGAAGCCACTTCCTCCCCCATCCGCGCGTCTGGTATACCCACTACCGCCACTTCTTCAATCTCAGGAAAATTTTTAAGAAGTACATCCTCAATAGCCGATGGAGAAATATTCACTCCACCTTTTATTATGATCTCTTTGATACGACCAATAATATAAAAATATTTTTCCCCATTTATTATCTTATATTTTCCCAAATCCCCACTATGAAACCAACCATCTACAAAAGACCTCTTTGTTGCCTCCTTATCATTAAGATATCCTTCAGCCAAAACCGGACCATATATGCAAATCTCACCTTCTTGTCCTTCCTGCGCTTCTTTGTTTTCCCCATCCATTATCGCCAAATGATTATTGGCTAGTTCTTTTCCTATTGTGTTAGTCTTTAGCCCTTTAATATATTCACTCTCAGCCAAAGTTACCGGCACTCCGGCCACCCGCAAAGCAGTCTCTGTCTGTCCATATCCTTGTACAGGACGTATTCCGTAAGTCATATAAAATTTCAGTGTTTCTGCAGGAAGAACTGGAGCCGACCCTATACAAAGTCTCTTGAAATTTTTCAAATCTTTTTTCCATTTCTCAAATTCATTAGTCTTCCCCAACTGATCATGCAGTATCGTCGGCACAATACTTGTATTAGTTACTCCATATTTAGCCGCTATCTCCCAAAATTTGCTGGAACTATAGCGGCTCACAAGTATTATTGTTCCGCCGCTTATGAGTGTACTCAAACAAAAAATTGTCGAATTTATATGATGAAGCGGCATCACTACCATAAATCTCTCTTTATCAGTAAATTCCTGCCACTTAGCAATTCCAGAAGCATTAAGAAAACAAGCTCTTTGCGTAAGTATTGCCCCCTTGGGATGAGCAGTCGTGCCGGAAGTGTAGAGGATGATATAAATAGAATCTAAATCACCCCTCATCTTCTCTATTTTTCCTATCTCCCCTATCCGACTCTTAAACTCCTCAAAACTTCTCCACTTTACTATTTTCAGATTTGGCAATTTTCGTTTTAGCCCTTCTTCATCTCCACTCTCCCCCTCTGCCTCTTTTATAAATATCGCTTTTGCGCCTGTTTCCTTGAGTTTATATATCTTACGCTCCAACAAATCCCTTTTATAATCCAGCGGCACCGTAGCCGCGCCAATATGCGCCCCCGCCAGTTCAAATATCAGTATCTCGGGATTATTATGCATGAGTATCGCAAATGAATCGCCTTTCCTTAAACCCAGACTTACTAAGTATGAGGAAGTTTTTTGTACAATATTGAAGAGTTGAAGGTAATTTAACTGGATTTTCTCACCACTATCTACATCATAAGAGATAATTGCTTCTTTATCAGAGTATTTTTCAGCATTTCTTTCCAAAAGTTCATAAACGGATGAAAAACTAAGAGGCGCACGCGGAAGATCAGCTTTCATAAGCTATGATTATAGTCGAATCGCGGAAAAAAAGCATATCAGAAAACAATCTCACCCAAATTTACCAATAATGAGTATCCCCAGAAGTATAAAAAGTACCCCTACTATCCTTCCCCCGCTTATCTGCTCATGGAGAAAGAAATAGGAAATGGCAAAGATGAGAACATATTGCAAAGCTCCAAATGGATATACATAAGATAAATCAAGACGTGAAAGAAGTATCAGCCAAAAAAAAGTTCCCATCACAAAAAATGAAAGTCCAAGTATCACCCATATATTGGTTGCCATCCTCAGTACCAAAGGCACCACAGAAGCCATATCCAGACTATCCACCTTCCCCAAGCTGGTCATCCCAGTCTTAAGTAGTGTCTGCCCCGTCACAGAAATTAAAATTGTAAGAGCAATAATTAGATAATTAATAAGCATTGTGATTTATTTTAGCAGTTTCCCAAATATTCTCAATAATGATAATATGTTATAAAAATCTATGCCCTCCATGAAATTTATATTTATCCTCTCGCTCATCATCCTGTTTGGGTTCACTATCCGTATAATCCCTCTTTTTGACAACAACTTCTACTTCACCATCGATCAGGGCTATGATGCCGTAAACGCCCGGGAAATTTTCTCGCGTGGTCAAATTCTTATCAGAGGACCGGAAACCAGTATTCATGGACTATTCGCCGGGCCTCTATGGTTTTATTTCCTAGCTTTGGGTCTTTTTCTCTTCTCTGGGCACCCAGCCGGCGGTGTCATAATTCTTATTATTTTGAACCTTTTTCTCACAACACTGATAATACTTGTAATAAAAAAAGAAATCTCATCTACTCTTTCTCTTTTTGTTGGTCTATTTCTTCAAATATATTGGTATTTTTACGATACGTCCCGCTATGCCTTCAATCCTTTCCCTTTAGTTTTTATTACCTTTTGTATTATTTTTTTCCTCCAAAAAGCACTCAAAGGGCAACAAAAATTCTTCCTTTTCGCCGCAGTCTTCGTGGGATTATCTTTCCATTTTGAAATTGCCTTCGCTATAGTACTTGCTTTACTTTATGTAGCTATTGGTCTATTTCTTTATCTAAAGAAGCACCTCTCTTTCACCAAAATTCTCTTAGGACTTGCTATTATTTTTATATTTTTGCTACCAAATATATACGTAGATCTTACTTCCTCCACATCAGAATTTGAAGTATTTAAAGCACAACTGCAAGAAAAAGATACTGTCTTTTTGGGCAATTCTTTCATCCCGGTTTTATCCAAAATGGCTTATATTATTGGAAGAAGCGCCATACCCCAAAATTATTACTTTGGACTCGCTATATGTTCCATAACAGTATTTCTTTTTTGGAAAACCAACCCCCGAAGAAAGCATTTGTTTATTTATCACCTCTTTATATTGAGTGGCTTGCTTCTTATGATTTCTATTCTCTTTTTTGGCACCAATAAAGGCTGGAACGAATGGAGAATGGTAGGAATACCAATACTACTTTTCTTTACACTCTTACTCATCATCTCGACAATATCCTCTAGATATAAATTATTTTTATACTCAATTGTTTTCCTTGCTCACTCTTTTTTCTTTATCACCCGCTACACTGAATACCTCAAACCCCAAAATGATTCCAGTATGCTCAACAATCAATTATCTACTATCGACTGGATCTATTCTTCCGCCCATGGAGAAGGCTTTTCAGTCTATATACAGCTGACCGCGGTATATGATTATACCTATCAGTATCTCATCTGGTGGCGTGGCCTCAATAAATATGGTTATCTTCCCTGCGAATATTCTACCTACCCGGATTCACCAGAAGATATTATCATTCCTGGATGGAAGTATTACCAATCTCCCCATAAATGTTCCTCACTTCGCTATCTCATCATAGCTCCTGATAAAACATTTGCACCTGATCAGAACTGGATCACCGGAACCACACGTTCAACCAAATTATTAGACAGCCATAAAATAGGAAGAATAAATATCGAAAAGAGGGAGCTTCTATCTCGATAAAATAAGCCCATCAGCAAGGGGTACTTTATAAGTCTCAGTGACATATCGGCTATCTTCCTCAGGAAGTGTGCCCAATCTGGCATTAAAAACGTATTTTGTCTGGGTCCGCTCCAGACTTTCACGAAGGGAAGGGAGTTTCGGCAATACATCTATATACTGCCCGTAAGGCAAACAACAAATATAGTAAGAGTCACGATATACCAGGCTTTGACCTGACAAATCAAAGACATAACTGCCGCTAGGCACAACCTGAACAATTTTTCTTATATTCTTCAAATCATTCTCATTGGTCCAGAGGCTTTTGGGCGTATTCATATCTATTGTAGTCTTAAGAACTACAATATATAGTAAAAATATCACTAAAACTCCCACATATTCTAAATTTCGCTTCCTCAATGTCTGAAGTATAGTAACCACAATATCAGCAAAATAAAAAGCCACAAATGGTACCAAAGTGATAAGATATTGAGCATGTTTCATCGGAAAAATATGCGTAAAAGCCACAAAATTAAATATAAACGAAGAAGATAACAAAAGTCCCGCCGCCTGGTCGCTAGTCTTTTCCTTCGATAGAAATCCCACCAGTCTTACCACTCCCCATACTGACCCGCTTATCCAAACTATCAGATTTACTACATAAGGAAAATTCTCTTTATCTCCCAATCCATAATAAGTCTGATTCTGCCAGAAAAAATGACTGGGAAACATATAAAAGTTATGATTATAAGCATTAGACAAAGCCGTCTGCACATCCGAAGGTATCTTAGTAATAAGCAAAAAGGAACCTACAACATCGCCTGAAAGTACTAAAACCATACCCAAAATTGACAGCGGTATTAAAAATCCCATCCCCCATCCCAACACTTTTCTTATTAAATCCTTCCTTTTTTCCTTCATCCACAAAAACAAAAAAACCAGAAGTATTGCCGGCAAAAAAAACACTACCTTGGGTACAAAGCCGATCCCCGTAGCATAACACACTCCCGAAAATAAATAATGCCTCTTCACAAAAAAATACATCCCCAAAAAAGCAAAAAAAGTGGCTATAAGATCCGGCCTTATCTCCAGCAACTTATCATACGGTATAGGCAGGAACGACAAAATAATTACACTCAAAAGTCCCCCCAATATCCCTCCGCCAGCTGGCGGACTCCCCTTCGCTATCAGAAAAACCACTCCAGACAGAAGTACAAAAAAAACAAACATCATTACTCTCGCCTCCACCAGTACTGTAATAGGATTACCAAAGATTGCCCACAAAGGATACAAAATATACGACAAAAACGGCGGAAAAAGATCAAAAAAATCAGTATATGGACGAAATCCCCTGAAGATATTGAAAGACCAGTGCATATGGGCAAATTCATCTATATCAAAATACCTCTCTACTCCCAGCTTCAACCTCCACCAAAGAAGATAAACCAAAAGAATACCACCTGCTATTATTAAGATCTTTTGCCAACGAGGGTTCATATTCAATAAATCTCCAAATCCTCCCGCTTTATCAGTTTAAATCCCAAAGAATGAAATTGATCCACATCTTTGGCTCCCGGCCAGGAATAATAATTGCCTCCTATGTTTTTATCCTTCTTTATTTTTCCCTCCCATAAATTCTCTAGAGTCTCGAGTAATAATTCCCCCCCCAATTTGCAACACTCCCAGTTATGCCTATGCAAACTCATTTTTTTGGATGTAACTACCTTTCCTCGAGCATATATATCTCCGCTATCCAGTTTCTCAACCATATCATGCACAGTCACTCCTCCAAACTTCTCACCCTTAAGCATCGCCCAAAAAGATGACGCTACGCCTTTATACAAAGGCAGATATCCGGGGTGCACATTCAAACATGTAATTCTAGGAATATCCAAAACCCTTCTTTTTAAAACCTGATTAAAATATGAAATGATAATATCAGGGCTATAACTTCCAAATATCCCAAGCGACTCCTCACTATTTACATCCTTCATTTTAATTATCCTCAATCTCCTCTTTCTCGCTTCCCGTAAAAATAACCTTTTCCTGCCTAAAAAAATATTTAATATTTTAGAAATTACATAAATTATCTGATCAATTGTTTTAAAAAGAAAATATCGGAGTCCATGTTTTCTATAGAAAAAAAGTAAGCTTTCTATCTTATTTTTCCTATAAAAAATCACATCAGAGACTACCACTAAAACTATGTCTATGAAATCACTTTCTAAAAGGGGTAAAAAAATGGGATTACAATAAAAATTATCATACACCAGAAGAATTACCCGCAGTTTTTCCTGCCTGCCGGCAGGCATGGTCTTTTTCATTTTTGGAAAAACTTTACGATTGCACCAGCTATCTTATCCACTTCCTCATCCCTAAGCTCAGGATATATCGGCAAAGATAATACTTCCTCACTTGCTCTTTCAGATTCCGGAAAATCCCCCTTCTTATAGCCTAAATATTTAAAAGAAGGTACTAAATGTATAGGTACAGGATAATGTATTGCAGTACCTATCCCATGCTTTTCCAAATATTTTTTAAGTTCATCTCTTCTCTTAGTTCTTATCACATAAAGATGATAAATATGCCTGGCATAAACTGATTCATACGGTTTCCTAAATTGAAAATTGAAAATTGAAAATTGAAAATTATATTTCTTAGATATCTCTTTTCTCCTCTTATTCCATTTATCCAGATATTTTAGCTTAGCCAATAAAATAGCCGCCTGAAGTTCATCAAGTCTGCTATTTCGTCCGGAAAGTATACTTTTGTATCTTTCCTTTTCACCATACATCCGATATAGCTTCACTTTCTCATAAATCTCTTTATTATTAGTTACCACCATCCCCCCATCCCCAAACGCCCCCAGATTTTTGGTAGGATAAAAAGAAAAACAACCAATATCTCCTATACTTCCCACCTTTTTTCCAAGGAATTCCGCTCCATGCGCCTGTGCACAATCTTCAATCACAGGAATTTTATATTTTTTCCCTATAGCAATTATTGAAGAAAGATCCGCCGGCTGACCATATAAATGTACCGGAATTATCGCTTTCGTCTTTTTGCTTATCACCTTTTCTATTTTTAGAGGATCTAAATTGTAAGTTTGAGGATCAATATCAACTAACTTCGGAATAGCCCCAATTGCCGATATAGCAAAAACAGATGGATAAGCATTGGCTGGAAGTATCACCTCATCCCCATCGCCTATACCCATCGCCAGAAGCGCAAGTGATATCGCATCAGTACCCGAAGCCACTCCCACCGCATATTTCACCCTTATGTATTTGGCAAATTCCTTCTCAAATTTCGCCACTTTCGGACCCAATATATATACTCCCCCATCAATCACCCCGGCTATAGCCTCATCCAGTTCATTTCTTATATTCTCATTTTGCCGCTTTATATCAAAAAATGGAATCATAATCTTTTGCTAAGGGCTCGCTCCTAAATAATCCTTACAATTATTTAGGATTGCGGCCCTTTGTGGCGGATCCAAAATGTCAACGTTATTTTGGAGTGCGCCCTAAATAAATTCTTGTATATTATACTCCCGCACCCGTGAATTACCCAATCTACCCCAAACCCAGCCCATAAATACACCAGTGAATAAGCAAAAAGCGAATGTCTAGTCTCATTTGAGGCCAATGTGAAAACAAAAGTAATAGTCAAATATATAATTATAGTAAAAAGAAACAGAGGATTCCTCACGGCATTCAATTTTTCCCTAAGTATATAAACCCCCAAACCAAAAAAAGACAACGCTAAAGATAAAAAATTAATAATCTGTAAAGGACGGCTATCTTGTGGGTAAAACGGATCTGTATAATATGCCAAATGATTCTTATCCCAGATCCATGTCATATTTCTTGTTATATTTCTTATATAGACAGGCCAATCAGAGCGCATTTTTTGCAAAAAAAGATTAAAGTATTTCTTTCTATATTCAGGAATATTAGTATAATATGTTCTATGCAGTTCAAGTTGCAGATCCCAAAATACCGGATTCACTTTATCAAGCTCTGACAATAATTCCGGATACCTGTCATTATAGAAATTCCAATACAATATCCCTTGATTCACGCTATACGGAGGAACAACGCTTATCTTCCTGAAATTATGCCAATTTGACAGAAGTGAATATGTGGACCCTATCAAAAAACCTATTATCACAAAATATAAGAAAAACCTCTTCATCTTTTTGAAAACTAAAATTGAACAGGAAAATAAAAATATATAAATTAAAAACTGCGTAGATTGTTTTACAAGTAAAAATAGACCCAACGCCACGCCCGTCGGCATCCACCATTTCACATTGTTCGAGTAATCTTTCCTTGACAGGAAAAAAGCAATTACGCTTACCAAAAACAAAGCTAATATCTCCGATAACCTAAGACCTGTATATGAAGAAGTAAAGGGATTTATCATATACAATCCTAAACCAAATGTTGCTGTCCTTACACCAAATAGACTCTTTGCGGTAAGATAAATCAACACTCCCGTAATAAGATCCAACAAAACCTGTACTATTCTTAAAGCCAATATATTTTCACTTCCAAATAGACCATAAACTCCCGCCAAAAAGACGCTATAACCTGGATTATGATCACAACAGTCCGCTGTTAATTTACCATGCAATATTTCCCTTGCCATCCTGTGATAAGAAGCCGTATCATAAATTACTTCACCAAAACCCAGACTGGATAAATATAACCTGAGGATGAATCCAATAATAAAGAGAATTATAAGTATTTTATTATTTGAGATTAGTTTACCCATCTAGATTTTCTATGGAAAAAATTTCCAATTAAATATACCCAAATATATAAAAACTGACGCTGCCAGGAAAAACAGGACCAATGAATATTCTATTATGCTCTCTTCTTTTTTCCGAAACAGAATATAAAAAGTAAACGGCACTATATAATATCTCTGCTCTATAAACCACAACGGTAGTAAAAATAACAAAGCCGCAGGATACAAAATATAATCTTCACGCTTAAGAAGTCTGCCCACCAATAAAAACACAACAGCCAAAAATACCATAGTATATAACAAAAGTTTATGCACTAAATCCTGTGTAAAATATACAGCCGCAAAATTATGTATAAAAAATGGTCCCTGATTAAAAGGATGCGTATTGCTAAAAGTTAGTGCAAAAAAAGGAAACAAAACAGCCGGCACAATAGCATATTTGAAATTCCTCCTGATCATCTGTAGTATTTCTCCACTCCTCCCCAAAATCACCGGCCAAAAAAGTATAAAGAGAGTAAAAAGAATTAAATATATATTAGAAGGATGTACCAGAGTAAAATTCACATGAGTCACTTTCCCCATAGAAAGCCTTTTATTCATAAGCATGTAAATAGCAAAAAGCATCGGCCCCAGTAAAAAATAATACTTCGAAATAACATATCTTTTTACCTTTTCTGTATCCCACTTATATCCATTTTCCCGTACATAAAAATAAACATAAAAAAACATAAGCCAAATGATGTTATTTTGCCGTAGATATATATTGAAAGACGCTAGTATTACGCCCCAAAACATTCGTTTTTTTAGCATAAGATAAAATGCCCCAAGCATAAGAAGAAGTGAAGGAAGATCAGTATATATAAGAAAGAAAAAAGGAGAAACCAAAGGAAAAAAACTAAACTGCAGAGTTCTTATTATCGCTGATTTTTCATCTTTGATTCTGGCCACCAAATAAAATACTGGAATAATCCCAAGACTAATAATCAGTGATATAAACCGAAAATAAGAAACAGCTCCGTAATATGAATGCTCCAACAGATTAAAAATTTTTCCTATTCCGGAAATGACATAGTGATACCCGGGTATCATGGGAAGCTCAGGATCTGGGGTAAAATCTCCACCTATGAAGCGCACTATCTGTCTATAGTGATAATGCTCATCCATCATCATCCCATGGTCTCGTATGAGGAAAAAGAAGAGTAAGTGGGTAGCAATTATGGCTGATAAAATGAATAAGTCGCCCTTACCAATAATGCTTTTTATACTTCTCATAATAGTCTAATGTCCATTTTATACCATTTACAAGGCTTACCCTCGGTTTCCACCCAAAGGTCTTCGTTATTTTACTATAATCAGCTTTATAATCGCCTATTTCAATATTTTTCCGATCTTCTGGAAACACAACCTTTCTATAACTTCCCTTTCCAGTAATTTTTATAACAAGCTTCACGAATTCCTCCAAAGAAACAGCATTTCCCCCCAGATTATAAGCCTCTCCCCAACCCTTTTTACTACCAGCCACCATCATGAGCCCCGCGACCACATCATCTATATAATTTATATCTCTTTTCTGTTTTCCCGTCCCAAAAAGTACTATTTTCTCCCCGGAAACAACCTGCCTTACAAACCAATTGAGTACTCCTTGTCTGGGATGCCTCATCTGATGTCTTGGTCCGTAAGTATTGGTCATACGTAGTGAAATTGTCTTTATTCCATATACAGATGTATACATAAGATGATATTTCTCTGCGGCTATGTTATTTATTCCATTTATATCTGTAGGCTCTTGTGGATGCCCTTCGTCCACGGGCAAATATTTCGCTTTTCCATATTGATTTCTTGTTCCGGCAAATATAATTTTTACTTTTGGATTATATTTCCGTACCGACTCAAGAAGTGAAAGTTGCGCCCTGCAGTTTATCTCCAAGTCAGTCATCGGATCGCGCATAGAATCTACATGCGAAAGCGTTCCGGCCAGATTAAAAATAATATCCTGATCCCTTACCATTCTATCCATTATCTTTCGCGCCCGTACATCCCCTCTCACCCATTTCACTTTCTCTTTTATTGGCTCTATATTGAAAAGATTACCTCCATACGTAGGTATCAAAGCATCCATTATCGTCACTTTGGCTCCTTTACCAACCAACTCTATCGCCAAATTACTGCCTATAAATCCCAACCCGCCGGTAATAAGTATCCTTTTATTACGATAATAATTGCCTAAGATCATATTTTCTATTCACCCCTTAACTTATACCAAAGAAATCCAAAAACATATAATATAACAGTCAGATACAAAAGACTATTTATACCCCAAAGATATGAAAGTATTGAAAGAAGTCCTCCTACAGCAGATCCAAGAAGATTATTACCAAATGCCACTGCTCGGTTTTTTGAGACAGAAAAAAGATAAACAAAAATTACACCGGAGAAAAAATGTGGTAGAGTCAGAAATACCAAAGAAAGAATTATTTTCTCACTTCCTGAAAGTGAATTAAAAAAAGATACCGGCACAAACATCTGCAAAATAAACATCGCCACAAGAAGTAAAAAGGCGATATTTAAACTGATTAATTTTTTGACAACTGCCAGATTTGCAACTAGTATAAAACTTAAAACCCCCGTAATAATAAATAGATTGGTCACCCAAGTATTTCCAAAAACAAGACTGGATTTTATTATATTTTGTACCTCAAAAAGCATAAACCCGGCTCCCAAAAAGAAAAATGGAGCACTAAAAGATCTGGCAAATAATTTCGTCCTCAAAAACAAAAGTCCTGATACCCCAATAAGTGCTACTATCCCGTGAAGAGTAGGAATACGAGGCTTATCCAAATATATATACGGCCAATTATCAGTAAGTACGTTGTCAACTTTACTAAATTTGTGCTCATTTTTCTCTACAAAATTCTTTAAATTCTTATCATTATTAAATAAATTTTCTAATATATTTTTGTCTCTTGCCGATACAAACATATATCCTCCCCAACCAAATATCCCCTCACTTCTTACCTCAAATATTTTTGGCTGGTATGAAAAAGCACCAATTAATGTCTGTGATAGTCTTTCCCCTATCCAGGGTCTTGTCACTTCAAAAGTCAGAAAAAATACTCCCCTCTCTGAAAGGATTGATTTTACTTTTGAAAGTGCTTCGCGAGTATATAAATAGTTATCCAGCTGCACATTGGTAAGTGATGAACTGCTTGTATGCGAATCAGCCAAACTCATAATGACTATATCGTATTTTGTCTTAGTTTTTTCCAAATATGCTCTCCCATCATCCACATATACCCTTATATTTTTTTTATCGTAAGGTTTCTCAGGATGATATTTTCGTCCAAGAGTTACAATCATCGGATCTATCTCCACTACATCAATACTTCTCACCCCGGCACGCACCGCCGCCGCCGCATCATTACCGGCTCCCCCGCCTATAATGAGCACATTGCCAGCACCCCTCATTATTTTGTATGGAAGATCATATTGATTTGCAAAATTTATATCTCCTTCTCTTCCTTTGAAAATTTTCTCTGTAACCTCTCTTTTCTTATCCATAGAAGAAGAAGATAGATCCAAAAGTCCCATATAACCGACATTATTTACCTCCAAATACCATCCCCTAGGCAAATTTACATTTGGTGCAATGGAAGATAAAGTAAGTTTTTGGTAAGGAGACCAAAAAACCACCGGTCCCTCATATGGTTGATGCGCTTCCCGGGGAAGTAATAAAATTATAGTCCCTACAATAAAAATAGTACATAATATCAGATCATCTCTACCCTCAAGTATGAAAAGTAAAACAACCAATGAGGCAAATATTCCCAAATACGGAGAAATGCCCAATATAGATATACCCTGAAAAATCCACATCCCCAAAAGTGAAGCCAATATATTATATGTATAAGCTACAATTGGCTTATTACTTTTATCAAATTGCCGGCCCAGAAACTGACCCAAAGGAAGAAATATAACTCCCACCAGAAGAAGCACCAACACTGTTAAAAACAGTCCTATCACAATGCCGGTTTTGGAATAAGTATTTATCTGAAACCAGATATAAGATTCTGATAGAGGAGCAAGAAGTTCGGTCAACCCGCTAAATAATTTAAACTCCACGTTTGGCAGTCTGACTATATACTCAATAGAAAGTATGGCAGTCAATATAAATATCCCGACAGCACTTACATAAAGAGGTACTTTTCTTTTTATAAGCATCCCCAACCCCGATCCCACAAAAATAGTCAGAAGTAAAGCATTGGCAATATAAGCAAATATTCTGATCTCAGTGGAAACAAGCCTTATAATCAATATTTCCAGGAATAAAATGAGGAAAGAAACTGCCGCTATCCTAAGTATTGAAGATTTGATACTAAACATATTAACTCATCTTTATTACTACTCTCCCCGCTCGCCCGCTTTTTACTAGATTTATAGCCTCATTTATTTCGGAAAGCCCCAATTCATGTGTTATCATGCCTTTTAGACTCATTTTTTTCGCTTCTAATAATTTTATTATTCTCGGTATATCAACAGTTGGATTGCTATCGCCTCCATGAGACCCTTTCAATATCTTTTTGAAATGAAGCGGCAGAGTATATATTGATACTTTATCACTCTTAGGAGGTACTCCTACCAATATAGTCTTTCCATCCGGGTGAGTAAGTTCATACGCTTTCTCAATTACTCGGGGATTTCCAGTAGTATCTATAATCACATTCGCCCCTCCGCCAGCTGGCGGATCACCGGTTAAATTCTTAATTCTAAATTCTAAATTCTTAATTCTTTTGGAATTAAATACATATGTCGCGCCAAATTTTTTGGCCATCGTAAGCTTACTATCCACTATATCTATAGCAATTATTGGATATGCCGATACCATTGAGGCAGCCTGTATTATATTTATCCCTACCCCTCCGGCTCCAAATACCACTACTGATTCCCCCACCTTGATCTTGGCATCATTATTCACTACCCCAAAAGCAGTGGTGACAGCGCATCCTAGAAGTGGAGCTATTTTAAGATCAAAATTGGATGGAATAGGAGTTACTCTATTTTCAGACACCACGGTGTAATTTTGAAAAGTCGTCACCCATCCGGCATTTACTTTTTTACCCTTCCAGTCATATATTGATGGTTCTGACTCTATTCCCGCCCCTTTCCGCCAATGAAGAACTACTTTGTCTCCCACTTTCACATTCTTCACTCCCTCACCAGTTGCTTCGACACTTCCTGAGGCCTCATGTCCTAATAAATGAGGAAGATATTTATCCGGCCCTTTTGCTCCCTCTATTTCATTGATTTGCGCTCCGCATATCGTCGTATAGTGCACTTTTACCAATACCTGTCCAAAATGAAGCTTTTCAGGAAGTAGAATTTCATCCACCATTAACGGTTTCTTTTGCTCAACTAGTATTGCCGCTTTAGTCTTAAGTATCTTATTCAAAATATATAAACTCATAATCCCCTTTATACCCAAAATGTTTATACAGCCATATCCATTCTTCTTTACTAAAAAACGCATTGCAAGTCAGTGCCCAACACTGCAAGTTGAAAAGTTCTTCTTCATTTCTATAGCTTTCCAGCATGACATACTTATTCTTCCCTACTCTTTCTATCTCTTGGAGTGCCTTTTCCAGATCAAATATTTTCAAATTATGAAGCGTAGTTATCGATATCACTAGATCAAAATAATTATTTTTATATGGATATTTATCTTGGGCTTTATGAAGTTTCAAAAATGGCCTTATTTCTTTCGGCGCATCTTTTATGCCATGCCGCGATATATCAAATCCTACCACTTCAGCTCCCGGCAAAAGTTTTTTTAGCTCATATAGAAGATGCGCCTTCCCGCATCCTACATCCAGTATCTTGGATTTATTATTCAGTTTATATAACTTGATCAGCTTCTCGGCAATCGGTTTCCACCTGCCATCATATCTATATGCTCCATATCCATATCTTCTGTTTCCATCCCAATAATCATATTCATATTTCCGCGCGACCTTCATAGCCTCAACCTTATTGTCCGTCATCCGGCCAATATAATCCCGTTTTGTTCTTTTATGCAATGGCGTAACTAAATTAATTAATCTACCCATAATATTTTTTATTAGCATACACAAAGAACTGCTTCAACGCTACTCTTTTTATTGTGGAAAATGGGGAAGAAACAACACGATTTTCTGATCCTTGGTGCAAATGCCAAGGAAAACTTTTCAGCTTCTGATACTTTTTCTCGGGTCTGCTGTCCAACCGAAAAACTCTTCCATCGACAATCTTCAAATGAAATGCGAATTTTTTTTGATCTCTAACTGATTGAAAAATGTCCAAAAAAGATTCTTTATGAAGATTTATACGTATGGTAGTCTCATTCACTTGCCTTAAAGAAGAAAAATTTTCTCCAAAAATATCCCTTGCCAAAACGTCTATCTCCTCAAGCTCGATCATGAAAAAGACAAAAGCTGTTTAACAATTTCTTCCTTATCTGCATCTAGACTATCAAGATTGAAATAGTCCACAACCCCTTGATAACCCTCTTCCCTGCGCTTACCCGCTTTGGCTTTATCGTCCCAATCGGACGCACTTTCAACAATATACCTTTTAAGAATTTTATGCCGCTTAGCCTCGACCTCCCCAAGCCTAGTCAAAAGAAAGGCCCTCAAACTTTCTTTCTCCAGTTTCTCAGGAGAAATATTCAACTGCTTAGCTAACTGATGTATCGTCATAGTGGCTAAATTATGTCACAAAATGAGATGATTGTCTATATTTCCCTACTACAACTTCCTTCGCCCTAAAACAAAAGTCTATTGGAGATGTCAATGTGCAAGATATAAAAGCTATTTCCAGAACACAAAAAACAGGCGCAAAAATGCCAATCATCGCCTTCTGAAATTGACCTATAGTGTACTCTTTTATGTATAAGAATTCAATTGAGAAGCAAGAATTAGAGGGTAAAAAGTTTTTTTACCTGTCTATATATATTTTCCGGAGTTATTTTATAATATTTCATGAGATCCGCCTGTGAGCCATATTTTACCGGAAATTCATCGGAAACTCCCATCATCTTGAACTTCTTTAGTTTATCAAAATTCGCCTCCCCCAATATTTCCGCCACCGCGCTTCCCAGTCCCCCATATATTGTCCCCTCCTCCACAGTCACTATTACTTTAGCAGCCCTCAATTGTTCAAGTAATGTCTTTTTATCTATAGGTTTCACTGTCGGAACGTGAAGAATGGTACTTTCAATGTTTTTTCTTTTCAACTTATCATAAGCATCCATCACAGGCTTTAAACTAACTCCGGTTGTCACCAAAAGTACTTCTTTTCCTTGTTGCACTACTTGTGCTCTCCCTATCTTAAAAGGAAGATCTCCGGTGACTTTAGCATCACCTGACACCCTCACATATATAGGCCCCTTGTAATTTAAAGTTTGCGGCATAAATCTTTTCATTTCCGCTGCATCGGCACATGCCACTATCGTCATATTCGGTATCGGCCGAAGGATAGCCATATCATCAAATGCTATGTGGGTAGGTCCAAGCGGCGCATAAATAAGCCCCCCTCCGCTGGCTATAAACCGCACTGGCAGATTATGCACCGCCACATCATCCACTATCTGCTCAAAACATCTTCTAGTTAAAAAAGTTGCAATAGTATTTACATAAGGAATATAACCATTCATCGCCATACCGGCAGCCATACCCACTATATGTGCTTCCGATATCCCTTCCATGAAATACCGCTCCGGGAAATCTCGTTTAAAATCATCCAAAGTTCCGGGTGATAGATCCGAACCGATATAAACGACTCGTTCATCCTTTTTTGCTAAATTGTATATTTCGGAAAGACAAGCATTACGCATAAACTTTCAGTTCCTCATACAATCTTTCCATCTCCTCATTAATTATTGCATGTTTATGATGCCAAGACGGGTTCTGCTGTATAAAAGGTACACCCTTTCCCTTCACTGTATGACATATTATTATCTGCATACTTTTTTTCTTACTCAGTACTTTTTTTATTGTTGAAGTAAGCGCTTTTGCATCATGCCCATTCACCTCAGTGACTCTAAATCCAAACCCCTCCCATTTTGCCCGAAATGGCTCCAGATCCAATACATTATATGTATTGCCATAACTTTGCATTTTATTGTAATCAACCAATATTAAAAGATTATCTAGCTTATGTTTGCTGGCAGACAATGCCGCCTCCCATGTCGATCCTTCATTACACTCCCCATCGCTTAAAAGAACAAATACTCTTGGCGATTTGGAATTTGGAATTTGCCTGCCTGCCGGCGAGGCAGGGAATTTGGAATTTCTCGCGGCAAGCGCAAGTGCCATCCCCACAGAAAGCGACAACCCATGTCCCAAAGATCCCGTGGAAGCCTCCACTCCAGGCACCTTCCCGTATTGCGGATGCCCGCCAAATTTGGATCCAAATTTACAAAAAGTCTTAAGTTCTTCTTGCCCAAAAAACCCCTTATCAGCAAGCATTGTATACAAGGACAAACATCCATGTCCCTTGCTGAAAACAAACCTATCACGCTCTTCCCACTGTGGTTTTTTGGCATCAAAGCGTAGAAACTCGTCATACAGTACACGCACAATATCTATAGACGAAAAAGCCGATCCCACATGCCCGCGTCTTACAGCATTTACAGTATCCAAAATACGCTTTCTTAAATCTTTGGATCTTTTATCCAGTTTTGTCTTTTTAGCTATCTTCTCCCAGTGATATACCGATATAGTTTTCATAACAGTATTTCCCTCAATTTCTTAATATCTTAATATCTTAATTTCTTAATCTCTCCCCTTTATCTTACTTATCCACCCAGTAATTATATGATCAAGCACCAGTTGTATATCTTCGCATGGACCATAAGACCTGCTGTCCACAATCACCGCCGTATCCACCATCTTTCCCAACTTCCCGCCATCCTCAAACCCCAAAAACCCTATTGTTAAAGCCCCCTTCTTTTTGGCATATTTTACAGCTTTTATCACATTTGAACTATTGCCGCTTCCCGAAAGTACCATCACCAAATCTCCCTTATCCACTAAGTTACGAAGTTGCTGCACAAATATATCCTCATATGATATGTCATTAGCCAGTGCTGTAAGATATGCCACATTATCAGTAAGAGAAATCACCCTAAATCTTTTTTCATTATCATCATAATGCCTAAGTAATGTTCCCTTACCCAAATCGCAGGCTATATGTGAGGCATTGGAAGCGCTTCCCCCATTTCCCAATATAAATATCTTTTTCCCTTTTTTATAGGCTACAATCAGAAGTTCAATTACCTCGCTTATTTTTTTCCTATCCAGACGGTCCAAACATCTCTTCAACTCCTTGATATAATCATCTACAAATTGATATTTATCTAAATGAACACTTTTATTACTCATATCGTCCCCAAAGCTTGCATCGTTTTTATATTGTAATACTGCTTGTTAGTTAGAGCTTCCGGTATCATACCCTTTTTATAGGCTCTTGCCAAATCCCCTATCGCTTCCTCGACACTGTGCCGCGCCCTAAATCCTAACTCTTTCGCTATTCTCCCTGATGAAACATGATATGAACGATTATCGCTAGAAGGCACTATTTTAATTTCTATGCTTTTATCCCTCAATGTTTTCTTTATCCTCTTTGCAATATCGAGTACTGAATAATTATCATACCCGGCATTAAACACTTTTCCCGCAATCGCCGCGTCCTTATATTCCAGAGTTTTTACATACAAATCCGCCATATCTTCTATATGTATATTCGGCCGCATCTGAGATCCCCCAAACACAGTCATCTTTTTATTAACCAATGCCTGTATAGTCAATATATTTACTGTAAGATCGAGTCGCAGTCTGGGAGAATATCCGCACACTGTTGATGGTCGAAGAATTAACACATTAAAATCGTGACCCTGTTTGGATAAAAGATACTTCTCCGAAAGCACTTTATATTTGGAATAGTCAGTCAAAGGCGCCAAACTCAGATTCTCGTGAACATTCTTTTCCTTCTTTACTCCATAGACACTGGAAGATGAAGCATATATTAGACGTCTCACACCAAGTTTCTTAGAAAGATCACCAATAAGCACTGTGGCATCATAATTTATGGATTTACCAAGTTTTGGGTCCAGTTCAAATGAAGGATCATTCGATATGCAGGCCAAATGAATTACCGCATCGACCCCTCGGAGTTCCTTTCCCAACAATTTTCTATCCCTTATATCTCCCTTTATTTCCTTTAAATTTTTATTCTTTTTATGATCATCAAAAACTTCTCTATTGTAGATATACCAATCTACCACTTTTACTTTATAACCCTTCTTAAGTAGTTTTGGCACGAGTACAGCACCAACATATCCGGCACCCCCTGTAACAAGAACAGATTTTATCATTTAAGAAGTCTATTTATAAATCTCGCCATATCCTCAAATTCAATCGGCTTTTTATTTCCGACAGTCTGAACTTGTATCGCCCCCGCCACATTTCCTATAAATGGTATAAGTTCACGATCAAATTTTGCGGCAACAAGTGGTGATGTCATAGCAAAAAGCGCATCGCCTGCCCCTACTCTATCGACAACTTTATCAGTCAGTGCAGGTGTAATTGTAATACCGTCTCCCGTATAGCTTAGAGACCCAAACGGACCCTTGGTCACTATTATAAACTCGCATTTCATTTTTTTAAAAACCTTTTTTATAAGCACTTCCAGTTCCCCATATTTATCGTGAGTAGCCAGTCTTATCTCCGTATCGTCAATACATATAAAATTAGCCCTAGGATATTTAGTCACTACATTAAATCCATAATTGGCGCTATTTGCCTGCACATTAAGAGCCAGAAATTTTGCCTTTTTTGATATAAACCGGATTATTCTATCAGTCATTAGTCCATGCCCAAAATCATTCACCAATACCATATCAAAATTACCTATTTCTTTTTTCAAAAAGTTTAAGATGGCTTTTTCAAGTGTCAGATCAATAAAATCATCATTTAGATAGCTTATCTGGAAAAGTTTTTGTTTGGTAAAACCGTCTATATAGCGTCTTTTTACTATCGTATTAGTATCATTTCTAAAAAAGAATTTTGCCGCCACCGTTTTTTTCAGGTGTTTATTTATGAAAGTAGTAAAAGGTTGTTTTTTACCGAGTACGCTCACCAAACGAATATTATTAGACAGTGAAGACAAATGATTGGCAGTAGCCAGTATCCCTCCAGCAAATGATTCATCTTTTATATATTGATGCACAATAATAGGCTCCTTGGATGATTTGCCAGTCGGAAAACAATAATGATACTGATCTATAATCGCATCCCCAATAACCAGTATTTTGATAGAAGATAGTGTTGCCAGCTTCTCAATTATAAAATCCGGACTGTATTTTTTACGCAAATTTTCAAGATATTTTTTAGTGCCAACTGGATAAATATTTAAGTAATCATTTATCAGTTTGGATGATGAAAAAACTATATCATCCTCAGTAAAAACTAACTTTCCGCCCACCTCACGCACTGCATCCTCTTCGCTTTGCAGCTTCGCCGGTATTTTAGAGCTTACTTTTCTTTTTTTATAATCCGGTCCTTTTACATAAAAATCCGGCTTGATAGCTTTTATCGAATCAATTGCTGAATATGAAGGAACCACCGTAACATAATCTATTGTTTCTATTGAAGACAATACCTCAGCTCTCAAATGTTGGTTAAATACAGGTCTGCCCGGACCTTTCTTGACAAATCTATCATCTGTTATGGAAACCACCAAAATATCGCCATATTTTTTGGCAGACTGGAAATGTCTAATATGCCCCGGATGTATGAGATCAAAAACACCATGGCAAAGAACTATCTTTTTTCCCTCACTTTTCAACTTAGCCACTATCCTTCTTAAGGAATTTATTTTTTTGATCTTTTGTATTTTGGCCATTTCGCCTCTCAAATATACCCAAGTTCCAGCCAAAAAACAATAGCAGGGTACTAAACTTGCAGGCTTATGGTAAAATACTAACAATATGAGCGAAAGAATTGAGGATACACTCGCAAGGATTAACGCTTACGAACGAGAACAATTTGCAAGAGCATCTTTAGAGGAACAGCAAGATATGCTCCAAAGAAAAGCATGGGAGATTACCTCAGCAGATCAAGAAATGAGTGAAAAGGTAGCAGGCTGGGGAGCTCCACCAATTTCCCCTGAAACAGCTGTACAACAAGCCCAAGATTTCTTTTCTCAACCCCATCAGGGCACTCGACAACCAACGTCTACTCAAAGATAATAATAAATAATCAAATTTCTTCTTGTTTAATTTATCACACTATTTTCCCATAGCACAAAATTGTGATTTAGGCTTTATAGGGGATTAACTATACTTCCGGTATTTTATATATCTTCAGCTCTTTCATCGGATAATCTTTTATATTTCTGGTTACTAGTGTTAGCTTATTCTGTATCGCGGTAGAAGCAATCAATGTATCAATAACAGGCAAATTTATACCCTTCTTTTTAAACTCAAACCGAAATTTTCCGGCTAACTGAGCAATTTTCTTGTCTATAAAATATATATCCACTAGGTCAAACAATAACGGAACAAAAAACTTAGTTTGCTCCTTATTCCATCCCGAGCAAAGTTCAGAAACGGAAAGAATTGATGTTGCTAATTTTCCTTTTTTATACAGTTCTGCTAGTAAACGCTCTGCAAAGGATTTTTTCTTAAAAAAATCCATTAATATATCACTATCTAGTAAAAATACCTTCATAAACCAAGCCTTCTCATCCTCTTTTCATCTAATCTTCTGGACTTTCTGATCCACGTCACCGAATCTTTAATATCCGTAAACGCAGGCGGAGCCGCCAATATCTCTTTTAATGCCTTTTCTCTTTTTTCTCTTGCAAGCTTCTCCCGTGCAGCCTCTGTAAAAAACTGGCTCACTCCCCTTTTAGACGTAATCCTTTTTACTTCTCTGACCACATCTTCTGGAACTGTAATGTCTATACGAATAGTATTATATGTATCCATATTTGAAATACACATATATTATACACATAATCATACAATTGTCAATACATTACTTCTCCCCTATCGCCACAATCGTTGTCCCCCAGGGAGTAAAGCGGAAAAGATCGTCAAGTCTCAAAAATATTGTCCCCACCAAATAGTAAAAGCCATGAAATATCTTGTTTTTACGAAAAGACTTAGCCTCATGATGTCTTTTTCTTAATTTAAGAAGCTGATTGTAAAGAGTAATAACCATACGATGAAATGGAAATCCTATCGTAAATATTTTTATTTTTTTAAATTCTTTCAAAGCCTTTTCTACCTCATTTAACTTAAATCTCCTTACATGCTCAGCATAGTCATCAAGCAAATTCCACTGCTTAGGATCATTCGGGGTGGTGATAAGAATTTTTCCTCCCTTTTTCAAAGAACTATATGCAAAATCGATTAAACTTTGATAATCCTCTACATGTTCAATTACCTCCTGAAGAATAACATAATCAAACATTCCAAACTGTTTTGGTCTAAGTTTGGTTATATTTGTTTTAACAAACTTAGTTCTGCCAGAGAGTCGCATTTGACCCACAAAGTCCCGGGCAATCTCCAAAGATTTTTGATTTGCATCCACTCCCACCACCTCAAGTCCCAGTCTTGCCGCAGCTAGCACGTTCCTACCCGCACCGCAACCTAGATCCAATACTCTCCCCTTCTTCTTATCAATAAAAGAAACAATAATTTCAGTAAGATAATTAAAAAAAGGATCACGATTTTGGGTTTGAAATATTATTTCTTTATCTTCTTTCTTATATAATTCCATAGCAAATTAATGATATATTACAAATTAATGAATCTTCTTCTTTTTTTCTCATTTATCCCTCTCGTCTATTTATTAAGTTATTTACCAGGCAGAATACTTGTACAGATTTTACCTCTGGACTATAAGGTTAAGTTTGCATCCAGTTTTGGTATATCTTTTTTTCTATATTTTCTTGCTTCTTACCTCTCTTATATTTTCCGCATTCCTTATCAATATATTATACTATCAATCTCAGTATTTCTTGCTGTCGCAACAATCATAATTATTCATTATCGTCCTTGGATTCCGTCAAAAGAAGAAATAAGATTAATAATTATCTTTTTTTTGGCTTTTTTCTTCGTTATATGCATTCAAAGCCTGATTCCCTATTATTCAGGAGCAAAACTTTATTGGGATTGGTACGAACATTTTGTTAGAAGCCAAATTTTTTATAATCATTTACCTGAATTTACCAGGTTCGGCGGACTTCTATTACCTCAGCGCATGCCATTGTTCAACGCCGCAGCCTCCTTCCTGATGTTCATCTTTGGTTCTGATTTTTGGGCTTATCAGACTATTGCAACAATGTTAAATATAATTGTTCTCCTGCCATGTTATCTCATATTAAGCCGCTTTACTTCAACTTATACTCAAACGTCGCTCTTTATTTTCCTGACAATTTTATTTTTATTAAATCCATACATCAATGCTTTACTTATCACTTATGCAGCGACCAAAACACTGGCCACTTACTATGTACTTATGGGATTATATTTCTTTTTCATTCTTATAAAGAATAATAAAACCATCTTCATTTATCTTTCCATGATTTTTCTTAGCTTTGCCCATCTCGTGCATTTTATTGTTTTACCTTATATATTTGTAACAGCCTTTTTGCTTTTTATTTATACAATTCGAAAGAAGTTTCTAATCCATTTTTTCATATCTATGCTTATATATATAGGCATAATATCTATCTGGTATACCTGGTCTTATAAAACCTATGGATCCTCCTTAACCTTTTTTTCAAATCGAAACATTGAAAAAGTTGCTTCAATGTCATATTCGCAAAGATTTGATCTTATCAAACACAATGTTTTTTATACCTCTATACCTTTTATATCTAAAGAATATTTTGATGCAACATTCAATAACATAAATTATCCGGTTATGCTTTATGATCGCATCATCACATTCTATTCTACAAATATACCTTTAGCTTTAACTCTAAATATTTTTTTATCAAGTATCATTATTATACTCTTCGGAATTCGCCGTAAATTTTTAGAAAAATCTTATACATATAGTTTCAAATTTGAATATTTTATCATTTTTCTGTTTGTTATTTCAGGATACTCTCATGCACTTTATACCACAGAATTCAGCGACTCAGGAGGCGCTCATTGGATGATGGTGCCTTCTGTCTTTCTTTTGTTTTCATTAGGTTCAATCGCCCTTATCAAATTGGCAAGAAAAATTGGAAAAATATACATAATTTTTGCTGTACTGCTTATTTCAGCTGAATCCCTAATAGGCATTGGATACAAATTATACGTTGCCAAATATGAGCTGGATCCCAAAATTAATACAAAAATCAATGTTACTAGAGATCTTCTTAGTTTACCAGAATATTTAAGGTATACAAATTTTGCCGTTCATTTGCAAAATTATAAATTAAAAACGGATAATCGCCTGATATTTCTTTATGATAGG
>Ga0209542_10004510_pt1 | contig 28622 bp, 31 predicted proteins | sample RifCSPhighO2_01_FD_184028 | JGI IMG/M metagenome (GOLD analysis project Ga0209542, IMG submission 184028) | Soil microbial communities from Rifle, Colorado - Rifle CSP2_plank highO2_0.1 (SPAdes) (version 2) | ecosystem: Environmental > Terrestrial > Deep subsurface > Rock core/Sediment ...
CGGATCAAGCCAATGCCCCAATGAGTTTGAAACAAGTTATGCGCCAAAAAGGCCGGAGATAGTGTATTGCGAAGCGTGCTACAATTCTGAAGTTGTATAATGAAAGCACGCGGAGTCCCGTACCAATTTAGAGAAATACTGCCATTAACGTCTGATGGAGCCGTAGGCGACACCGCGGAAAACCCCACATATTGCACGGAGTTAAAACGAAATTGGTGTGGGATGAATAGTGTTATAATAACGAGGTTGTATGATTCGCATAATTTTGGTATCTTAATTTAAGATATGCGCATAGCCCTATATTCAGAAAATTTAATCAGCGAGTATATATACGGTTGAGCCAGTTCCATTTTTAGACAATGGGAGGTCTGATTTGCTAAGTTTCGCCGAAGGTGGAAAATCGGACCGACCCTTAGTGAGCGAGCCGCCGGAGCGAGCGAATCGTGTCTGAAAATGGGAGCTGCAAAAACCGTTATATCGAGTAACCATATGCCGATTACCATTCCAAAAAAATTTATATCGCCACGAGAGGATCTAATCATTGTTCCCCGGAGTGAATACGAAAACCTTCTGGAGCGTGCGGTTCCGATGGTGCGGCTCACCCGACTGGAAAAACGCGAACTTGAAACCGCGCGCCGTGAAATGGCGCGAGGAGAGTTTTTGACATTGAAAGAGTTTGAACATGAATTGGACCGTTCACATACGAAAAAAGGCGTTAAAGTTGCTCGGTAAAATTCCGCGAAATGATCAAGAACGCATCAAATCGGCACTGCGGGAAATGACTGATAATCCATACGTCGGAGATATAGAGAAAATAGAGGGTGAAGAAAATACCTGGCGGCGACGCACGGGTAATTATCGTATTTTGTTTGATATTGATGTGAATAATAAATTTGTAGAAGTACGAATGATAAAACGAAGAACGAGTAGTACTTATTTATGACCAATTTTTCCATAGAAAATCTGAAAAAGGAAATTGAAGGGTTTCGGCGCGAGATCCGGGCCGAAAAAATCGGCCGGGTGGTTGAAATTGGCGATGGCATTGCGCGGATTTACGGCCTGGCGGAAGTTGGCGCCAATGAAATGCTTGAATTTGATTCTTCGGGCAGTACGGTTTCGGGCATTGCGTTTAACTTGGAAGAAGACACGGTGGGTGCGATAATACTCGGCGACTATACGAATATAAAAGAAGGAGATGCGGTGCGTCCCACCGGGCGCGTGCTTTCGGTGCGCGTAGGCGAGGAACTTATAGGAAGAGTGATCGATCCTTTGGGAAATCCGCTGGATGGCCGGGGACCAATCTTCATGGATTCTACAGGGATCCGATCCCTGTATTATCCGGCTGAACGCCCGGCGCCATCGGTTATTGCGCGCGAATCCGTAAACACGCCTCTGCATACGGGAATTAAATCCATAGATGCCATGATTCCGATTGGCCGAGGTCAGCGCGAGCTTCTGATCGGCGACCGGCAAATCGGAAAAACATCCATTGCGTTAGATGCCATAATTAATCAGGGCCGCGATAGCCGATACCAAACGCCGGTATGCATTTACGTTGCGGTGGGACAGAAAGAATCAAAAATTGCGCAAATTGTGGCTACTCTGAAAGAACATGGAGCTATGGAATATACAATTGTGGTATCTGCTCCGGCGTCTTCTCCGGCCTCTTTATGGTATCTGGCCCCGTTTGCCGGATGCGCAATGGGTGAATATTTCATGGATAAAGGAAAAGACGCGCTTATAATTTATGATGATTTGACCAAACATGCCTGGGCGTATCGCGAATTGTCACTTTTGTTAAGGCGTCCGCCGGGACGTGAAGCATATCCGGGCGATATTTTCTATCTTCATTCGCGGCTTTTGGAGCGCGCTGCTAAACTTTCCAAAGAAAAAGGCGGAGGATCGCTTACCGCGCTTCCTATAATTGAAACTCAACTGGGTGATGTCTCCGCCTATATTCCCACTAACGTAATTTCTATCACCGACGGACAGATTTATTTGGAACCCGAACTTTTTTATCAGGGTATAAGGCCCGCGGTAAATGTGGGGTTATCGGTTTCGCGTGTAGGATCCGCGGCCCAAACCAAAGCCATGAAAAGAGTTGCGGGTAAGTTGCGGTTGGAGCTGGCGCAATTCCGCGAACTCGCGGCTTTTGCCCAATTTGCCTCGGATTTGGACGAATCAACCCGTAAACGCTTGGCAAGAGGTCGCGCACTTACCGAAATTTTGAAACAGGGAGAACTTGAACCCATGCCGTATGAATTGCAAGTTGCGTTGATTTTTGCCGGAACCCAAGGATTTTTTGACAACGTTGCGGTGCCGGAGATTGCAGGAAAAGGACGAGAATTACTTGAATATTTGGAACGGCTGCACCAAAAAGAAATTTTGGATGAGATTAAAAACTCTGGGGAATTAAATTCAAAATTGGAGGAAAGGTTAAAAGCGGCGATAAATGATTTTATGAAAGTTAGTGCCTGAAAAGGAGGTCGGACTTTTTCTTGATTAGCGAAGTTAGCGAAGTCCGACTTCAATAGTTCACCACTCTATTGAAGTCGGACTTCTGAATATCAGAAATACAATGTCTTCAGTAAAACATATCAAACAGCGCATTAAATCTGTACGCAGTATTTCCCAGATCACCAAAGCCATGGAGGCGGTATCGGCCACCAAGATGCGCCGCTCCCAGGCCTTTGCGCTTGGGGCGCGCCCCTATGCCGTGGCGGCTTTCCAGATGCTGGAAAATCTGCTGGCGCGTACGCCCGAACTTCCGCCGTTACTTTTAGGAAGGCCAGTTAAACGCTCATTGCTCCTGGTCATCGCATCGGATAAAGGATTGGCGGGTGCTTTTAATTCCGCGGTATTGAAAAAGGCCGAGGCCCGGGTTGAAGAACAAACTAAATCCGGTGCGCCGTACGCGGTTATCGCAGTCGGGAAAAAAGCGCGTGACAGATTCTCTCGCCGCCGCGTCCCGATGGAACAAAGTTTTGTAGGATTCGGGGATTACACTGAACTTCGCGATACCCTGCCGGTGGCTAATTCCGTAATTCAAGGGTTTTTGGAAGAAAAATGGGATGAGGTTATTGCTGTCTACACCAATTTCAAATCAACCTTAAAGCAGGAAGCGATCATAAAAAAAATCCTTCCGGTAACACGCGAAGGAATTGAGGAAATGGTTACGGCGATTTTACCGGAAAGAGGAAGATATTCTGCGGAAAAAACTACAAACTACAAACTACAAACTATAAACTATCGCTATGAATATAAATTTGAACCATCACCCGCTGAAATTTTGAACGTATTGGTTCCCCAACTCTTGCGCGTTCATATCCATCATATTATTCTGGAATCCAATGCTTCGGAGCACTCGGCGCGCATGGTTGCCATGAAAAACGCTTCGGAAAACGCCAAGGAACTTATTGGAGAGTTGTCGCTTTTGTATAATAAATCCCGGCAAGCCGGGATAACGAGAGAATTAACGGAGATTACGGCGGGGAGAGAGGCGTTGGAGGTATAAAAATTATGAATGGAAAAATTTCACAAATCATTGGGACCGTAGTGGATGTAGAATTTGAGGAAGGAAAACTTCCGGCGATTTTTAATGCATTAACGGTAAAGCATCCGGAGGGACGCGAAGTGGTTTTTGAGGTGGCGCGGCATTTGGGGTTTGGTAAAGTGCGCGCCGTGGCATTATCTTCCACCGATGGGCTTTCGCGGGGAATGGAAGTTATGGACACCGAAAAACCTTTGTCAGTTCCGGTGGGCAAAGAAGTGCTTGGCAGAATATTCAACGTCTTGGGCAATCCGGTGGACGAAAAAGGCGAAGTCAAAACCGTAAAATATTATCCCATTCATCGTCATGCGCCGCCCCTGACAGATCGCTCCACCAAAGTTGAAGTATTTGAAACCGGCATCAAAGTTCTTGATTTGCTGGCACCCATTGTGCGTGGCGGAAAAGTAGGACTTTTTGGCGGTGCCGGAGTAGGCAAAACCGTGCTCCTGATGGAATTAATCCGCAATGTGGCCGAGGAATCCGGCGGAGTATCGGTATTTGCCGGAGTGGGGGAGAGAACGCGCGAAGGAAATGATTTGATAAAAGAGATGAAAGAATCCGGGGTTATTGCCAAAACCGCTCTTGTTTATGGCCAGATGAACGAGGTGCCTGGGGCGCGGCTTCGGGTAGCGCTATCTGCGCTTGCTATGGCTGAATATTTTCGGGATGACGAATCGCGCGATGTTTTGTTTTTTATTGATAATATTTTCCGTTTTTCGCAAGCCGGATCCGAGGTGTCTGCGCTTTTGGGCCGCATGCCGTCGGCCGTGGGGTATCAGCCGACGCTGGCAACCGAAATGGGTGAATTGCAGGAACGCATTACTTCAACCAAAAAAGGGTCCATTACTTCAGTGCAGGCAATTTACGTTCCGGCAGATGACATTACTGATCCGGCACCTGCCACTACATTTAGTCATCTTGATTCAACCATCGTGCTTTCTCGCGCATTAACCGAGCTCGGGATTTATCCGGCAGTGGATCCTTTGGCATCAACTTCATCCGCGCTTGATTCAAAAATCGTGGGCGAGGAACATTATCGCACGGCGCGCGAGGTGCAAAAAACCCTTCAGCGTTATAATGAATTACAGGACATTATAAATATCTTGGGTATGGAGGAATTATCCGAGGACGATAAATTGGTGGTGGGAAGAGCCCGCAAAATTCAAAGATTTTTGTCCCAGCCGTTTTTCGTGGCCGAAACATTCACTGGGAGAGCAGGAAAATACGTAAAATGCGAAGACACCGTTAAAGGATTCAAAGAAATTCTGGAAGGAAAACACGATGGCAAGCCGGAGGAAGCATTCTACTTAAAGGGATCAATTGATGAAATAAACTAAAGTTAAAAGTCAAAAGATAAAGGATAAAAGATAGGCGACAAAAATTTTATCTTTTATTTTTAATCTTTTTATTTTGTGCGATTAGCCATTTATTCAATTCAAAAGTCCATTTTTGAAGGCGAAGTTAAAAAACTTATCGCGCGTACGTCCATGGGCGAGATTACGGTGCTGGATAATCATATTCCTTTGGTTTCAACTCTTGTCGGCCCGTCATTATCTACTATTGACAAAAATGGTAAAAAGGATATAATTCCAGTTAGTTCTGGAATAATTGAGGTGCGGCCCGGAAGTGAGGTGGTCGTACTTGCATGATGAATAAGGAGAAATTAATGGAACACGCAGAGTCGTTGGAGGAAAAAGAATTGGAATGGGAAAGGCAAGGGCAACTCCTTGCGCGTTTTTATGAAGCTGGACAGGATGTCACGCCGCCCACAAATTTTGCGGATGCGTTCAGGCCCACAGACAGAATTCTCCGATGTATTGATGAAAGAACAAAAGGAGGATTGCCGCTGGCGGGCTCCGGCATACTGCTCGGAAGAAAGGAAGCGTTTCGCATTGCGCGCGAGATGCAAGTTGGGGCAGTCACGAGTCACGAGGGTTGCGGAGCCGCCAAAATGGCAGTGGAGCGCTTTAATGGCGTTACGCCGGATAGCGTGGTGGAAAGACATGCCAAGGAATGGAGCATTATGCTTGCCAAAGAACTCGGGGTTCATTATGCCGGACATTTGGATGTAGCACCGCATTTTCATAACGCGCGCGTGGCGTATTATGATGCCAGTGGTTCATTTGACTGGTCGCGCGTTAAAGACCTGCCTGCGGGATTTCGCATAAGCCGGAAATATCTTCCTCCGGATTACGCCAAAACGGAAATCGGCTTGGCAGTTTCCATTGCGCGGGGAATCCATGGCTATGGATCTATTATACCACTCAGGGACGAAAGAAATTCAAAGTTCATTCTGGCAGCTATTGGGGGCAAAGAGGAACTTCCGCGTATGGTGGAAGAACTTAAGTCGGTTGCCGCAAAATACTACGGCAGTGTAATCATAAAAACCCTTCAAATTCCGCATTAAAAAAGATTCTCCTCATTCAATATAATAAATCAGAGCCGCACACATGCGGTTTTTTTGTTGCAAAAGATGGTTTGGCATGTTAAAACTGCATGAATAGAACCTTGAAAAGAGATATAGATGAATCTTTTTTGGCGTGGGATTCCGTATGGAAAAGTGTTTACATCCGCCGGAGCATCAGCTATACAGCTTGGCAGCATGAAAATTCACAGCAAGTTTTGGCCATGGCATGTACAACGGGTAATAAGATGTGGGAACGAATATGAGATACGAAGGAGATAAAACTCCTTCTTTTTGTTTTGTGTTATACTTTATATATGTCCGACTTTTCGCATTTAAAAGCTAAAATACGGGATGTAGATAATTTTCCCATAGACGGAGTTCAATTTAAGGACATCACTCCGCTCTTGGAAGATAAAGATTCGTTTCGGGAGGCGATTGAATGGCTGACAGAGCAATTCAAAGGAAAAGACATTGATAAGGTGGTCGGCATTGACGCTCGCGGATTTTTACTCGCCTCCGCGGTTGCTTATTTGCTTCACGCCGGCATGGTGATTATCCGAAAAAAAGGGAAACTTCCCTGGACTACGATTTTACGCGAGCATGATTTGGAATATGGCAAAGGAGCGCTTGAAGTTCATGTTGATTCAATAAAAAAAGGGGAGCGAGTGTTGGTTATTGATGATGTCTTGGCAACCGGAGGGACTGTGGAGGCCGCGGTAAAATTAGTTGAACATTTGGGTGGAGAGGTGATTGGCCTTGGATTTTTGTTGGAATTGCCGATCGGCGGTCGGGAGAAATTAAAAAAATATAAAATCGAATCGCTTATTCGTTATTAATCTTTCGAGGTCTTGTGTATTCCGTGCCATGGCGGAAATTTGCTTTTTATTCGCATTTATGATATATTATGCAAACGGTTATTAACAAAGTGGAATAAAAGGAGGTAGAAATGAATATTTCAAATACCGCGATCGTCGTTGTTTTTTTGGCATTTATCACGGGAATCGGGATTGGAGCGAGCGGCACTTTTTTTGGAATGAGCGATTCCGGTCTGACTGCGGAAGTTTCCACCTCTAAGGATGCCGCAGTGCCGCGCGAATACAAATTTTCAAACAACATTGTCTCCGGAGAGTTTGATGTAAATTCGGAATCGCCGGAAATACAAGGTGCTATTGAGGGACTTGTCCTGGGATATGTCGAGATTTTGGACGCGGTATTCAGGGTTCTTCCAAACGATATGTTGCGTAAGCACGCGTTGGGAGCCTTTGCCGAAATGATGCTGATGTCAACCATCAAGATGGCGGAGATAACCGAGGGACTTAAATCATATGAGGCGCCGCGCGAAGACGTTCCTGCGGCACCGGAAGTACCTAAAAAGCGGGGAATCAACATCTAAGAGTCGTATTCAATACGGCTCTATTATTTTTTATGAGAATAGTGGTATAAATGATAATGAAATATAACAGTTTTATCACAGATTTTGATTTACGCGGCGGTTCAATCGCACCAACTCGTTACTGCGTTTTATAAAAATGTTCATCTTAACGCGCGTACGCTCTTTAAGATTAACATTTGAAGACGTATGAATTGATGAAAACCAAATCATTGGAGTTTAAAAGGGACACGGCCTGGCTTTTGCGCGACAAATATCATGGGTATCTTACGGAAAACTTTTTTTATGACATATACCGAATTAAAATGGGCGAGCCAATTGATTATGTTATTGGCTGGGTCCCATTTTTTGGATGTCGGATTGATTTGTCGTTCCGGCCCTTTATTCCGCGCATGGAAACGGAGTATTGGGTTAAATGCGCCATTGGGGATACCAAATTACGCTTCGGGAACAAAATTATAAAAGTATTGGATGTTTTTGCTGGATCGGGTGTGATAGGTATTGCAATCTTGAGTCATCTGTCTAACTCTGTTGTTGACTTCGCTGAAATTGATCAAAGATTTTGCCGGCAAATAGAAATAAATTTGGCATTGAATCAAATTGTTTTGGATCGCTCGCGTATTATTTGCTCTGATGTTTTTTCGGAAATTGACGAAAAATATGATTTGATTTTAGCTAATCCGCCCTATGTGCCGCTGGCGCGAAAAGATGCGGTGGCGCGTTCGGTACGCGAATATGAGCCGCCGACGGCAGTTTTTGGAGGACAAGACGGGCTTAATGTAATTCGCCGGTTTCTTGGTGATGCGCGGCAGTATTTGAACCCCAAAGGAATTATTTGGATGGAATTTGACGCGCCGGAAAAAGATAAAATAAACCAAATTGTTGAAGAATCCGGCTATTCCGGGTGTGAATTTTTGCGCGATCAATTCGGGGAATGGCGTACACTTAAAATAGTGGTATAATGTATCTATGGAAATTTTAAGTCCGGATAATTTCACGTTTTTTGGTCAACTGGCGCTGGCGGCGTTTTTAGGCGCGCTTATAGGCGTTGAGCGTAAACTTGCTGGCAAACAGGCCGGAACACGCACTTTCGCCTCGGTTTCGCTTGGCTCTGCTCTTTTTTCCATTGTTTCCATTCATGCCCTTGAATTTATTCGTGTGCCGGGAATTGTGGAATTTGATCCTACAAGAATTGCAGCCCAAATCGTAACCGGGGTGGGTTTTATAGGCGCAGGTATAATCATTTTTGAACAGGCCAAATTGCGCGGAGTAACCACTGCGGCCGGACTTTGGCTGTCTGCCGCTATCGGCATGGCTGTAGGTTTTCATATGTATGCGGTCGCAATATTTGCGACACTTCTTGCGCTTCTAATTTTGGTTATTTTATGGATGTTGGAGGAACGTGTGATAGAGAAACTGCCTGCGTATCGCCATGATGGCGATGAAAGAGGAGATGGCTAAAAATTTCGCAAAAATCGGGAAAAGGCAAGGACGACCGGCGTATCGCACGCCGTCTCATTTTAGATTCAAAAGTAAAGCGCGTACAAATCGGGCGAATACGGAACGATTAAAGCATAATAAAACATTCCAACATTCTCAAGAATGTTGGAATGTTTTGGACGTGATGAAAAAAATCCTTACACTTGTCATGATTTATGATGATACTCGTGTTCTTCTTGGCATGAAGAAGCAGGGTTTTGGCGCGGGTAAGTTCAACGGATTTGGGGGGAAAGTTCATGCCGGAGAAACTATTGAAGAAGCTGCCATGCGTGAACTTAAGGAGGAAATCGGCATTGTAGCGGAGGATATGCGCAAACGCGGGATTCTGCATTTTCGCGGAGAGGAAGCGGAATTGCTCGAAATGCATGTTTTCAGCGCATCAAAATTTGAAGGAGAGCCGAAAGAATCGGAAGAGATGGCGCCGGAATGGTTTGCGCGCGACTCCATCCCCTTTGAGAAAATGTGGCCGGATGATAAATTTTGGTTTCCATTTCTGTTGGCAGAGAAAAACTTTCAAGGGTATTTTTTGTTTCGCGGGCATGATGAAATTTTAAGCCATAGGGTTGTGGAAACCGCGACTTTCGATGACTTTAAGAAACTGGATTTGCGCGTTGCCAAAATCGTTCTGGCGGAGAGGGTAACCGGATCTGAAAAATTATTACGCCTCAAACTGGATTTAGGAAACGGCGAAATTAGGCAAATTGTTGCCGGGATAGGAAGGGTGCATGTGCCGGAGGATCTTTCGGGTCGCGAGATTGTGATTGTTTCAAATCTTGAACCGCGCTCTCTAATGGGTTTGGAAAGCCAGGGAATGTTGCTCGCGGCGGATTCCGAAGAGGGCCCGGTATTGCTTATACCCGAAAGAGAGGTTCCATTTGGAACAGGGGTAAAATAATCTCAATTGTCATTCTAAGCGTATGCGAAGGATCTCTTACGCCAAGTATAGGATTCTTCATTACATTCAGAATGACCATGACGTTTTGATAGCGGTTCTTCATAATATCCGTAGCATCCATAATGTCGGTTCAATTTTCCGCACGGCCGATGCCGCGGGAATTAAGAAAATTTATCTTTGCGGGTTTACTCCAGGACCGGTGGATGAACTTGGCAAAACGCGCAGACCATTTATAAAAGTATCGCTCGGCGCGGAAAAATATATGGCATGGGAGAAAGCACGCTCCACCGTAAGAATCCTGAAAAAGTTGAAAAAAGACGGCTATCAAATCTTTGCCATTGAGCAAAGTAAAAATTCCGTTCCGTATTATCGGATAAAACCAAAACACAAACAAAAAATAGCCCTGGTGGTGGGGCATGAAGTTAAAGGTATTTCGCCGAAAATTCTTTCACTTGTGGATAAAATTTTAGAAATTCCCATGCGCGGCAAAAAAGAATCATTGAATGTGGCTGCGGCATTCGGGATCATAACTTTTCATTTGATTCACAGATAAAAAGTTATCGCGGATATGTTAAATAATATTATCGCCATCTATAAACCCAAGGGTCCGACTTCGCATGATATTATTGATGAAATTAGAAAAATAACAGGTGAGCGGAGGGTGGGACATGCGGGAACGCTTGATCCTTTGGCACGGGGAGTGTTGGTTATAGGTATTGGGAGAGATGCAACCAAAAAACTTTCTGAAGTGGTTAAAAAAGAAAAAGAATATATTGCGGAAATTACGTTTGGTGTAGAAAGCTTGACTGATGATGCGGAGGGGGAGAAAACACAGCGGAATATTAAAGAGTCGCCATCACGCGAAACTATTGAAAAAATACTTGCAAAATTTATCGGCAAAATACAACAAACACCGCCGATTTTCAGCGCCTTAAAAATAAAAGGGGAGTCTGCGTACAGAAAAGCTCGGCGCGGAGAGAAGATAAAATTAAAACCGCGCGAAGTGGAAATCAAATCAGTTGAAGTGCTAAAATATGAGTGGCCGCGTCTCATGCTGAAAGTTATTACCGGCCCCGGTGTCTATATCCGTGCATTGGCGCGAGATCTGGGGCAGGCGCTTGGCGTCGGCGGATATCTCTCGGATTTGGAACGAACGCGTGTGGGGGAATTTAAAAAAGAAGATGCCCTTAATCTTAATCAGCTACGTAATTAGAAATGTTGCAACTAACAAGCGATCGCTTGTTAGTTGCAACATTTGAAGAGCTTGATGAGATGGATAAATTTATACCAAAACCCGGGCAAATTGATTTTACCCATGCGCGGTGGTCGCCGGTTATTAATTGCGCGGTTAAATATAGAGACAAAATTTTACTTGTTGAACGAAGTCCCGAACTTAACTTATATCCCGGCTATTGGAACGGCATTTCCGGATTTTTGGATGACCAGCGAAGTTTGGAAGAAAAAGTGAAAGATGAATTGCAGGAAGAAATTAGAATAGGGGAGGAGCACATTAAATCCATTCACCAAGGAAAGATTTTTGACCAAGAGGCGCCGGAGTACAAAAAAATCTGGATAGTTCATCCGGTGTTGGTTGAAGTAGATACCGATAAAATCACGCTTAATTGAGAAGCCAAAAATTCTAAATGGATTTTACCGGATGAAGCAAAAGAATTGAAGTTCCTGCCCGGATTTGACCGAGTACTTAAAAATCTATCTCTATGGCTACGGCAAGAAATATAAGAGGTGTCGCGGAAATTAAATAATGTTACGATATATATATGCCCATAAAAATTATTAAGGATAGAATATCCAAATTCGAACTTTCGGAAATTGCTCAAAATCAATTTGGTGATTTTGTGAAAGCCGCGGTGGACATAGAAAAAGGGATAATGGCAATCGGGGGCGAGCTTCATGCGGATGAAGAGGCCCTGCTTTTGGAAGATGGATCGCAGCAAGAAAATTTGTGGGGCATAAATTTGTATCCGAATAAAACTGCGGAAGAATTGATTGAGTTTAATTCCATGATCAATGTGCGGCCGTCCCAGGGAAATCGTTCACGAGGAGTAGAGAATCCAGACATTCAGAAAAAAATTAAAATCATTGTAAATAATCTTGTATTATAATTTTGTGCCGTTTCAACATAAAAATTTAGCGCGCGGCGCGTGGCATGAACTTTCTTTAATTGAGCAGATGGCAAATATCGGCAGTGAAATAAGCAGAGCTGTGCTTTGGCAGAATAAAGATAAGCAGGTATTTAAAAACGCCGTTGATCGCGCGCTGGAACTGCTTGATCTTACGATTCAGGATCTCCGCTGGCGCAAACGCCTAAAAGAAATTGTTCGCGTCCGCGAAATGCTTATTGATGCTTTGGGGGGCGGTAAAGAATACGGAAGTTCATTTGAATCGCTGGATAAATACTTTCTTTCTTTTGCGCTTGTCGCCCGGTTACATCGTTAAGGAATATAATGGCTAAAAAACTAAGAATTTTGTTTATAGCGATTGTTGCGCTTGTAGGCGCTGGTTTTTACGCCTACCGGAATTATTATCCGGCGATCCGGCCAGTGATAAATCCGCCGCCGGAAGATATTGTAAAATTGATTGAAGAGGGTAATAAATTTCCAGCTGAGGTTCCAAAAGAAGGAGAAATACCGCCGAAATTACAGATTCCGGCCAATACCACCGGAATGTCCTTAAAACTTCCGCAGGGTTTTTCAATTTCCATTTTTGCCAAGGATTTGCCGGGCGCACGGGTGATGGCATTTGATTCTTTTGGCAATATGTGGGTAAGCCAGACATCGCGGGGTATAATTTCTCTGCTTGAAGTTAAGGACGGGAAAACAATCGTCCAAAATGATATTTTTACGGGTTTGCGCAAGCCTCACGGCCTTGCCTTTGATCCGCAAAGCCCCACCATGCTTTATTATGCCGAGGAAGATAAAATATCGCGGGTCGTGGTGTATAGCGACGGCGAGCCGGAAAAAATTGCTGATCTGCCGTCAGGCGATGGTCATTTTACGCGAACCCTCGGATTTGGTCCGGACGGACGGCTTTATGTATCAATTGGCTCATCCTGCAATATTTGCAATGAAAGTGACTCCCGCCGGGCCAAAATATTTTCCATGAATAAAGACGGCAGTGATTTTAAGGAATTTGCGCGCGGATTGCGCAACGCCGTATTTTTTGCCTGGAATTTAGTTGACGGCAGAATGTGGGCCACCGAGATGGGTCGCGATTGGCTCGGGGATAATATTCCGCCGGATGAAATAAATATTATAGGGGGCCCTTCGACAAGCTCGGGGCAAAATTCGGTTCCGAATTTTGGCTGGCCAATTTGTTATGGTAAAAATATCCACGATACTGATTTTGACAAGAACATTTATATCCGAAATCCTTGCGAGGATATGGCAGGAAGTCATATTGATATTCCGGCTCACTCCGCCCCCTTGGGTTTAGGATTTATACCCAAAGAAGGCTGGCCGGAAGAATATTGGTATGATCTTTTGGTGGCGTATCATGGCTCATGGAACCGAAGTGCGCCAACCGGCTACCAAGTTGTGCGGCTAAAACTTGATGCTCAAGGCAATTTCAGCGGATTTGAGGATTTTATCACGGGCTGGCTTACTCCCAAAGGGGAAGCACTGGGCCGCCCGGTTGATATTTTAATTCAACCCGGAGGCAAAATGTATATATCGGATGATAAAGCCGGAGTGATTTATAAAATCATCTATAGAATTCAGACCGTCCGAAAACTTTAAACACCGGGTGTTTTTCCGTTCAACACCCGGTGTTGACGGACAGTTTTCGGACGGTCTTACCGAATTATGGAACAACAAACTCAAAAATGGCCAAATGCTTTGGTGCTTCTCCGCCACGGCCAATCGCGTTATAATGAAGAGCGGGAGCTCGTAAATCGCGGGGTTTTAAAAACGTATTCGGCGGCGCTCAAGGCCATGCGAGACGCCGATTATCCGTTATCCGCCCAAGGAGTAAATCAGGCTAAAAAAACAGCGCGTTTCCTTAAAAAACATTATGGGCGTTTTGATATAATTTTTACATCTCCATTTGCGCGCGCCTTAAAGACGGCGCAGATTGTGGCGCGGCAATTTCCGACCGCCCAATTTATCATTGAAGAGCGGATCCGTGAAAAGGAATTCGGTATAGCGGATGGACTCACCGCGGAGGAATTAAAAGAATTTTTTCCGCATGAATACGCGCGCAAGCAGAAGGAAAAAAAATATTATTACCGGCCGCCGGGCGGAGAATCATATCCTGATGTAAATTTGCGAATTTGGTCATTTCTGAATACTCTTGTTCGTGAACATGCGCGTACTAACATTCTTATTGTTTCGCATTCCGCCGTGATGCTGTGCTTCCGGAAACTTCTTGAAAAATTAGATGAGACAGATCTTTTGCGTATAGATAAAGACGACGAGCTTAAAAACTGCGGGATTATTTCATATCACTATGATCCGCACCTGAAACCCAAACCGAAACTCAAACTTGAATTTTATAATAAAATTTTAGAATGAAAAGAAAAATTATTTCAAAAAAACTTTGGAAATTACGGCCCAGAACCCTTGAGATTCACGGCGGAGGCGATTTTAGCGATCATGAATTGCGGCCAGTGGTGGATCGCGTTACCGCCTATCCTTTGGGTTCGTTTGAGCGCGCCAAGCGTCTTTTTGCCGGAGAGGAAAGAGGGTTTATTTATACTCGTATCAACAATCGTACAGTGGATCGGCTTGAGAAGCGTGTTGCGGCCCTTGAAGGGGCGGAGGCGGGTCTTGCGACTTCATCTGGAATGTCCGCGATTCTTATGATCTCTGTTCATCTTGCACATAGCGGCGGGCATATAGTTTCTTCTAACAAGCTTTATGGCGGCGTTCTTCATTTATTCCGTGAATTGTTACCTAAACTTGGCATTTCAGTAACATTCGTAGAAAATCCGTATGATCTTGGCGAGTGGGAGCGTGCCATTCGGCCTAATACTAAATTTCTTGCACTTGAAAATCCATCAAATCCTCTTATTGATCTTTTTGATCCAAAACCTTTAGTGCGACTCGCACATTCACATGGAACCAAATTAGTTGTGGATAATACTCTTGCAACTCCGGTTCTCATGCAGCCCCTAAAATTTGGTGTAGATATTGTGTGGCACTCGCTCTCAAAATACTTTGGCGATGGTGAGGTGATTGGCGGATGCATCCTCGGGAAGAAACAACTGATCGACGATTTACGTTTTAGTTGGTTTAGAACTTTGGGACCCTGCATGTCGCCGGACAATGCTGCGATTTTTTTATCTCACTCCGAATCGCTTTTTGGACGGATGGCGGAACACTCAAAAAATACCCTCACGGTGGCCCGGTTTCTTTCAAAGCATCCAATGGTGAAACGAATTTTCTATCCAGCAGTTGGTCTCCGCGCCCGGGCGAATAAAAAAATAATGCCCAAGGGTTTCGGAGGACTCATGGCATTTGAAATCAAAGGCGGCAAGCGCGATGCTAAAAAGGTTTTGGAATCGCTACGGCTTTTTTGGCACGCTCCCAATATCGGCGAATCGCGCTCGCTGGTAATTCATCCGGCAACCACTACGCACGGGCAATTGACTAAAGAAGAACTTGCCAAGGCCGGAATTACCCAGGGGATTTTGCGATTATCAATTGGTAGGGAAGACCCCATAGATTTGATTGAGGATTTGCGTCAAGCCCTTGCCACTATTTGAATTTATATTAACATCCATCTCACGATCGTGAGATGGATGTTAAGTTATTAATTTCAGTTTTTTAGCTTTAATTTGAGAAAGGTATTAACTGCCCCATTTTTTAATAAGCCGACTCTTCAAGTTGCCCCTAAACTTTTGGGGAAATCTTTAGTACGTAAGATGGGGAAGCGTGAAATCACCGGTATTATAACAGAAGTTGAAGCGTATGTTGGCCCTCAAGATCACGCCTCGCATGCTTTTCGCGGCAGGACTTCGCGCAGCGAAGTTATGTTCGGAAAACCAGGAATTTGGTACGTTTATTTGATTTACGGCATGCATCATTGCTTGAATATTGTAGCCGAGCGCGAGGGATATCCGGCCGCGATTCTTATTCGTTCTGTTGCGTTCCGACCTTATGCTTATACGCGACCGCGCATAAGCATAAGGTGCGGGAAAAGTGGCTATATGAAGGATCGAAACGAATTGTGCGGTCCGGGGAGGGTGTGTAAATATTTTAAAATTAATAGGCGTTTTAACCAAAAGCCGGCTCATAAAAAAAGCGGCCTCTGGATCGAGAACCGCGGGATAAAAATATCTTCTCAAAATATCAAACATGGCAAGCGGATCGGGGTGGATTACGCCGGAAAATGGAAAGATAAGCTCTGGAGATTTTGGATCAAGTTTTAGAGCTACTTTCTCACAAAAATTTTCCATACTTCAATCACGTCTGGGCCGAACATTTGTGAGGGCGTATGCATATGGATGTGATACGGATCGTACATAGCATATTCGCCAATGCCGCAACCAAGATCCATAACGCACGGGGGCTTGGTAAGCATCAGATAGGCAAAGATCCGGAAAACATGATCATGGTTTTTGCGTACCGTCGGCTCTTTCAGATACTCTTGATACGTTTCGTAGAACTTTGCGTCATACGGCATATTGCATACCTCGTCTGTCAAAGAACAAATCCCACCTTTTCTTTTACCACGGTAAGGGTTTGATTGGCAACTTTGGAAGCTTTTTTGGAGCCGGAGTTTAATGTTGCCAGAAGTGATTTTTTGTCTTTAGAAAGTTCTAAATATTTTTTTTGGATGGGGGATAGTTTTTTCACCAGAATTTCGTTCAGGTCTTTTTTGAATTCGCTGTACTCTTTTCTATGATATTTTTTTCCGATATCTGCAAGTGAAAGGTCGGAAAATGCGCTATATATTGACATCAGGTTGGAAATTGCCGGTTTTCCTGCGAGGTCGTATTTAATTTCTTGGCCGGAATCGGTTATGGCGATTTTTATTTTATGGCGGATTTCTTTCGGCGAATCAAGCAGAGAAATATAGTTATTGGGAGATGAGGCGGATTTGGACATTTTCTTGGATGGATCATCAAGTCCCATGATGCGTTTTGTATCATTGTTTATCAGCGGTCGCGGCTCCTTGAAAGCTTCTCCAAATCTGTTGTTGAATTTGCGCGCCAGAGCGCGGGTGAGTTCCAAATGCTGGAGTTGATCTTCGCCAATCGGTACCACGTCCGGTTGGTAGAGTAATATATCCGCTGCTTGTAAAACAGGATAGTTTAGAAGTCCTGTAAATGTTCCGTGTCCTTTGCCATTTGTCATTTGTCGTTTGTCTTTATACTGCGTCATTCGCTCAAGTTCTCCGATAGGAGTCATGGTATTCAGAATCCACATAAGTTCGGTGTGCGCCGGAACGTGTGATTGTATGAAAAGCACGGATTTTTTGGGGTCTATGCCGCAGGCCAAAAGAAGCGCCGCGGTCTCAAGCGTTTTTGCGTGAAGTTTTTCTGGATCCTGCGGTACAGTAATGGCATGTAAATCCACGATAATTACAAAAACGCGATGGGATTTTTGCAATTCTACCCACTGTTTGATCGCCCCCAAATAATTTCCGATGTGAAGATCCCCGGAGGGCTGTATTCCGCTGAGGATAATTTTATTTTGCATTTGGATTAAATATTATCCCTTCCAGTTGCTTCTCTCCAAAATTTGGTGACAATGTAGTCAATGCCCTGCAAACTTTTACGAACTTTCCTGGATTCAATATAAATTCCAATTAAAACAAGTAAAATAATAAAAAGGATAATTTCCATAAATTATACTTCAATCACTACCGGTAAAACCATTGGTCTGCGTTGGGTCTTGGTGAACAAAAATTGTCCGATTTTTTCGCGAAGCTCGTCTTTGATATAGGTCCAGTTTATAGGATGTGATCCGCCGACTGTTATTTCCTCCACTATGGTTTTGGTTTTGAGCCGTACCTCTTTCAAAAGATGCTGGGATTCTTTCAAATAAATGAATCCGCGCGAAATTATATCAGGACTTGTCCGCATTTTGCCGGTTTTGGCGTCCACTATGGCAATTATAACAAAAATTCCATCCTCCGCCAGATGCTGGCGGTCGCGCAATACCACTTCTTTAACATCTCCTACGCCCAAACCATCCACCATGATATAATCAACTGGCGCCTTCTCTTTCGTTTTTTTGATTTCCTCGCGGCCGATCGCGACTATGTCTCCATCCTCGGCAATCATGATATTTTGCCGCGGAATTCCATTCGCCTCCGCAAGTTCGGCATGCAGTTTTAGCATGAAGTAATTTCCGTGAATCGGAATGAAGAATTTTGGTTTTACTAACTGCATCATCTGCGACAGCTCATCCCGTTTGGCATGTCCTCCGGCGTGGATATCCATAGTGGCGTAGTGGTATACTTTGGCAGTTTTTTTATAAAGTACGTCTTTTAGGCGCTGGACTGTGGCTTCATTTCCCGGAATAACGGATGAAGAAAAAATAATTGAGTCCGTAGGTTTTAACGCAATGGTTTTGTGCTCGCTATTTGCAATTCGCATGAGTACCGCACGATCCTCGCCCTGCGCTCCGGTGCAGGCAATCATGATTCGTTCGTCGGGAAACCGGTCAATGTCTTTGGCGGTGATTAGCGTGCCCTTTTTTATTTTCAGATATCCAAGTTCGCGCGATATTTCCACGGTTTGTTTCATGCTGTGCCCTTCAATTATTATTTTGCGGTTATACTTTTCTGCAAGCCAAATAAGCTGCTGGATTCGCGTTAGCAATGAAGAAAAGGTGGCAGCGATAATACGGCCGCGCGCATCTTTAAAGATTTCTTCAAGGGAGTTTTGGACATCTGATTCAGAAATTTGGTGCCCGGGCATTTCAGCGTCGGTTGATTCGGATACGAGTAAAAGCACCCCATTTTTGCCAATGGCTGATAATCGCGGAATGTCAGCCGGGCGCTCGTTCACCGGATGGTGGTCAAATTTAAAATCACCGGTATGTACTACGGTTCCGGCAGGGGTTTTTAAAACAATGCCCATGCTGTCCGGAATGTTGTGATTGACATGGAAAAATTCTACCTCAATTCGGCCAAGTTTCAGGCGCGATTCTGTGGTTACTACTTCAATTTTTGGCCTTGGAAAATGGGGAAAATCATCCTGTTTTTTTAAAATCATGCCGCGAGTTAAAGCCAGAGTATAAATCGGCGGATTACCCAAGGGATCAAGAAGGTAGGGGATTGCGCCCATGTGGTCATAGTGGCCATGGGTTATGATTATGCCGCGGATATTTTTTTTGCGCGGTTTTAAGTACTCTACGTTTGGGATCAGAAAATCAATTCCCGGCATATCTTCCTGGGGGAATTGCAGCCCCATATCAACAATTACAATATCGTCGTCGTATTCATAAATATACATGGACCGCATAACTTCTCCGCATCCGCCCAGCGGGATAAATTTTAACTGGCCCTTTTGAAAAGAGGGGATGATTTTTTGCATTATATTTCGGGCGAACCGATGTCCTTGAAAAGGGCGAGTTTCTCGTCTTTGATGAGGATCGCTCTGGGGAGCGGCGCCTCGAGTAGGGATATGCCGCCTAGGCGGCAAATTTCTTCGTTGGATCATTTCAATTATTTGGCTACGAAGTATGAATAACTTACGAATATACGAAAAACATTTATAAGTCGTATTCGTATATTTGTACCATTTCGTATTTCGTAGCCCAATTAATTATGAGTTTGTAGAGGTTAAAAATCGTAATAGGTCAGATGGTTTCTCGGCGATAAATTCTGGTTCGGCTGCGGCCAGCATTTCGCGGGAATTCCAGCCCCAGGCGCAGGCAATGGAGCGAATTCCGGCGGCATGCGCGCAGTGAATGTCTCCAACTGAATCGCCCAGGACCATGGCATTTTCCCGTTCTATCCCCAGATGTCGCAGGGGAACAAGATAGGCGTCCGGATGCGGTTTGACCGCTCCGTTTGCTTCATCCGGTCCGAATACCGAATGAAAAAGATGGGATACGTTGCCATTGATTAGCACGGGGTTTATATGTTCTTTGTAATTGCTGGAAACCACAACCAGCGTGAATTTTTTGCCAAGTTCAATTAGCGATTCTTGCATGCCGTCAACCAAAGGCGCCGGAGTAATTTTTCCACCAAGCGCCCGCCAAACATGGATTTGCGCCTCGAACTCTTCATCCGAAAAATTCAGTTTATTTTTATAAAATTCTTTTACGTCTCCGGTCCAGTTTTGCCGTAAATAGGTTTCGTCCAGACGCATATCCTTATTAAAGCGCGCCAGCATATCATTCCATTTTTCAACTTGGGAATGAATGGAATTCGCAATAACTCCGTCAAAATCAAAAAATAGGTGAGTGAGCATTGGATCTATGTTAGTCGCATCTTTACAAAAACTTTTTGTATTCGCTAATAATGGCATTTTCTAATTCTTGATTTACAGTATGCTGATCCGTGGTCAGTAAATCGGACGTGTAGTGATACCCAAAATTTGGATCAATAAATTTTTCTCCTAAAAAGACGACTTCCTTTTTGTAACGGGGTCGAAAATGCCAATGAACTTGAGGCTTCGGCTCTTTTTCCTGATAAGCATTATTCATGAGACAAGACCAATTAAACATTTCCGCTCCAAATGCTTGTTTGGCGGATTTTTGCAATCGTTTAACTATGTCATGGAATTTCAGAAGTTCTGTCCGGGTAATTTCGGCGAGATCGCCGCAAGGTCTTTTAAGCAGAATAATGCACCTGCCAAGATAGGTTTGATCATAAGCCAGAATAACTTTCCAATATTCAGTTTCTATGATATTTCCTTGTTCTTTTTCCATATGCATTGTTGACTTTGAGGTTTTTGGGAAGCTTGTTTTGTGATTCTATTTAGGTATCCGGGCGGGGTTATAAGCGAAAATGCTTTTTAATCTTTCGGGCAGTTTGTTTCGGAGAAAGTTTTGTGTTATCTATCGTGATATTGTTCGCATAGGGCATGGTGGAAAATAGATTGTGTTTCTGCATGAGTCCCTTTAGTTTTTTCAGATTTTTAATTTTTCCGAAGTTTTTTCTGGAAGGGCGTTTGACCCTTTTTATGAGTTCTTTTTTTGAACACAATAACCGGATAAAACAAACTTTGCCTCGGTGCTTTTTAACGCGCTTAACAACTTCCTTAATAAATTGATCATCAGAAATTCCTGCATAAACTATGGTGAAAACGAGATTCACATTTCTTGCGGCCGCGGCTTCTATAAGTTCAAGGCGATATTTACTGACGAGATTATTAAAATCCTTTGTGCCCCAAGTAAAAATTGACTCCACCAAATCAATGGTAAGATGGTTGTGAAAAATTTTATATCCGGTCCGTCTGGATAATTCTTTTGCTATTGTTAACTTCCCGACCGCCGGAGGGCCATAAAGCACGATTAGTTTCATAAATTGTATCTGTGCATATGAATTTTTTAATTAAGTTACTCGGTCGTCTTGCCGTCACGGACTGTGTGGCTCCTCGAAAACGGGCGTTCAATCCCGTGGTGTGTTGGCCTTCTTCACTCTTAGGGCTTCGGGCGGCTAAAAGATTCAAGCTATTTTATTAGAGAATAGAACACTAATTTATATCCGTCCCGTTGGCTCCCTTGTCCTCCCACTAATGCCGCGGGTGGGATTTTAACCCACGTTTCACTTCCGTCAGCGAAACCCGGGGAAATTTTTAACGCTCGCACGTGCTTCACACGGTTCGCTAAATTTCCCGCTGAAGCCAAGCAGTTGGCTTCAGCCCTTTCGGCATACGCTTCCTTGTCCCGTTAGAAATGTCGGAGGCGGGATTTGAACCCGCAAGGTTTTGCAACCACTAGCTCCTGAAGCTAGCGCGTATGCCGTTCCGCCACTCCGACATTTCTAACGGGATGAACCAACGCGCCTGCCCCGTCAGCAAATTTCAATAAAATATAAACAAAAATATGTAAAAACTATTTTGATATAATTAAGAAGAGATACGAGTCCAGTTAGAAGTAAGACGCCGTAGGCGTCTGCCGTCATCCGAAGATGACGGACTTCTAACGGGATAAATAATCCTCTGGAGAAAGGCGGTTTTGTCTGCCACTCTCCGGAAGATTACATTATCCACAGTATAGCATAATGTAGAAGTAAATGCAAATTGCGTTTTTATTCATTCAATATCCGCGTTTTGATGGAGAAAATATTTTTTCCCTTCTGCGAGCGTTTTGGGGTACAGTTTTAAGCGTTTCTTTTTTAGTTCGGGGCTAAATCCTTTATTTTCAAATTCATGAAGCAATTGCATCAGTTTTTTCCATATTATTTCTCCTTTTTCCCCGCTGGCTGAAAGTGTTTCAAGGCATACCCGTCTATATTCCTGCAATTCCGTGCTTATTGATAATAAAAATAAGTCCGTTAAACGGTGTAAATTTGCTTCTATAAAAAGTATCTGGTCATTGTATTTTAAAAGATTCTGGCAATATTCTTTAATTTCGGTCTTGCTTATCGTATCTCGATTGACATTTGTAATTTGTTTCTGGCCCAGCGAAAGCGTTTTCGCGAGTTTATTCAAAATATAAACAAGTCCATCCTTATTAATGTCCTCATTTATTTCTTGCGGCAATTTGCTCCTATCAAAAAACACTTTAAGATCAATGTCTGATGATTTTTCAGCGTATCCTTTGGTTAAGGATCCGTAAATAGAAAAACCGATTATTTCCGGAAAGCGCTCTTTCGCGTCTTTGAGAACTTCTTTTAAACCCGTTATCCAGTTTTTTATTTCCGGATTTCTTGACAGGAAAAAACGTTTTCGTTCAAACGCCGGATTGCTGGAGATTAGTTCCCGCCGGTCTTCCTTTGATTTGCCGATATATTGTTCGTATTGTGGAAACGCCACATGACTATTGAAAAACTCGCCGGGTTTTTATATACCATTTATTTATCTCATTAAATCGGTCTGCCGGAAGGCCAATGCGTTCAATTTCGGCTCCTTGTATATTCGGCGGCAGGACGTAGAGGAAGTTTTGGGTATAGAGAAATACGGCCGGAATATCCGCGGAGAGGATTTTGGAGAACTCCTCAAATTTTTTGGAGCGAAGTTCTTTGTCAGAAGTCCGGCGCGCCTCCTCCAGCAGAGCGTCCGCTTTTTTATTGGCGTAGAGCGCAATATTTAAGCCCGGGTCTTTTATTTGGGAGGAGTGCCAGAATGCAAATGGGTCGGGCTCATACCCATAAACCTCGCCGAAAAGCAGCATGTCAAAGTTACGCGGGCGGATCACGGATGTTTCAAGTTCGGCAAAACTTTTTACTTCAATGCTTATTTCAATTCCAACAGCGCCGAGCATCTCTTTTATTTTCTCCGCCATCAGGATAAGTTCCGGCCAGTCCGATGTTGTTAAAGTAAGCCGTAGCTGTTTTATGGTTTCTTTCCCTTTAATTTTTTCTTTTTTTTCGCGAATACCGTTATTATTTTCGTCTTTCCAGCCGGATTCTTCCAGAAGTTTTACGGCGGCCGATGGGTCAAAAGTCAGTACCTTGAATTTATCCGCGGCCTGGATTGGAAAGAAGGGGATTGGATAATCAGCGGCTACAACTCCTCCGGCGGGAATTTTCACCAATTCCTCTTTTTGCAGGGCGTACGCGATGGCGCTTCGGACTTTTTTATCAGCAAGCGGAGCCGCCTGCTTCTCATTGAAAAATAGTCCGACGATCCGCGGCATGGGAATTGTGCGCAGTATATCCTTGCCGCGTCCGACAACTTCTGTCGCTGATTTTTCGCCGGCAATGGAAAATCCGTCAATTGTTTTGCGCCGCCACGCAATTAGAAGTTCATCGGTTGTTTTAAAAAATAGGAAATTAACGGTTTTGATATACGGGCCTTCGCGGTAATAATTCCGGTTTCGTTCAAGAATATACGAAGTTATCTCTCCTTCTTTATTTTGATTAAACTCTTTAAATTTAAAAGGTCCGGAGCCGATTGGTTTTAGATTATTTTCGTGTATAAGCGTCTGTTCCGGTCCGGCGCTTTCCCAGATGTGTTTGGGCAGGATTCCGAGCGTAAGGTTTTCAATAAACGGAGTATAGGCGGTTCGGAGCGTGAATTTAATTGTCCGTTCGTCAATTTTCTCCGCATTTACGCCTAGCCAATTGGCGCGGTATACGCTTTTATACTGCGGATTTTGCAGGGTCTGTACGGTAAAAATAACGTCATTGGCGCTGACTTTTTTTGCGTCATGCCACAGCGCATTTTCTCGAAGCGTTAGGGTGTATGTTTTCCCGTTTTCGCTTATTTCATATTTTTCCGCAAGGTCGTTTATGATGTTTCCATTTTCTGAATAGGTGAGGAGTCCGGAATACACAAGCCGGGATATATCACGGTCCGTGTCGTGTGCCGCATATAAGGGATTTATCAAACGCGGTTCCCGCAACATGCCTTCTTTAAACGTTCCGCCGATATCCGGGACCTGGATAGTGAATGCCCGGTATTCACGCATCAGAAGTACGGCGCCGCTGGCAAGCGCCAGCACAAAAAGCAGTATAAAAAATCGCTTCTCCACGGGCTCTAATATATGCGGAAGATAGAGAAGCTTTTTGAAACCAAATAATCTCCAGTTGCGGATAAGTCGTATGAGATCCACTGTGCCTTAATTTATTGTAATATAAGGTTTAGTAAGCCGACTATAAAAAATAGTGCCGCCAGGATTATGGTGCCGATAAAAAGTGTTTTTTCCATGCCGCGGCGGGTACGATATACCGCCCCTTCTCCGCCAAATACCGGGGACAATCCTCCTCCGCGCTGCTGCAAAAGTATGGCCCCGGCCAGAAGCACAGAAACAATAAGTTGTATGATGATCAAAACGGTTTTCATAAAAATGAATTTGCTAACATAACTATCAACGCCGCCAGGAAAAGAGTAGTTATGCCGTCAACAGTAAACTGCACGGCTAGAAAATCAAATATCCAGAGAATTACCATAGCGATGACTATATTAAAAAGTCCGAGCGTGATCCAGCGCAACGGAAAAGTAATAAGGCGGAGGATCGGCTTGAGGAAAGTATTAAGAAGCGCCAAAATTACCGCTCCGGCCAGCAGTATTTCCCAACCGCCGTTGCGGGTAAATCCGGTCAATAATTCGTCCGCGGCATATAATGCGGCGGCATTTAGTATAACGCGCCCGATGAATTTAAGTAGAAATCCCATTTTTTGATTTTAGCATGTAAGCTGTTATTTATGCAACAGCACTGTGGATAGATGGGGTATTGACCCCGTTAGAGGCGTACTATCAGTTGATAACTGCCAGCAATCCGGTTCCTTGATGTATTATCTCGAAAATAAATAGCTGTGGATAATTGTGCCTCTAACGGGGTTGACATACGCACAATTAACGAGTAATATTAGTTTATATTTCGAATTGAGGCGCAGTAATACGAAAGAGTCGCATATATATCAAATTTTTAAATAATTCAACTATTTGCGAAATTACTGAATAGTCGCAAAAGTTAATGTTAAACCCCAAGTGGAGGGATTTTTGGGTTCGTATTTTTTTGTTTCATTTTTTAAGATTAGAATATAAACATTAGCAATCGTCAATGTATCACGTTGGAGATTTATACGACGAGATGTAATTTTGTAACGATGTGTCTTTGTAGGCATGGGTCATTCAAAGATTTCGTATCGAAGTTATATCTTTAACGGGATGGACAAAAAAATTTTTTCAAGATATAAAACGTCGCGTTTGTCTTTGCCGGAACTCGCCGAAATTCAAATAAATTCATATAAGTGGTTTTTCAAAATCGGGCTGAAAGAACTTTTCGGCGAATCCTCGCCCATTAAGGAAGAATTCGGCGGACAGGGTCTGGCATTTGAATTTGCCGACTATTATCTTGATGAACCGAAATACACCGAAGCTCAGGCGCGGGAAAATAATCTTTCGTATGAAGCTCCGCTTCGCGTGCGCGTGCGTTTGACTAATTCCAAAACCAAAGAAGTGAAAGAACAGGAGGTTTATTTGGGAGATTTCCCTCTGATGACTCCGCGTGGAACTTTTGTGGTGAACGGGGTGGAGCGCGTAGTGGTTTCCCAGCTTATCCGTTCCTCCGGCGTTTATTTTACCGCCTATTTGAATCGGGGGAGAAAATTATTCGGAGCCAAAGTAATTCCGAATCGCGGGGCCTGGCTTGAGTTTGAGACCGATTCGGACGGCGCCATTCAGGTGAAGATTGATCGTAAACGCAAAGTTCCGGCCTCGGTGCTTTTAAGGATTTTTGGGGTGGCTGACAACAATGCAATACTTGAACTTTTTAAGGATATTGACACCGGCGAAATACAATATATGCAAAAAACTCTTGAGCGCGATTCGTCCAAAAATGCGGATGAAGCGTTCATTGAAATATACCGTCGTATTCGGCCCGGCGATCTGGCTGCCGTGGATAACGCCCGCTCGCTTATTCGGGCTATGTTTGGGGTGGATCGCTATGACTTGGCTGAAGTGGGACGTTTTAAATTAAATCAGCGCCTGGGATTCAAAAAAAATGTGAAAGATCCTAAAGACCGGGTGCTCGGAGCGGAGGAAATCACCGCAATTATCCGCGAGATCATTCGCTTGAATAGTTCCTCCGATGCCGTGGTTGACGATATTGATCATCTGGGAAATCGCCGGGTGCGCTGCGTAGGGGAACTTTTGCAAAATAAGCTGCGGGTGGGTGTTGCGCGCATGGCCAGAATCGTAAAGGATCGCATGTCAACCCTTGATCCGGTTACGCTTACTCCGGCGCAACTTGTAAATGCGCGGCCGTTTATGGCTTCGGTCAAGGAATTTTTTACCTCTTCCCAGCTTTCCCAATTCATGGATCAAATTAATCCTTTATCCGAACTTGAACATAAACGCAGATTATCGGCCATGGGTCCCGGTGGATTACAGCGCGAGCGCGCCGGATTTGAAGTGCGGGACGTGCACCCTTCGCATTACGGAAGAATCTGTCCGATTCAGACGCCTGAAGGCCCAAATATCGGACTGGTGGGGCACATGTCAGGCTATGCCCGTTTAAGCGATTTAGGCCTGATTGAGACGCCATATCTGAAAATATCCGACGGTCGGATTCTTGGAGAAATTGAATATTTAGATGCGTCATCCGAGGCCAAGGTAAATATTGCGCATGCTGGTGTTGCGGTTGATGAGGATGGAAATATTATGGCTGAGCGGGTGGAGGCGCGCATTCATGGAAACCCGGGAGTTATTGATAGGAAAGACCTTCATTATATGGATGTTTCTCCCCAGCAGGCAATTTCGATTGCCACGAGTTTGATTCCGTTTTTGGAACATGATGACGCCAATCGCGCGCTTATGGGTTCAAACATGCAGCGCCAAGCCGTGCCCTGCGTTCGCGCCGACGCGCCGTATGTTGGAACCGGAGTTGAAGTTGATGCGGCCCGCCATTCCGGACGGATTATTTTGGCTGAAGAGGCCGGAGTCGTGGAAGCATCCGATGCGCGCGAAATCAGGATAAAATATAAAAATGGAAAAATGAAAATATACCCGCTGGTTTCATTTTTGCGCACCAATGCATTTACCGTGATCCGACAGCGTCCGATTGCGCGCCGCGGGGATAAAGTGAAGAGGGGCGATATTTTGGCGGATAGTTCGTCCATTGATGACGGTCAGCTGGCACTCGGACAAAATGTGCTGGTGGCATTTCTTTCCTGGTCCGGGGCAAATTATGAGGATGCCATTATTCTTTCGGAGCGGCTTCTGGAAAATGACCGGTTTACTTCAATGCACATAGAAGACTTTTCGGTTGATGTGCGCGATACTAAACTTGGACCGGAAATCACGACCCATGATATTCCGAATGTCGGAGAGGAAAAATTAAAAAATTTGGATGAAGACGGGATAGTGCAGATTGGGGCTGAAGTACGCTCGGGCGACATTTTGATAGGCAAAATTTCGCCAAAGGGCGAATCGGATTTAACGCCCGAGGAAAAACTTTTACGCGCGATTTTCGGCGAAAAGGCGCGCGATGTGAAGGACACCTCTCTCCGTTTGCCGCACGGCAAACGGGGCCGCATAGTCGGGATAAAAGTATTTTCGCGCGAGCGCGGAGACAAATTGGAGGCCGGCGTGATCAAACGCATACAGGCTGAAGTGGCCCAGCTGCGCAAAGTAGCGGTGGGCGATAAATTGGCCGGACGGCATGGAAATAAAGGCGTTATTTCCAAAATTCTGCCGGTGGAGGATATGCCGCATTTGGAGGACGGAACGCCGGTGGATATTATTTTAAATCCTCTGGGCGTTGCATCCCGCATGAATCTTGGACAGATTTTGGAAACCCATCTTGGCTGGGCTGCGCAAAAACTCCAATATCGCGCGGTAACCCCGGCGTTGGCCGGCGCCACGGAAGAGGAAATAAAAGGCGAACTTAAAAAAGCCGGACTGCCGGAGGATGGCAAAGTGCCGCTTTATGACGGAAGAACCGGCGAGCGTTTTGGAAAAAAAATTACGGTAGGCAACATATATATTATGAAATTGATTCATTTGGTGGAAGATAAAATCCATATGCGATCCATTGGACCATATTCCCTGATTACCCAACAGCCTTTGGGCGGTAAAGCGCAATTCGGGGGCCAGCGCTTTGGCGAAATGGAAGTGTGGGCTTTGGAAGGATATGGCGCGGCCCATACCCTGCAGGAACTTTTGACCATAAAATCAGACGATGTTTTGGGGCGCTCCGCCACCTATGAGGCGATTATCAATGGTGAAAAAATAAAGAATCCGAATATCCCGGCGTCATTCAATGTGCTGGTGAATGAATTAAAGGGGTTGGCGTTGGATGTGAGCGTGATTAAAAAAGAAGTGCCAGCGCCGGGACCGGAGCGAGATAGA
>Ga0209542_10004511_pt1 | contig 28616 bp, 29 predicted proteins | sample RifCSPhighO2_01_FD_184028 | JGI IMG/M metagenome (GOLD analysis project Ga0209542, IMG submission 184028) | Soil microbial communities from Rifle, Colorado - Rifle CSP2_plank highO2_0.1 (SPAdes) (version 2) | ecosystem: Environmental > Terrestrial > Deep subsurface > Rock core/Sediment ...
TCCGATTCCACCCGCCCGAACGTACCGTTCGGTACGGGCGGGTTATCCACCAAAGGCGGAAGCGCGCCGGCCAAGTTTTGGCATTTCTTGGATTCAAGGGTGGGAGGCGGCTGTTTCGCGTCGAGACAGCCGCGGGTGGGAAAGGATAGGGCGATAGCACCTTGTTACATATTAATACAACGTTGTGCATATGCACAACTAGAGTTATGCTTAACCTGTGGATATACCGAAAAGGTTTGGAGAGAATTTGAAGAAAATCCGTTTAGAAAAGGACATGTCTCAAACGGATTTGGCACTCAAAATAGGGGCCGACAAGGGTTATGTTAGCTTGCTTGAGAATGGCAAGAAGAACCCCACTCTCGCCACCTTTGAGAAAATAGCAAAAGCGTTGGGTGTTTCGATGGATCAGTTGATGAAATAGTTTATGCCATCACTAAATTGGATAGGAAAAGAAGCTGTAGTAAATCACGATAAAGAGGTTCCTTTTAGGTTGCTCAAAAAAATTAAGACTGCTTCGGTTGGTGAAAACTCCAAAAATCTAATAATCCACGGAGATAACCTAGAAGCCTTAAAAGCACTCATGCCACATTATGTTGGCAAGGTTAAGTGTATATATATTGATCCGCCATATAACACGGGTAATGAGGGCTGGGTTTACAACGACAGGGTCAATTCTCCCAAGATCAAACAGTGGCTTGGGAAGGTTGTAGGGAGAGAATCAGAAGACCTAACACGACACGATAAGTGGTTGTGTATGGTGTATCCGCGCCTAAAGCTCTTGAGGGATTTACTATCAGAAGACGGAGCGATATTTGTATCTATTGATGATAATGAGCACTGCAACTTGAGAGGAGCACTGGACGAGATTTTTGGAGAATCAAATTTCATAGGTACTTTTGTTGTAAATACGACACCAAACGCTAGAGATTATGGACATATTGGCAAAATGCATGAGTTCTGTATTTTTTATGCAAAAGACTATACAAAACTGACGACAAATCTTATAGAGGATAAGGAAAAAGTTTTTAAATATAAAGATGATATTGGTGGATTTAACATCCACCCTCTTTACAATAGTAATGTCGCTTTTACAAATAAAAACCGTCCTAATTTATACTATCCATTCTATCTAAACAAAAATAAACCTATTACGGAATTTGGAGAGAATTTCTTTGAGATTAGTTTAGCTCCGAGTAAGAATTCCATCGAAATATACCCCCCGATGTCCGTGAAAGGTGACGCCCAATTCGTCTGGCGATGGGGTAAGGACAAATCATCGGAAGCATTAAACAAAGAAATTTTAGGATATATGACTGGAGATGAGGGATATAGGATAGTCCAAAAAATGAGAACATCGGAGAAATTGATCAGATCAGTTTTGTCTGAAAAAGAATATACGAGCAGACGAGGTACGGCTACTGTTGAAGAAATTTTTGGTTCAAAAACCTTTGCTTTTCCTAAACCAGTTGATCTTATAAAAACTTTCTTAAAGGCAGCAACGATCGAGGATTCAATAGTTCTTGATTCATTTGCTGGATCTGGCACCACTGGTCATGCGGTACTAGACCTCAATAAGGAAGATGGGGGCACTCGTAAATTTATCCTGGTGGAAATGGAGGATAAGGTAGCAAGAGATATTACCGCCGAGAGAGTTAAGAGGGCTATCAAAAAATATGATTTTAAGGATGGTTTTGAGTATTGTGAACTCGACAAACCGCTTTTCAATGAGCACGGACAGATTGAGGATTCGTGCGACTTTGGGCAATTTGCTACATATATCTACTTTACCGAAACCCAAACAAATATTGATCCTAAGAAAATTGACTCTAATTTTATAGGTGAGCTGGGATCTACGGAATATTACCTGATTTATAAAGGTAAAAATAAGAACGATCTAAATAAGTCATTTCTGAACAAGATTCGCAAAACTGACAGTAAGAAGATAATCTATGCAGACAGATGTTTGATTGATGATGATGTGCTAGCAAGCTATAACGTCGTCTTCAAACAGATACCTTACGAAGTAAAAATTTACTAATATGATTACCAAAAAAGAAAAAATTGCAGTTCAAATCATATATGAAGAATACAAAAAGGATAATAATTCCGATAAAATTTACATGAAAACTGATGAATTGATAAGCAAATCTTCTGGACGACTATCATTACCTGATCTTCATGCGCTAATCCTACACGGTCATTCACAATATATAGGGTTCCATGGTGTCGCTGATACAATGGTGAAAATTAGTCCGGCAGGAATATCTTATATGGAGGATAAACCGATGAGAATTATAAACAATATAGCTTTTTGGATTTTTGGGGTATCTTCAGTGATTGCCGCAATATATGCTGCACTAACTTACTACTTTAGATAATATGGAACTTAAAAAATACCAAAAAAATACACTGGAAACACTTGAAAAATTCCTCAAGGAATTGCGTAAAGCGGGGCTGAAATACGCATTCATGGGTATAACCGAGAAACCCTATCATGCAGACGCATTTGGCGATATTCCTTTTGTTTGTATCAAAATCCCAACAGGCGGTGGAAAAACACTTGTAGGTTGCCACGCAGTTGAAAAGATCATGAGTGGTGCACTCCAAAACATGATGGAACGAGGGATAGTTTTGTGGTTTACGCCATCCGAAGCAATCAAAACTCAAACACTCAAGAAGTTTAAGGACCGAAAAGACTGGCATCGTAGAGCGCTGGACGAGGCTTTTGGTAACAATATAAAAGTATTTTCCAATGAGGAAGCCTTGAGTATTCGCAAAGAGGATGTAAGCGATAATCTTTGTATAGTCATTGCCAGTCTTGAGGCGTTTAGAAAAGAAAAAACACTACAGAAAAAATATAAAGTATACCAGGAAAATGGTGCACTCCTCCCGCACTTTGAACATCTAGATGAGCCAGACTATCTTGAGCGCGATAGTGAAGGATCCGTTATTAATTCCCTCGCCAATGTCGTTAGACTAAGTACCCCTCTTGTAGTTATTGATGAGGGCCACAAAACAGCAACTAAGCTTTCAATTGATTTCCTAAAAGACCTCAATCCGAGTTTTATCGTTGAGTATACGGCTACCCCGCGCGCCAAGAGCAATATTCTTGTCGAGGTTCATGCTTCCGAACTCAAGGATGAGCAGATGGTAAAGATCCCCATCGTTCTTGAAAGTGCGGCTCAATGGCAAAATGCTCTTACCCGAGGCATTGAGAAGCGTATTGAGCTAGAAAAAGATGCTAAGAAAATCAAGGGAGAATATATTCGACCGATTGCTTTACTTCAAGCTCAGCCAAAGAGCAAAGATGGTCATAGTATTACTGTCGAACAAATAAAAAACTTTCTTTTGGAGCGAAAGATTTCTACTGATGAAATTGCAATCAAGACTTCCGAGAAGAATGAGCTAGAGGGAATCGATCTATTTAATAAAACTTGCAAAATTCGCTATATCATTACAGTAAATGCTTTAGCCGAGGGCTGGGACTGCTCTTTTGCCTATGTTCTCGTATCTGTCGCAAATCTTGGTTCAAAAATTGCCGTTGAACAAATCATTGGCCGTGTCATTCGTCTACCTAACGCCAAGAGGAAAGCCAACGAGGATTTCAACAGAAGTTATGTTTTTGCTTCAGCCAGGGATTTTAATGAAGCCGCCGGGCAAATAATCTCTGGTCTTGAGAGTAATGGTTATAGCCGCTCTGATTTGATAAGCAGTGACAAGAAAGATGCAGTTTATGAGCTAGAGGCTAAGAAAGCAGTAACAGATACTCTCAAAGTGCCAATGATGGCTCTTGATGGCGACCAACTATCTTTTGAGGACTTGATTGGAGATGACTTTGAGCTTGCTAAACAGGATTGCAAATTTGATTTTCAGATCCATTATGACAATGATGGGAGAGCAATCATTGATATCAAGAAAGATGATGAGTGGATGCGCGGAGCGCAGATGTTTTTGAAGTTAAGTTATTCTGATAGGAACTTTACAAAGAGCGAGCTAGTGCAGTGGCTTGATAAGAGGCTACGTTTTGCCTTGCTTGAGAAATCCGACAAGGTTAGTTTTCTTGATAAAGCCATTGAGTATCAACTCAAAGGCCATACATTATCCGAGCTATCGGTAAATCGGTTTGTGTTAGCTGATAGAATGAGCGAGTTTATCAACGGCGTTCTTGAAAAGTACGCTAAAGAAAAGTTTGATGCCCTCATGCAAAAGAAGAAGATTGCAACAAAGCTATTCAGTGCTTTCCCTAGCACAATCACCTTAAAACAGTCTATACCACAGGAGTTTAATAAGAATTATTACGAAAAGATAGACAAACTAAACGGAGAGGAGCTTAGTTTTGTAAAAAGACTTGATCTGGACACACTTCCGAATATAAAATATTGGGCTCGAAGCAGAGAAAAAATTGATCCATTTTATATTCAAGGATGGCGCAAAGGTAAGTTCTACCCAGACTTCATTGCTGTCACTAAAAAAGGCACGATCATTGCTCTTGAATGGAAAGGTGAAGATCGAGTAAGCAACGAAGACACGGCATACAAGGTTGAGATTGGAGAGATGTGGGCGAAACTTGACGGGGCGAAACTGCACTTTTTCTTGGTACACAATGGAAATGTTGAGAACGTATTGAAAGAGATAGAAAGACTATAATCAATGAATGAAACCGTCTATTTAATTTTAAACAGCATAAGTGACGGGTGGCGTAGTATAACAAGCATTCTTGAACCAATATTGCGAGATCTAGACCCGTCACTTTTTCAGAATATCATTCTGGGTATTTTGGCTATCTTCATACCATTTGCCATAGTCTTTTTAACTGATATTTTGGGATTAAAAAAACCTAAGAGTGATTTTGATGGTATGGTACTGAGTGAGGAGGTACTCGGTACAACAAAAGTATTTTGGTTAGCAGTTACGGGGATATTTATACTAGCCTTTTTCTCAGGAGCTGACATATCGAATACTCGGAAAATTGTTGCAATATTTGTCTCAATTGTATTGATCGCAACGTTTTGGAAACCATTCAGAAAAATACTTAGGTTCTCCGAGGGTCATAAACCAGAGTTTGAGTTAAGTTTTTTGAAGCACTTAAAAATTCCAAATAACAGTCGGATTGAAGACCGGAATCAAAAAAGTAGGGTCTCCAGAGCATGGAGTTCCTTTTGGGTTAAAGGTGTCAGGAACCTTTGGTTAAAGGTGTTAAAGGGTTAAAGGTGTCAGGAACCTTTGTTTATTAGTACGCAAAACCCTGCCGAGGTCAGTGGGGACTCCGACAGGGTGGAAACAAGCTACCACCGCCACGTGGATCAGGTCTCGGGGTCGCTCGCGCAAACGAAGCAAGAGTCCCCGAGCGAGTGTGGGCGCCACGTACTTGAGCGCCGTTTTACCCACTGCCGTGAGGACCAGATCCGCTCCCACGATTGCCTGCTCAACAGACTCCATATTTGTGGCTTGTATGGCCCTAACACCCCTAACCACTTGCTCGCTGACACCTCCGGCTGAAACAATCATAACTGGGTACTCGCCCTCGGTGTTGATTGCGTCGATCTTACTCTCATCTGTGTCAATGAAAGAGACCTCGAATCCCGCATGGTTGAGCAACAACCCCAGGAAACCCCTCCCGATATTCCCCGCCCCAAAGATCAATCCCTTCATCTATCGCCTCCCTTTCCTTTGTGTGATCTGTCTAGAGACTAGAACTACGCCACTGACAATGAAGTGGTATAATGGGTTGGGTAGGTTTATAAAATTAACTAAACACAAATATGAATACTAATATTGAACTTGATAACTTAAAGCGCCAGTTCCAGAAGACGACTGATGATATCCGAAGAAAAGAACAAGAAAAAACCAAACTAAAAGCAGAAGTAGATAAAATGAAGCGCGAACTAATTACAAGTGAAAATGAGCTCCGAACTCTCGAAGCAGAGCTCGATAGATTGAAAAGTGAGCTATCAAGAGATGAACGTGAAATAAGTGAGCTATCGAGAGAACTCGCAAAGGCCGTCAAGAAATAGGTATATACTTCTTAAGTAAATCAGCTGTAATACTGTACGCTCTCACAAATGAATCATCAACATGAGCGTACAAAATACCTTCTTGCGTAGCTATGGGAACAAACTGACTGGCGAAGGTAATCGTCTCGGCTTCGCTATCTTTAATAAATGACTCGGGAGATACCCAATCTATCTTGCCGTGTTCATAATCATAGATGAATAGGCCAACAGAGAATGTGCCATAGTGAGTCTCGTCGCCAACTTTTGTATTGGCTTCTCGACCGTTCATAAATCCTAGCAACTTGCCTTCACCCACATCGATAAACTCGCGAGGCAGGAGTGGTCCAGGCGAAGCATGACCGCCAATCCAGGGTATTTTATGTTCGGCCGGATGGAAAACTGTTTCGCCAAATTCCCACGATTTACCCATATCAAGAACTTTGGCAACACGAACAGTGGAGTAATCTATTTTATCAACCCTATCCGCCGACTCAAATAGGTTGTACCTCAATTCTTGCTTGTTTATTGGTGCTATTGATACCTCCTTGGCAGATTGATTATGGTCCGCGCCAAGTAGCACAGGCATGGTCATTACAAGTGAATCAAGATCCTTACCAACAGCGTGGCCAAGATAAATGCGCATCCTCTCATGTTCTGGACCAGTTAATTTGTGTTTAAGTGGAATGGTAAAATACAAATGCATCATATTAGCTTTCTCATCTATCCAAATATCGGGGTCTTCAAGTCCGATGAAGTTCCAACCTGGGCCACTCAACTGCGAAATTATCTCTTCTTGGTTTTTGATAACCACCTTTTCTCCTATCGCGTAATGTTCTAGCGTATCGCCATGCACTTTGTGCAATACACTACGATCTAGGTTACCTTTAACCTTCACATCACCGGAACGACTAGTGATGCAGCGCAATACCCCGTCGTGGTACCCAGTGCGCGAATCAAGAGCGATAGCCATGACATGCTCAAATCGCTCGTCAGTCTCAACTACTTTTCCTTTGTGTTCCATTTTATCCATAATTTTTACTTCTTACTCTCCAGTTCGTAGATTCGATGCTTTGCAGCGCGGAGTTCGTGTTCGAGATGGATAACCTCCTTACTCATGCGGGCGTAGAGACCGGAGAGGACAGGGTCGGATTTGGCAAGCTCTTGCTTAAACTTGCTCTTCTGGACAGCAGAACGTTTGTCGGCAATCTTGAACATCTCGTTACTAATATCACTCACCATCTCCTCGAAGGAAATGCCCATCCTACTGACATCCACCTCGGCCAGAGCCTCACCCAAGAGACACGCCCCCACTGAAGTGCTAATCCGGAATACAAAGCCTGAAGAGACATCTTCAGCAATACCCAACATTTGCAAATTATCCCTAACCTCCTTACTGCCGAAGTTGATCAAATGCGATACGTCAGCCTCATACACTTCGAAAAAGTATTTCTTACATATGTCGTCAATATGAGAACGCAAATCAATCCGACCAAAGAGAAGAATGCCGAACTCGTCTCCCCCCTCGGCCGAAGGAATTACGGTAAGCTTAAGCTCATCTCGAAGCCAGAGCGTGGTCCTACCGAAGTTGAGGATATTGGCAAGGAGCTTGAGACCCTTATTGCCCGCGTCATGACCACCAAGATCATTGAGAGCCTTGAGACCGTTTAGGTCGAAATTGATCCTCCCCAAGGTATACAGATCGCGCTCTTCGTGCTTCTCCCTGCCCACAACCTCGCGGACATAATCATCAATCTTATGCTCGGCGAATCGGCGGTTGTACATACCCAAGTATTGCCTCCGATCTAGGTAAGCCAGCATCTCAAGCCGCAAGAGGTTCTTGGCCTCATCCAGTATCTCGGCCGGCTTGAATACGGGTATCTTGGTCTTGTAGAAGGTCACCTTCTCTCGCACAGCGGCACTGAGCTCTTGAGGCAGGCCACGCAAGAGGATATCTATTTCTTCATTAAGCTTTTCAGTGTCCATACTTTCGATTTCAATTTACTGTCATAGTCTGGATAACTTACTCTTTCACCAACAAACCAACTCCTATCTAACTCCAAATTCCTGTCCTCTCTTACTCGTTGCTCTTCCTGCGCAATATGATTCATGCGAGCGATTAGAGCAAGATCTTCGGCTGGCATATGTTCGTAGTGCGGACCATCGAACTTTTCTTTAGACATACTCCAATTATATACCTCTATCTCTCATTTATCACCATTACGCAATCTGGCAATGCGATCTTCGAGTGGTGGATGAGTTTGGAAGAGCTTGGTCAGAGCCTTGCCCCCACCCTTGAAGGGGTTAGCGATGTACAGGTGTGCCGTACCAGAGCGTGCGCCGGGCAGAGCAGTCTCGTCTTGCGACATCTTCTCAAGTGCTGAGGCCAAGCCCTCGGGGTAACGCGTAAGTAATGCACCCGAGGCGTCGGCCAAGTACTCGCGCTCGCGCGAGACGGCAAGCTTGATGAGCGAAGCAGCAAGAGGAGCTACAATGGCCGCCACAATACCAATAACTAAGAATAGACCACCACCATTCTTGCCACGATCACGTCCCCCGCCCCAGAACATCGATCGCATGAAGAAGTCGGAGAGCATGGCGATGATGCCAGCCAGGACAACTATGACGGTCGATACCAAGATATCACGATTGCCAATGTGCGAGAGCTCGTGAGCAAGCACGCCCTCAAGCTCTACCCGCGTAAGCTTAGTAAGAGCGCCCGTGGTCACAGCCACGGCGGCATGCTCCTTGTCACGACCAGTAGCGAAGGCGTTGATCTGTGGCGCGTCCATAATGTAGAGCCTTGGCGTAGGCAGGCCCGCGGTGATAGCCAAGTTCTCCACCACACGTCTGTACTCGAGCTCCTCACCCTCGCCAAGAGCGCGAGCTCGTGACATAGCCAGAGCAATCTTGTCGGAATTCCAGTAGCTCACGAAGTTCATGACAAGTGCCAGTACCACTGCTACATATAATATGACGGGCGATTGCAGAGCTTGGGAGAAGATCCAACCCAGGGCGATAAGCAATATCAAGAAACCAGCCATCAGGCCTAAGGTCTTGCGCACATTCTCGCTCTGGTGTGTGTATAGCGATGCCATGTTGCAATTTTAGCACAAATTGCTAACCTGCACTTGGAGCCGGGCTCATTGTGGGTCTGGCAATTGAACTCCAACAAATCGTGGTTTGCCGGGAGGCAGGCTACGGAAGGAGCGTGTATGAGTGAAGAAAAGAAGCAAGAGCAATGGGCCATTGCCTCGAACAGCGCAATGGGCCCTATCGCTTGCAATCGCCTACTTGCCCCCATGGGCCTCGACCAGAGAGTCCTTACGCTCGAGGATCTCGTCCTGGAGGCAACAAAAGAGCTCCAGGATGAGGCAGCCATCGGTTACCTGATCTTGCTTGAGCGAGCCTACAAGGAGAGAGTTCACGCGAGCGTGGTGGTGGAGCATGAGTACCAACGGGAGTTCACCTCACTGACCAAGGCAGCCATGGAGGTGAATACCTGTCTCGCGCTCATTTTCTTCGGCTTGCCACTGGTACGAATAGAGCATCACGCCATGCGAGATGCTGATGGCGACCATGCCGGATACGAGGAGCGCGGGCATCCGGTGCTCTCCAAGTTCCGGACACTCGCCGTCGAGCGCATCGGCCATCTCTGGAAGATCGCAGAACACGAGGGGACCAGCCTAGCCGCCTTCCGCTTCCTCTGTGTGGCCGTAAGCGGGAAGGCGGAATCCTCACCTGATCCAAGCTTGCCCTGGGTTTGTCCCGGTGGTCCGACCGGAGAAGCAAGCCTTCTCGCCTTGCACCAAGTAGACGAGATACTCAGACAGTCCCATATACCTGATGCGGGTCGTGTGGACTTCTGGCTCAAGCTCCCGAAAGTGCCAGACGACATCGGACAGATGCTCGCGCTTGCCAGAACCAGATCCACGGGCAAGCTGGGTGTCCTTCGTGACATGGAGCGTGAGGAACTCTTATTGCCCCTCTACACCGGCAAGGATTCCAGACGCTCGTGTTCAGATGGAGCCTTGGATACTCTGCGGGAGTTCGTGGCGAGGTTAACGGTCGCGGACAACACGGTCAAGGCCCTGGTCGAGAGCATGAGTGTACTCGACTGGAGTTGGGGTGAAGTTGGCAAGTCCGAGTACGTACCAGCCGAATTCACCTGGGTCTTGCGACCTGATCTCCAAGGCGTGGATCTGATCGTAGCACTCCAAGATTCAATCATATGGGCAAACACGCCCGGACTCATCGAGGACGTACAGGGCAGGATCCGCCGGGCTGTGCATGCGTGGTGGGAAAAGCAGAAGACGATCGACGTCATCAGTATCACCTGCACGGGCGGGCCGGTGGAGCAACCGGCAAAGGTATACTTATACCGTTCACGCTCCTAACAGAGCCGACTAGCCACTTGGGGGTTAAACCCCCAAGTGGCTATCTTATTTTTTAGAACTTAACCTCGACAGGTTGCTGAGCAACGTCAGTATCGGCCAGATCGAAGAACTCCTTCTTGACGAAGTGGAAGATGCCGGCAATAATATTTGACGGGAAGGAATCAACCATAATATTGAGTTCGCGCACAACACTGTTGTAGAAACGGCGAGCCGCTTGGATCTTGTTCTCGGTGTCAGATAGCTCGCGCTGGAGCTCGAGGAAGTTGGTGTTAGCCTTAAGATCCGGATATGCCTCGGAGACGGCGAAGAGGCTCTTGAGTGCCCCGGTGAGCTGATTCTCAGCATCAGCCTTACCTGTTAGTCCCCCCGCCTGCATAGCGGCACTGCGCGCGGCTGTCACCTTCTCGAAGGCGCTTGACTCGTGAGTGGCATAACCCTTGACCGTGTTGACGAGGTTAGGGATAAGATCATAGCGACGCTTGAGCTGGATCTCTATATCGCTCCAACCTTCAGTCACCCGAGTATTGAGCTTGACGAAGCCGTTGTACGAATACACAAACCACAACACCACCGCCACTACAACTATCAATAATATCCACATATATTTATTCTATCTAACTTGTAACTTGCTTCTTAGATTATACCACAAATTAAAATACTTCGACCTCCCGATGCGCATGCCACTTTCTATAGTGGGACGCATCGGGAGGTCGCAGGGTTAGACGGAAAGTTGGCGAGTATACAGGAGGTACGGCTTGGAAGGATTCTCACCGTCCCGAATCCATACCTCGAGCCATACAGCCTTCAATTCAGGCCTGGTCTGCTCAACCCAAGTCCGCGCGATTTCAAGTGCCATAGCAAGCTGACTTTCCAGTAATCGGGCAGTTATTTCTGAGAGACTACTCAGCTCAAAATCGTAGCCCATACACACCACGATGTTCTCTTCGCGCTTGAAGTCAACCCACAATTTCCCCATCGCATGCCTTGGAGGCTCCTCCTGCAAAAGTCCGTCCGGGCACAGAAGCTCAAGGAGCTCGCTTCCATACTTGGTAAGCTTGGCCATCTGCTCGAAGTGCCCCCTAAGTGAATCGTAGTTGGCCTTGGCAAGCACCCTGGCATGCGATGAGAAGGAGCCCCAACAAGAAGGCATCACTTGCAAGAAGGGCTTGGCGCAACCCATAACATTGTAAAGGAAGTCCCTCCCCACAGGTTTCTCTTGTAGTTTGCGCAGGATCGTACGAGAGAGGCCGTAGTCTGCAGAGCGAACAGCAGGATCACTCAAGGCTTGGCTCGCTCGTAGCAGACTGACCGAATTGAACGCTTCTCGGACAGCCATGTCCGTAGGACCCATGCCCTCCGGGCGCTAGCTCGACTTGATGCTCGCAAGAAACTTGATCAGTTGGGTGGCCTCGGCGTCGTCCTTGGAGCTGGACCAGCGCAGGGCTATCATCTTGATCAAAGTGGTCTTGGTACCGAGCAGAGTAGGAACAGCCCCAGGAAAGCGAACCTCGTTTGGTGTGCACATCCTAAAGAGCGGTAACTGCTCCCAAAGGCTCACCGCCTCTCGAGCCCACTGTCGTTGGGTCTCTTCCTCCACCTCTCTGATACGCTCCCTCTTCTCAGGTGTGGAGTCATTGAGTGTGAACCCGTTGTCTTCAGAGCCGATGGGTAAATCATGCTGGAAAAAAACCTGGTCCTGAATCGCTCGAATGAGATAGGTCAGGCTCCCCCCAGCCACATCGTCATCGTGTGCACGAACAGCGTCCATAGTAACCTGCCGGAAGAAATTTACCCGCTCTGCGTAACCGAGTAACTTGCAAGCGTGGGCAATGCCCCGCGCACCACTATCGATCAGAGATCCCATCAAGTCATCGTACTTCCTCATGTCCGTATTCCTTTCCGGGCCGCAGCCCTCTGTACACCCGCCCGCAGGCGGATTGGCGTCCCTGCTCGCAAGCAGTTAAGCCATGCTTCGTGTTAAGAACAACTACTACACTCGAAACTACACTTTAATTCTCAAAAGTCAAATATGTGCATGGTGTTGAAATTTATATACGACCGTTTTATATTTTCAACATTTACAAATCGAAGAATGTGCGCAAATTCTGATCACCCTCAAGTTTTTCAACCACAAGGAAGAGGACTCCCCGACCCAACCTCATATCTGTCTTGAGTAGGTCAATAAATTCCTGGCAATCATACGGATAGGCCCAAACACTATTCTGAATCTTCTTGAAGCCATACCTCGTTAGCTCAAGTCGCAAAAGATCCCGCATGCGCCGACGTCTCTCCCAAATGTCGAAAATGACGATTCTCCATTTTCCATCCCAATGAACTGATTTGGTAGGAAATCTACTCAACTGTTCTCTCAATTTTTTCTTCCCAGCCACAGTTAGAGACGGCACGCGCTTACCACCCTTCTCGCTCCAGATTATCAATCCTTCCTTCTCAAAACCTATGACCTTCCTCTTGAGGTAATTTCTTTTATTTAAATTGTCCGGGCGGGGTGGGTAAAGTAAATCCAAAAACAATATCCCTCCAGACTCTATGGCATAAAGAGTTTTGATTGATAAGCTAGCATCAGATGGCAAAACTCTCTTGGATTGCAATGTTGAAAAAGTGCTACGACCGTATGACTTTTTAAACTTTATGGGGAAATAGGTTCCCATGTCAGACACTTACTATTATGAATCTTTTGCCAATTCTTCGAGATCAACAGTGAGTTCCTTCAGATGATTATTTAATTCTTGAACTAGCAAAAGTCGTTCCTCTACGGAAAGATTCTTTTCTAATTCTTCGGCCTTCTTTTTTATTTCTTCCTCTGTCATAAGTTTTTATCTTAGTGCACTATATCTGGTTCAATTCATTCACTAGTTTTTGCTTAACATTAAGCAAGATACTCTGCGTTTTCACTACCAGAGCTTCAATGACTATGCTAGCACCTAGCCCGGCGAAAGCTAGAGCATGTGCATTGTCCTTGGACATTGTACCAAATACACTCGCTCCCATTGCACCAACGCCTGCAACTGTAGGTGCCGTACCAAGGACAGCGACCCCCATAAGAATCTTATTAACCGTCTGGACAAGAGCCAATTTTCTCCTAATTTCTTTAATCGAAACCTCACGCTCTCGATACTTACGCTGAAGTTCTAGGTTTGGTTGAGGCAGAGCATCAACCACTTCCTCTAAGTGAGCAACTGTATCTCGTAATTTTTCGGTCGCAACCCCAAGCTCCGCAACTGCTTCGGGACTTTCAGACTTCCCCGCGGCCTTCTCTCGAACCATTCTTAGTTGAGCCAACAAAGCCCGCTCTTCTTGTGATAACTCTCTGATATCTGCTTCTTCAGCTATTTCTTGTTCTGTGGGTGGATTAAGGTCTTCTTGGCTCATAGTTTTATTCTATCTCCTGAATTAGATCTCTGCAAGGCACTTTTCAACACAAATTTAATAATCCATGTCGGCACCTGAAGGGGGAGGTGGAGGGAGGTCACGCTTGGGTTCGTCGGCTATGGCCACTTCGGTGGTGAGTAAGACGGCGGCGGCGGAGGCGGCATGTTGGAGTCCGGCACGGGTGACTTTGACGGGGTCGATGATGCCACGGGCGAACATGTCCTTGACCACCTCATCCGCACCGGCATCATAACCGGCAGTAACTCCGGCCTCGCGCACCTTCTCTACGATCACGGCGCCATCATCCTTACCAGCATTCACAGCAATCTGCTTGAGTGGCGAAGAGAGAGCCGAGAGCAAGACCTCCACTCCAACCATAAACTCGCGTTCAATATCCTTGCTCGGACTCTTGGGCAACTTCTTACTAACCACACTGGCGGCATGCACAAGGGCGGCACCGCCTCCAGCTACAATGCCCTCTTCCATAGCGGCCTTGGTGGCTTGAACGGCGTCCTCTACCTTGAGCTTCTTATACTTCATCTCGGTCTCAGTGGCGGCACCCACGCGGATAATAGCCACACCACCGGAGAGCTTACCTAATCTCTCCTGTAATTTCTCCTTATCATATTTGCTATCGCTATCAGCAAGGGCCTTGCGCAGTTGCGAGACGCGTTTATCTATATCTGCCTTCTTGCCCTTACCGTCCACAATGGTTGTATTATCCTTGGTCGAGACCACCCTACGAGCTCGGCCAAGCATCTCCACGGTAGCAGTATCGAGCTTGATGCCCACCTCTTCGGAAATTACTTTACCACCCGTAAGTATGGCAATATCCTCGAGCATCTCCTTGCGCTTATCACCGAAGCCGGGCGCCTTGATGGCAAGGGCGTTGAAGCCACCTCGCAGTTTATTGACAATGAGAGTGGTGAGCGCCTCGCCATCCACATCCTCGGCGATAATCACCAGCTCCTTCTTGCCGGTAGCGGCCAAGGCCTCAAGCACGGGCAGGATCTCCTTGACGCTTGAGATCTTCTTGTCTGTTATCAATATATATGGATCGTTGTACGAGGCCTCCATGCGCGCTGGGTCGGTGACGAGATATGGCGAGAGATAACCCTTGTCGAACTGCATACCCTCCACCACTTCAGACTCAACTCCAAAACCTTGGCTCTCTTCAACTGTCACAACTCCATCTTTACCAACTTTTTCAATAGCATCGGCGATAATCTTACCAAACTCCGCATTCTCGGCACTGATCGTGGCCACTTGGATTGTTTCCTCTTTGCTCTTGATCGGCTTAGCGAAGCTCTTGAGCGCGGCTACCACTTCGGCCGTGGCCGCCTCTATACCGGTGCGCACACCCATAGCATTGACACCCATGGTGGTACGCTTGAAGCCCTCACCCACAATGGCCTGGACAAGAACAGTGGCTGTGGTAGTGCCATCACCGGCTAAGTCGTTGGTCTTGCTGGCCACCTCCTTGGCAATCTCGGCCCCCATGTTCTCGATCTTGTCACTAAGTGTAATCTCCTTGGCAATGGACACACCGTCGTTGGTTATGGTGGGCGCGCCCCAACCCTTATCAATCACTACGTTCCTACCTCGTGGCCCAAGGGTAATGCGCACCGCGTTGGCCACCTTGTCTACTCCGTGCTTAAGTTTTTCCCTCGCCTCCTCGTGAAAAATTATTTGTTTTGCCATGTGTTGTTAGATATTAGTTGTTAGGTATTAGGTACTAGTCAATAACAGCGAGGATGTTGGATTCGGAGATCACGTAATACTCCTTATCGCCGATCTTAATCTCGTCCGGACCGTACTTGGAGAAAATCACCTTATCCCCCACCGAAACAGAGATTGAGATAAGATCACCGTCTTCATTACGCTTGCCCGGGCCGATAGCCACCACCGTGCCTTGATCGGGTCGCTCTTTATCTATCGTTTCTGGAATTATGATCCCACTTGCAAGCGTCTTCTCGTCCTTACTAAGTGGCATAACCAGCACCCGATCCCCAAGTGGCGTCACTCCCACAGCTGACTTAGCCAAACTTACTTTAGTAGCAATAGGCCTCTTGGAAACTGCCTTTTTGCCACCCTTTTTCTGCTTTTTCTTCATATATTATTAATTATTCTTATTATTTCTTGTTCTTACTAAATCCTTATAAGCGACCTGCATTATACTTGTATTCTCCCCGAAATCAAGTAGTATATCTCCCAGAGAGTCCGGGATTCCCCCTGACTCCGAACCCAAGATTAGGAGGCTCAATTGAAACCAAACGAGCGGCTCATCGTAGCGGCCGACTTCAAGTACGACCCGACTATGCAGTCATCCTCACAAGTCCTCGGACTAGCCCAAGAGATCGGAAAGTTGAACCCGATCATCAAGGTAAACTCTGCTCTCCGCAGGGAAGGTTACGATCTGATCAACTGGCTGAGGAAAAAGGGTGCGAAGGTCTTCGCCGATCTCAAGCTCCACGACATCAAGCAAACCGAGGAAACAGACGGCACTCTCTTGGAAACATTTGCCCCGGACATCCTGACCGTCATGGCTCAATCGGGTGTGGAAGGCATGCGAGCGCTCAAGCTGGCAAGCGATCCGGGCACGAAGGTCATTGCCGTTGGAGTCCTAACGAGCTTGACTGAGAAAGACTTCGATCGAATGTACCCTGGCAGAAGCGTCATTCAACAGCAAGTGGTCTTCCTCGAGATGGCACTGGAGGCAGGGCTTGATGGCTTCGTTTGTGCCGGTACAGAACTCTCGGCGATGCGCAAATTGACTGGTGCTGACTTCGAACTCATCGTGCCTGGCATTAGGCCCGTGTGGGCCGAAGTCAAGAACGACGACCAGAGACGCGTCACCACCATTGCGGAAGCTCTTGGGAATGGAGCGACACGAGTTGTTATCGGTCGCCCAATCACCCAGGCGGAAAATCGCGCCCACGCAACCAAGCTCTCAATCGAAGAAATCGCAAGCGTGCTCGCCACCCAAGGAGGTGCGTGATGGAGTTTCGTGGTGTTAGATTACCGGGAGTACTCGAAGTCCCGGGCAACAGAACCTTCAATGCGCTTGATTTGATGCTGGCCGTCTGCATGGCCGAGCGCAAATCAATCGAATTCAAGGAGGAGCCGGTAAAGCTTGTGTCCGGCCGGATGTCGAACTTCTACGTCCACCTGCGACAAGACGTGACCCGCGACCCGGAGTACAAGAGTCTCGTCGGCGATCGCATCGCCCGGGACATCCTGCGCTTCTCAATTCGCGAGGATGGCATCCCACATCTGATCGGAGTTCCTTATGCGGGCATTCCGCTGGCGGAGGCGACTGCCTTCGCAAGCTGGTCACGGGAGAGCGGCGGTGATCCCGTAATGCCAACAAGTATCATGCGCAACGAGCTCAAGGTTCACGGTAGCCACAACACCTGGGTTGACGGCGGGAGTAATGGCTTCGACGGTCAAACCCCGTGGGTCATCGACAACACAATGACCGATGGCGGGTCCAAAACCAAGACCGCGGAGCGTCTCCAGCAGGACGGCTTCAAGGTCAAACACATGCCATCGCTCGTCTTCGTTGATCGCTGTCAAGGCGGGATGAAAAATCTGCATAAGCTCGGCTTCACCCGCGTCTACCGATCCTACGCGCTCACCGATCTCTTGTTCGCATTCGAGTACCTTGGACTGTGGACGGGGCAGACCGTGGCGGTGGTCCTAAAGGAGATCGCCAAGGTCGCGGGCGAGAACCCTGGCCTACCTCCATTCGAGTTCATTGACGAGTAATGGTGGGTTCTCTCCCATCAGCTCGGCTCTTACCTCTCTACTGCTTTACGGTAGAGTAGGTAAGGGCCGAGCTTTTTCTTACACGACTTGCCACATTTTATGGATATGCTAGACTCTTACTTAATATGACTATAGTATCAATATTACCTTATATACAGATTGGGTTGGCCGTATTACTTATCCTCTTAGTATTACTCCAACAGACAGACGCCTCCATGGGCGCGGCTTTCGGCGGATCTAGCGGTGGGAGTATCGAGCGCACGCGAAGGGGTGTGGAGCGCACAGTCTTCCAATTGACTATCGTTGTTGCTATAATCTTTGTAATCTCGGTTATCGCCTCTATCTTTCTCGTATAAATAACAAGAATCAAATTATTTTTCCCTTCGTGCTTAAGAAATACATACGTCTTAATATTGACAAGAGTGTCGACTCACCGTCAGCGGAAGAGTTTTTCCAGCTTACTCGCCTGGCCACAAAAAAAGAAAAGTACGTCGCCCTTACCCTCCTCTTACTCGCTGTCGTGAGTATTAGCCTGGCGATTATACTTATTTCCCAAGCATTCATTGTATCTGTACCCAGTTTCGGTGGAACTTTCACCGAGGGTATAGTGGGTGTGCCTCGCTTCAACAATCCCCTACTCGCCTCCTCTGATGCCGATAGAGATCTTGTGGCCCTTGTTTACTCCGGCCTCCTTAGGAGTGCCCAAAACGGAGCTTACATACCAGATCTCGCCGAAAATTATTCTATTTCCAATGATGGCTTACAATACACCTTCAACCTGCGTAAGAACATTCTCTGGCACGACGGAGTATCTATCAGTGCCAGAGATATCCTCTTCACAGTACAATTGGTACAGAATAACCTCATCAAGAGCCCCAAACGGGCCAATTGGGAGGGTCTTAAAGTCGAGGTAGTCGATGAGCATACCGTCCAATTTATTCTCAAACAGCCCTACGCCCCATTCCTCGAGAACGCCACCCTTGGTATCCTGCCCGAGCACATCTGGTCTTCGATATCCACCGACGAATTCGCTCTATCCATCAACAACATCAACGCTATCGGAACAGGTCCCTACGCAATAAAGTCTACCAAAAATGACTCGTCTGGTGTCCCAAGCGAGATTAATCTTACGGCTAACCCGAACTTCGCTCTTGGCAGACCGTTTATTAAGAACATCAAATTACATTTTTATTCTGACGAGGAAAAACTTTTGGAAGATCGAGTAAATGGTGTCATCGAAGGGGCCTCAGGCATCTCGAGTGAGATTGCAAGTAAGGAACTCTCGGGTGGCAATAAGGTGATCTCCTCGCCACTCTATAGAATATTTGCCGTCTTCTTCAACACAAGTCAATCAAGTGTCTTGGCCGACAAGGAGGTGCGCAAAGCGCTAGAGCTCGCGACTCCTCGTAAAGAGATTGTTTCTCTTGCTCTCCACGGCTTCGGCAATATGGAAACGAGTCCATTCGGGCGCGATCAAGACATCCTAGAGAAACCGCTTGAGGACAGATTGGCGGAAGCGAATACGATCTTGGACAATGCCGGCTGGAGGTCAAGCTCAAGTACCACTCCCCGCGAGAAAAAGGGAAACTCACTCGAATTCATCCTCACTACCTCAGACAGTCCGGAACTCAAAACTACGGCCGCTGTACTCTCGGACGTATGGAGTAGATTGGGCGTGAAAGTCGTGGTTAAAATTTATGAACCAAACGATTTAAACACAAACGTGATTCGCCCGCGAAAATTTGACGCTCTATTATTCGGAGAGGTTTTGGGACACTATCCGGATCCGTATGCGTTCTGGCACTCAAAACAGCGTCTAGACCCCGGGCTCAATATTAGTTCCTACACCAATCCGGAGGTCGACAAATCTCTTACCATAATTCGCGAAAACAATAACCCTGACATCCAAATAATAGAATACAAAAAATTAGAACGGGAGCTATCTAGCGATATCCCGGCAATATTCCTTTATTCACCTCACTACATATATCTCCCTCCCAAGAATGTCCACGGCATAATTCCCGGAAAGGTTAACATCGCATCAGATCGATTTTTAAATATTAATAGTTGGTTTATAGAAATGGATAAAGTATGGACAATATTCGCAAAGCCCCAATTTTAAGAAAGCACACGGAACGTAGGGAACCACGACGCTCTTATCGTGCCTCTGATATTATTCGTGGGAAAAGTACGATTAATAGTTCGGGGACAAATTCGGAAAGCAATCCTGACGTCATCAGGGTTATCCCGCTGGGTGGCGTGGAGGAGGTTGGCCGGAACATGGTTGTGATTGAGGTGGGCAAGGACATCTTCATCTCGGACATGGGCTTCGAGTTCGTGACTGAAACGGATAGCCCGGGCATCAGTTACGTATTGCCTAATGTTAAATATCTGGAAGCACGTAAGAAAAAAATAAGGGCGCTCTTCGTCACCCACGGCCACCTCGATCACATCGGTGGCATCCCCTACATCATGCCCATGATCGGCAACCCACCCATCTACACCCGCGAGCTCACGGCCCTCATGATCAAGAAGCGCCAGGACGAGTTCCCCCAACTTGCGCCGCTTGATATCCGAATTATGGAACCGGGCAAGCGCGTAGCTCTTGGCTCGACCTTCGTGGAGGCCTTCGCCGTCACTCACTCTATCCCCGACTCCATGGGCCTCATGATCGAGACTAAGTATGGCAACATCATCCTCTCGGGCGATCTCAAGCTCGATCATTATGACGGCGTACCAACAGAGAGTGAGCAAGTGGTCTGGAGAAAAGTTGGAGCGGAAAAAAATATCCTCTTCATCGCCGACTCCACCAACGCCGAACGCCCGGGCTGGAGCATCACCGAACGCGAGGTCATGGAGAATATCGAGGAGATTATACGCAAGATCAAAGGCCGGATCATCGTGGGCACCTTCGCCTCGCAATTCGCTCGCATGATCCGAATCATCCAGATTGCTGAGAGTGTGGGACGTAAAGTAGTGACCGACGGACGCTCAATCAAAACCAACATCGACGTAGCCATCGCCGCGGGCATGCTCAAGACCACGCCGGGACACATCGTGGATATCAGGAACATCGGTGACTACGCCCCGGACGAGGTGCTCGTGATTGCCACGGGCGCTCAAGGCGAGGAATTCGCCGCGCTTGGCCGCGCGGCTCGTGGTGAGCACAAGTACCTCAAGTTCCAAGACACGGACACTATCATCTTCTCTTCCTCCGTTATCCCTGGCAACGAAGTGGCCGTGCAAGAACTACGCGACAATCTCTACAAACACAACGTCCATATCATCAACTACCGCACCTCCGACGTACACTCGACAGGCCACGGTAACTCGGGCGAGCTCGTATGGATCGGCAAACAGGTGGGCGCGCACTATCTTATGCCCGGCTACGGTTATCGCTCCATGCTCCACGCCCACGCCGACGCCGCCATCGAGGCCGGCTTCCCCAAGGAGCGCACCATCTTGGCCGAGAACGGCATGATCCTCGAGATCACGGACGAGAACACTATCAAGGTCCTCAAGGAGAGATTGCCGGCCGAGCCGATGTACGTGGACGGCTCCACTGTTTCCGACGGACAGTCGCCGGTCATCAAGGATCGCAAGGTCCTGGCCCAAGACGGTATCTTCGTTGTTATTGTCGCCATCGATATGGCGAGTGGTAAAGTTCATCGTTCGCCCGACATCATCTCGCGTGGCTTCGTTTATCTCAAGGAAAATCAGGAACTCTTGAAACACAGTCGCGGTATGACCAGGCGCATAATTGAGGAATCGGGTGGCCGGGGCAGTGCCATGAATCTCGATTACATCAGGAACGAACTACGCGAAAAGTTATCTCGTTTCCTTCTCCAGAAGACGGGCAAGCGTCCCATCATCCTGCCTGTTATACTGGAGGTATAATCAAGTGATGTTACGCAAGATATATCTCGGCACCTTCCTCTACTCCGTACAGCTTGCCCTGCTCGTCTTCATCAACTCTTCCTTCCTCGGCAATTACGTATCCATCCAGACAGTGGGCATCCTCTACATCGTAGCCAATGTTCTCAACATCCTCGGCTTAATCATCCTGCCTGACCTCCTCTTGCGCTTCGGTCACTTGCGCACATTCATCGGCCTGGTAAGCCTCACGGTTATCGCCCTCTTCGGCCTGGCCTTCCTTCAATACCCACCCTTGCTCCTCTTGCTCTTCCTCTTGCCTGAAGCAATCTTTATGATCGTCCGTGCTGTGATCGATGTCTACGTGGAAGAATATTCCTCTGTTAACACCACAGGTAGCACTCGGGGCATCTTCATGACTATTATCAATACCAGTGTTGCCCTCTCTCCCCTCCTCCTTGGGGCTCTTGTAGTCGGCAACAATTATCGGCAGGTATTCCTCACCGCGGGCTTGGTTAATGTACTTCTTGTCATTGTTGCCCTCATCTTCTTCCGCAAGATTCCCGATATTAAGTACGATCACACTCCATTCTGGCAAAGTATCAAAAAGGTCTGGCGCAACTCTGATTTGCGCAATGTCTTCGCCTCCAACTTTCTTTTGCAATTCTTCTTCGCCTGGATGACTATTTACACGCCTATTTATTTACATACGACCATAGGTCTTGGTTGGAGCAAGATTGGTATTATATTCTTCATCATGCTCTTGCCATATATATTTATTGAAATTCCTCTAGGCAAAATCGCAGATAAATATCTGGGAGAAAAAGAATTGCTCACCATCGGCTTCATACTAGTAGCCATCACCACGGCAATACTCGCATTTATCACCAGCACGAGCGTAATACTGTGGGCAATTTTGTTATTTGCCACGCGCATCGGCGCGGCCATGATCGAGATTATGAGCGAGACGTACTTCTGGAAGAAGGTGACCGCCGGCGACACCGAAGAGATCAGCCTCTTCCGCGACACCAAGCCCCTGGCCTACATCTTGGGCCCTCTCATCGGTGGTGCCTTTCTTCTCTTTATCCACCCGTCTTATCTTTTCCTCATCCTCGGCCTCATCATGTTCGCCGGCGCGTATTTTCCTTCCCGCCTCCACGATACTAAGTAACTTTGGCTGCCTCGCTGCGATATTTACAATACTCGCAAGTTGCGTTTGATGCGGGGAGATCGCCCATGAGGCACTTTTTTATATCGCGCAGAGTGGGCTCGATCCAATCATCCTTGCCCTCGTAGGGAATAATCTTGATGTCAAACTCGAGCTTGGCGTCGAAGGCTTCGCGATCCGTCTTGCCATTGCAATAGACGAAGTAGGCCGTATTGGAAACTTCGAAGTCGTTCTTGCGGAAGAGCCATTGGTAGACCTCCACCTGACGCTTGTAGCCATCTTGCCACGGAGCATCAAGAGTCACCGCAGTCGTCTTACTCGTAGCCTTATAGTCCACGATGTTAAGCTTACCCTCCGGATCCACCCACACGTCGTCAATGCCACCGGTGACGTTGAAGTGCGTATCCTGGTGATGGAACTGCACGCCCCTCCGCAGAGCGTCGCGCCACTCATCCATCCTCTCGTGCTCGAAGGGTACGGAATATATCCCATACTCTTTAACCAAGGGATGACGCGTGCCTTTAGCCCTGTGTATATCAAACTCTTTTTTAAGTAACGTATCAACGGCGTTGTTGAGACTAAAGGGGAACCCGGGCGGCCTAGCCACCCCCAATCGCCTGTCCATATAGAAGCACCGTGGACACTCGATAAACAAATCAATCTTACTCCGCGACAACCGAAACGGCTCGTTACCCGCTTGCCCTGAGCCATGTCGAAGGGGATCAAACGACCTACTCTTGTATTTATTCTCCCACGCCATATCTATACTATATCATGTTTATATAAATTGATTAAGCCGTCGATTTCCTTAAAAGGAAACCAACGGCTTTGCTAAAAGAGGGACTCCGGCTGTCCCCAACTATTTCCACGACTGCTGGCCAGTCGCAGAATACTTGATCTCGAGCCCCTGAGGAAAGGTGGCATACCTCGCCCCTACCGAGCCACAGTTACCGGATGATCGCACACGCTGTCAATTATACGGTGTCGACCAACTGTGGGGGTTTTACTCCCGCCATCGGGCGAAAGTGCCTGGGATCGTAAACTACGTCTAAATAACTTGGTTACTATACATAGTGTATACGATACGCATTATTTGTCAAGCGAAAATGCCATTTTATTAAAAATTGAGTAAGGTGAACCATAAAAAGCTTTATTTTGAGCCATCTCCTGACATCATGTTGCGGAGGGCGCAGTATTCGCAGTCTTTGGTTGGGCACTTGCGGGACCAGAAGGCGAGGACGCGGATCTCCGTGGCAACTTCGGCAATCTTCTGCGTCAATTCCGTGACTTCTGTGTCCATTATTTCGAACTTCTCACTCTTGTGTTTGCCAGCTTGGGTTGGTTCGATGAAGTCGATTTCGCCTGTAGCTACTTTATACTTACCATCTTTATATCTATCAAGGAGGATTTTGTAAAAGAGTAGTTGGCGATACTCATTGCCCAGACTCTTGTACGTTTTGCCCATGAGCTCGTTACGACTCTTGGGTTTGCCACTTTTATAATCTACCACGTGGACCCCCCCATTTTTTAATAACTCTATTTTATCTATGCGACCACGCAAGAGTACCGGTTCAGAGTCAGGAATATTTAAGTGCACGCCTTTAATATCAAATTCGCTCAAGATATCTTTACTCCAACCTTGTTTGTAATGTTTATAATACGCAATCAAAGCTTTCTCCCCTTTTTTAACAGATTCTTTAATGTCACTCTCCGGTAGTGGCATCTTCTTCATCGAGACGATAAAGGAAGCAACAAATTCTCGCTCGTTGATTAGCTCACCCTCGCGAGCACTCTCATTGAGTACGCGCAAGGCCTCATGCACGGCCGTACCGAACATGGCGAACTTGTCCGGCGTGCGAGGGATGCGCAAGAGCGACTGGTAGAAGTACTTCCACGGACACTCGAGATAATTATTGAGGGCGCTCACGGAGAGGCCCTGTTCAGCGAAGCGCTCAACTACGAACTCCTTATCAGAGAGAGCGAAGGTGGGCTCGGGCTCTTGGCGCAAGCTTGTCTCGGCCACAAGCGCCTCATTTGGTTGGACGCCGGGCGTCGCATCAGTGAGGAGTTTGGGGTCGATCTCGGAGAGGAATTGAGTGGGTAACGCGTCGCGCTCACCATCGCGCCGAGAGAAGCTAATCGTCACCTCGCGCTTGCCACGCGTGAGGGCCACGTAGAAGAGGCGTCGCTCATCATCAAGGGCCTCACCCGAGCGTTCACTTGGGAGGAGTAACGTCTCCTTGGCCCGTCGGCCACCCCATCGTCCATCTTCGGCGAAGACTATGTAAACCTTGGCCCACTCAAGTCCCTTACTCTTGTGGGCCGTCATGATGCGCACCCCCTCGCCTGCTCGATCCGGGTGCTTGTTCTTGTGGCGGATATTGTAACGATCGGAGAGCTCAATATGGCGCAAGAGCATAGCAAGATCCACCTTGCCGACACGCCCCGCCGCAGTGCGCGCATAATCGAGGAGATTGGAGAGGGCAAGCAATGAGCTCTCCGGATCGTTATCACCAAGAGCGCGGGCAAGCAGGCCAGACTCCTCGCAGACCTTCTCGATAAGCGCGAGGACACCACGGATATGTTCGTAACTCTTCCACGAAGCAAGTAATTTATAAACGTGAGCAAACTCACGTTCGGTACGGATAAGTTCGTAGAGTGGCACGCGCTCCTTACTCGCCTTATGCACCAGCTTGTAGACCAGAAGTGGATCAAGCCCAAGCGATGGGGCGTGTAGTGCGCCAACCACCTCATCGTCACGCCCCAAGTGATGCACAGCTCGCAAGAGCGCCACGAGCTCGCGAACGTAAGCGTTCTCCAGTAAATCGTCGTCAGTCTCCAAGACATAGGGCACCTTACACTTACCAAGTGTGCGCGCCACGAGCTCTGCGTCTCTATTGTCGCGCACCAAGATGGCTGCGTCTGTAAGATCCTGTCCGGCTAGCCAGATGAGCTCGTACTCACGACGCTTAAATCCGGCCACCTTAACGTGCGTCCTAGCAGTAATTGTTTCACTCTGGGCAGTAAGTGGCGCGCCGGGTATGAGCGCATGGGCAACATCAAGTATGCCCTGACCCGAGCGATAATTATCGGTAAGCACTATCACTTTGGAATTGGGGTAACGCTTTTTAAATCCGTGGAAGTTCTCAAGTGAGGCGCCCTGGAAGCGGAAGATAGCCTGCTTCTCGTCCCCCACCAGGAATAAGTTCGGCTCTCCGAAAAATGAGGCAAGCAACTCAAGTAACTTATTCTGAGCGCCATTGGCATCTTGATGCTCATCGGCCAAGATGTACTGATACTCCTCGGAGAGTCGGAGACGGAAGTCCTCACTCGCCTCCATCGTCCGCACCACCTCCAAGATCATATCGTCGTAGTCATAGAGCCGGCGCTTGGCAAGTAACTCCTCGTAGCGCGCATACACCCGGGCAAACTCACGTACTCGAACCACGCGCTCAAGCGCGTCAGAATATTTGCCTTTGCGCTTGCCCTTGTGAGCACCCTTATCGTGGTACAAATCTTCTGCGTTAAGGATCCCCTCCTCTTCAGAATTTACCCGGCTAAGGTACTCATCGGGTGAGATTCCATCACGCTTAAGATCACTTATGCGCCTCCTGGTGGGAGCAAGATAGAAGAATGGGTCGCCATACGGACGCAACTTATCCAATTTCGAGTTTGTGAAAATTTCTTCGAGGAGTGCCGCGCGTTCCACCTCGCCGATATTGGTGGCCCCCACGAGACGTGGGAAGTAATTAGGAAAACGTCCAATGATGTCGTTGGCGAAACCATGGAAGGTGTAGACGTTCACCCGATAAGCGCTCGGGCCTACGATCTCAACCAGGCGCTTACGCATCTCGCCAGCAGCGTTGTCGGTGAAGGTGAGCGCAAGTATTGCATCCGGTGGCACATCGGTCTTGCGCAAGATGTTAGCCACACGCAGTGTCAGTATTTGTGTCTTGCCCGTACCCGGCCCCGCCACCACCATGACCGGCCCCTCAATAGTATCCACCGCCTCTTTCTGGGCCGTATTAAGCCTCCCATATTCTGTACTGAATTTACTCTCACCTTGCTTCATTGCCACATTCTAACATGCTATAATACAGGCATGAGTATACAACTAGATATGAAGGAGAAGATGAAGGAGGCCATGCGAGCCAAGGATACTGTGCGACTCTCGGTGGTGCGCGGAATTATGGCAAGCATGAGCAATGAGTCTATTGCCTTAGGAAGAGGGCCATCGGGTGAGATTAGCGATGAGGAGGCACTGACTATCATCCGTCGCGAGAGCAAGAAACGCAAGGACTCTATTGAACAATACACAGCCGGAGGCCGACCGGAGCTGGCCGAGAGCGAGAAGGTGGAGCTCGCCATACTCGAGGAATATCTCCCTGCCCAGATGACCGGGGACGTCGTCCGGCCGATTGTGGAGAAAAAGAAGCAGGAGCTGGGTATCACAGACAAGGGAAGCGCCGGTCTACTGATGAAGGCGGTGATGGTAGACCTCAAGGGCAAGGCAGATGGTGCCGTGGTCAAGAAGATTGTGGATAGTCTACTAAGTTAGAACTCAAGCTACCGCTGTGCGTAAGTAACCTTGACAGCACGTCCTTGAAAGAATAAATTAACAATTGGACAGGTCACTGTTTTTTTGTTTTATCATAAATTTAAATTCGCCCATCATGTGCCTGCCCATGGGAGGTAGGAAATGGCCGACAAGGATAACATCGCCATCAACCAACGCCTGATGAGGGAGCGGGATGGCGACAGCCCATTCTCCACGAATACGAAGAAGAGGGAACCAACCTCTGATGATATGACGAGCCAGCAGGGTTCAAACCGCACTAATCACCGCAAGGACGGGAGGTCCTGGCAAGACGAAGAATAGCAGACGAGGCCCGAGGAGGACACTACCCATAATTTGGGAGTGTACCACCCTCGGGCCTTAAGTACGCCTACTTGGCCTTGGTACCGGGAACTACCTCTTTATTGAATGTATAAAGCACAGGCATACCTGTTTCGTCTGAGACAGCAAGCAACATGGCATTACTGGTCAACCCCATCATCTCACGCGGTGCAAGGTTGGTGATAAATAAAAATGAGCGACCTATAAGCGACTCGGGAGAGTACGCTTTTTTTATTCCAGATAATACCTGCCTTTGTTCCGAACCGAAGTCCACCTGCAGTTTAATGAGCTTGTCCGAGCCCTCTATGTGCTCGGCCGTGAGTATCTTGCCCACACGGATTTCCACCTTAGCGAAGTCGTCTATTGTAATCTCATCCATGTTTCTTGTGATAGTTATAGGCGCTAGTGGCGGCTACGGCGCCAAGGGCGGCCGCCGTGATGGTCTGCTTGAAAGGGCCAAAGTGATTGACCGTATCCCCCGCCGCATAGATCCCATCCACATTAGTCTGCATAAAATTATCCACTGTGATATAGCCCAACTTATCAAGTATGACTCCAAGTGCTATAGCCACACCTACATCCGGCTTGGCCCCAATCTCGATGAACATGCCGTCAAGTACAAGTTCTTTACTACCGTTATATTCTTTAGTCATAATTATCTTCTCGAGTTTTTCTTTGCCCACAATCTCGGCAACTTGAGTGTTGTACAAGATCTCAACTTTGTCGCCCAGTTTGGAAATGTCATCCTGATTGACCGGCTCGGCTCGCATTCTTTCTCCGCGCACCAGCATATATATCTTGCTAACGTAAGTGGCTAGGTGCAAGACACCCTTGGCCGAAGCATCGCCTCCACCCACCATGGCCACAGTCTTACCGCCGTAGAGTGGCCCGTCACAGGTCACGCAATAGTGCACACCTTTACTTGTCAGTTCTTTCTCATTTGGCAAATCAAGATGCCTACGTTCGGCCCCTTGAGCAAAAATGAGTGTCTTGGTTTGATACTCACTCTCGCCTTTAGGTCCTGCTACTTTAATCTTAAAAAGTTCGCCCTCCTTACTCGCACCCACCAGTTTGCCCTCCACATATTCCGTGCCAGCCGTCTTGGCCTGGTCGCGCATGTTCTTCATCAGTTC
>Ga0209542_10004512_pt1 | contig 28607 bp, 24 predicted proteins | sample RifCSPhighO2_01_FD_184028 | JGI IMG/M metagenome (GOLD analysis project Ga0209542, IMG submission 184028) | Soil microbial communities from Rifle, Colorado - Rifle CSP2_plank highO2_0.1 (SPAdes) (version 2) | ecosystem: Environmental > Terrestrial > Deep subsurface > Rock core/Sediment ...
CCCTGCCACACTGCCCAGAAACTTCTTGGGCAGAACCCCAAAAAGAAAAATGTCCTTTCCATTTTAGAAAAAATCCACCCCCGCGAAAATCAAAAGAGCAAGGAACTTTTTTCTTTTTGGGGTTGCCGAGTGGAGCGAGGCGGTGGCGGGGCTTTCGTGGAGCGTACAATTTAATTTAGAGCCACCACGCGCTCCGCGCGTGCGACATTACCGATTTTGGAAATAGGTTCTAACTTGGTACAATGAAGACACCATCAACGAACTGAACGGTTTTTTGGCTTCCGCAAAATCGCTCCGCTATTGTAATTCCGACAATGTTTCTCTTGGTGACCCCACCGGGAATCGAACCCGGATTACCGCCTTGAGAAGGCGATGTCCTAACCGTTAGACGATAGGGCCCACAAGCTGAATAGTTTTTAGCCCCATTAGCTTATAGCTTTTAGGAGATTATGGCAATAAAGAGTGCTATTGTCGCTGCTCTAATCGCCTTCGGTTCCATTTTTTGATTGCGATGAGAAATAGTTTTTGATCCAATTAAACCCACCCTAGATAAGCGGGTCTTTGTTTTTCAACGTTTCTGCCATTCGGGTTCTTGCCGCGCAAGGAGAGATTCTTTCTGTTCCGGATGAAGCATAATTTCTTCAACTACTCGTTCGAGGCGCATCGCTTGCGAACCTTTGATCAACACAACATCGCCGGCGGCAAGGAGACGATCAAGAGTTTGTCCCGTCAAGGTGGCATCATCAAAGTGCAGAAGTTTCTTCGATCCGAAACCGGCTTCCGTCGCGCCTTCGCCGATAAACTTTGCTCGCACGCCGACCGTTACGATCAGATCGCAGACTCCCGCGGCCGTTTTGCCGATTTCGCGATGAGCGTCAATCGTGTACGCGCCCAACTCGAGCATGTCGCCAAAAACGGCGATTTTTCTTCCCCCGCTTGAAAAATTTTTAAGCATTTCTAGCGCTGCGCTCATCGCTGTCGGGGAAGCGTTATAGCTGTCGTCAAGAATCCAAGTGTTTTTAATACCCTCAATCAGACGCCCCCGCCCGGGCGGGGGCGTGTAATTTTCTAAGGCTTGAGTGACAGTCAGAATCGGACAGTCGGCGGCAATACTGACGGCTACAGCCGTGAGAATAGCATAGAGCTGATGCCGACCATAAAGTTGGGCTAAACGAAGCGGCAGAGTGTGACCATTGTAGTCAATTTTGCAAACTAAACCACGCGGTCGGCCGTTCTCGTCTTGGGCGAGCTGGTCATTGCCGACCCGAATATCAGACGATTTATCCCACCCCACACGAATGATTTTCTTTCCAGTTAATTTTTTCTTATCAATAAATTTGGCGGTGATCGCCCTAACTCGCTCGTCATCTTCATTGACAATCACTGTTCCCCTCGGCTTTACCGCTAGGAGAAGAGACCCCTTCTCTTCAAAAAGAGTTTCCGGGGAGGGGAAGAATTCCACATGCACCGGGACGATAGGCAAGCTAGTTAAAACGGCGATATCCGGACGAAGCCAACACCCAAGCGATTTGATATCACCAGCCCGATCAGCCCCGACCTCAAGCACTAGCCATTCCGGATACGGCGTGCGAAAAATGATTAGACGCAAGCCGTGTAAAATATTCTTTGACCAACCAAGCGGATTGTGCCAAGCGTTTGGGACACCGAGAATGGTTAGCGGGACGCCAATCTCGTTGTTGTAGCTTTTGGGACTTTCGCGGACAACGCTGGTCGCCCTAAGGCCCAGAGCAATGGCGTCTTTAGCGCTAGTCTTTCCGACACTGCCGGTAATAGCCACAATTTTGGGCCGGTAACGTTTAAGGACAAGGATCGCCTCAAAACGTAAAATGGTGACGATGACTGAACGAAATAAGGCTTTAATCATACTTTAGCGATCGGGCGGAATTTGATAGTAGTTTAGCAGAAATTTAGTGAGATTGAAAAATGGTTTGGCTAGAGTCGCGGAAGCATATTCAGCCCCTTGAGGTTCAGTGGCATAGAGAAAAATCGAGAAGCGTGGATTACTGGCAGGAAAATATCCGAAGAAGGAATGGAGGTAGCGATCAGCATAGTAACCGCTCCCGGGCTTTGGCATCTGCGCTGTCCCAGTTTTCGCCGCCACTCGATAATGGGGTAAACTTTCCCGGCCACCGAGAAGAACTTTATCTACCACCTCAACGAGCATGGCGGTGGTGGTGCTGGCGACCGCTTCGCTGACTACTTGGCGTTTGATCTCCGGTTTCGTTGTCACTGTTAATTTAGTCTCATAATTAATTTCTTTGGTTATAAAAGGGCGAACGAGACGACCACGATTAGCGAGCGAGGAGAGAGCAGTGGTAATCGTAATTGGAGTGATGGCAATCCCCTGACCGAAGGCGGCCGTCGCGTATTCTACTTCGCGTTGATCTTCTAAATTACCAGCTAAACTGCTAAGTTCCCCCGGGAGATCAATTCCCGTTTTCTCCCCCAAGAGACCGAAATCTTGAAAATATTTTTCGAAGCGTTTAGTGCCTAATTTTTGCATGATAAAAATTGCTCCGGTGTTGAGTGATTGATTAATAACTTCTTGCATCGAAACGACCCCGCGACCCCGTTGGTCATGGTTCTCGATTCGCCGATTATTCAAGCTGACAAAACCGAGATCGTTATAAGTCGTGGTAGCGGTAATCACTTTGGCGTCTAGACCAGCGCTTAACGTGAGGGGTTTCATAATTGAACCCATCTCATTTACCCCTTCGATGAGTGGGTTACTTAAATGTTTGATGTCGGATTGCTTACCACCGGGATCGAAGGTTGGCCGAGCGGCCATCGAGATAATCGCTCCAGTCTGGGGATCCATAATAATTCCACCAACGGTAGTTGTACGCCATTTGGTTTCAATTGATTCTAGTTCCCGTTCAAGGAAACGTTCCACCGTGGGTTCAATGGTGGTCACAATGTCGCCGGCGCCACTCGTTGTATCTTGGGGGTGTGTTAGTCCTAAAAAGATTTGCCCGAGGAAACTTGAGAAACCGATCGGTATTTGGCGTTTCAGGACATCGTCATAATATTTTTCTAGACCATATTGTCCAGCATAATCGTCATTTCCTCCTCGGGAACTCATGAGGCCCAGGACATGGGCGGCCAGTGTGCCACTGGGATAGAAACGCCAGCGTTGCAAAATCAGTTGCACGCCCGGTAAATTAAGGGCCGTGATGGCTATCATTTGCTCCTCATCGAGACGAGAGGCGATTTCCTCATAAGGGTCGTTAGCCCTATTTGCTCGATTCATGAAATTGTTGTAGTCGAGCGGGATAATAGCGGTGAGGGCCGTATAAACCACTTCAGGATCTTCAAGTCGACTGGGGTTGATGACTAGTAGGTATCCGGTCTGAAGCGTGGCGCCAGAAACTTTTTTACCATCGCGATCGGTAAAATAAATTGTTCCACGATCAAAAGTTTGATTACTCGGTTTTTCATATTGACGGTCAGCCAAAGCCCGATAGTCATCACCGTTAACGATTTGGACAAAAAATAATTTTGTCGTGATTCCAGCGGCGGCAAAAAGAAAGATTATCGACAAGCCGCGGAGTCGGGCTTGCCTATCGACCATCATAATCCTGCGAACTAACAAGGAGCCCGGTGGTTTCCGAGGCGATGGTGTAAGATGACCCAATTCCAGAGTCCACGAATCCTAAGGCATAAGCTAGATCTAGAGTTACGTTACTACTTAGAGTAAAAGCACGGGCTTCAAGATTAGTAACCTCACTCTGCAAGATGGCTATTTCTCGACTGACATCTCGTTTGTTTACGGCATGGAAAACAACTCGATTAACGAGGAAAATATAACTAACAATTGATAAAGCAATTAAACCGAGAAGAAACACGGTTTGCCATTCTCGTTGATGATGTGTTTTAGAAATAATTTTGGTCATTTTATTTTTGAAATTATACGCAAGGTGGCGCTACGAGAACGAGGGTTACGGAGTTCTTCTCCCCGCTTCGGGCGAATGGCATGTTTGGTTAGAATTTGCCCTTCGCCTAGGCGAGCCCAATTCTGGAATTGTCTCTTAACGATGCGGGCCTCAAGACTATGAAAACTGATTACCGCGAGGCGTCCTCCAAGTGTCAGGATAGACCAGATATCAAGGAGGCCATCAGTGAGAGCACCCAACTCATCATTGGTGGCGATTCGCAGAGCTTGAAAAGTTTTGGTAGCAAAGTGCTTTCTCGTGAAGTGATAACCCTTCGGCACCGCCCTTTCAATCACCGAGACAAGTTGATAGGTGGTGAGAATGGGTGTCGCGTGACGAGCGGCGACTAGCGCTTCGGCAATCCGTCGAGCGTGGCTTTCTTCGCCATAACGAGTCAAGAGATCAGTCAGTTGTGGTGCCGATAATTCATTGACTAAACGAGCGGCGTTTAATCCCCCTTCATTCTTTCCATTAAGTGTCATAAGCAACGGTCCGTCACCTTGGAAGCTGAAGCCACGAATCGGATCAGCCAGTTGTAGTGATGATAGACCGAGATCAAGAAATGCGCGATCGACATTATTGATTCCGAGAGTATTTAGATGAGATCCGGTGGCCCGAAAATTACCAGTTCGGAAAATTGTCCGGCAAGGCAAATTGGCAAGATTACGCTCGGCCCGGCTAATTGCTTCAGGGTCAACATCGAAGCCAATCAGTAAACCATCTCGGCCGATTTTCTCGCTAATTGCCCGAGCATGTTCTCCGCTACCTAAAGTACCGTCGAGAACAGTGAGTCCCGGCTGGAGATCGAGTCCCGTCACAACTTCGTGTAAAAGAACTGGTTCGTGATTCATGCTGGAGGCCGAGAATTAGAACACCCCAATTTCTCCCAGTTTCTCAGCTAAGACATCGGCTTGTTTCTCGATTTTTGCTACATGTTCGCGCCAACGCTCTTCATCCCAAATCTCAATGCGATCGCTGACGCCGGCAACCACGACTTTTGTTTTCAATCCCGCAAACTCCTTCAAGAAATCGGGGATCAAAATTCGTCCTATCGAATCCACTGCACTCTCAACCGCCCCAGCCAACATGAAGCGGTTGAAACCGCGGGTATCAGCCTGGCCCATCGACAAACGCGAAAGTTTTTCCATCATCTTCTCCCATTGCTTGACCGGATAGACGAAGAGGCAGGTATCGAGTCCGCGAGTGATGACCACCTTACGCCCGACGGCTCGCCGGAAAGTGGCCGGCACCGCAATTCGCTTCTTGGGATCAATAGTGTGTCGATATTCGCCGATGAGCATAAAAAATAATTCCCCACTTCAACCCACTACCATGATAGTATAGACCACTCTTCACCACCAACCAACATAGTTATCCACAAGCAAAAAACGACCTCCGGTGAGATCGCTGAACTGTTGGTAAATCACTACAATAGTAAGTTTATTTTGGTCGTAAGGTGGGAAAGTAAATTACTTCGCGGATGTTGGTTACGCCGGTTAAGAGCATCACCAAACGATCAACACCAATACCGATGCCACCGGCCGGTGGCATACCGTACTCGAGTGCATCGAGAAAGTCTTGATCTTTAGCTTGGACTTCCTTGTCCCCTGCCGTTTGAGCTACTTTTTGGGCTACGAATCGTTCAGCTTGTTCAAGTGGATCATTCAATTCTGAGAAGGCCTTAGCGATTTCGAGACCACCGATCACGAGTTGGAAAGCGTCAACGAGCGTCGGGTTATCATTATGGCTTTTAGCCAACGGTAAAGCATTTTTCGGATAATCAATGACGAAAGTTGGTTGAAAAATCTTTGGTCGACACACTTTCTTATAGATATAGTCCATCACTGTCTCGCGGCTAGCGCCAGTCGGTAAGGTGACGCCGAATTGCGTGGCCTTGAGTGTTAGTTCACGGAGATCAGCTGTCTCAGGATCGGTGATCAGGGCTTGGCGTTTGAGGAGATCGAAGTAAGGAATCACCTTGAAGGACTCATTGAAATTAATTTTTTGATCGTCATAAATTAGGTGATCAAACTTAGTGATTTGTTTGACTAATTTTTTGATCAATTTCTCAACGAAGGCTCGTTGCTTAGTTGCGTCGCTGTAAGCTTCGTAGAATTCAAGCATAGTAAATTCAGGATTGTGAGTCGCATCGATTCCTTCATTACGGAAGCAACGTGAGAGTTCATAGACTTTAGGGAAACCGCCCATCAGCATTCTCTTCAAATACAATTCGGGAGAAATTCGAAGGTAGAGAGATAGATCAAGCGCTTCATGGTGGGTCTTGAAGGGTATCGCGCTTGCGCCGCCGTAAAGTGGTTGGAGAATCGGAGTTTCCACCTCGAGATAATCAGCTTGATTAAGAAAGCCGCGGAGACTAGTGATGATGGTTGATCGAGTAATGAAACGTTGCTTGACGACCTCATCCATTAGGCTGTCGAGATAGCGACGACGGAAGCGTTCCTCCGTGTCACTAAGTCCGTGCCATTTGTCGGGTAGAGGACGAAGAGTTTTGGCGAGCGGCGCCCAGTTCTCGGCGAAGAGTGTTCGTTCTTGTCGCTTGGTCAATCCCAGATTGCCACTTACGGTAACGAAGTCGCCTCGATCAATTGTCTCTATCAGCAAATCAAAAGCCGGCTCACCAATTGTGTTTTGTTTCAATAAAACTTGGATTTTACCACTACCATCATCCAGATCGAGAAAAACTAGCACTCCCTGATGCCTGATCCCCATTATGCGTCCAGCGACAGTTAATGGTTTTTTTCGTTTCGATAAAGTGACAAAACGTTTGTTTAAATCACCCAAGGTAACATCACGTTTAGTCTCAATCGGGTAAGGATCCCGGCTAACAGCGCGAAGTCGAGCTAGCTTGTGAGAACGTTCGGCCCGAAGTTCGTCAAGTGAGGCCATCTAAGCAATACGAATAATCTCGTAATTCACTTTACCCTTTGGTGTCGAGACAACCACCGTGTCCCCTTTTTTCTTTTTAAGTAAACTGGCGCCGAGGGGTGAGAGGTAGGAGATTTTACCAGCCAGCAGATCAACTTCTTCCGGACCAACGATTTGATATTTTGTTTCTTCACCACTCGACTGTTTTTTAACCATCAGAGTTGAACCGATTTCTACTTCTGAAGTGTGTCGAGCGGCGATAATTTCGGAGATTTTTAAAATGCCTTCAAGCTCCATAATTCGATCCTCGATATCGGCTTGCTCTTCTCTCGCCGTTTGGTATTCAGCATTTTCCGACAGATCACCGAGCGATTTAGCAAACTCAAGTCGCTCCGCGATCTCTCGCCGTTTGGTTTTTTTGAGATCATCAAGTTCTTGCGACAGTTCAGTGTGTTTCTCTTGGCTTAAGTAATGTTTCTCTATTCCCATATTGCGGTTATGATAGCTTGCCTGACAAGAGGAGTCAATGTGTGAAATACTCCGGTGCGGTGGTGGTAACCCAATCGAGGAGTTGTCGAATAACATAAACGCCACCGATCGTGTTTGATTGATGGCCGCGCTCCATCACTACCGCGAAGGCATAACGCGGATTCTCATAGGGGAAGAAACCGACCACCCAAGAGTTGACATAGCCCTTCGTGAGCCCGAGCTCGGCGGTGCCAGTCTTCGCCGCTACTGTCACTGTCGCGACATTGAGACCAGTTGCTGTCCCTTCAGTCACTGCTAGGCGCATCCCCTCACGGACAATTTGGAAGGCACTAGGGGAAATCAGCGAACTCAAGTCGCGAGCCGGTTGCTGGATTGGAGTGGTGCTAGTGGCTAATATGGTTGGGGTGACTAAAACGCCGGCAGTCGCGATGGTCGCGGCGACTCGGGCCATCTGAAGCGGAGTGACTTGAAAACCGTATTGACCGATAGCCGTGTGATAGGTATTACCAATTCGCCACCGGGGGTCGTCAGGGAAGTTTTTAGCTTTCCAATCAGGAGTTGGAATATTGCCAATTTCTTCCTGTGACCAATTCATGCCGGTGGATTCTCCGAGCCCAAAGAGTCGAGCATATTTATCAATGTTGCTTATCCCTAAGCCTTTTTGATTCTCGAATCCCCCACCGATTTCGTAAAAGTAGACATCCGAAGAGACAGCTAGAGCTCGACGCATATCCACTAAACCGTGGGCTTTCCAATCACGGAAGATTGATGGTTGATCAGGGAAAAAAGGATTGGGTAAACTAATTGATCCAGGACTTAGAATTTGAGTGGCGGGATCGATAATTTGTTCATTGAGAGCACCGATGGCGATGATTGGCTTGATAATTGATCCGGGGGCATACAAACCAGAGACCGCGCGATCGAGAAAGGGTTTGTAGGGGTCGGTCAATAATTTAGAGATTGCTTCTCGATCGGTGCCTTGGGTGATCACATTGGGGTCATATTCCGGATAACTTACCAGCGATAGAAGTTCGCCGGTTTTAACATCGAGAAGAACGGCCGCGCCGCCCTCAAACTCTCGGTCGGTCGCCACATTTTTGATAATATCATAAAGTTTTTCTTGCAGTCTGGAATCAACGGTGAGAATAAGATTATCACCATCGCGTGGTGAGGCAAGGAGGTATTCGGACTGGATTTCTCCACGAACATTAACTTCTTCGATTCGGATTCCGGTTTGGCCGTGGAGAATATTATTATATAGCCGTTCGACGCCATCCCGACCGACCAATTCTTGAGGATTGTAATTCGCGATGTTCTTTTTTACTTCGTCAGGATAACCAAGGTAACCAGTGACATTGGCAGTCCCCGAGACGGAACGATAAGTGCGCCCCGGATTATTCCAAGCGAGTTCAATCCCGCGGCGGTCGTAGATCACGCCGCGTTGAGAAGGAATCGAAGTGTAACGCAAAGTATTACGCTCGCTTCGTTCGGCCAAGACTTCGCCGTGAGTAATTTGGAGACTGAAAACTTTTCCGATCAGAATTAGGAATCCAAGAAAAAAGACACCAGTTAAGATAAACAAGGCTCGTTTGGCAATTGGTTTCTCTAATTGACCCTCGAATTGTTGAGTATTAAATAGAGGTAAATTACTAGAATCGAGAAAGATCTCATCCGGGTCAATCAGTGGGAGAGATAATTTTCCCTTAGATTTAAATTTGAAACGCATTAATAAGATCGAAGGAAAAGCTGTTTGAGTAAAAGTTTACTGAAAGTAATGATGAATGCCAGTAGTAGAGTGGCGGGAAAAGCGAAATTAAAGAGATTGGTCAAAGGAGTACCGAAAGCGAGATCAGCAAGCATCGTCGGAAAAAGAAGCTCGTAACCACTATCAAATTGCCACATCATCGTTAGGGCGAGAAGTAAACTCAACCACCAAGGTAAATAAGCTACCCCTCCAAGCAGGACTAGAGTCATGATAATTCTACGGCGCATACATTTCAACCCAAGTTAATTGAGAAATGTTAACGGGGACCCGAAGAAAAATTTCTTGGAATGAATCCCCTGCTGTTCTCTTGATGTCGCTAACCACCGCCAAGATAAATTCATGCCCGGCTACGGTGAGAGTAACTCGATCGCCTATCGCCACAATGAGATCTCTGGGTAATGAAGCGATAAAATTGCCCGCGCCCCGACCGGTTATCTCAATTGGTACATGCATTTCACCGAGTTGGGCCATAAGTCGCTCCCCAGTTGTTGAGTAGAAATGCATTTTGGCCGTCTTAGGATAAATTTCAATCAATTCACCGAGAATTACCGCGCCTTCGCTCACAACGACTACCCCGGGTGAGAGACCGGTGGTGGTGTTTTGGAAACCAGTGTCAATGATGGCGACGCCGAGAGGAAATTCTTCACCCCGATTCTCCAGCCGCCCAATGGTTAAGGGTTGAGCATCCATGGCTCGATTGACGATTTGACGCAAAATAATGTTTTCCTGTTTCAAAATTGTTTGGTTCAACAGGGCGATTGATTGTTGATTGACAATTGATCGAAGAGCGACATTCTCTTGGACTAAACTTAATTTACTGCTAAATATTCCCCCGAGACCAATAAAAAAAATTTCAACGCCCCGACCGATTGACCACAATGGACTCAACATGCCAATACTGACGCGATTAGCAAATTGTCGAATCGGAGTTTGACTTAAGCCGATAAGTAAAACAAAAAACAAAATTAAGCCGAAGGTTGTCCAGAAGCGGCGCGGTCGGCCGGGAATTCTAGTGGGGTGGTAGGCGGTCATCGTCGGGGACAAGAACATCTCGGTATTCGTCGAGGCGTTCTAAAATAATACCAGTACCGCGGACAACAGCCGTGAGCGGATCGTCCGCAATAGTGATTGGAATTTTAAGCTCGTATTCGAGCAGAGTTTTCATCCCTTGAAAGAGAGCACCACCACCCACCAAGATAAGTCCTTTGTGCATGATGTCCGAAATCACTTCCGGTGGTGTTGTCTCGAGCACTTCTTTAATCGCTTCAATCAGATTAGAGACGGAAGTGGTGATGGCTTCTTGAATGTCGGAATCAGTGATGATCACCTCTTTCGGCAAACCGGTGACGAGGTCGCGCCCGCGAATAATGGCCTCAAGCGGTGTGGCTTGCTTCCAGACCGAACCGATCGCCATCTTCACCTCCTCCGCTGTTTTCTCTCCCAGAAGAATTTTAAACTCATCGCGAACATAAGAAATAATATCTTTATTGAATCGGTCACCAGCGATCCGAAGATTTTTCGACTTCACAATCCCGCTCAAAGAGATCACCGCAATGTCAGTGGTGCCGCCACCGATATCAACAATCATTGTGCCGACTGGATCGTGGATGGGGAGTCGAACACCAATCGCCGCCGCCATTGGTTCCTCAACCACATGAACGACTCTGGCCCCGGCATTCTTAGCCGCGTCGCGAACAGCCCGAATTTCAACGTTAGTAATACCTGATGGCACGCCGATGATCACTCGCGGCCGAAAGAATTTTTTGTCGCCTAATTGGTTAACTTTCTTAATAAAATAAGCGAGAACTTCTTCAGTCACTTCAAAGTTAGAGATAACACCATCGACGAGTGGGCGGATAATTTCGAGATGAGTCGGCGTTCGACCGACCATTTGCTTGGCATCGTTGCCGATGGCGACGATTCGACCAGTTTTCTGATTAACCGTGACGATTGATGGTTCAACAATAACAATGCCATGTCCTTTAACATAGACCAGGGTATTGGCGGTGCCAAGGTCAATGCCAATGTCGTGAGAAAAAGAGTCGTAAAGCCGGTTCAACCAAGTAAGACGCATAGCTTTTGTGGATTAACGAGATCAAGGTTATCGCTCGTCCGTTGTTTAACCTCGACCACCCCTTTCTCGATCGTTCGAGAACTAATAATTAAACGGAAAGGTAGGCCCAAAAGATCAGCATCGGCCAACTTAACTCCCGGAGCCACTGCTCGATCATCCCAAAGCACCTCTATCCCCGCTTTGGTTAAAAGATCATAAATTTGTTTTGCTTGGGCGAGAACAACTTCTGATTGATTGTCACCAAAACTGATTAGATGGGCGCGGAAGGGGGCAACGGTGATTGGCCAAGCGAGTCCACGATCATCCGCGGTCACTTCCACAATCGCACCCAGCAAACGGCTAATCCCTAAACCATAACAACCCATAATCACTGGTTGTGATTTACCCGTTTCATCTCGATAATTAAGTCCAAACGGTGCACTAAATTTGGTGCCCAATTTAAAAGTATTGCCGACCTCAATTCCGGTCTCGGTTGTGCGTTCGGTACTACCACATTCGGGGCAAGTTTTATGTTTAGCAATAATCTCATCATTGATGGCTAAACGACACTTGGTGCAAATATGAACCTGGTCTTCGCCCGCCGGAGTCAGAGTCTGAGATTCGTGAGAATAATCAGCGAAGGTGCCGCCGGCTGCCAGAGTTAAGACTGTCTGTTCACCAATGCCGACAGTCTCAAAAATCTTTCGATAACTCGCCCCCACTTGGTTATAAAAATTATCTAAATCGGTTTTGTCTCGATGGAAGGAGTAGAGATCCTTCATAATAAATTCACGACCCCGTAGGATCCCCGATTTAGCTCGAAGTTCCCGTCGGAATTTAGTTTGGAATTGATAAACCGAGAACGGTAAATCTTGATAAGAGTTTAGGTGCGAGACGATGAGTGGCGTGATGATTTCTTCGTGGGTCGGACCGAGCACTAGTTCGTGGTTATTTTCGTCTTTTATTTTATAAAGATCAGTCATTGTTTCCCACCGGCCGGTTCGGATCCAATTTTCTTTGGGGTGAAGAGCCGAGAGAAGCACTTCTTGACTCCCAAGTTTATTCATCTCGGCGCGGATAATCTGTTCAATCTTCTTGATCACTCGAAGACCAAGCGGTAGATAAGAATAAACCCCGGCCATCTCCTTATGAATGAAGCCGGCGCGAATGAGCCAGATAGCGTTCCGAGACATCTCGTCGCGCGGGGCCTCCCGAGTGGTTTTGGTAAAGAGGTTTGACTGACGCATATCTGCCCATCTTACGGCAAAACAATCAGTTGGTCAAAAAGATTGACAAGCAAATAATAATGTGCTAGCTTAGACAACAGAAACCGGTTAAGCATGTGCCCTAATACTTTATAGGAGATTCGGATAGGTGTAAGGGGTCAGATGACCCGGAAAGAGAAGGTGTGGGATGTTGTTCCTTGGCAATGGAGAGAAAAAAGGTCACCGTCAGCTTCTACGGATTCTCCGAAAATTTCCATGGTTGTGGGCAGTGAAAAGCAGTTGGTTACCCAATTATGGCTGTGTTGAAATCCGTCGAGCAGACAAATCATTCATGCTTGGCAAACCTCAAGCGCCACGCCAGGTTTGGGTCAAGGTTTGTATGTATGAGTTACAAGCAGTGAAGTATACGATTCAACGAACTGATCAAACTTTAGCTAATGCCGTGGTTGAAGCAATTTGCCCTGGTTATCACATTGAGTACGTAGTGGTTGTTATCACTAATGACCAAGATGGTCACGGCAAGGATTTCGTGATTTTGCGTGCACCATCATCAGGAACCCTGCACCATTTTTGTTGTGAGTTTGGTTTTTCAATCTACACTTTCGTTCCAGGAAGATTAGTCTCCGATTTTGTTGTCAATGAAGAGATGGAGCGAGTAGCGGAAGAATTGAACAGTGCTTGGGAAGGGGTGATCGGTTATTCACTTGACGGCAATTGGGAGGATTCAATAGAGAAAAAAGGGGAGGTAAAACAATTGCTTACTCTCCGTGGACCTGAACTTCGAGTTTATCTCAAACCATACTCTGATCTGTATCAACTTGTCGGTGAAGATCAGAAAAGACAACACCACTCGTGTTTAGTTGGTATTTTGGACGATGAACTTAACCGTTGGCGAGCCGTGACTTCTTTGTTTGCTTACGACAAAGAAAAAAAGGAGAAAAAAGCGCGTTTAGAAACTCAAGGCTAGCCAATGGTTGATTTTTACAATGTGTCAGATTTCTCGTCTGACACATTTTTTTACTCTTAAAGTTTCTACGATCGTAAATAGTTTAAGAGAGTATGCCACAGTGTAAAATGTTTACGATCGTTACAATTTTACACCCAACTAAAAACAAAGAAAAAACAGAGGCCAAGATGTTCCAAAAAACAAAAATCCCAACCTCCAAAGGGCGTGGGATTTGATTGCCAGCTCTCTATTTTAACGACCAAAAATGTAGGCTAAACGAGCGCCCACCGCGAGTCTCATTCCAAACTCGAGTACCCAATAGGTCGTCAAGAACGGGCCGATAACAGTAACGAGGATGTAAAACAACCATCTTGATAGCGACATTTCGATCACCCCCTTTCTGATTTCTATGCTAGCATACTTCGTTTAGCGTGTCAAGCGATTAGCAAAAATGATGAAAAAATGATCCCTTAATTCCTCATGAACTTCCTTAACCTCATCTCACACTGCTCCCAACGCTTCACCAAAAACTTTGAAATCGGAATGCAAACTTTCCAATACCACAGTATATTGATCACATCTGGGTATTGTTGTTAATTGCTTTTTCATACCAATTATCATAGCACAAAGTTTTAGGCGAAGAATTTCATAATATCACTGTAAGTGACGAGGAGCATAAGAATCATGAGGAGAAGAAAGCCAGTCAAGTTAACGGCGTTGGCGACTTGCGGCTTGATCGCCCGGCCTTTGATCCTCTCGATTAAGAGGAAGAGGAGTCGGCCGCCATCAAGTGCCGGAATTGGCAAGAGGTTGAGTACGGCGAGATTGATTGAGATGAGCGCGGTGAAGAGAAGCAGATAGCCGAAGCCGAGTGCCGAGGCATCCCCCACGAGGCCCACTAGTCCAACCGGGCCAGTGATTTGACCGAGTACCTCGCTCTGACCGCGGAAAAAACTGATGAGGAGTGAGCCGAAGGCGGTCACCGTTGAGCTCACGAGATGCCAAGTGCTTTGCGTGCCAGCGATGATGGCGCGATGAAGAGGCAATTGGAGTATCCCGATGGTCTCTAGGCCAACACCGATTGCCAGTTTACCTTCCGGACCAATATTGGCTGGCTTCACGGCGCGTTCGGCAATCGTCGGTTTAATGTTCGGTCCATGGGTGCGAATATAACTGACAATGATTTCCGAGTTTGAGTGATTGGTGATGAAATCCTGGATACTCTCAATCGTCGGTTCAGTGAGATAATCGGTTGTGGTTCGTAACTTCACGATCTGATCTCCGAGAATGAGCTCGGCTACCGCGGCCGGAGAATTCGGCGCCACTTGGATGATTGTTACCCGCGGATTATCAAGAGTGTAACCTTGAGGGACGCTGTCGGCCTGCGTCGGCAGGCCGGTGGTGGCGAAAGCAACCACTAGAAGAAGCCAAGCGAGGACGAGATTCGCCGTCACGCCGGCAACCAAGATGCTAGTCTGCACCCATTTCGATTGGGCGCTGAAAGCGCGTTGTCGATCAGTGCCAGTCAAAGATTCTTCATTCGGGTCTTCACCATAAATCTTGACGAAACCACCAAAGGGGATAAGATTAAGCGAATAAGTGGTCTCTCCCCGTCGCCAACTTATCAGTCGTGGCGGGAAGCCGAGGCCAAATTCGTCAACCCGGGCACCGGAGCGTTTGGCGACGAAAAAATGCCCGAACTCGTGCGACAAGATAAGTAGTCCGAGAATAATTAAGAAAATGAGGATGGTCATTTAACTGGCGATTTCAGCTTCTTTTCGATTTTTAATTTCTTCGAGCGCTCGATTGTTTTCATTAACAATCTTTTGCAATTCCTCTTTGGCCCGGAACTTATCATCTTCCGCCAATGTTCCCTCTCGCTCGGCCTCTTGAATAGTGCTCCAGATTTTGTCCCGCGCTTGACGCATCGTAATCCGCGCTTCTTCGAATTTTTCCCGTATCACTTTCACCAATCGAGCGCGACTCTCGGTGGTAAGATCGGGAAAAGTTATTCTGATGCCAGTTTGGTCACCACTCACCGAAACACCGAGATTTGCGGCGGTAATCGCACCCTCAATCTCCTTCATCTGCGTTTTATCCCACGGTGTGATACGCAAAGTGCGAGCATCTTCCACCATCACCGCGGCCACTTGCTTGATTGGCAACCGGCTACCGTAAGATTTCACTTGGACGCTATCAAGCAATAGTGGCGTGGCGCGCCCGGTGCGTACGCTGTGATATTCATTCTTAAGCCACTCTTCGATCTCTTTAAGTTTTGTTTTAGTTGGGTTGAAATCGTATTTCATGACGATATTCTAACATGGAGATAAAACTAAGGCCAAGTGTTCAAAAAGGAGTCGGGGTGAAGAAGCTGGATCGACAAGATAACGTCTCACGGCACTGATTTCGATCAGAGCTTGTTCATGAAGGGGCCGTTTCTCATGACAAACTATTTCTAGCGCATTGAGGAATGGTAACCAACCTTCGCGGGGTAATTCTCTTTTTAATTCTTTAGCAATCAGATCAAGACGTTTTATTGGTGTAGCAGTAAGGAATTCTTTCGCTAGATTTTTTTCTTCGTCAAGTTTATTCTCATTACGAGCATCGTGTTCCACAACCATCATTCGTGATCGAAGGGTGGGTAAGAAGTCATTTGTTTGTTTGCCGAGAATGAAGAAATGAAGGCTATCGCGTGGTTCTTCGAATAATTTAAGCAAGGCATTTTGAGCCTCGGAGGTGTAACGATCGGCGATGAGTATTACGAACTCTCGCCCGCCGTGCCAATTATGTCGCGCACTTCGACTGACCAATTCGCGGCTCTCGGCGATGCCAAAAGTCTCATATTTTTCCAAGATTGTGTTGGCTGTTCCCTCGATTATTCCCAGTGATTCAATCAGTGCCAGATAAGCAGTTTCTTTTTCCCCGACAATCAAATAAGCATGATGGAGAAAACCGTTAGTTTGATAACTTTCAATAATTGGTCTAAACATTTTTAATGCTTGGAGAGAATCGTGCGTTTATAAACCGCCAAATGCTCCAGCGCGATCCCCGTCCCTTTGGCCACACAGAAAAGGGCTTCGTCGGCGAGGATGGCTTTCACTCCGGTCCGACGATAAATAAGTTCCGGGAGGTTACGAAGCATCGATGAACCGCCGGTCATTATAATTCCGTGATCAATAATATCGGCCGAGAGTTCTGGCGGCGTCTCTTGGAAAACGGTCTTGATCGCTTTAATGATTTCCTGCAACTCCCCTTCGATTGCGCGGACAATCTCGTTGGTGCGTATTTCGGCGAAACGTGGCAGGCCAGTCATAAAGTCGCGCCCCTTGATGGTGTAAGTGAGTTCATTTTCAATTGGGATTGCTGAGCTAATCTCAATCTTCACTTCTTCGGCTGTTTTGTCACCGATCGCTAGATTGAAAGCTTTCTTGATGTGATCAGCGATGGCTTGATCAATCTTATTGCCGGCGTACTTAACTGAAGTAGAAGCGACAATTCCGCCGAGAGAAATAACCGCCACATCAGTTGTTCCACCACCAATATCAACAATCATGTGTCCCCGGGCTTCGTGAATTGGTACACCAGCCCCGAGTGCCGCAAGAATTGGTTCTTTGACGACATAGGCATTCTTGGCCCCAGCCTTAATCGTTGCTTCGATCACGGCTCGGCGCTCGGTTGAGGTGACACCGGCTGGTACCGAGATCATCACTTCCGGCCGGAAAATGTTGAAACGGCCAAGAGCTTTATTGATATAATACTTGAGCATAGTCTCGGTCACTCGATAATCGGCGATCACGCCATCGCGCATCGGTCGATAAGCGACAATGCTGTCGGGAGTTTTTCCGATCATCTCTTTGGCTTCACTGCCGACGGCGAGGACGCGATTATCAATTTGTGAAATAGCGACGACCGAAGGTTCGCTTAAAACAATTCCTTGTCTGGGAATATAAACAAGGGTATTAGCTGTCCCGAGATCAATTCCTAATTTAGTGACGAAAAAGTTCATAATAAGCGTTGGCGTTTGATGTTTAGTCCAATCTGACGAAGCCGTTCATCAATCTGTTCATAGCCGCGGTCAATGTAATGAACATTGTGGATAATTGTTCGCCCTTTCGCAATCAAACCAGCTAAGAGATAGGCCAATCCAGCTCGTAGATCAGGACTAATGACTGTTTTACCGCTAAGCGGCGTGGGGCCAATGATCGTGGCTTGATGCTGATTATACATACTGGTGTTTCCGCCCATTCTTGACAAGGTTTCGAGATGACCCAGTCGGCCTTCGAAAATAGTTTCGAAGATACGACTCTCGCCCTTGGCTTGAGTGAGAAAAACCGAGATCAACGCTTGTAAGTCAGTGGGGAACCCTGGATATTCATGCGTGGTAATATTAAGAGCGTAATAAATTTGTCGCGGAATGGTGCGAACGATGAGCTTTTTTTTCGCCACCTCGATTTTCACCCCAGCACTACGAAGAAGAAAGATCAGTGATTCAAGATGAGTTGGTTCGCACTTGTCGATAACTAATTCCTTGGCCAGAAGCGCGCCGAGAATCAAGAGACTGCCGGCTTCAATGCGATCGGGAATAATTTCATAACTCGGGTTCTGGGCGGTAAGTAGTGAGCCGCCGTCGATTACTAGGGTCGTGGTACCAAGACCAGAAATTTTTGCCCCATGCTTGACGAGAAAAGTGCCTAAACTCGTAATCTCTGGTTCCAGCGCGCAATTCTTCAAAGTTGTGCGACCGCGGGCGAGTACGCCCGCAAGCATGAAGCATTCGGTTGCGGTGACCGTTTGATTGCGGAAAAAGATTTCTCCGCCACGGAGCTGACCTCGTGGTGTCGTGAGCTGATACATTCCAGCTCTGGTTTCCACCTTAGCTCCGAGACGCGTGAAGCCATCGAGGAAAAGGTCGATCGGTCGTTCGCCAATCACGCAGCCACCCGGGTGTGGAAAGGAGACTTGACCTTGCCGGGCCAGCAAAGGACCAGTCAAGATAATCGAGGCACGAAGTTTCTTGGCGATTTCTGGATTAAGTGTCGAACGATGAAGATGCTTCGCGTCGAGAGTTAAGGTTTTTCCTGATTTAGTGATTGTGACACCGAGACCCGTTAACAAAGTTGATAAACGCTCAATGTCTTCAATCTTCGGCACATTGGTGAGGGTGAGAAGCGATTGAAAAAGTAACGCTGCCGGCAGAGCTTGCAAAGCGTCATTCTTAGAACCATTAACCGTGAGGGTACCCTTAATTTTCCGCGCTCCACCCAATCCCTCGACAATGAAAATATCATTCTCATTCACATCCGCATTCTAGCTCTCCTCACCCCTTTTTACAAATTTTTTACCTAGACAATCAGGTCCTCGGTCAATACACCGTTTTTGAGTTCGCGCGGCGGTGATTGGTAAATTCGTTTGTAAGTTTCGTCGGGAAGTTTCTCGTCAACCGTGATGTAATAACGCCCGGGCGGTGTAAGCAAGAAGAATCGACCCATCATGTCGGCCACCACTGATTTGACTTCTTGATCGACATCCGGGATGAAGGCGCGAACGATAGCGAAAGGAATTGGCTCACCGTTTGGATGTTTAACCGACAGGGCTTGTCGTTTAGTTCGATTAATAAAATATTTAGCGAAAAAGGTAATCAAGTAAAGAGCGAGAATGACAATTGATAATTTTCCTGGATGGAAGACGAAATTATAAATCCCGGTCAAGAAACCGACAGCATAGAGAACATTGAAAATTCCCCGTCGTCTCGCTTGGTGACGGGAATGGAGAATGAAGAAACCCCTCGCCTGCTTTGCAAATTCATTCCAATCGAAAGCAATCGGATCAAGTGGAATATTGCGATTGATGATTTCACCGGGTATGGTAGTGACCGGCTCGCCGAAATAGAGATTGTTGTAGAGTTCATCTCGCTTGCGCCCTGCAAGTTTCTTAGACGGAAATTGGTAGTGAGTTTTGTTCGCGACCAAGTTGTAAGTGCCGGAGGAGAGAAAGAAACCATAACGCCCATCGAGGTCAGTGATGGCGGTGCCCTTGTCATTATCATTTTGCCGAACGATAACATAGGCCGGATCAAGTGGCCGCTTGGTTACTGAATCGTAGACGATTCCCCACGGCGGAGCGCGACGACGTAAGCCGAGCCCCCGCAAGAGAAAGGACCAACCGTGAAGAAGAATGAGATAAAGATCATAAGCAGAATTGACGCGATCCGCGAGCGCGAGCCCTTGAGTGAGACCCGTAACTAAACCCATGGTGACGGCAACCGGCGAAATTATTTGCCCGACAGCAACCACTGCTCTCTCCAGCGCCGTCTCCGGCAAACCACCCGTCACAATTAATCGGCCAACCAATCGTTTGATGGTCTGATCCCGATAATTGATGATTGAGATAAAAAGTGGGTAAACGCCATTAGGGAAAGTGCTACCGAGACTCGCGGTGTAACTCGTGCCGTCAGCGTTTGCTTTCAGTAGATAAGTGCCGAAGGGTTTTTTGGTAACCGGATTGATAATTGTAAGACCAATTGTTTTCAGCGCCGCCGGCAATTTCTTACTCGCGATCATTACCGCGAGTGGTTTCTGGCCAATAATTTTTACGTCAGCGTTTCCTTGGAAAAATTGTTGTCGCTCGCCGGGTTGATAAAAAATGAAGTCACCAAGTTCGAGAAGTTGAGTAATGGGGTCAAGCGTCAACACCTGCGGCAAATTGGCGAAGGGATCGACACTACTGCCGGGACCCAAATCTTCCGTTCCGGTGCCGCTCCCTGGCGAACCGGAATCATCCGGCGGCGGTTCCTCGCCGGGTGGTGGCTCTTCATCCGGCGATGGTTCCTCTTCAGGTTCAGGCAACGGTTCTTCTTGAGTCGGAGTTAAAATACTGGCGAGAGTTCCAGAAGAATAATCACCAGCCGTGCTTCGAACGAAGGCGACGTAATAATATTGGGTCCCCGGACTAACACTCGAATCTTCCACATTCTCGCCTATTTCATTATAGATCAAACTCCCATCGGTCGGATTAACGGGGACGGTGTTTGTTCCGCGAACGATCCGCACGGCGGCAAGGTCAGGGTAACTCGGGTTCTGCCAAACAAGAGCCACGCTATCCCCCGCCATGGTGGCAGTGAAATTGCTGACATTGGGAATTGTTTCTGGCGGTGGCGCATAGACACAACTGCCGTCGTCTGTGGTGGCGCTCGAATTATAATTGGTCGCCAAAGGATTGGTGCAACCCGGTATCGGAGTTGGCCCGCCACCCCCACCGCTAGGTGGGGGGTTACTACTACCGGCAGTGACCGAGAGATTCACTTGGACAGCGTCCGTCGCGGCTGAAACATCTTGAATCATTAAACTACTTAAACTGACAAAAATAAAGAGTAGTAGAATGGAAATCTTAAGTATCAATGAACGATATGACATCTGATTTCTTCAACGGTTTAATTTTCTTGCCGCCCGATCTAATTCTTTTTTATGTCTTTTTTCTAAATCTTTTATCTCTTTTCGGTGTTTAGCTTCTATTTTTTTAATATCTTCCGTGGCGGGTAGGTTTTCCGGGTAAATGCTCGTTCTCGTTAAAGCACCACGAACACTTCGATTACTTACAACATGCTCACTTAGTATAGACCCTTTCCCTCGAAGATTTTTTCTTCTCGTATTTTCCGTCGTCATGGCGGTGGCCAAATCTTTTGCTTTCAAGGTTACATTGGGTAAAAAATCAGCCAGGGGTTTATTAGCGGGCACACCCAATCGGTGTTTCATTTCATCAGTGGCCTTACCTCCAAACAAGGCCTGATCGCCAAAACTTCGTATTTCGGCAATACCGCGACCATCAACGCCTCGACTGAAGGCCACGGCGCCAAATTCTTTCTCGGTAATTTTCAGTTTGTCTCTGGCATCAATTCTCTCTAACTCGATCATTCGTTGTTCCAAAACCTCGATTTTCCTAGTTTGGGTTACAAAGTAAGCCTGGGCAAAGGCGATCTCTTCCTTCTGGGGGTTTCCGTTAATAGCGATTAAATAGCAAGCGTATCTGGTCAACTTGACATCCGGCACCGTTTTTTCTAAATCCAGCCCAATTTTTACCATTTTCATGATGTCATGAAAATGGGAATTTACTTCACTTCCAGCTTTTTTGCATGATTCCTTAGCCTTATTTAACGGTGTTTCAAAGTTCTCCCAACGAGAATAGCCAAGGATTGGGTACAGCTCTCGTGCATACCAATATTCAACGCCATTTTCGTGCCGTATATCATCTAAGGTTTTAAGTAGCAGTTTTAATTGCGATGATTCCATCTATCTCGATAACGACAACTGCTTCGCCAAAACCTCCAATGTGTCGCGCAGACTCATGAGCACCGCGGCATATTGGGTTGAAGAATCTACCTGTGACTTTGAAGTAGAAAGGATCTGGAAGAGATTGTCACTGCGATCAGAAATGAATTGCCCATCAATATAAGCGCGCACTTCCAAAAGATAATAACCGCTCGGGAAACTCTTGATGTCGAAGTCCTGACGCAGATTGAGGTCGTAACTACCAGTGTTGGTGAGGTTAGTGATGGTGTGATGGAATTGTCTAGTATCACTCGGGATGAATTCAATTTGGATCGGGGTGGAGGCCGGTAAGTTGGTGCTTGACCAACGAATCGTATTAGTCTGGCCGTGATAGAGCATGTCATTAAGACCGTTGGGGTAGAGAACGATGAAGGAGCGAGTAGAAGTGGCCAGGGGCTGAATCACGACCAGGGGCGGAGCAGGGGTCAATACGGTGCTTACGAAACCAAATGGCGCATTGCTTTTATCTTCAATTGTTCCCCCACTAGTCTTGTAACCTAGAATATAAATTTTGAACACCTCCCCGCTAGCTTGATCGACAGAGATAATATCGGACGGTTGCCAATTATAACTTCTAGTGCTGGCCGGTAAATTAGTGGCAATCCAAGCGAAAGAAGCATCGTTCTTGTATAAAGCAATCGAAACATTGTTGATATCCGACGAGAGATTCCAGGTAATTCGATACGGACTTAATCGATCAATCTTTTCTCCCCCGTTGGGAGTAACTACCGCCAAGGAAGTAACCACGGAAGTATTCGTGTTATTAACCACCGAGACACTACCTCCTGAAGTGCCTAACACCATCACCCTATCACCAGCATCACCTTCGATTTTTGCCGACTTGCACCAGAGAGAAATCTCGGTCCCATAAGCAATGGGCAACAGCTTAATCACTTTGCTCCCCGACGGTGGTAAATTAGATAACTGATAATTAGGATCATCGACTGGCAAAGTGTTGTTGTAAATTGTGCAAGTTTCAGTATTCGAGGCCCAAGTGGCGGGATATTCAACTCCACCACTCGGGATGGTAAGCGGGCCATCGGAATCATTAATCTTCAAGTCAGCGGTGAGAGTACCTTGAGCAACGAGAGTGAACGGTTGATTGCTTCGATCCATCGCACCGGTCACATTATTAACGACCCGGATATAATAGTTACCCGAATCAGGATAATTATTGGGGCCATCAATCTGACCGCTCCAATGAATAGACGCTCTGCCGTCCTCGATCACCTTACCAACCGTGACAAAATTATTATTAATCAATTTCTCTAAGTAAGCCGTAGTTTGGCTGGCCGGATTGATACCAGTATTGGGGTCGTAAGGAGTCCACTTAATGGTATGCGAGCTACAGAGTTGCCACACCTCACCGCCATTCGGAGCAGTAAGTGTTAATGGACCGATAATCTTAAACGGCTGATCACTCTCATCGCAAATCGTGGTGTCACTTTGGCAGATTCGAATAATATAGAAGTTGGGTTCGGTAGATACTTTAGCCCCATCAAGAAAAGTCCCGACCTTCCATTGGAATGATACCCCACTCAAACTCCTCGCGATTAGGTTCTTGGTGGTTAATAGGGTCTTAGCTGTCGAGGAGACCGAGGCTGGGCGAAGGTATAAATCGTAGGTGGAAGTGGCCCCTCTCCCGATCGGCGCCTGCCAAGTAATCGTTCGAGTATCACCTTGCCCCAACACTTCACCGCCGTTGGGGGCGATCAAACTTAATTTTGGCGTCGAGGTTGTCGTGGTGGCCGAAAATCCATAACGACCGGTGTGTTGCGTATCATGTTGAAATGTCGGCCAGGGTAAAGTTCTTTTGCTTGCTTGACCAGCCAGTTCCCAAACATAGATTGAACCACGATACTTTGAGGGATCCCAGTAATCAGATATGTCTAGATCCTCATTAGAACTAGCTATCAACTCTAACTTTCCATCTTGATCAATATCGTCAATTACTGCTGGAGCTTGAGCATCAACCTCGGTTCGTTTTACAAAAATTCTTTGGCCAGTGCTCGACCAAGCATATACTCCACCGGGGGGGTCAAAGGTTGGTAAGAAGCCATCACCAGCAGTGGTAATAATATCTAACTTAGAATCATTGTTAATATCACCAATTAATGAACCGTAGTAATCATTCCAAGTGGTCATTTGCGGCCAGCCAGGCAAAAGTTCACCACGATAATTTAGAAGATGGGTCTCGAAACCCAAACTACTGGCGGCAATTTCCAATTTACCGTCACTATTTACATCAGCCAAGGATGGCGTGGACCAGAAATTCCATCCCTTTTTGAATGGCCAACCCGGCATAATTTGGCCTTGACGATTAAAAGCATAAAGACCACCATAGCGATCATCTGGGAAAGTATTCGAGGCATAAATAAAACCGATGACAATATCTTCTTTACCGTCGTTATCAATATCACCAATGGCTGGTGAAGAGGAAATACTACCTAGAATATAAACCGGCCAGCCAGGCACCACTGAGCCATCTCGATTAAAAACATAAATCGCTGCTTCATTAATCCATTGCTGGCTATCCCAATCAAAACCCGCCCGTTCAGTAGGATTAGTGTAGACAATTTCCAGGTCTGGATCACTATCAAAATTACCAATGGCCGGCGAGGATTCTATCAAGGCGAAGTAACGGTCAGGATTAATTGGCCATTGCCACTGCTTAGATATCCTGCCCAATGAATCAACAATGGCAACTCTGTCATAATTATTTCCCTTGATCACAATCTCTTTCTTACCGTCATTATCCAGATCAACCATAAGCATCGTGGGATGATAATCTTGTGGCACTAATGTAGACCATAAGATTGAGCCGTCATGATTAAAAACGGTCAAACTGGAAACTTGTTCCAACCATCGTTCCCCCTCGAAATTGTAAGCTACAATTTCCCCAAAACCATCGTTATCCAAATCGCCCACCAATGGTATGGTCAAATTGCCGCCTGGTACATCTCCAGAACCAAAGGTCTTTGACCAGAACAAAGAACCGTCTTGTCTGTAGACCAACACTTTTGGTGGGTTACCACTTTGGTAAACGATTATTTCTTTATTACCGTCATTGTCTAAATCATAAGCCACTGGCTCCAACATCCCAGCCCAATAATAAAAACTATCACCAGACAAAGATTTAAACGATGACGCATTAATTTTGTTGAATTCTTCCTTAGTTAAAACTGTCGACTGATTTTTATTGATTGATTGATCCTTCGAGCCAGATCGAGGTGGTAAAACAATGTAATCTGCATTAGGACTAGTGATTAAACTTTGTCCGTTACTATTACTACCATATTTTTGAAACTCAAAATTTACTCTCTGTGGCCAGCCAACTTTGAGAGTTGGATCGAGATAGATACTCGAAACTTGTTCTCTGGTCACTCGACCATTGGCGTAACGAACACCCAGGATTAAATTATAAGCTCCTTCTGGCAAATTGGCCGTGTCCCAATTTGCCAACAAACCATTAGCAATTGGTCCAACACCGCTAGCGATTAAAGTTTCGACACTGGCACAGCTGTCAATTTGCGCAGTGGGACAATATTTTACAGTGAAACTGGCTCCAGCCGGCAATGAACCAATGATTTTTAGTTTCTCTCCCAAGCGATAGATATCGTTATTTAACGGCGCAGTAATTTCAATATTATTTACAAAAATCGGCAAACGATCTTCACTCGATTTGCCGGCACTATTAGTGACCGTTAATTTAATCGTGTTATAACCTTCCGGCAATAAAGTGGTGTCGAAATTAGAGTACAAAATACTATCTTTTATACTGGTGTAAGCCGGGGAAGTGTAAAAAGTGATAAATGACCTTGGCTCTAAGCCAATGCCGTAGGATAAAGTGTAACGACCATCAGCGCCGTTTTGGTTGAAACTCTCGGCGGTACCACGAATATTTATTTTCCCGGGCGAAGCTACTTGAACAGTATTAAACAGGGCCACTGGCAGTTTGACGGAATGAACCGCTTCCCAGGCCTGGACTCGACCATAACCTTGAGCCCATTGCTCGTAGCTGGGTAATTTCTTCGCGGTTTGACGTAAAACCATTTTCACTTGGGCTGGGTCCCAATCGGGATGAGCTTGTCTAATTAACGCCACTAACCCCGCCACATGCGGTGTGGCCATCGAAGTGCCGGAGATCGAAGTATGATCATCGTCAAGACAGTGGCGATCAGCCCAAGCCTCGGCCCATTGTGCAGCACAAATGTCTACGCCTGGCGCAACAATGTCCGGTTTCATCAGAGCAACCTTATTGTCTGAAGCATCAATCCACTCGACTGGTCCGCCGGAACTAAAGTAGGCTAGTTGATCTTGTTTATCTGTGGCCCCCACAGTAATCGCTTGCCTCGCTGTCCCTGGCGAACCAATACTCCCCTGCCCGCCAGAATTACCAGCGGCGACCACCATCACGGAGCCAGCCGCGACAGCATTATCAACGGCTTGAGAAACTGGGTCATCAGGGCTACCGCCACCGCCTAAGCTCAAATTCATCACCTCGGCTCGGTCAGAAAAATTACCGTCCTGATTGGGATCCACCGCTCGCTCGATACCAGCAATTACCGTTTCCGAAGAACCAGAACCACCATCATTCAAAACTTTATACGCCCAGATATTAGCGTCTGGGGCCACACCTTTAACCACCCCGCGTAAACCAACATTGGGCACGCTGTAACCATCGGACACTATCGAAGCGACGTGGGTGCCGTGACCATGGTCGTCCATTGGGTCCGCATCGTTATTAATAACATCATAGCCACCAGAATAATTAAAAGAAAAAGCGGGATTGTTGTAATCAACGCCGGTGTCAATGATCGCCACATCTATCCCCGCGCCGGTCAGACAAGCGTTGGAACCAGGAGTGCAGATCGCTGTGTTGAAATTAACATTGGTCGGCCATAAACGATCAGCTCCAATAAGTGGTACCGATTCTAGCAGATCGGCTTTGACTGTTTGATTAGGGAAAACGGCTTTGACCTCCGGTAAACTTTTTAGGATCTCGGCTTCTGTCGCAGTAATGTCAAGAACTAAACCATTGAAAACATTTGTGAAATATCTAGGAGTAAGATTTCTCTGTCTGATCGCCGCCACCAGACGGGCGCGAAACGAATCTCTTTGGAAAACAATGCGACTACGTTGCAAATTTAACTCGGTACTCAAATTAAATCTTTGACCAAGCCTTATGAGTCGCTCGACGATTGCCTGTCTTTCTACTAGTGATGGTTCTCGTAATTGAATAATAAAACCCTTAGCCGTCGGTGATTCAACAGAAACAGCAGTTTGATTTTTTGTGGTAATGACTGCCGTGGCAAAATTAGGACCGACAAAAGTAGAAATTATGATAATCGCTAGCGCGAGCAGAGAACCAATGAGATATTTTTTCATAGAGTAATTATAGCACGGGAAACCAAGTTTGACTCAAAGTAATTTCAGAAAATCTTGTGCCGTCAAGCCAACTTGTTTCAGAATCTCCTTAAGCAAACCACGATCAAGATCGCCAGAATGCATGGCGACAAGAGTTACTCGTTTCGTCACTGAATGGGTAAATCGACGATGGCTACCTCGAGCATTACGTTCTTTGAAACCAACTTTAAGGAGAACGGCCACCACTTCGCGGGCGGTTACACTCGGCAAATGACTCATGCCGTCACTAGCGAATTAACCTCAACAGTAACCGCCACATTTTCTACTGGTTCTGTCTCCAAGGGAATGCGTTCGCCATCTTTTAGCATGCCTTCAAGACAACAGAGAATTGCTTCTTCGGCCATACTAACAGCTTCAGTGTAAGTCTCGCCGAAAGTGACGCAACCAGGTAGAGCGGGAACCTTAGCCACAAAACCGCGATCCTCGCCGGGAGTAATATTAACAGTGTAAGTATAACGCTTCATGATATAAGCTTAGCTCATGTTACTTTACTTAGCAAATGGGGGATCAACTTTGGGCGCGGGCAAGGATACCGGGTAAAATTTTCAACACATAATCCAAATCGCGTTTGGTCGTCTCGCGACTGAAGGTAAGGCGAACCGCCGATTCTGGTGCGCCACCAATCGCGCTAATAACATAAGACGCTGTTTTCTCGAGGGTTGAACAAGCACTTCCTGAAGCGGCGGCAATACCATGGGCGTCGAGACCGAGGACTATTGCCTCACTGTCGGTATTAGCAAAGCTCACATTCACATTGTTGGGTAGACGAAGAGTGGCCGAACCGTTCAGAGTCGTGTTGGAAATAGTTAGTAATTTTTCAATGAAATAATCGCGGAGTTTGGTCAGACGAATTGACTCTTTCGCGCGCAATTTCACGCTCTTCTCCAACGCTTGGGCAAAACCAGCAATGGCGATCACATTCTCGGTGCCGCTTCGCCAGCCGCGCTCCTGCCCACCACCGTAGAGAATTGGTTGCAATTTAACACCTCGACGAACATAGAGACAGCCAACGCCACTCGAGCCATAAATTTTCCCGCTATTCAAAGTCATTAAGTCAACACCGAGTGTTGACACGCGGCAATCCAAAAAGCGTAGTGCTTGGCAAGCGTCGGTGTGGAAATAGGGACTAGCTTCTAGCTTATAGCTTATAGCTTTTTTAAAAAGGCGGATTATTTTAGCGATGACGCGAAGGGATTGAATCACACCAATCTCGTTGTTGGCGTAACCAATCGAAACCAGGATCGTATCGGGGCGAAGAGCCACGGCTAATTCTTCTGGATCAATCATCCCGTCGTGATTAACTGGCAAATAAGTTACCGCGCAACCCTCGCGTTCTAATTGGCGGCACGGCTCGAGCACCGAGGCATGTTCAATCACCGTGGTGATAATGTGCGCTCGAGACACCGAGTGTTCCTTGAACACTCGGTGTCTAACAGCGTGCGCGACACCAAAAATCGCCAGATTATTCGCCTCGGTTCCGCCACTCGTGAAAATAATTTCAGCGGGGCTGGCATCAAGCGCGCGAGACACCGTCTCGC
>Ga0209542_10004513_pt1 | contig 28606 bp, 23 predicted proteins | sample RifCSPhighO2_01_FD_184028 | JGI IMG/M metagenome (GOLD analysis project Ga0209542, IMG submission 184028) | Soil microbial communities from Rifle, Colorado - Rifle CSP2_plank highO2_0.1 (SPAdes) (version 2) | ecosystem: Environmental > Terrestrial > Deep subsurface > Rock core/Sediment ...
AAAATTATTGTTGTCAACATTTCCGGGCGGGGAGATAAAGATATTTTCATCGTTGCCGAGGCTCTCAAAGACCGCGAATGGTTTGAGTTTTTAAAAGATAAAGTTACAAATCATAAATGACATGAATAAAATTGATACGCAAATAAGAAAAATCAAGAGCTCCAAAAGTATCGGACTCATGACCCATGTTGTTGTAGGTTATCCAAACCTACGGGCAAACGAGCAACTTATTCAGGCACTTGTGCTGGGCGGTAGCGATTTTGTTGAGTTGCAGATACCGTTTTCGGATCCGCTTGCCGATGGACCACTTATCATGCAGGCCAATGAAATTGCTCTAAAGCAACATGTTAACGTTAAAGACGTTTTCAAACTTCTCAATAATTGTAAAAAAAAATATGACACCCCTTTTTTGCTTATGGGCTATTTTAATAGTTTATACAGTTTTGGTGTAAAAAGGTTTTGTGAGGAAGCCAAAAAAAACGGCGCGTCAGGTTTAATCATCCCTGATATTCCTCCCGAGGAAGAACATCAAGAAAATTTTCTTTACTATTGTTTTAAAAATGATCTTTATGCTATCCGCGTTCTCTCTCCGGCAAGTACATCAAAGCGAGTTAAAATCAATTTAAACTATGCCAAAGGATTTCTTTATTTGGTCCGTGGCTACGGAGTGACCGGTAGCTCAATAAAAATGGATAAAAGGTTAAAAACACTTGCAAGTAATTTAAAAAAAAATAGCAGCTTGCCTCTGGCATTGGGTTTTGGTATTGCAAAAAGCAAGGATATCGACGATGTAAGAGATTTTGCAGATATCGTGGTTGTCGGCAGTGCGATAATCGATATTATTATGAACCAAGGCAAGCGTATTAACTTCAGATTTATCGAAAAGTACCTGCGGTCCCTTCATCTCTAGGGTCAAAATTACCTAAAATCGTAATAAAGTATTTACTATCATGATAAATTTTTCAGAAATGAGCTGATGTAAACGGCACATATACCATGTAAACAAGTAGGTATCGTCATCCCGAACTTGTTTCGGGATCTTTCAGCGCTCTAAAGATGCTGAAACTAGTTCAGCATGACGTTGAACTTATACTTGCTGTCAAGGTATATGTGCCATGTAAACAACTTGACATGATATGTTATTTCGATTACATTAAATCTATGAGAAAAATTGTCATAATAGCGATTATTAGCTTGTTTTTAAGCACGATTTCTTCTTCTGTATACGCTTTAACATCTACTCCTTCACCAACTGCAGATACAGATACAGCTGTTGGCGAGGAAGAAGAGGCAACCAAAACACCTACACGAACCACAACTCCAGCCTCAACAGGCAGCAGATTGATGGAAATAAGAAAAGCAGCAATCGAGAAGTTCCAGTCCCAGCGCGAAGAGTTTCAGGAGAAACTTGCGGATATAAAAGAAACTCGCAAAAAAAATATTGTTGAAAGGGTTGACGAAAAAATAAGTAATTTAAATGAACGTCATACCACAAGGCTCAATAATCATCTTACCCGTATGTCTGAAGTGCTTGCAAAAATCGAAGAAAAGGCAGCTGATAAGACTGGTGACAGTGCCGATCTTGATGCCGCAATAACCAAGGCAACAGCCGCCATAGAAACGGCTCAAACCGCAGTCGATGATCAAGCAGGTAAAGAGTATGTGATCGAATTTGATGACGAGTCCGAATTAGGTACTGCGGTGCGTAGCTTGTTTGCCTCTTTCAAATCCGATATCCAGGAAACACATATGACTGTCAAGGAAGCGCATAAAGCCGTGGTTGATGCAGCAAAGGCATTGGGAAGTGCTCGCAGTGAAAGTTCGGCAACAAATTCAGATACAAACGATAGTGAACTTTGATTATCAATTTTTTTTCTATAATGGATAAAGACAAAAATAAAAATCAACCACCGATTTCTACTAATCTACCTAATCAAACTACATCCTCGGCAGATATGAGCCCAGGACAAACGCAACCGCCACAAACTCCTGCGTCAGGAGATCAAACATCTGCGGGAGGGTTGAGTATGGGTTTTTCCATGAATCCGCCAGCCACACCATCGCAGCCGACTATGCCAAATTCAACTACACCTGAACAAACTACTTCAGAACCATCGATATTGTCACAAGCCGGATTACAAAATGACAGTCAGCAGATACCGCCGCAAGATACCAGTATGGCACCAATGGACCCAGGTTATACCCAAACCAAGTCACACCGTATGACATATATATTTATTTTCCTAGCAATACTTATAGTTATTAGTTTGGTTGTTTTATTTTTTTATAGACAGTATATGAATATTACCGGTCAAAATGAGGTGGCGCCAACAACATCTCCACAGGTTACGAAGTCAACCTCCCCTTCAGTCGCGCCCACGTTAACACCAGTAAACGAGGAAGAAGCGGATTTGCAACAGATTAACATCGAAGACATAGACAACGAACTTAAGGATATTGAAACAGATGTCAATCAGCTAAATGCCTCACCTACAGTAGCTCAATAAAACTTCTTGAAAATTTTGTCTCTCAATTAACCTCTATTTGAGTTGGAGTTATAGTCAAAGTGGGGGATGGAGTGTCGGTTAGAGTTGGTGTGGCAACTTGAGAAGTATTTTGATAGTTAAAACTGCGTTTCAGGACTGTTTCTTTGCCAGAAACTATACTCTTCACACGTAACTCGAGTTTCTTTGTTCCGGAATCCAGATTGTAGAGACATATCTCCCGATCGGTAAAATTACTCCAACTACTATTGTTTATTCTATGTGACCAGACTACGGAACAATATTTGTTATTGGGATTTTCTCGAATGATTGAAATACACAATGGATTATCGCTGACATTTTCGTTTTCCGCGGGTGAAGTAATCTCGATAGGACCAATTTCTGGTTCACATTGTATTGTACTGCCACTCACGGTTGGTTCCGGCGTACTTTTGATTTCTTGTTGAGATGTTGGTCGTTCAATGATCGTGATTACTGCCGGAGTAGGCGAGGGAGTCGCGTCATCTTTTTGTCTTTCCTGAATGTTCAAGTAATTAACCAATATTACCGAAAGCAAAACTGGTATTGATAAAAATGCAGTGATGAGTTCAAAATAACGTTTTTTATCGGGAAGTTTGACAAACCAGTCGCGAATTTTTATTATAAAACCAAACATAAACATGATTTTACTACTATTTTAGATTACTATCAAGCCCTCCGATTTTCTTCCATATCCTTCTCGATAAGTTTACGAAGATAGACCGATTTGGGGAGTTTATTTTTTCTCGCTATCTCATGAAGATATGCAGCAATTCTCGGAGTAATAAAAAATGTAAAGCGCAGATCGCTTTTGGCTTGAATAAAGTTTAGAAAATCATCAAGTGACTGCGAAAGTGAGTTGTTACTGTATTTCTCGCATAAAAGTTTTTCATCACGGTGATGGGCAAGCAGTGACGGAGGCTGACCTACACTATAGAGCACGAGCACTGGTTTGCCAACGCGAAGTGCCAGTGAAATCTCATAACCAACACTGATGCTTGGGAAAGATGTTTCGGCAACAAGACCATCGCAGGAAAAAATCCATTTCTCGAGCTTGTTGTGAAATGCGAGCCTTTCCTCACGTGTTTTTAAGCTTATTTGTTTTTCATTGTTATTGAATATATGGTCGGCAATTACTGCGTGACCACGTTTTTTAATGTGGTCAACTATACGATGATAGTTGTCAAGATAATTTTGTTTGGCAGCGATCGATGCGGTAAAGTAGATTTTAAGATTTTTATGTCCAGTCATTGTTAGGCTATTATACCTCTTAAATTCATAACTTGAAACCCTTAACTTGTAACTCATAACTCATAGCTTATAACTTAAAACTCATAACTCGTAGCTTAGAGCTTAATAACTCTAAATTTTGCTCCATGTTCCAAGTTATAAGTTCCAAGCTTAAAGTCTCGAATGGTAAGGTTTGATTTTTTTTAATTAATCAATATAATGTAAATAGATCATATTATCAATTTGAATATATATGAGCGATAAAAAATCAAAATTCGGAATTGGGGTTGCATTTGGAGCAGTGCTTGGAGGGCTGGCCGCTTTTTTTCTTTCACCCAGATCTGGTCCTGAAAATAGGGAAATGGCAAAGAAAAAGATTGACGAACTCATGAAGTTATTGAAGGAAAAGAATTTAAAAGAAATTGCCGTTGAAATTTATGGAAAAGCTAGCGAAGAGGGAATGCGACTTTATGAAAAGGCTAGTTCGGAGCTTAATACTCGTTTAAGTGAGGCAAAAAAAACTATGAGTGAAATTGATAGAACAAAATATAAAGATCTTGTCGTTGATGTCATCGGGCGACTGAAAGAGGAAAAGGACGCTACTCAAGAAAGACTAGTAAAGCTGCAGGATTATTTTTTGAAACGATTTACCGAAGGAGCCAAAATGGCCAAAAAAGACGCTGTTAAGGTCGCTGAAGGCGTGACACATGCTGTAAAGAATAGTTGATTTTTATTTATAACTTGGAACTTGGAGCAAAATTTAGAGTTATTAAGCTCTAAGCTACGAGTTATGAGTTTTAAGTTATAAGCTATGAGTTACGAGTTGCAAGTTTCAAGTTGTAAGATTTATTGTGGATTTACAATCGCTTGTATACATAATAGCCATAATCTTCATGATTTTATGGATTCTAGTGCTTATCCTCGTGACACTCATATTGTGGAGCCTATATAACACTGTCAAACGCGCTCCAAAGGAGATAAGTAATAAAATCGAGTCCTTCTTCAGTGAAAAAAAGGTTGAGCTTCTAACTACGCTTGCGGTTGCAGTTGGTACTATTTTTATCAATAAATTCAGGTCTTTTTTCGGAAAAGAAAAATAGTCGAAGTAACCGCTACTATAACTAAAATAAAGCCTAGATACTCCAAGTACTGCGGCCAGAAGATGATAGCAATCGTACATTTTGAATTGTCACTACATAGAGTCCCATCTATTTTCCATCCGTTGGCCCAGTTGTTGACAAGAAGATGATTTTTTAATTCTTGATTTCTTAAAAATGGCAATAAGTTATCTATCAAGTTATCATTTCCAATTTGGTAGGCTTTCCATCCATTATTAAATGATTGGCTCAAAAGGATATATCGACTTTTTGGCGATGGATCTATTGAAATTTTGTACTGTGAGGGATTATCATGGATAACCTTAAAATTATGCTGTTCTGTATTTTCGTCTGTCATACTGGAACTCACTTTTTTAATAAACTTTATTGACGATAAAAAATCGTAAGGAATAGGATTAATTTTAATTTCGCCAAGCTCATTAATTGTTGCTGTTTTATCAAGTGAAATATTATCAATATGAACAACGTAACCAAGACCATAGTTTTCTTTTGGAGGGATCACAAAATATGAAGTAGTGAAATCGTTAATATTTGGAAGATATGTTGCCAAATCGTCTCTTTGAGACTGTTGATTTTTAACGGATATATATAGTCCTTTTCCACTAATATTTTTTGCTGGAACAGAAAGTAAATAAGCAATTCTTTGAGTTAAATTAGGTAGACTGAAATCTAGACAATTATTTGAATTTATTGAAGTAAGACGAAATAAAGAAGCATCATTTTGTAATCGATCTATTGATAAATCACCTTTGTTAAATTGATTGCAATTGTAAGGAGTTATTTGTGAAAGCTTAGACGAGGTCATTGATGTGTTACTATAATAGCCATTAATTTTTGGGATTTTTACCTCCAAATACGCTTCATCATTTTCGTTGTTTAATTGTATTTTGTATGTATTACTTGATAAGTAATCTTCCGTATCAACTACAGTATTATTAATTGATAATATTGGTTCTTTTATTGTCACTTCACTAAAATTATTACTATCTATCTCTGATATTTCTTCTGGATCAATTTCTGGAACAATTAGGTCGGAATTGTACAATTGCTTAGGAATTATTGATTTAAGAACGAAATATTTACTATCTTCTTGTATATCAAACTCTTTCTCTTCTTGTTTTCTTCCGGTAAATAGTGAACGGAAAGGATAAAACACATTCAAGTCATTGGATAAAACATCATTCGTGCTGACATATTGACCGTAATCCGTGAAACCTTGATCATTGTTGTTCCATGTATAAACTGGCAAGATATTAGGTAGTTTATAAGCAAAAGATATAAAATTTTCGTAACTTCTATTTAGTTTTACCTCATAAATCTTTATTTTTCCAAATTCATGGACAAGCAACACGTTATTTGATTCTTTAAGAAGCGTCTCCATTTTATCACCGTAAAGACTTTTATATGATGATGGAGAAGTGATGTGCTCATCAATTAGTAGCCAATTAATCTGATATTTTTCTAAAAGGTTTTCAAAAAGACTTAAATTTTGGGAATATATAGCTTCCGAAATTTCCCAATAATAGTTTTCGTTATCTCTGTTCCATACATCAAAGGCACGGTCCAAAATCGGTTGTTTTATCCCATACCAGATAAAACCCGAGCCTTGATATCCCCAGTCGTAGTAATTCCAACCGTTTGGAGTGTATTGAGGCAGATTAGCAATACGACCATTTTTTTGATGTTTAAAAAATTCAAAAACTTGAAAATACTCTTTTGGGATTTTTACCTTGAGAGAGGGATATATTAAACCACTCTTCCATATAGGTAGGGAATAAACTATAAGTAAAAGAATACAGCCTGATAAAAGCATTCTAGAAATTGATAATTTAGTTTTAGACCCTAGGCTTGAATTCATATTAATCTTGTAAAGAATTGACGCCAAGCCATAAACAAAGAATATGGTCAGAAAAAATAATACTGCATTTGCAAACTTTGTAAAAGGATTCCTAAAAACCTGTTCTAAAACTGGGACGCTATGAAGTAAATTATTGATGTAAGAAAAAGGTGGTGTTTGATTGGCGATAAATGAGAAAAACAAAATAAAAAGAAAAGCTAGATATATATATTTTCTTTCTTTAACAGTTCTGAAAATACCAATTATAGCTATAGTGAAAATACTATAGCCTATAGTCAAAAAATACCAAGTTGAGGTAAAGAATCTCCATTTTCCAATCAAATAATCGAATCCAGTTTGACTTGAAAAGTTGACATAATCAAAGAGGAACCCTTTTAGCAAAGTGGCATCCTGTAAAGCTCCAAACTTGGCATTTTTTATAAAGGTATCGTCGGTGTAAAGAAAATTTAGATAGGCATCTTGCTGCGAATTAATATTCGTTAATGTGTAGTTAATAAACGGTAACAACCAGTAGAGATTGACAATTAATATTCCAAACAAACTCAATGCGAACAGTTTCCAATATTTTCTGAACTGTTTTTTTATCGTAATGCCCAGCAAGACAAAAAAAGCTATAAACGAGTACACGATAAATAATGTAGGAATGTAAAATTGCCACGTACCAACAAACTGGATTAAAAGAAAAATAAGGAAATTCTTTTTTGATGGTGTATTCATGAAAAGATAAATAGAGTAGATCATCCAGGGAAAAAGCCCAAAATAAGCCATAAATGCTTCGTAAGGAACATAAAATATTTGGATCGTAGCCGGATTTAATATGTAGAACATTGCAGCAATAGATCCTAAAATTACTTTAGGTTCGTAATTGAGTTTTTTTAATAATATGTTTCTGATAAAAAAATACATGCCAAGCCCACCTATAAATAACATCGAAAGAATATACATCTTTCTGATGAAAAAGGTGGGAAAAAAAATGTTTAGAAACAAAAGAATAATTTCTCTGGAAAATTCAGTAGCATGACCATGTCCTGCAGGTAAGCCTAGTCCTTGATATTCTTGCCATGAGGAAAAGATCGCTCTGTTTAAATTGATTTGGTAATTAAATTCGGGATGAAGATTGTCCCAACCGGAAATCCAATAATTTCCTGAAAAATTAGTAATATATAGCAACAAGACGATGATTACTATAATACCTACCGCAATATAGTCATAAAGCAGTGAACGAAATTTAAACATATAAGGCAAAAATATGCTATTGTATCAATATGCAATATGGAAAATAGAAATTACTTTCATCTCAATTCTGTTGACGAAATTATATTCATAATAATCTCATGGTTCATCTGTAATAGTTTTCTACTTTGGATTATTAGTAATATACTACATATTAACGATCTTTTTCTCTGGTTTTTGACTATACCAGTTTCGATTTTTATTTCATATTTTGCCTCAAGAGGTTTCTATTTTCAGAAAACTCACATAGACTTAAAAAGTCTATTTCCATACTTATTACTATCATTATTACTTGTAATTTCTGCAATTTATTTATTCGAACCAATTTTAAAAAATCCTTATTCAACAATAGGTATCCCAAATAAGGATCTGCATGACGGCATTGCCGCTTTCATTGAAGTTCATGGTTATCCGCCTTCCGATCAACTTAACCAAGAAAATGCATTTATACCTAATTCACAAAATGGGCTATATTTAGGCTATCCGAATGGAATGCATGTTGCAACTGCCTTCTTAAATAAAATGGGCATTTTTGAATTTCATTCAAGCTGGATTGTGGTTGTGATCGGATTATTAATTTCTTCACTTTCGATATTTTTGATCAGTAAATTGATGCAAAATGATATTTACTACAGCGCTGTTATCTCTGGTTTATTTTCTTTATCAAGTTTCCGTATAGCTTATGCAATCCCTACATCTATTTCAATGTTATACTCATATACGATCGTTCTACCATGTTTCCTCATAGTTTTACTTGCTATTTATAATAACAAAAACAAACGCGCCTTTATTTTATCATCCATCTGTTTTGGGTTACTTGTAGCTTCTTATTCGGGGACAATTATTTTGTTTTTGGCCATGATTATTGTTTTCTCATTTTTCCTACTATTAAAAAACGACAGAAAAAGGCTAACTAATTCATTCTATGTTTTTTTATTTGCATCTCCATTCGTGATAGTAACTTTATTTTTCCAAAAGTTTATATATTGGCAAAATACCTTTCCCACTGCCGCAGATTTTGATCCTTTTGAATTGTCACAGAGATTGCCCCCGGGGGACAAACCTATATATATGATCTTGTATATATTTTCTTTGTTAGTCACTTTTTATTTCATCTACAAAGACAGATTGGAGAAAAAAGACGACTTGTTAAAAATATATTTACTCGTTATAAATCTTGGTTTTTTACTCTTCATACCTTATGATTTGCTATTTCACTATTTTAACCATGTAAATACTTCTGAACAACTAGTTCATGTTAATCCCGATGGTATTTTTGGTGGACTCAATCATCAAAAAATATCTCGTTTATCACTATTGCAGCCTTTCTTTTTTATATTTTTTCTTGGAGAATTTGTAATTTTGGTAAAAAATAATCTGTATCGAATTTCTATTTTGCTTATCGCTATTTTGGCCTGTTTTTTTATCAGAGTTGACATTCCTTTATATCAGTGGATAGCTCCAGAAGTCGCAGCTTCATTTTACAACCAGAAGTACACGGACAAGTCGTATACATTACTGTCACACCTTAGATTGGTAGTAAATGATGAAATTTGGTCAAAAGAGATTATCAATGCCTTTGATTACCTTCGGTCGCAAGAGAATAGAGATGACAAAGTGCTAGTCTGGGATGATCGTAAATGGACAGAGGAGACAATAACTGGCTGGGGTTCAGTTTATCTGAAATATAGACTCTTGAGACGAAAAGATTTTGATCTTGATGGCGATAGTATAACTCCAGATTTAGTTAGGCTTTTATCAGATCAACACTTATCATATTTACTTTTACTGCATCCGACTGAAAATAATCTACAAGTTTTAGTCAACTCCTCCAGTGTCAGCCTTATTGAGAAGGAAAATGAAGTATATCTATTTAAAATTCAAAATTAGTCAGGGTTAATAATAAAAAAAGAGGCGCCTTAGGCGCCTCTTTTTAGAAAAATTGATTTTTTACTTATTGTAAAAATCCTGGCAAATTGTTTGGATCAAGGGCACCAGGTGCGTATTGAGTCCATTGTTGACCTTGCCACAAAGCAACGTTGATATCTGCAACATGAGGATCATTGGTTAAAAATCCTCTAACATCTGCAGCTACACCATATTTAGCACTAGGATTTGCTTGAAATGGATCTGAACAGAATTCTCCTGTTGGCGTTGCACGAACTACAGCTTGTTCAACGGCAAATGGAGTTTGTAGTGGTCCAGCACCTGCTCCATAGATTTGATCCTCTCCACCATCCCAGAAGGTCAATCTTGTCTGATTATCTGGTAGAGTTATTGTTGATCTACTGACAGGACCACTAAAGTCATAAATTTGATCCATTGGTATAGGCTGACCGTTTCTATTTAAATACAAACCATCAGGTCTTGCTGCTAGACCAGGTTTCAAATTGAAACCTTCATATATAAATGTCCCATCCCACGTATTACCGTTATAAACGTCAAGACTCCAATTGTAATCATTGCCACCATATTGTTGGGCTGCTTCTTTAGGATTGAGAGGAGTATTTTCAGAAGGTACAAAATTTTCTCCAAGCTGGACAATTGGTAGCTCACCAGGTTTAAAAGTCTTCCATCCATCGGGTCTCGATAGAGCAACATTGACCTTATCTACATTTGGATCGTTATTTAGAAATTTAAATAGATCGGTCATCGCACCTCTTGCTGCGAGAGCTCTTTGTAGTTCAGGTGTTGGACAGTTGACACTGTCTTCAGGAACGGGTCGAACAACGGCCTGTTCAACAGCCATTGTTGGAGAATGAGAAGAAGTACCATATGTATTTTCTTTTCCATTCCAAAACGTTGCGTAGGCTGTTCCCTTTTCTTCAAATTTGCCCAAAGATATAGTTGTATACTTGGGTGGTTTAGTGTAATCGTAGTTAGTGCCGTCTTCGTTTGTACCGCCATCAGTTCGTTTATCAAAGGCTTCAAGGACCCATGCGCCTCCCCATTTTTTTTCACCCTTTTCATTTATATAAACGTCCTGTCTCCAATATTCAGCTTTTCCACCAAATATCGCTGCAGCTTCTTCAGGTGTTTTAACCCAATCTTTTGGCAAAACCAAACCTTCTTCTAAAACTGTATTGTCAACAAGATCAGAAACTCCTTCAACCTTACCATGACTTGATTCAAAACCTTTTACTTTCGGTTGTGTGGATTTATTTTTAAATGTACTCCATGCATTTTTTAAATCTTTTTTTTCTTGATCGCTTAGGGGTCGACTACCAGTTCGAGGCGCAGCAGCAAGAGTTGCTAAACTACTAGCCGCAACAGCAGCAAGGCCTAAAAATTTTCTACGTGACATTCTAGATCCTTGTTCTTTTGTTTTCATATATTTTTTGTATTTTAAATTTTTAATAAAATTCTATGCGGCAAACTAAGTAAAAATATTTCTTGTAATTGATTTAAAAATATTAAACACGGATATTATAACATATGTCCTATAATTAAGCAAATTTTTAAATGCCAATCCTATCTGAAATGACTGTTGATCAAAAAATAAAAGATTGTAATATCTCGCACTCAAAGTTTTCCAGTCACGTTTGCGTGTAAGAAGATTTGTAAATGAGTTCACTTTTTTGACATATATATCATTTGATATGACATCTGAAATAGCCCGTTTCATATGACTGATAGTGACATCTATGAAGACATCTTTAGCCATGAGTTTTGCTTCATCAAATGATTGACTAAAATCAGGGGACTTTAAATATCCGATTAAATTTTTCGATAAAATGAACGGTTTTTTAAACGAGATTGCAAAAGAAAGTGGACCGGATGATGATATAAACGTTTTATAAGGAAATGCACATAAATCAGCTATCTGATAATATTTCTCAATATCTTCTTCTTTTAAAAATCCTGTTAAAGTAATATTTTTGTTTGCTTTTACCAAAGCAGTAATTTTATTGTAATAAAGCTCGTAATGCTTTTTGCCTTCTTGCGCTGCACTTTTACCTCCGGCAATTACAAGCTTTAAATTACGATCATACATACTTTTAGGAAGTTTATTAAAAACTCTAATAATACTGTCAACACCTTTGTACCAAGCAACATACCCAAAAACTAAGATGATAAAATCATTTTTTTTAAAACCTAAATTCTCTTTTTTGTAATTTGTGTTGGATTTTACTTTTTCAATACCGTGCGGAATAACCTCGATTTTATTGTTATGTACAAATTTACTTAAACGTTGCTTAAATTCGTCCTCAAGAACAATAACTTTGTCGGATAAGACTCCAACAGTAAAATAAAAAAAGTTTAAGACGTGATTGATAATTGAAAGTTTTACAGAGCCTTTTGTAAGACCTAAATGACTATGTAGCGATGTTAAATCTGTCACGACCTGATGTAAAGCAAAGTAAATTTTTTTCCTTAATAACTTAAAGGCGATTAATATAAGCGGGATAGAAACGGAAACTTTTTCGTTACCATAGGTAGCAAATTCGAATTCAAATAGGACTTTTTTAACTTTATTAAAACGATATGCAAAATATATAAGCTTTAAAAAAGGGCGAAAGCTATTTCTTTTAAAACATCTGACAACCAAAATACCATTTTGTTCATATATCTCTTCGCGACCGTTAACAATATTTCCCAAAATAATAGTGCCTGCATTGCTATTTGCTAATCTTTTCTTAAGTGAGGATATAGTATTTTGGCTGTAGCGAGATAAACCCGTATTACCATTTAGTTCCATTTGAGATGGAAATTCAGAAATTACTATATAATTATCTGTCTTATTGTATTTAGAAATCAAATCATTTACTCGTTTCATTTTTAGTAGCCTTTATCATTAATGCATTTTTCGTAAACATCTTGTACTGGAATAGAAATTTTTATTCCTTCGGTTGGAGAAGTCTGCTCAAAACGCATAGTTCTGGCACAATCATCAATAGCTTTAATTTTAAGAAATTGATCAACCCTGTTCATTCCTAGAAAGAAGAAAATACCAATGGCCACAATTAGTAAAATCACATTCAATGAATTTGAAATAGTGTTTTGCATATATTATACGTTGATTTATAAATTGTTTAATTTTAAGTACTGCGTGATTAGTTTTTTAAAGAGAATCAAACTTTTTTCTTTAGATAAATCCCGGCTCCAAGACCGGCAAAACTAAGTGTTGTCAACAGCAGTCCATATTCAGGACCTGCTTGTGGTACGGCTTTAGCTCCGACAACCTGTTTTTCGATACAAAATTGAGCAGAATCTTCATCGTAAACATTATCTGCTTTTACAGTAGATTTATTGCTCACACAAAATAATCCTTTATCAGCTGGCATTCGTGACTGATCGACTACGATCCCGACAACATTTTCAATTTTTCCCTCACCTGCTTTGAGTTCTGGATAAGACCAGGAGATAGTTTTTGAATCTGGATTATAGTTTCCAGGACCTTCAGAGGGATCAAGGTAAGCTGGAAGGATATCCTGAAGTTGGATATTTTTTAATGTCACATTCGAAGTATTTTTTACTTTGATTTGAAAGTAGACTTTTTGTCCAGCGGTAAATCTTGGATCTTCTGCAATGTAATTGTCTACGTACTGCGTTATGCCTCCTTTTGTTTGTTCACCGTGGCTTACTGTTTTATCGATAGACATAGAACCAGATGGAGTACTAGGTTCATATTGGCCATATTGTCCGTATTGACCTGCGTCCGCACTAACACGTGCAGCAAATATAAATGTTGCGAGAAAAATAAGAAAAAGTTTTTTCATCGGAGAAATTATATTATAAGTTAGTTTGTTTGTCAATTATAGGATATAATTCGTGTAAAGTGTAACGCGAAACATGAATCGTTTATAATTTTTGTTAAAACAATGATTAAACTTAACGCAGAGCAATTGAGGGACATTGCCGCGGCAAAAGCTAAAAAGCATTTAAGAAAATTAAAAAGAAACCCTATTTATCTCATTCTTGAGAATGTATATGATACCTATAATATAGGTGGTTTGTTTCGTTTGGCTGATGCACTGGCTATAGAAAAAATATATCTTTGTGGGGAAATGGAAACGCCACCAAATTCGCGCATCCTCAAGGCATCGGTCGGGACATACAAGATTGTGCCGTGGGTGTATAAAGAAACTGCAAAAGAAGCTATTGAAGAACTACGATCAAAATACGTCATCCCGAACTCGGTTCGGGATCCCAAAGAGATGCTGAACCAAGTTCAGCATGACGATCGGAATCCACCAATCAAAATAATAGCCATAGAACAATCAAAGAAATCCCTTCCATACATAGATGTTGATTATTCATTTCCTGTCGCTCTGGTTGTCGGCAACGAAACATTCGGCGTCATTAAAGAAACATTAAAAGCGGTTGATCAGATTGTAGAGATCCCGATGTGGGGGATCAATAAATCTTTAAACGTGATTGTTTCAGCTGCAATAGTTGGATATCATATAAGCAAAGGTTTTTAGTATCATGTAGTCATGACCTCTTATATTTTGAGGAATTTTAAGGCGTTTGTTTATATCTTCGCAGTTGTTATCTTAATTTTCGGCGTCTTCATGTACTCGTACTGGTCAAGTCAGCACCGCATTACAACATCAAGTAAAGCAAGTGAAGCTCAAACTCCACCTAAAAATGTACTGTTTATCCTGGTTGATGATATGCCGCCCTGGATGGTAAACATTAATGGAAAGGCCGATAATCCGTGGATTGCAGACAACAACGCCTCGCTTGAACAGCAGGACAGTGCTTGGTATAACGGCGGAAACTATCTTCTGAAAACTCCAAACATTGAAGGACTAGCAAACTCGGGAGTCTTTTTCAACAATGTTTATCACACACTGCCCCAGTGTAAAGGATCACGCTCCAGTATGCTTACCGGAAAAATGCCGTTTAAAAGTGGAGTTACTAACAATAGCTCTATTCTTGACAAAAGCATCAATCCTTCGCCGTTGCCAAAAATTCTATCAGGAAGAGGTTTTTTTACAGCTCTTGTGGGTAAATGTCATTTGGGAGACACAGGATATGAGGATGAAGGAAATACCGGTACTTTAACTGCTTCTTCGACTTACCCAAATTTTTTTGCATATGACACTTTGGGCTATACGTACAGCAATATTACTTACCCGGATCAAGGGTTGGTCCCTGATTGGTACAACTACAAAATGTCTTCTTTAAACACATTGACACAGTCACCTACGAGTAATCCTGTGGTGGAAACTGTTGCTCTGGGGGAGACCAAGGCAGATGGCGGCCGATATACACCTGGAGAGATCTATCTTACAAATTATATTACCGACCGGGCTATTGAAGTGATTGCGGATTCGGCAAGCATCCGGCAGGGAAAGCCTTTTTTTCTTCATGTTTCATATTTAGCGCCACACCCGCCACATTTGTACCGGAATATGCAACCTGCCAACATTCTTGGAAATCAAAATAATAATCCAGACGCTACACTTTCATCAGAAGAAAATACTCTTTATAATGACGCGCGCAGTTCAGGCAAGATAGTAGATGTCAACAGTATTCCTTTAAGAAATATCAATCTTTACCAGAACATGAATTTTACTGTTTTGCCAGGTCAACTTGAAAACTCCATTCCTCATAGACAATTTCTTAGAAATCGACAACAATCAGGAAATAGCGAATCGCAAAAACAACTTCTTGTATCTTATGAAATGATGAAAAGTGTTGATACTAATATCGGACGATTAATACAAGTCTTGAAGGATAAAGGGATATATAATGATACCCTGGTTATTTTTTTGAGCGACAACGGAGCTTTTTATTCCGAGCATCAGATGAACAAAAAAGGTCCGACTTTGTACGAGGAAATGGTTAGAACACCTATGGTCTTTAATTATCCCCTTGCTACAGGTCAATGGCTGTCAGGGAAAAGCGAGGCTTTGCTTTCAACCCTTGATTTGCCATCTACGATTTTGGACGTTTTGAACATTGGTAAACCCTCGGATTTTCAGGGTATTAGCTTTTCCGGAATTTTAAATAAAACTCAGACTAAAATACGAGACAGCGCACTTATGCAGTATTCTGACCAGGGTGGAAGATCATATCCTATTCGGGGGGTGATAACATCGGAAGGTTATAAATTTATTCACTTTCTTGAGTCTACAGTAACCGGTGGCAATCTCGTAAACTTCGGCGTAAACCTGGATCAGGCAACCTACAGTGGAAGCAGTTTTGAGTTTTACGATCTGAAAACGGATCCATTTGAACAAAGTAATCTGCTTCCGTACCGTGATGGAGACACAGTCGACAATAATGCACTGCAGAGGGCGCTTGCAGGCAGCGATGCCTCTCTTTTGATAAAAGTTCGAAACACCTTGCGCAAGCTTGCTGAGGAACAGACACGGACGAATGACCCGACAAGAGTCACAATTTCAAATATTTCAGTAACACCGCAGAATAATAGTTTCGGCATTTATTGGTACACTGACAAACTTTCAAACGCCGACGTTTTAGTCAGGGAGCAAAATTGTCAATCAAGTAGTTGTACATTTGAGTATCTAAATCTTAGTTTAACGAGGGAGCGTTCGGCGACTATTACAGGACTTAAACCGGGAACTAATTATGAGATCAGTCTCTATAGCATCGGAGGCAATGGTAATGGAGGTTATGCAAAGCTTACAGAAAAAACTACCGGATCATTAGTTACGCCTACTGTCATTCGTACACCGACTGCAATACCTGTTCCGAAGCTAAGCTGTAATGTTTCAGGAAGTAAAATTACTTGGAGGGTTAGTTATCAAAGTGGAGTAGGTAAATACCAGTGGCTAGTAAGGCAAACATCACCTGATGTGCTTTTGTACAACAAGGTTAAATCGAGCAGAACATATGAGTTGGTAGGAAAGTCCAAAATAAAGTACAGGGCACGAGTTAGAGCTCAAGTAGTAAATAGTCAATCTCCTTGGACAGCATGGAGTACTTGCACAGTTAAATGACTTCACCTAATTGATGTAAATTTTAGCCCATATCCTAGTATTATTAGATCATGACCTCTTATATCTTGAGGAATTTTAAGTCATTTATCTATATCTTCGGAATTATTATCCTAGTGTTAGTTGCTCTCATATACTCTTATTTCTCAACTCAAAATCGTATTACTACAGGGAGCAGGGCAGCAGGGGAACAGCCTACGCCGAAGAATGTAATTTATATATTGGTTGATGATATGCCGCCATGGATGGTAAACATTAATGGAAAAGCCGATAATCCGTGGATTGCAGACAACAACGCCTCGCTTGAACAGCAGGACAGTGCTTGGTACAACGGCGGAAACTATCTTCTGAAAACTCCAAACATTGAAGGACTAGCAAACTCGGGAATCTTATTCAACAATGTTTATAACACTTTACCTCAATGTAAGGCATCACGCGCCAGTCTCACTACGGGGAAAATGCCTTTTATAAATGGTGTTACCAGTAATAGTTCTGTCTTTGACAAAAACATTAATCCTTCACCTTTGCCAAAAATTTTATCAGGACAAGGATTCTTTACCGCACTTATTGGCAAATGTCATTTAGGTGACGCAGGATACGAGGATGAGGGCGATGCCAATACGTCAACCGCATCTTCGAATTACCCCAACTTTCTAGCTTACGACAGTTTGGGCTATACTTACAGCAATATAACTTTTCCAGATCAAGGTCTGGTCGCAGACTGGTATAACTATCAAATGTCGTCTTTGAACACATTGACACAGTCTCCATCAAGTACACCAGTCGTAGAGACAGTTACGTTTAACGAAACTAAACAGAATGGTGAGAGATATACACCCGTAGAAATTTACCTCATGAATTATATTACTGATCGCGCCATTGAAGTGATCAATGATACCGATAGTATCAGGCAGGGAAAACCTTTTTTCCTTCATGTATCTTATTTGGCCCCACATCCTCCTCATCTTTACCGCAATATACCAGCTTTTAACTTACTTGGTGATCAAAAGGATAACCCAGATGCAACACTTTCTAAGGACGAAAATGTACTATATAACAATGCTTTTAGTGGAGGGAGATTAACCGATGTCAACAGTATACCTTTGAGAAATTTGAATCTTTACCAAAACATGAATTTTTCTATACTCCCAGGACAGCTTGAGAACTCGGTTCCTCACAGACGGTATCTAAGAGATCAACAGGAGTCAGGCAACAGTCTATCGCAGAAACAGCTTCTCGTGTCTTACGAAATGATGGAAAATGTGGATGTCAATATTGGCAAGTTGATCCAGGCATTGAAAGATAAGGGGATTTACAATGATACAATGGTGATTTTTCTAAGCGACAACGGTGCTTTTTACTCCGAGCATCAGATGACCACAAAAGGCCCAACGTTATATGAGGAAATGGTTAGGACTCCTTTGGTGATGAATTATCCTGCGGCGGGAGGTCAATGGCTCTCGGGGAAAAGCGAGGCTTTGATTTCTACACTTGATTTACCTTCTACAATTTTGGATGTTTTAGGTATTGCGAAACCTTCAGAATTTCAAGGTATAAGTTTTGCAGAAATCCTGAATAAAACTCAAACAAAAACTCGAGAAGGCGCTCTTATTCAGTATGCCGATCAGGCGGGGAGATCTTATCCGATGCGAGGTATAGTGACTTCAGGAGGTTATAAATTCATTCATTTTTTGGAATCAACTGTTGAAGGGGGGTATTTGAGTAATTTTGGTATTAGCCTTGATCAGGCTTATTACAATGGAAGTAGTTTCGAATTTTATGATCTTAAAAATGATCCATTTGAACAGCATAACTTACTACCTTATCAAAATGGAGATACGGTAAACAATAACCCACTACAAAGAGCATTAACTGGGAACGATACATCACTCAAACTCAAACTTCGCGATACTCTACGTGAGTTTGCGGAGGAACAGACGCGTACGGCTGATCCTAACAGAGTTTCCATTATAGGTGTAAATATAGTTCAAGGGAATGACCGATTTACAATCACTTGGAATACTGACAAATCATCAAATACAGGAGTTACTGTTACTGAACAGAATTGTGTTTCTGGTAACTGTTTATTTGAATACATCAACCTTGAATTGACTACAAATCATATTGCAAGTATCACGGGTTTAAAACCAGGTACAAATTATCTGATAGATTTGTATAGTATTGGAGGAAATGGAAACGGGGGACACAGTCATAGTATTGAGAAAACCTCGGGATCGCAAATCACTCCGACATTTACACCTACTCCTACTCCGTCGCTAACTCCGACACCAACACCTTCGTTCACACCCACACCAACTCCGACGCCATCGGTTACCTCGACACTAACGCCGACATTAACAAATACTCCCACACCGACCCCTCCAACGCCTACGGCTACGCAAGGACAGGTAACACCCACTTTTACCCAAACCCCAACTCTTAAGCCAACATCCACAAAAACACCGACGCCCACAAATACACCCGTTCCTATTGATGAGTGTACCAGACGACCAGAAGGCGATGCCAACTGCGATGACGAGATCAACGTTTCTGATTACGACTGTTTCAAAGCAGAAATCAGTTCATCAGCTCTGGCAAGTTGTTCAACATCTGATTTTGATGACGATGGAGAAGTATCGCTGCTTGATTTTGTCTATTGGAAATTAAATTCAATTTAATACAAAAAAATCCATGAAACTTAAATATCATCAAAAAATCCAGAAATTATTATCATTCTTTGTAATAAGTTTATTGCTGCTAATTGTCTTAAAGGCATTAAATGCTCAACTTACTGTTTACGCTGCGGCGCCGGAAATCAATTTACTTCTTGAGAGTAAAACTACTGTTGCTCCGTCTGAAGAATTCAATGTAACGCTAAAATTATCAAATCAGAGAGTTGACGGAATTCAGGTTGTCCTTAAATATGATAAAAGTAAATTTGAGTATTTTAAGGAGTATTCAGGAGCTTCTGGATTAACCTTTAACCCAGCAAATTATTTTAACTCACCTGTAATTGAAAGAGTCGAAGTTATAAATAGTGAAAAAAATAAGTTAAATGTTTTATTGACATCACCAGAAATAGACGAACAACTGGTCACTTTAAATTTTAAATTTAAATCAAAAACTTCAGGTCAGGGCAAGATTGCATTTGATTCAGAAACAAAAGTATACGGAGTTGACGGTTTGAACAACCCTGTACAGTATACATCAAATCCGGTGAGTTCTGACTTGACAATAAATATTACGAATCCGACGTCAACACCGGTTGTTGGTCCAACATCGACACCTAAACCTATAAATCCAGATGATCTTTTCGGAAAAGTAACACCTCCTCCTGGAGGCGAGGCATTTGAAAATCCACATAGCGGGCTAGGTAGGGTAATAATTGTAGGTATAAGATTAGTCCTTATCGTCGGTTCGATTGCTACGTTGATTTATCTGCTTTACGGAGCATATTTATGGGTATCGTCACAGGGTGATGAAGACAAACTTAATCACGCCAGATTGGTGATGACGCACGCCGTAATCGGCATTATATTAATGATTGTCGCCATCACAATCTTCGGGGTGGTAACTAATGATGTACTTGGAATAATACGCAGAAACAATAATGGTGATTGGATTTTTGGTTTACCAAGTATAAATCAGACTTCTCCTTGATCTTGCATAGTATTCTTAGAAATATTTCTGCATTATCACTATAATGATTTATGTGAAGAACTTACTGAAAAACTGGAGACCTTATAGCATTTTGGTTATCGTTCTATTTGCTTCGATTGGTATTTTTTATTTAAATCAGCAGAATACAAAGGAAAAATTATTACGATCTGAAGCGACTACATCTTTGGACTGTTCATCATGTACAAATAAGGCTTGTATCGGCCTACCCTGTGGGAACGGAAAGTTTTGTGTATCAAATGGAAATGCATTAACCTTGTCCTGCACCAACACCTGTCCCACTAATTTTTTCGGTAATTCAGCAGGGATGAGTTATGTCAAAATTGCTCCTGACGGGACATACACAGGATATCAAGCAAATTTAAATGAAACATATTTTAATGAACCGAGTACAAAATACCGGAACTTGTGGAGTCTATATGAGCGAAAATCTTTTGATAAAGGACTAACCTGGACATGTCCAGCTAAAATCGCACCACCACCGGATAAAAGTTCTTTTTTAATTGAAGGGTATGTTGACCCCAATTTGACAGGATTCAATACATTTATTGGGTTAAGTCGTATTACAGGAACAACTTGGACTGTCAATACAAGTGATCCAGAAAGTGAAAATCCAGTAAATCTATGGTCAGGATCAACTGTTATTTATGAAAGCGCGGGCTTTGAAGGTTTACAAAATGATTCCACGAACGGGCTGCCGATAATAGGCTATGATTCTGCCAATCCGTATATGGTAAGCAAGTTTCAAGAGTGGGGTATAAGTACAAACCGTCGTGATGATAATATTTACAGTCCTTGGACTATTCCGGCAGAAGGAGCAAATTCAGTACATCTCTATTTTCATGGTTGGGAAGGGGAGATAAACAATGTAAGTACTTTGCCAAAATGTAGTCCGAATAATACGGATTTTGAGTATTGCAACTGCGATGATTATGATCCAAATCCTCGGGAAGGGATCAGCAGATGTACATTAGATAAAATTTTCTATGCAACAAATGCCAATACGGAGAATAAGCTAAGTTACCAGGTTTTTAACGGTGATCCTCACAATAAAACTGATAACTCACTCGGAGGCAATCAGTGGCAGTCAGAAACATGGAAGCCTATTTTAACCTCACATACGGTAAAAGAAATCTGTGAAAAACCCTATTGTGATAGGATAGGACATATCGGTGACGAATCAGTCGTAAAGCTGCCCAATGGTACCTTTGTAATGTATTTCAATGGAGGGTATCGTTCAACTACTGGCCGTGATCTTCGATCGTCAATCATGGTTGTTGCCTCTGATGATCCCATTCATTTTGCTGCATCGACGCAAGGAGTTAAACCATTACGCCGTTTGGACGGCCAGTACTGGTATGATCCGAATCTTGTCGATCTTCCTGAAACAGGACTTCCCAAGGAAATCTTAGCAAATTTGTTAAGTTCAAACAGTCTATTTAGTGCAAATTACGACACCACTCTTCAAAAAATTGTGATGATAGTCAGAACCACTGAATTGCCTGCATCTTTAAATTCAAGAACATATCGGCTCGTCATCTCTCCTGATAACCCGTATTATGCAGAACAAGTTGAAGAAATTGATCTTGGCACATATGCTTCACCTTCAAATGTCGCTCCAAAGGGTCATCTTGACCAAAATATTAATGCATGTGAACAGTTTAGGGGCTGGACATGTGATCCCAGTGATTATTCATCTGCTTTGGATGTACAATTATATAAACAAATCGGAAATCAACCTTCTGAATTTTTGCTGTCAACAAAAGCAGATTTGATCAGAGGAAATCCTGAAGGTATTGCTGACCAGTGTGGTGGAAGTGCTGATGTAGATGATCCTGACAGTATGGGAGCTCACTGGTTTGAGGTACTTGTTCCTGATGCAATAAAAACAGGAAGTAATGTCAAAATTTTGGCCTACGCGGCAGATATACCCAGTGATGATAAAATCCAACTTGTCAATTCTCCTAAAACTATTAATTGTCCATCAATAACGCCGATAGACAATCCTGCTCCGAAAGGATATATTGACCAAAATATTGACGCATGTGAACAGTTCAAAGGCTGGACCTGTGATCCCAGTGACTATACCCAAGCTCTTGATGTGCATCTATATAAACAAATTGGAGACCAACCTTCTGAATTTTTGCTGTCAACAAAAGCAGATTTGATCAAAGGAAATCCCGAAGGCACTGCTGATGTCTGTGGTGGTGATCCGTTGGTTGATGATCCGGACAGCATGGGAGCTCATCGGTTTGAGGTACTTGTCCCAGATTTGGTAAAAACAGGAGCTGATGTCAAAATATATGCGTATGCAATAGATATACCAGGTGGTAATAATCCAGATCTCATCGGCTCACCAAAAACCATAAACTGTGCCACGGTAACACCGACGTTAACTCCGACTAGGACGCCGACACCGACACTCACTTATACTCCTACTCCGACAGCAACAAAGATCCCGACACCAACCTTTACGAAGACACCGACGCCTACTTCCACACGAACACCAACACCGACGCGAACACCTACTCCAACATTAACCAAGACCCCGACTCCAACAAAAACAACAATAACAATAACCAAGTCGCCAACTGATGCATGTCTGAAATTTAGTCAAGGCGATGCTACATGTGATAACAATATCAGTAATGATGACCTAAGATGTTGGACATATGAATATGTCTTTAAAAAGAAGCTTGAAGAAAAACTCAACTCTGGTCAATCATGTGTGAGATCTACTGACTTTGATGGTAAAAATGGAGTCAACCTTATTGACTTTGTAATATGGAGGTTAAATAAGGAGTGAGCCTAGAGCGGGAATCGAACCCGCGCTCTAACCCTTACCAAGGGTTCATTTTACCACTAAACTATCTAGGCACGAATTTCCCATTGTAGCAAATCATGGTGTTTTTTTATACTATATACTTATTTATATGGCCACAAAAACCGATAAAAAGATCAGAAAAATAAAGATCGATGACGAAACGACATCGGTGCCTTTTATGGTTTATTTTAAAGGTTTTTTTCTTGTAGCTGTAGTTGTGACCGGAATGATTTTGATAAGCTATGCCGCAAGAAATCAGTCTACAAAAAAATCACAAGATAGTTTATCGGAAAGGCTTCCAAGTAGCGAAGAACTCGCTCAAACATTTTCCAAAGACTCAATTCAGAAAAAAATTGAGGATGAAATCCGTACGAATGAGGCCTATAAACAAACCGTCGAGGAGGTGCAGAAACAGTCAAATGTGGTCCTCGGCGAAGCGTCAAAGGCGGCAAGCACGGTGATAGAGGAGTCCAAAGAAATAGTTACCGATCAGATATATGAATATACATATGGAAAAATTGTCGAAGGCATGGTAAATGCTTTGCCAGATAGGCAGAAGGAACTTTTGTTACAGAGGATGTGTAAGTAAATTTCTTAATAAGTTCGAGAAAATGGGGACGCAATATTAAAATGCATGGGATTAAATTGAGCAGGGTGAGAAACATTTACATCTTGTTGTTGTCTAAATCCTGGTAATTCTCCAGTAATAGCCCCTTCTAAAAACAATTCATCAAGCTGATATGAGAGTGCCAATCTTTGAATTTTTTCTAATTGTGTTCTCTCTTTATCCTGGTATAAAAAGGCATTCCAACATGGAAATGTTTGTCCTAATGGAGTATAAAAAGCAAGCGTAGATGTTGATGCCCTAAAACTCCTAGGGAGATGACTGGCAACGTAAACATTTCTACAATGGGGAAAAATGAAATAAAGACTAGGATCGTTTCCGTTATCAGGAAGCATGTCGTATTCTAAGGAGACTTCAGGATATTTTGGTAGCCCGTTTTCGTCAAGATAAGGTATAGTTCTGGCGAAGAAAGAAAAATGTCCTTCAGTACCTTTAGGCTTTACATAACAAACTACATCACCATATCTTGTAGGCCGAGTATTTTCAAAAAACATTTGACTTTCAGGCGTTATGTCATGTTTTATAGGAGAGCGATCATGATTGTATCTGTAGGGAAAACCATAAACCTTCCCCAAACCCTCGGCTCTAGAAAGATATAATTTCCAATTCAAATCCTCTGCTATTGATTTAAGAAATGCGCCATAAATATCTGGCAGAGGTGAGTAACCTTGCATTTCAATTATATTTTTTACCATTTTGTTTTGAAGGGTTATTATATCAAATCAGATCATTTTATGTGTAGGACATCGATTGTTTTTTTTATACATTTTTGTTATTCTCTATACACTTATGGAAATCAAATATTTCGGACATTCTTCATTTTTTATAAAAACCAAATTTGCCAAGATCGTAACCGACCCTTTTGATCCGCAAATGGTCGGCTTGAAATTCCCAAAAATCGAGGTCGACATAGTGACTGTCTCACATAGTCACAGTGATCACAACTACCGCGACAATATAAAAGAAGGGGCATTATTTTTGGATTGGCCAGGAGAGTATGAAAAAAATGAGGTTCGCATACGCGGGTTCAGTACGTTTCATGACAATAAACAGGGTGCAGAGAGAGGTGAAAATGTAATTTATAAGATTGAAGCGGAGGGAGTAAAAGTGTTACACTGCGGCGATTTAGGCCATTCCCTTGATGAAGCGACTGTGGAGCTTATAGGCAGCGTAGACATACTACTAATTCCAACAGGCGGAGTCTACACTATTGGTCCTGATGAGGCGGTAAAAGTGGTCCAGGAAATAGAGCCTTCACTGGTTATACCTATGCATTATGGACGTCCAGAGCTCAACCAGGCTACCTTTAAAGATCTGGCTCCGGTAGAAAATTTTCTAAAGGAGATGGGCGCAAAAGATACTCAAAAAGTTGATAAACTAGTTGTCAAAAAAGAAGAGTTAAATCCCGAAGACATGAAAGTAGTTGTTTTGAGTATTCAGTAATCGGTTATAAGTTATCGGTAGTCGGTAAAATATTCTTACTCTGCATTTTTTTATCTATGAACCGAATTTGCGACCACTAACCACTGAAAACTTATAATATTATGGCTACTCCAAGTGATATTTATAAAACTCCGCCTCATGATTTACAAGCAGAAAGGTCGATATTAGGCGCCGTTCTTATAGACTCGAGCGCTATGTCGCTGGTTGCCGAGTTTGTCTTGCCGCATCATTTTTATGCCAAAGAGAATGCGCTGATCTACGATGCCATGCTCAAACTTTATCAAGAGCAAAAACCGATCGATATAGTGACTTTAAAAAATCAACTAAAAAGCGATGGTAACCTGAAGGTCGTTGGCGGTACCGAATATTTGTCGGAGCTCATTAATGTCGTTCCAACTTCAGCCTACATCGAACAGTACGGACAGATCGTCAAGTCGGTCTACACAAAGCGAAAGATCATCGAAGTCTCCTCAAGATCTGTGGAAAAAGCATTCGAGGACGAGGGGGACGTAAAGCAACTCATTGATGATGTCGAGGCCTCGATTTTTGCTATCGCCCAGGAGCACCAGCACAAGGATTTCATCCCGATCAAAGACATTGTCCAAGATCGTTTTGAAGAGCTTGAAGAGTTTGCCAAAAGCGGAGCACGCACGCGTGGAATTGCGACAGGATTTTCGTTGCTCGATACCAAACTTTCCGGACTGCAAAAATCCAATCTAATTGTCCTTGCAGCTCGTCCCGGAGTAGGTAAGACCTCGTTTGCACTAAATATTGCCCTCCATGCAGCCATGCACGACAAAAAATCAGTCGGTTTTTTTTCACTTGAGATGAGTAAGGAAGAGTTGGTTGACAGACTTCTTGTTGGTCAGTCTGATGTCGATGCCTGGCGTCTCAAGACCGGCAAACTTTCGGATGACGACACAAAAGCAATTGTTTCTGCTATGGGCGACCTTGCTGAAGCTTCAATTTTTATTGACGATACACCTGGTAATTCTATACTTGAGATGCGAACCAAGGCAAGAAAGCTTAAGGCCGAACGTGGGCTTGACTTGGTGATTGTCGACTATTTACAACTTGCGGATGCGGGACGTAGATTTGAATCACGAGTCCAAGAGGTGACCTTCATTTCACAGGGACTTAAAAACCTTGCCCGAGAATTACAGATCCCGGTGTTATCATTGTCACAACTTTCGCGAGCAGTTGAGCAACGCGGGGTCAAAAAACCACAGCTTGCTGACCTTCGCGATTCCGGCGCAATCGAACAGGATGCCGATGTGGTGCTTTTTATCTATCAAGAACAAGACAGCGAAGACCTTCTCGATAACAATAAACGTATCGTGAAGGTGAACATCGCCAAGCACCGAAACGGACCAACGGGCGAACTTGAGCTCATGTTCCGTGGTGACAGGATAAGGTTTTATTCGATTGATAAGAATACCTCTTAATTATTCATTTCTTCGATCACCAGATTCCTTATGTAGTCTGCCTTACTAACACCGGCATTTTGAGCTTTTTTTGAAAGAAACTCGTTCATATCGCTACTCATCATGAAGTTGAACCGGTAGAGAAGTCTCTGTTTTTTGGCTGTCTTGAAAAACGATTCAATGGTTTTCTTTAGGTCTTGAGTCTTTTCGGGGAGGTAATTTTCCATAGATATCAATCTGCTTGACCCAACCAGTAATGGATTTGGCTTATTCTTCTTTTGAAGCATAAGTACCGGCTTATGTTGTTGTAGAGCAAGTGTAATAAAACGGCCCAGTTCAAAATTTGACTGACTGGCTTCGACGACCAGGGCATCGGCCTTTTTGATTTCGGTTGTTAACTTTGCATCGGCAGAACGATTTTTGGAGAGCTGTGCTAAAATAACCTCCATTGTCTTGTTTTTGTTTTTTTTGATGATGTCGGTAATAGGAACTATATCAGACTCATTGATTGCAAGTGTGATGATGTACATGATATTATTGTAACAGAAATACTTTATGTAATTATACAGTATTTTACAATAAAATTTTATAGTTAATTTATGAGAATTATTGACATTTATCGGCGTTACATGATCATGCCAAATCTACAACAGCATATGTTCAGGGTGGCTGCGGTGGGATCAGTAATCTGTGACAGTATTTCCGAAAAAGTTGACAGCGACTCGATAGTTGCTGCATGTTTACTACACGATATGGGAAACATAATCAAATTCAAACTCGATTTATTTCCAAGTTTTGTTGAGCCGCAGGGCATAGAATACTGGCAAAAAGTTCAAAACGATTTTTTTGAAAAATATGGTCGAGAAGAACATATTGCGACGATCAAGATCGCCAAAGAAATCGGAGTTGACGACAGAGTGATGACCTTACTTGAAAGCATCGGGTTTTTACAAGCAAAAGAAAATTTTGAAACTGCCGATTTTGACAAGAAAATCGCGGCTTACAGCGACATGCGGGTTGAGCCCTATGGAGTTGTAAGTCTAGAAGAACGTCTACGAGATGGTAGAAAAAGAACTATCGTCCACAAACCCAACAGCACAGACTTTGTACACTTTACAGAAATGGCAAAATATTTAAAGAAAATAGAAACGCAAATATTTGAAAAAACTTCCATAAGTCCTGATGATGTCACCGATAAAAAAATCTCGATTTATCTCGAAAAACTTCATGATTTTGATATAAGTGTTCATAAAAGTTGAATAACCTATATTTTTTTTCTATCAGTTATTGTGGTTAATAGCATTCTTCCAATTGCGTATCCTATCAAAGCTCCAAATGTGATATCAAGTAAATAGTGACAGTGTAAATAAATACGGGAAAAAGCAATTAGGATTGCGATCGTATAATATAAAGTCCTTCTTTTTTTATCAAAAAAAGCAAACACCACTGCACCGGCAAATGCACCGGCAGCATGACCTGATGGAAAACTGAAATCCTCGGGACAAGCGGCTATAAGTTGATTTGCTACATAAGGACGATCTCTTTTGACAATATTCTTTATAAGAATATTTACTAAAAAAGATGTAGTGATGAAACTGATCAGAAAATAGATGATAAATTCCTTATGTCTTTTTTCTTCCCAGAATATCATCAGGAGCACTAATATAATCCAAATGGTAATGGTCAGGCCTTGTAACGATAGAAAAGAGAAGAAATTATCTGTGAAAAAATTACGTGGA
>Ga0209542_10004515_pt1 | contig 28603 bp, 24 predicted proteins | sample RifCSPhighO2_01_FD_184028 | JGI IMG/M metagenome (GOLD analysis project Ga0209542, IMG submission 184028) | Soil microbial communities from Rifle, Colorado - Rifle CSP2_plank highO2_0.1 (SPAdes) (version 2) | ecosystem: Environmental > Terrestrial > Deep subsurface > Rock core/Sediment ...
GTCTAGGGCGCGTCGCACGGTCCGGCCCGGTAAACCTGTTTCCTGGATGAGTTCTTTTTGCGTGAGCTCGCCGCGGACTTCGAGGAGTTTGACGAGGAATTTCGCGCTGGGGCTCAGGTCCCTGGCTTCGGCAGGGTGTGCCTTTCGTTCTTCGAAGCGTTTGGCGAAGTAAATGGGTTTGCCCTTCAGGATGGTCAGGTCGTTGTCCACCGCGGTTCGCCGCTGGCCGTCCGCGATGAGTTCGCAGCCCCACAATTCGTGGAAGTTCTTGAGCTCGATTTTTGCGTGGTCTTCAACCACTAGGGGCCGCCGCGCGCGGTCCATGGAATTCATGGAAACGATTTCAAGGGCTTTCGTCGTGGGCAGGATGTGGGGGCCCCAGGCCGACAACGCGTGGCCGGTGCTTCCCGTGGGCGTGGCCACCAGTACCCCGTCACTGGCCTCGTTCCACACCCGTTTTCCGTTCACGTACAAGTCGAATTCCATGTAGTGCCCGGGTTGTTTGGGCACCAGCAGGTATTCGTTCAGGGCCAGGGGCACGTTTCGGGGGGAGAGGGCTTGCAGCCGGGTTCGTTCTTCGACCCTGAACTTTCCTTGGAGGATGTCCGGGGAGTCCTTGTCGAAGTCGCGGAAGTTCCAGTCCATGAGGTAGCCTTTCTCGCCGCAGTTCACACCCAGCAAAGGGGATTTGTTCTTCGTGTGCCGGGCCGCGTACAGCATGGTTCCGTCTCCCCCGAACACAAGCGTCAAATCAACCTGGAATTCGTCGATGTCCACGGCCTTCTTGACCAGCGAAAAGCTGCGGTCCACCATGCAGGTCAGGCCGGCTTTTTCGAGGAGCCGGAGGGCGTGCAGGGCCCTTTTTTTGGCCAAATTGTTGGCGTAGTTGCCCACAATGCCAACGGCGTGTGGAACCGGCATAGAGACTATGGGGGGCCCGAAGAATAAAAACCCATCAGATTAGCGGCCATTTTTGCTGGCTTACATGCTTTTAAGGGGTTTTAGGTAGTTTCCTGCCGCCTTTTTTTGAGTGGTTTTTTCGTCGATTAATTAAGAATTTAAACGTTTGCGGGGTTTGTTTGCTTGGGGGGTTGCTCGGCATGAAACGTTTTGCTTTCGCTTTTGAGGAGATGCGTGCTTCGCCTGAAACCGTTTTCTTGTTGGGAAACAAGGGCGCGCAACTCGCCGAGATGACCTCGATTGGTTTGCCGGTTCCCTTCGGTTTCACGATTTCCACGGATGCCTGCCGAGAGTTCTTCGCTGCCAAGGGCCAGTGGCCGAGCGGCTTGAAGGAGCAGGTGCGGGAAAAAATTGCCAGCCTGGAGAAAAAGGCCGGCAAGCAGTTTGGTTCCCGGGAAAACCCCCTGCTGGTTTCCGTGCGGTCAGGCTCTTATGTCTCCATGCCTGGCATGATGGACACGGTCTTGAACCTGGGTTTGAACGATGAAACCGTGCGGGGCCTGGCTACCCAGACCGGGAACGAGCGCATGGCTTTCGACTCTTATCGTAGGTTCATCCACATGTTTGCCGACGTGGTCATGGGCGTAAAACACGAACTGTTCGAGGAAGCCATCGCCGAACTCAAGCACAGCGTGAACGCGAAGTCGGACACCGACCTCTCCACTGGGCAGCTCCAGCAGCTCGTGGACCGGTATAAGGCCATCGTTACAGAATTCGCGGGGCAGTCTTTTCCGTCCGATGCCTGGGCGCAGCTGGAAATGGCGGTTTCCGCGGTCTTCCGCTCATGGTACAATGAGCGCGCCATCAAGTACCGGGAAATCAACAACCTGCGCCATGACGCGGGCACGGGTGTTACCGTGCAGTCCATGGTGTTCGGCAACATGGGAAACGACTCGGCCACCGGCGTTTGTTTCACGCGCAACCCGTCCACCGGGGCCAAGGAATTTTTCGGGGAGTTCCTCATCAATGCCCAGGGCGAAGATGTTGTTGCTGGCATCCGCACCCCCCAGCCCATCCAGGAGTTGGAGAAGTTCATTCCCTCTGCTTACCTGGAGCTGGTGCGCATTCAGGCCCTCCTGGAAACGCATTACAAGGATTTGCAGGACATCGAGTTCACGGTCGAGCACGGCAAGTTGTTCATGTTGCAGACCCGGGCAGGCAAGCGCACGGCGCAGGCCGCGGTCAGGGTCGCAGTGGACATGGTCAACGAGCGGCTCATTTCCCGGGAGGAAGCATTGTTGCTGGTAAAGGCCGAGCAGTTGGACAAGCTCTTGCACAAGCAACTGGATCCCGAGGCCAAGAAGAAGGCGCTGGTCATTGCCCGTGGCCTGCCGGCAAGCCCGGGCGCGGCGGTTGGCCAGGTCGTGTTTTCGGCGAGGAAGGTGGCGGAGCTCTTCAAGAAGGACAAGAATGCCCAGCTCATCTTGGTTCGGACGGAGACCAGCCCCGAGGACATTGAGGGCATGCACCTCGCGAAGGGCATCCTTACCGCGCGCGGGGGCCTCACTAGTCATGCCGCGGTCGTTGCGCGGGGCATGGGCAAGTGTTGCGTGGCGGGTTCCAACGACATCATGGTCGAGGAAAAGAACAAGAAGTTCAAGGCCGGGGACTTGAACATCATGGAGTTGGAATGGGTTTCCCTGGATGGTTCGGCAGGCGAGGTTTACCTGGGCCAGTTGCCGGTTTCCGACCCCACGTTTTCCAAGGACTTCGAGATCCTCATGTCGTGGGCTGACAAGGTGCGTCGCCTGAAAGTCAGGGCCAACGCCGATACCCCGGTTGACGCGCGGAAGGCGCGGGAGTTCGGTGCGCAGGGCATCGGCTTGTGCCGGACCGAGCACATGTTTTTTGAGAAGGGCCGCATTAAGGCGGTCAGGGAAATGATTGTGGCTCCTGACAAGGAGGGCCGGCTGAAGGCCCTGGCCAAGCTCCTGCCCTTCCAGAAAGGCGATTTCAAGGCCTTGTTCAAGGAGATGAACGGCCTGCCCGTGGTTATTCGCCTCCTGGACCCGCCCCTGCATGAGTTCCTGCCGAAGAGCAAGAAGCAGTTGCTGGATCTGGCCGAAGAAATGGATGTGCCCTACAAGAAGCTCCGCCGTGTCGTGAAGGGCTTGCACGAATGCAACCCCATGCTTGGGCATAGGGGCTGTAGGCTGGGATTGACGTACCCTGAAATAAACGAGATGCAGTGCAGGGCCGTTTTTGAAGCGGCTTTGGAGTGTGAGGCAGAAGGCTTTAGGCCCTTGCCTGAAATTGAGGTTCCATTGGTTGGTTTCGCGAATGAGTTGGTGGAAACCCGGAAAGTCATTGAACGCATTGCGCGGGAAACCGGGGTTGAAGGCAAAGTCCATTACAAGATTGGCACCATGATCGAGTTGCCGCGCGCCTGCGTGACCGCGGACGAGATCGCGCCCCACGCCGACTTCTTTTCCTTTGGCACCAATGATTTGACGCAGACCACCCTGGGTTTTTCGAGGGATGACGTCGGCAAATTCGTGCCCATTTTCCTGCAGCAGGGCATCCTGTCCAAGGACCCATTCCAGGTCATTGACCGGGAGGGAGTCGGAAAGCTCATGCACACCTGCATCGAGAAGGGCCGTTCAGTCAAGCCTAGCCTCGAGGTTGGCATCTGTGGCGAGCACGGGGGGGAGGCGGAATCCGTGATGTTCTGCCATGAACTGGGCTTGGATTACGTTTCTTGTTCGCCGTTCCGGATTCCCATCGCCCGCCTTGCCGCGGCGCAGGCCGTCATTCTCGAGGCCAAAGCCATTGACGGAATAGGCGTCGTTAAACCCGTGGCCTCCCTGTCCCCCGTTGCCGAGCCCTGAAAAAGTGAGCCGGGCGCAGTCTTTTATAGGATGTATTTCCTACATAGATGGGGTTTCGTTGGGTTTCTTGGACCGCTTTTTTGGCCGGATGGAACCGGTTCCGGACACTACTGCCATTTTGTTGCTCCCCGAATTCCTGGATTTCCTGGACAAGCGGGAGGCGGTCGAGTTCTCCGCATTGATGAAGCGGGTCTCGCCCAGGCTCAACGAGATTCAAACCGTTCAGGAAGAGTTGTCCAGGCAATTGGATGATTTCAGGAAAAGGAACCTGGAACTTGAGGAAGGCCACACGCGGCTGCGCAAAATAGTGGAGAGTTCCAAGCGCGGCTTTCTTTTGGCCATGGACACCGTGCTTGCGAAGACAAAGGTCCCAGATCTCGAAAATTTTGAGGCCGTGAAGGCCTTTGCCGCCGACTCGCTGGCGCTTCTTGAACGGGAAGTGGTTTCCTTTGGCAAGAACATCGTGTACACAGGCCTGGTCATGCGGCGCGAGTTGAAGGATTTCGGCAAGGCCCTTCAGGAATTCCAGTCCCTCCTGGTTGACCTCAACGGTTTGGTTGCCAAGTCAGCCCTCAACCAGGTCAGCCGGTGCCGGGCCGGGCTGAAAGACCTGCAAGCGTTGCTGGCCGAGCGCGGGAGCCTGACCGAGAAGGCGGCCGCACTCGAAGCCCAATTAGCGGAACTACGGCAAAAAACGGATGACACTTCCCAAGAGCTTTCTCTGCTTAGGGCAAGCCCCGAGCTGGTGGAATGGGAGAAATTGGTCGGGCAGCGCGATGAACTCCTGGCCAGGCAAAGGGACTTGAAGAACCGGTTGGTGGGCTTGCTGGCCTTTGTCGACAAGCAACTCCGGCGGTTCTTGAAGCGGGTCCAGGCTGGGCATTACGGCTTGGACCCACGGCAGGCAAAGATCTTGGGCCTTTACCTGGAAAACCCCTTTGACGCCATCCGCGAGGACCCGGAGGCCAGGGAACTCAAGCGCCTGCTTTTGCAACTTAGGCCGCTGCTGGAAGCCGAGGACATCGGCGTAAAAGACGACCGAGAACGTGAGCGAAAGCTTGCCACCTTGAACGAGCTAATTGCCCACGACTTTTTCACGGAAATCTTCTCGAAATTCAACGCCTTGGAAGCGGAGCTTTTCGCGCTCGGCCAACGACTTTCCGGCATGAAACTCGGCGACCAAATCATTGCCCGCGAGAAATGGCTGCATGGCCTTGAAGGCCTCAAGGCAAGTGCTGCTGAGGAGCTTTCCATGGTGCGTGCGCGCCTCACCGAAAATGAGGAACAGGTCATGCAGTGCAAGGGGCAAATAGAGACGCTGGTGCTTGCCGCCCTGCGCAGCCGCGTCATCCTCAAAGTGGACTTATAAGCCAAGGTATAAGCCAAGGCCCTGGCCTGGCCTTACACCTGTTCAAAGAGGTCCTTGTTCGAAGCCACCAGGATACCGTTCGGTGTGATTTCAATGGGGTGCAGCCTTTCCGCTATCTTCGTGTTCCGCATCTTGAGGATGGCCGTGCTCCGGACAAACCGGTCGTCTACCTTGGTGTGGTACAGCAGGATAACCCCGTCCGCGACATATTCTTCGAGGCCGTACAAGCTGGACTCCTTGTTGAGGCTGATTTCGTTCGTGATGACACTCGTTGCCCCAATCCGCTTCAGCATCTTGCCCAGGCCCAAGATGCGTTTCCTTGCATCCAATTCCCGTTCAAAGTAGAGCCTGAAAATGACTCCCGGGTCAATGACCACGCGTTTGGCGTCGATTCGCGCTACGGTGTCCTCGATGGCGTCGCGCAGCTTGTCAAAATCGTACAATTCGATGGTGTTCACTTCGATCTTGTGGTCCTGGATGAGTTTCCGGAAGTCCCAGCCAAAGACCGAGCCCGTGTTCAGGATTTCTTCCTTGGTCTCCTCCAATGAGATGTATACGCCTGGCTCATTGAAATCAACTACCCCGTTGTGGAGGAATTGGAGGCAAAAGATGGTCTTCCCGCTGCCTGGATCGCCGCTTAACACGATGAGGCTCCCCTTCGGGATGCCGCCATTGCAGAGCGCGTCAAATCCCGGAATGCCTGTTTGCGTCCGCTCGACCTCGACTTTCATGGAAACACATGAAACATTATTGTTTCCCTATATAAAGGTTTCTGGTAACCATTTGCTTGAAATGCGGGCTGCCGGTTATTTCGAGGTAAAACGGTTAATGGACTTCCTTTTTTCCGCGTGTAGCCTCGTGGTTTTGCTCCCCTTGTTCGCCTTGATTGCCGTGGTCTTGTTCTTGGACAGCCCGGGCCCGGTCTTTTACCGCCAGGAACGCGTGACCCAGAAGGGCAAGCCCTTCCAGATATGGAAGTTCCGCTCCATGGTGCCTGGCGCGCGCGACCTCCAGTTCAGCCGAGGCATCCAGGCAGAAGCCCTAGTGACCCGCTTTGGGCGCTTGCTGCGCCGCACCCACTTCGACGAGTTCCCGCAACTCATCAATGTCCTGCTCGGGGATATGAGCCTGGTCGGACCGAGGCCGCTCATGACCAAATGGGTTGGGGAACGCGCGCAGGCCAACCCCATGGCCTTGCAGCGGTTCAAGGTCAAGGCAGGCATGGCAGGCCTTGAACGGCTCTTCTTCCTGCTTCAAGACGATGCCCCCGCCCTGGCCCGCTTTTTCCCGGGCCTGGCGTCCTTCATTGGTTCCACTGACCTGGGCTACCTTGACAGCTATTACGTGAACCACGTTTCACCTGCATTGGACCTCAAAATCTTTGCCCTCACCTTTTACATGTCTTTGAAGCGCTTTTTCGGTTAACCCCTTGAAGGGAGTTGGGGCAGGGAGAGGCCAGCCTATTTTCTTGCGGTGACCAGGTAATTGACGCAGAAGGACTGTTGCCTGGGTTGGTCCAGCAGCAACCCGAGGACATTCGGCAACACGTAGAACGGGGCCTTGAAAAGATGCCAAAGCGTTTGGGAGAGGAAGCCAGGCCGCGGAATCCATTTGACGTAGATGTTGAACCACTGGATGAGCGAGGCAAGGGTTCCCACCTGGTTTTCGATGCGCATGGTTCCATAGTCTTTGAAGAGTTCCCTGAAACCGTCCGGCGTGAACCGCCAGTTGTCCTCTGGTTCATTGTGAATGCGCCAGTTGCCGTGGGTGGTAAGGAAAACCATGCCACCTTTTTTCAGCACCCGGTGCATTTCCTTGACCACTTCAAACGGTTGCCGGACATGTTCGAGGACCTGCGTGCAAAGGATCACATCCATGGATTGGTCCTTGAGGGGCAGTTGTTCCCCATAACCAAGCACGTCAATGCCGGTTGACTTCACGATGTCCAACCGCACCATTTGCCCGGCTTTCCCCTGGAATAGGTGCAAGTATTCCGGGTTCTGCGAGCCCAGGTCCAGCAAGGTTAGGCCGTGCCTGAACCTGAGTTCGCGTTCCACCGCCCGCCCAAGGCTTTTTCTGAGCCCGTTCAGTATGAGGAATTCGTACCGGAACAGGTGGCAGGGCTTTTGCTTGGGCGTCATCGGCCCAGCACCTCCTCATAGACGTTCTCGATTGCTATTGTGGTTTTTTGGATGTCCAACCGTTTTTCGGCCGCCTTGCGCGCGTTTTTCCCGATGGCGCGTCGTAAGTCTTCGTTCGCCAGCAATTCTTCGAGGGTTTCCGCCAGTTTTTCCGCGTTCTTGGGTGGAACCAGTCGGCCCACCTTTTCCGAGTCAATGATCTCCGGGTTTCCACCAACAGTCGTTGCCACCGCCGGCTTGCCCATGGCAAAGGCCTCCAGTAGGACGTTGCTGAAGGCATCCCGGTAGGTGGAACTCAGGACAATGAGGTCGCTGGCGGCGTAGACTTTTTCCGGGCGCTTGACCTGGCCCGTGAAAACAGTCTTTGCCGCAATGCCAAGCCGTGCCGCCAGCCGCTTGAGGTTCCCGGCTTCGGAGCCGATTCCCACCACCATAAACCGTGCCCGTGGGAACTTTTTGGAGACGAGGGCACAGGCCTGCAAGAAGTAATCAAAGCCCTTGAGGCCGGCAAGCCGTCCCAGGCTGGTAATCACCTGGTCTTTGGCGTGCAGGCCATGCCGTTCCCTGAAGTCGGTTCCAGGCAGTTGAGGGTCAAAGGCCGAAACAGCGGTGCCAAAGTGGATGACCCTGAACCGGTTCCTGGGGACCGGGTACTTGAAGTAGTGCCGTTTCACGGCTTCCGATACGCAGATTAGCCGGTCTGCCAGCCAGGCCACGGGCACGTGTTTTTTCTTGAGCGGGTTTTCCCCCATCAACTGGCACACGCATTTCACGCCGCAGGCCTTGGCGGCCAGTACTGCCTCGGTGTTGGAGGCCAGTTCGTCGAAGGGGTGCACGATGTCGGGCCTCGTTTTCCGGATGGCTTTCAGGATTTGGAGGAAGTTCTTCCACCCGTTCCGGGTTGGCCGGAATCTCAGCACCCTGGTGCCTTCCCGTTTGAGTTCGTTGGTCAAGTGGTTTTCAAAGCCCGTCAAGATGACGGCTTCCCATTTCCGTCTGTCAAGCGCTTTCACCAAATGGTATAAGCATACAATGCCCCCGCCCATTTCATGGCAGTAATCCACAAACAAAATTCTGGTGCGCATTGCCACATGCTTGTTGTCCATACCCTTTAAATCTTTGTCCAAACCAATTCTGGTATGGCCTCCAAGCCGTTTGCGTCCGTCATCGTGCCCACGTACAACCGGAAAGAATGCCTTGCCCGTTGCCTCCAAGGCCTGGCCCGCCAGTCGTTCACAGATTTTGAAGTCATCGTGGTCGACGATGCGAGCACGGATGGAACGCCTGAGTCGCTGGGGCACCCCAATTACCGGGTGGTGCGGCTTGAAAGAAACCGGGGAGCGCCAGGTGCCAGGAATGCCGGAGTGAAAGCCGCACGGGGTGTGGTGGTTGCTTTCATTGACGACGATTGTGTCCCGGAGGCGGACTGGCTGGAAAAGCTGCTGCTGCCGTACCAGGACCAGGCAATCAGTGGGGTGGGCGGCAGAGTCAGGGTGTTGCCGGACAACTACATCTCCTTTGAAAACGGTTGCGTCGACCGGTTTGGAACGGTTTTAACGGTTCGGCCAATCGGCCGCTGTGCGCCCGGGTTCTACCCCTATTTTGTTACCTGCAATGCTTCCTTTCGGCGCGTGGCCCTTGAAGCCATTGGCTTATTCGACGAAGACTTCTTCTACTACGAGGAGCCCGATGTCTGCGTGCGATTGCTGAGAGCAGGCCATGCATTGGTCTTTGAAAACAAGGCATTGGTCTACCATCACGTCATCCCGGGAGGAAAATACCAGCAAGACAAATTTTATTGGATGGCGCGTGGCCGGCGCCGTTTTGCGCTCAAAAACTTTTCAAATGAACTAAGTGTGCTGGGCCTGGTTTTCTTTGAGGCCATCAACCTTGCCCGCAACGGGCGCCGGTTTGCATCCGGCTTGATTGGGTCAAGGAAACCCATTTCCCCGGCAAGAGTACTTTCCACCTTGAAAGGTGCCGTTGCCGGCTATGCCAGCGGCCTCGCCTTTTTGTCTACCCACCATCTGCCGCTCAGGTTTTTTTGATGTCTAAAAAATCAACCGCGTCAGTCATTGTCATTACCTTTAACCGCCTTTCCCTCCTGCAGGCCTGCCTCGCTTCCCTTCGCCAGCAAACGGTCAAGGGCTTTGAAACGGTTGTGGTAAATAACGGTTGCACGGATGGAACTCCCAAGTGGCTTTCGTCTCGCCAGGGTCTTTCTGTCGTGAATCTGCCCCTGAATGCGGGCGTGGCCGCGGCCCGCAATGCCGGGGTGCAGGCTGCGAGGGGAGCTGTTTTGGTCTTCGTGGACGACGACTGCACGATGCCGATGGACTGGCTTGAAACGCTGTTGGCTGGTTATGCTTCGGAGGAAGTGAGTGGGGTGGGTGGCACGGTCCTCACCATTCCCGGGCAGCCTTCCTGGTTTGAGGGCGGGGGCGTCAACCGGTTTGGTTCGGTTGCCTTGGTTCACGCGGGAACGCCCTGCTTTTTCCCCTACCTGCCGGGTTGCAACATGTCCTTCCGCCGAGCTGCCTTGGAAGCCGTTGGCGGGTTTGATCCCAGTTTTTTTTACGGCTATGACGAGAGCGATGCCTGTATCCGCCTCCTCCAAGCCGGCCACCGGCTGGTGTTCGAAAGCAGGGCCTGCGTCTACCACCTCCCACCCCTTGAAGGAAAATATTTGCCCAGCAAATTCTATTGGTCTGCGCGGAGCCGCCGCTATTTCATGTTGAAAAATTTTTCGGAACGCCTTTCCTGGCCTGAAATCGGTTGCTTTGAAGCAGGCAATGCCTTGTGGAACCTCTACCGTTTCCTGGCTGGTTGCCTGGGGGTTCGCGGCCGCGTGCCCTTCCTGGAACTCCTTCCATCCCTTAAAGGGGCCATCGCAGGTTATTTGGCGGGGTTGAACCGTGTTTCCACGCATCCGAGGTTTTTCTGATGCCGAAACCCCTGGCTTCTGTTGTCGTCGTCACCTTCAACCGCCTGGCCCTGCTTCAGGGCTGCCTGGCGGCCTTGCGCCGGCAAACCTGCCCTGACTTCGAGATAATCGTCGTCAATGGCGCCAGCGTGGATGGCACGAAAGACTTTCTCGCCAAACAATCCGAAATTCAAGTCATTAACCAGTTGGAAAACCGGGGCCTCTCCGAGTCCCGCAATGCCGGCATCCAAGCGGCGAAGGGCGAGATCGTGGTCTTCGTTGACGATGATTGCGTCATGGACGAAGGCTGGCTGGGGAAACTCCTGGCGCCTTACGCGGATCCAGGGGTTGCAGGCGTTGGAGGCAAAGTCATTGGCTTGCCAAGCCGCCGGGTGTTCTTCGATCACGGGGGCGTGGACTGCTTTGGCATCGTGCAAACCCTTCACGCCAAGTCAAGCGCTGGCTTCCATCCCTACTTGGCGGGTTGCAACATGTCCTTTCGTCGGAGTGTCCTTGACGTGGTCGGCTTCTTTGACGAAGCCTTTTTCTTGGGCTACGACGAAACCGACCTCTGCATCCGCATCCAGCACGCCGGTTACCGGCTGGTTTTCAATGACGATGCGGCCATCTGCCACCACATCCATGTCGAGGGAAAACACGATTCCCACCGCTTCTATTGGAAGGCGCGCAGCCGCCGCCTCCTCATGTTCAAGAATTTCTGGGACGAAATCGGTTGGCGGAGGCTATTGATTTTTGAGGTGGTTAACCTTTGGCGGAACCTCTACCGTTTCCTGGCTGGTTGCCTGGGGGTTCGCGGCCGAAAGCCCGTGTCATGGGCCGAACTCTGGGCCACGTTGAGGGGCGCGTGGAGCGGGTATGGAGCCGGGCTCCGGCTGCTGCTGGTCCCTTAGAGGCACAAAATCCAGGCAAAAGCCTTTTAATGGCAAGCCGCTTCCTTATCCTGGGTGGGAGCACGGCCGGCATCGTGGAATTGAAAAAGGTTCTCAGGCGAACCCTTAAAGAGGTATGGCTCAACGTCCAATCCGGGGAGCCTGGCAAGGCCGTTCACGCGCTCAAAACCTTGTTTGGCAACCTCTTCTTTGATTACCCCTGGAGCGTGCAACTCGAGCCCTGCAACCTGTGCAACCTTCACTGCGATTTTTGTTCCGCACCGCCCTGGGAACTCGAGCGGCAGAAGCGCATGCTTTCCCTCGAGAATGCCCAAAAAATCGTTGACGACGTGAGCCGGTACACGCATTACCTGTGGTTCTGGCTGGCGGGGGAGCCCTTCCTCAACCCCCAGGCGGGAAAAATCATCCGGCACGCAACAAGCAGGGGCATGCACGTCATTGTCAGCTCCAACTGCATGCTCTTGACTGAGAAGGTTGCAGAGGAAGTCGTTGACGCAAGGCTGGATGAACTCATCGTTTCCGCGGACGGGGCATCCAAGCAGTCCTCGGAAGCCATGCGCAAGGGCTCCACCTTCGAAACCGTCGTAAAGAACATCAAGTTCCTGTCCGACCTGAAGCGGCGGAAAGGCGTTTCCAAGCCGCAGATAATCATGCAGTTGATCGTCTCCAAGAAAAACGAACACGAAATCGAGGCATTCAAGCAACTGGCCCGGGAAGTGGGAGCCGACCGCTGCGAGTTCAAGTCCTTGGGCCTGCCGACCTGGATTTATGACGAGGGCGTCATCGAGAAACTCAAGCAGGAATATTTTCCCGTGCAGGGTGGCGTGCGTTATACGCCGGACTTCGAAATCATCCAGCGGAGCTGCGGCTGGGACAAGAAGGCCATTATCATGGTGGATGGCACGGTTTGCCTGTGCTGTTATGACATCAACGGAAAGTACAACTTTGGCAACGTCTTGGAAACCCCCTTCCTTGACATCTGGCGGTCGGCCCAGCGGCTCTCCGCCCGCAACCTGATAGGGGAGATGCCCTTGTGCCAGGTGTGCGGGGCCAGCGTGAAAACCTATTTGGGAAAGGCCCAAATCAAATGAGCCGAGCCGTCAAACGAGTTCCAGGCAGGCTTTCTCCAGTTCCACTGCCAACCGGTCAAACGTGTACCTGGCCGCAATGGCTTTGTTTCGCGTGCCAGCCTGTTCCCTTTGTTTGGAGTTTGTGAGTAACTCAGTCAATACCGTGGCCAGCCCCTTGACGTCACCGAATGCCACGACCGCGCTGCTTTCCTTGCTCACAAGGCCGTCCAGCGTGGGAATCCATGCCACGACCACCGGTTTGCCCCGCGCCATGGCCTGCAGCATGGCCTGGCTGGGCCCCTCCCAGGCGGAGGGCAGGCAGAACACGTCAAAGGAGTCAATCCATTGAATGAGTTCTTTTTTCCCGGCTGCCGTTGAAGTGTCCACGTTTCCGGTGAAAAGGACCCTGGTTCGGATGCCGTGTCGTCGTGCCATGGTTTCCAGGGTTTCCTTGAACCCCTTTTCTCCTTCGCCGCCAACGAACACCAGCAAGGCAGTGGGCTGGGTTTTCAGCACGCGCGCGAATGCTTCCAGCAAATGCCTCGCACCCTTGCGCTGGCTCAAGGCGCCGACGAAGCCAATCACCTTCCGGTCTAGGCACTCCGGTCTTCGCTCCTGTGCCGGCATTGCAAGGAAGGCCTCGTCAATCCCGGTGGAGGCATGCACCAGTTTTCTGGCACCCTGGCTCCTGCACCAGGTTTCCACATTAGCAGCCCGGTAAAGAACGGCTTCCGCCCGGCAGAAGAGCCTGGGAACGGTCAAGGCGTCCAGAGCTTGCGCGAACCCGTTTCGCAGGAATCCACCCGGGTTGTGTTCCACGGTAGGTCCATAGGTCAGCACCACGAACTTTTTTCCAAGCCGCTGGCAGGCATCCGCCGCCTGCAGCGAGTAGAGGCTTGCATGCGATTGCACGTGCACCAGGCTTGGATTGATTTCCCGGATTTTTTCTTCGAGGCCGGCCAGCCAGGCCAACCGCTTCGACCCAAACCAAGTCGCTTGAAGCCGGTGCACGTGCACCCCATTCAGGGTTTCCTCCCCTGGTTTTTGCTGGGCGAAGACAAGGGCATGCACTTCATGGCCTTTTTTGGCCAGGCGTTCGGCCATGGCCTTCAAGTATTCTTCGGCCCCGCCTGCATCTGGGGGATAGCCGGGGCCCACCAGGCACCACTTCATTTCGTTTCCCCCGCCAGTTCCCGCAACACCCGTTCATAGCCGGTTACATTGTTTTCCACTTGGTAATTCAAGGCGATTTCCCTCATTTGCTTTCCCCTGGCTTCCAAATCGCTTCGCTGCACCACTTCCACCATTCTTTCCGCCAACTTTTCTGGATTAGCGGGCGGCACAAAGAAGGCCTTGCCCTGGGTTATCTCCCGGAATATCGGGAGGTCCGAGCAAAGGACCGGGAGCTCGCAGCCCATGGCTTCCACGAGGCTCAGGCAAAAACTCTCCCCCACGGAAGGAATTAGGTATAGGCTTGCCTGACTGTATTGTTCCCTGGTTTGCTCTCTTGACAGGCTTCCCAGGAACCTTGCCTCTGGATAGGTCCGTTGCAGGTATTCAAGGTAGGCCGCACTGCAGCCCCCCGCTATTACCAGTTCAAGGCCGTTTGCAAGCCCACGGGCTTCCAGCAACCGGAATGCCTTGATAACCGCTTCCACCCCCTTCTCAGGCCGCAGCCGGGCCAGGTACAACAGCCGCTTCTTTCCCGGATCCTTCCTCACCGGCACCGGCTTGAAAAAATCCGTGTCCACTCCATAGTAGACCCGTTGCACCTTGCCCTGCGTGAACGGAAAATTGGTTTCAAGGTCTTGTTTCATGAAATCGCTGATGGCGATTATCCGATCCGCTTTCCGGTAGGCGGCCCTGGTTATCCAGTAATTGAGTTTGTGGGCAAAGCTTTCCAGCCAGCCCTGGTATACCATCGTTGCCACGTGCGGAGCCACTACCCACTTGCCGTTTCCCAGCAGGCACGCCAGGAAACCCCACACCATGTGCCCGCAATGCACATCAAATTTGCCGCGGTTTTTCCAAAAATAATGCAGCACCTTCAAGCACCACAAACCGTAATGGATGTTTTCATGCAGGTGGGGTAGCGGCAACTCGAACTGCACCAAACCGTTTTCCCGGATTCTCCGTTCAAATCGCGGCGTAATCACGGTTACCTCGTGGCCCTTGGCCCGGAGGCCTTCCACTAGTTGCTTCATGATGCTTGGCACGCCGCCCGTTCTATCCGGGGGATAGCCGCCGCAAAACCATGCAACCCTCATCCAAGCACCTCGCCATACACCTGCATCACTTTTTTTGCCACCAAATCCCAGGTATAGTCCTTTGCCTTTTCCCTGCCGTGGTTGCCGGTCTTCCGTGCCAGGCCCGCGTCCCCCAGGAACGCATCCAGCTTTCGTGCCAGTGTCTGGTGATCACCTGGCTCAAAGAAGGTGCCACAGCCGCCTGCCAGGAGGTGCATAGGCCCATCATAGGGCGTGGAGACCACGGGCTTTCCCTGGGCCATGGCCTCCAATAAAACGATTCCAAAGGGCTCGTACACGCTCGGCAACACGAAAGCGTTGCAGGCGGCATAGGCATTTCGGAGTAGTTCCTTGTCGTGCGTGCCGGGCAAGAACCGTACCTGTTCCTGCACGCCCAACCTTTTCGCCAGTTTCCGGAGGCCCTGCACGTAATTGGTTTCGCCGCCTCCGATGAATACCACGCTGGTTTCCCGGTCCTTCAATTCGGCCGCCGCCCGGATCAGGGTCTCCGGTTGCTTGTAATAATGCAGCCGGCCCACATTCAACACGATTTTCTCTCGCAAACCGTTTTCGTCCCTGAATTTTTCCCCATCTCCCTTTCCAAGGAACCAGGCATCCACCCCAAAAGGCACGACCCTTATTTTCTCCTCTGGGCAGCCGAGGGCCACGAACCGCTTCTTCTCCGTCTCATGGTAGGCCAGCAGGGCATCCACCTGGGCAAACACCCGTTTTGCGAGGAGCACATCGTATGCCTGCCTCGCCAGCCCCAGCCCAAGGCTTTTGGGGTGGAAGGGGGAACCCGCCCGCAGCACGGTCTTCTGCTTTCGCTTCCTGGCCAGTGCGGCATCCACATGGAAATGGCGGAAGTTGTGCAGGTGCAGGACTTCAAAGCCTTCCAGGTGTTTCAGGAAACCAGGCCACACCCGGTAAAAGTTGCTCACATGAAACCACACCGGGAACCGTTTCACGCGGATGCCTTCCACGCTTTCCTCGCTTTTTTCGATGCGGCGTCGGTCATGTCCCTCATTGCAGGTTAGCACGGACACTTCATGCCCCTGCCGGATGCATTCAACGGATTTGTTTCGGATGGCTTCCTCCCATCCCCCTATCACCGGGTAAAAGAAAGGGCTTACGTGGCCTATTTTCATTCCCTTGCCGCCTCCAAGGCGTCGTTTATTTTTTCGGCCAGGCGCTTCCAGGAAAACCTTCGCACCGCCAGCAGGTTCCGTTGTTCCACGGCATAGCGGTCATCACTGGCCAGCAACCCCAGCAGGCCCTCCGCCAGCGCCGCGGCATCCCCTTCCCCGGCCAACGCGTTTCCTTTTGGCAGCAGCCCAGCAACCAGCGCATAATCCGTTGCCACCACGGCCTTCCCACACGCCATGTACTCAAGCACCTTCAATGGCGAAAAATAGTAACCGTGTTTCTTGAACTCGCCCTTGCGGCTCCTGGAGACATTGTAGGGCGCCAAGCCCAGGCAAGAGGCGCTGATGGTTTCAGCCGTTTCCTCCAAGCCTTTCCTTCCAAGCCAGGCCACGTTTTTTTCCAGCCCCTTTTCCTTGATCAGCGCCTGGATAGCTTCGCGCCTAGGTCCATCCCCTACCAGGGCCACCACCAAGGAGGGCTTTTGCTTCCGGGCGAGGTCAATGGCTTCCATCAAGTCCTCCAAGCCATCCCATTCCTTGAACGAGCCCACATAGCAGGCATCATAGCAGATTCTGGTTTTGCGCGGCCTGAACACGGCAAGGTCAACGCCCGCGCTCACCAGCTCCACTTTTTTCCGGGTGTCCTCGTCAAAGAACCGGTCCGTGTAAGCGAACACTCGCTTGGCGCGGGCAAGCGAAGCCCGGGAAAAAAGATTGTCAATTACTTCCATGACCAGCGGCTTTCCCGTTGACCAGGATACCAGGCCGCCGATGCCGGACTGCGCGCGCTCGAGCAAGACGTCGCAACCCTCTTTTTCTGCGATCCGTGAAACCCTCCAGGCAAGCCAGAGGTTGCTCAAGGGCTTCAACACGAGCCCAAGCCAGGCAACGGGGCTTTGCTTGATTTTTTTCGCGGATACCACGCCGCCCCGAAACAACCGGTAAACCCGCAGCCCGTTGAGTTCCTCCACGCCTTTATCTGAGTCCCATCGCTCGCTCACCACCACCAAGTCGTTGCCCTGTTCCCTCAGTTCCCGGGCCAGATGATAGGTGTGGGTGGTGGAGCCAATGCCTTCAGAGAGCGCACTGCTTAGATGCGTGGTGGTGGCAATGTAGCAGACTTTCATCGTGTTTCCCGCCTACACCTTCCTGGCCACATAGCACTGGTTGTAACCCCCGTACTTCAGCGGCCACGGCAGCACACACTGTACTTCTATCCGGGCAAACGGAATCCGGAAAATAACGGTTTCCATTCGTTCAACCACGAACCCCGATTTTTCAAACAGGTTCTTGAACGAGATGGGGCAAAGGAACATGGTGTGGGTCTCCTCGCCTAACGTTCCCCTCCCGCTTGAAATAGTTCGCAGCACGCGGATGACATCATAGGGGTTCGGCGAACTCAGGAACACCTTCCCACCTTTCTTCAGGACGCGATGCACCTCATCAATGGTGTGCTTGGGTTCCCAGGTGTGCTCAATCATCTCAAACAAGCAGACGGCGTCAAACGACCCATCCTTGAACGGCATTTTCAACGCATTCGCCCGCACGGTGTTGCCCAGCCGCATTTCCGGGTTAAAAACCCGTTCACTGAGGTCCAGGCCGACAACCAGGGAACCCGGGTTCCTTGCCACCAACTGCTTGTGGAGGTATTCCCCGCCCGTGGTGTTCTTGGCGAACCCGATGTCCAGGATTTTCGTCCCGCGTGCGTGCCTAAGCGCCCACTCGAACCGGGCGTTTATTTTGTCCGTCAAAGCAACCCCTTTTCCTTTAACTGTGTCAAAAAACGTTCCCCCAGTTTTTTTACGGTGTAGTTTTCTTTAAATAGGGCGAGGGCGTTTTGGCCGAGTTCCCGCCTCAATCCCGGTTTTTCCTTCAATTCCAGCACGGCCCTGGCAAGGGCGGCGGCATCGGCTTTCCCGACCAGCCAGGCCTGTTTTCCGTGGGTAACCCCAATGAACCGCGTGCCCGTGCTTTCCGCCGTTATCAGGGGCTTGCCAAAGGCCAGCGCTTCCCACACCTTGCCCGGCACATTGCTTTCCGTGCGAAGGCCGGTGCCAAATATCCCCAGCAGGACATCCGCGTCGTTGGCCGAGAAGTCAAGGTATTCCGGGATGTTTTGCCCGCCCAGGAATTCCACGTTTTCCAGGCCCAGGCGCCGGCTTTTTTCCTGCATTTCCTGGCTTTGCTGGCCAAAGCCCAGCAGCTTGAATTGCACGTCCTTTGCACCCTGGTCTTGCAGGATTTTTGCGGCGTCCACGATGTATTCCACGCCCTGGTGGGGGATGAAAGAACCAACATAGCCGACAATGAATCCCTTGAACTTCTTCGGCCTGGGCTTCGGCTTTTCCCGTAAATAGCCTTGCGGCACCACTAGGAACTTGGCCCGGTCAGCGCCCGCCGTTTTCTCGAATAAATCGATGTGCATGGGGCTGTGCACGACGATGGCGTCGGCCAGCCGGCAGGGCACCCAGTCATAGAGCCGGATTATTTTTTCCTTGAGCGAGCCCCTTCGCGCCAGCTTCCGGTCTTCCACCATCGTGACATACTGGGGGTCCATGGGATTGTACACCAATGGTTTTCCCTTCAGCCAGCAAACCAGTTTTGCCAGTGGCACGTCATAGAAGCAGGGGAAGTTCACCATCGCGAAGTCGAATTCCTGGAAAAGGTTTTTTGCCAGCAAGCGCAGGCCCCGCCAAAACGATTCCAGGAAAATAAAGGGGAAATGCTTGTACGCTGAATACGTGAACCTGCTTTTCTCGATGCAGCCGTTGACGACTTCCACGTCATTGGATGTCAGGTAATGCCAGTAATGCGTGCACCCGATCACGGTTCCATTCGGGTTTCCATCCCAGCCTCCGATGAACAGCGCCTTCAAAGAAGCCCCCCAAACGCCTTGGAATAGTTCTTGGCAATGGTTTCCCAGTCAAAGGCTTTCGCCGCCTTGACTCCGTTGGCGGCCAGCCGCCTTGCCAGGCCAGGGTCATCATGGATTTGCAGGATGGCTTCCGCTAACTCTTCCGGGTTCCTGGGCTCAACCAGTAACCCGGTTTGGTTGTTCGTGATTATTTCCCTGGTTCCCCCCTGTCGGGTGGCAATCACGGGGATACCTGCCGCCATGGCCTCCAGGCAGACCTTCCCCGTTGGCTCCAGGATGGAGGGCAGCACGAAGGCGTCCGCGTCCGCGTATATTTCGGGCAACATGGCATACGGCACTTCGCTGACCAACTCGATGCGGTAACTCGCGCCGCTCCGGTCAATTTCCCGGATGAGGGGCACAAAGTCATCGTCGGTTTTCATGCAGCCAACCAGGCGCAACCGAAGGTCCTTGTCCTTGAGGAGGGCCATGGCCCGCACCAAATACGTCAACCCCTTTTTTTGGGCCGCCCGCCCGACATAGAGGAGCACGAAATTCTTGCGGCCCTGTTTTTCCCTTGCCGGTTGCCTGCCTTCATTGAACCGCTTGAAGTCAACGCCTGTGCGCACCACTTGCACCCGGTCCGCGCTCACGCCGCCAGCTCTGACTTCTTCCACAATAAAGTCCGCAATCGGCAGCACCAAATCCACTTGCCTGGCCAGGAACCGCGCCAACACCCCATATTCCCAGGCGTTCAACCACGCCTTCCAGCCCCGCAAGAATCCGTGTCGGCCTTCGTTCAGGGAAGTGTGCAGGGACAGCACGTACTTTGCGTTCACCTTCTGTCTTGCGAGCGGGAACAACCATCCGAAGGGAACCAGTTGCAGGCCGTGCACGACCTCGGGCTTGAACCCGGATTCCTTTACCGCTTGCAGCAAGGCCATTCCCCCAAAGAGCCGGAACAACGGTGGTTTCCCCACATAATGCAGGATGAAGCCGTTCACTTGCTTTACCTCCGGTTTCCCCTTCCTCAACGCGAACACGTGCACGTCATGGCCTTGCCTGGCCTGCCACCCCGAGACAAAATAAATGTTGGGGTTCAAACCGGAAGTTGCATCCTCGTGGAAGCCACCCACCAGCCTGGCAATCTTCATGCGTGCAGCCCCCCAGCCAATTCTACCAGGGCTTCCTCAAAGGATGGAAGCCGGGCCTGCACCGACTTCATGACTTCCTTGGACGCACGCCCCATGCCTTCCCGCAGTTCCTTGGAAGCAGCCAGTTTTTGCATGGCTGCCAGCAGTTCCCGTGGGTCATCCGGTTTTATGACAAAGCTATTCACGCCGTTCACCGCATAATCGTAGGCGGCCCCGACATCCTCCGTGGTGATGAGCGGCAAGCCCGCCGCACAAGCCTCGATGAGGGAAAACCCGTTGGGCTCGGATTTGCCAACGAATACGAATACATCAGCCGCTTCATAGTAGGCTTTCAGGTTCGAGTCCGTGTATTCGATGAAGTCCACGAAGTGGACCTCGGTCAGACCCCTTTTCAGGCAATGCGCCATGAGCTTTTTCCTGTCCCTTCCATACCCCACCAGCACCAGGCAGGTTTCCGACCGGTCTTTTCGGAGCTCGCTGAACGCCTCAATCACCATGGAAAGGTTCTTGCGTTCGGCCAGAACCCGGCCCGTGTACAAGAACATCGTTTTCTCTTCCACCTGCAATTGCTTTCGCACATCCGACGCGGTGCGGGTACCGGCCGCTTCATGTAATTGAATGCATTGCCTGGGATAAAACACCCTGATTTTTTCCGGCCTAACGCCCAGGCTGGCAAAGTACTCGGCTTGCTTGCGCCCGGTAACCAAGTAAGCGTCCGCCTGGTCCAGGAACAGGTTCGTGCATTGGGTTAACAGCCGGCTCTTCAAGCCCAGTCTCCGCTTCCGTTCCTTCCATTTCCACCGGTCGCTCAGAAAGGCGACCGGTATGCCCAGGAGCTTGCATAAAATGAACGTGCCCTTGAACTCCGGAAAATAGTCGATGCCGGTCATGACCAGGTCATATTTTCCTTGAATGATTTCCTTCCACATCTTCAGCAACCCGATTCGTTCAAAATCGACGCCATTCTTCCACAGTGCCTCCTCGGTCAGCGGCTCCATATACCCCACAAAATACTTGATGTGCGCCTTTCCCGGTTCCACGGGCAAGGGAAGCGTGTACCGGTTCAGGGAATGCTTTACTACCAAAATCCTCGGTTTAATGGCTTTTCCCGCGTCCTTCATACCCATGCTGGCCCCACAATTCTTTAATACCGGAAGGCCAAAAAAGGGGGGTTTCCGGCCCTTCTTTAAAAACTAAGCTGCTCGAATACCTATTACGGGTGGTTATGGCCTTGAAACCCTTTGTTTCGGTTTTAGTTCCTGCACTGAACGAGGAAAGGTATTTGCGTCAATCCCTGGCTTCCCTCCTGGCCCAAACCCATCAACGCATGGAAATAATCGTGTTATACGACCAGGCTTCCACGGATAAAACCCTGGCCCTTGCCCAATCCTTTGAACCCAGGTTGCACGTGGTTTCCCTGCCGCACATGCCCATTTCAAGGGCTTTAAACGAGGGCCTTGCCCGTACCCAAGGAGACCTCGTTTTTTACGCGGAAGCCGATTGCCTCTACAACCCCCAAACCATTGAACTCGCCGTGAAACCCTTTGAGGACCCAGGCGTAGGCGGCGTAGCCATCCTGGGCCGCTACTATGGAGTCAAAGGCCTCTGGGGCAAGGCCCAGGACGAGTTCCAAGTCATCCGCGACGAATGGTTTCTCTCCGGGCAACGCCCCCTCAACTGGTGCTACTTCTACCGCCGCACCGTGCTCGAAGAGTTAAAGGGATTCAATGAAAACCTGTTGCAAGGCGAGGACCAGTTCCTTGCCCGTGAAATCAAGGCCCGCGGCTACAAAATAGTCTGCATCCGGGAACGGTTGAGGCAGCACGCCATCTCCGGTTCCATCAATGACCCCGTGAAGACCGCAACCTCGTCCATGCGAACCGCCTACCTTCACGCCATCCAGTCCTTCAGCCCCCAGAGCATCCGCAAGCGCTTGCTCTTCCTTGCCTTGCTCGCCGCGGGCGCGGTCTTTTCCTGGCATTACGCGAGCCCCTGGCCACTTGCCTTGCCCCCGCTCCTCGCCTACCTATACAATTTCCTGAAACTGCTGCCCGTCGCTTCCCGGTTCTCCGCTTCCACGCTTTTCCTGGCGCCCTTCATCTCCATGTACAAGGCATTCTTCTACGCCCTTGGTTACCTCCAGGGATTCCTGTCACGCCCCTTTGTCTCGGTTTCCCACGAGTCACGCGAGCACGCCGGCGTTCCAGCCACCGGTCTCAAGGTCCTGATGTTCGGCAAGTCCAAGCGCGGCGGCTTCTATTATTACACGACGCTACTGGAAGAGGCATTGGCCAAGCAGGGCGTGCAGTGCACGAACAACTGGCGCGAGTTGTTCCAGGCCGACCTGGTCCACTACCAGTTCGATGACTTGTTCCCCCTGCACCGCTTCAAGCTGCTGGGTTTCCTGTTCCTGGCCAGGCTCTTCGGCAAGCCCGTGGTGGTTACCGCCCACAACCCGGTTGCGCGTAGAACCAGGAACCCGTTGAAGTACCTGTTCTACCACCTCGCCAACCGCCTCATCGTCCACAACGAAACCACCTGGGCTTTTTCGTCCAAGGCCAGCGTCATCCCCCACGGCAACTACTGCTTTTACCTGGCCCATGCCAGCGGCCTCTCCAAGGCCGAACTCAAACGGAAATGGAATTCCCCCTATCCTTACACGGTTCTATCCTATGGCACCATCCGCCGCAACCGCAACTATCCCCTCACCCTGGAAATCCTTGCCTTGCTCCGCCAATCCGGCCTTGACGTGGGCCTGCTCATTGCCGGCAACGCCAGCGAGGTGAAGCCGACTGACTGCGGCCTGGCCCGCCTCCCGGATTACGTGCGCCTCTACTGCAAATACCTGTCCGAAGCCGAGACCCACGAGTTGTTCACGCTGGCGGATGCCGTGCTCTTGACCAACTCGGAGCACGACCACTCTGGAATCCCCCACATCGCGCATTGCTTCCGGAAGCCAGTCATCGCCCCCCAATGCCTGGGACACCAGACCCGGTTTGTCGCCTCCACCAAAGAACAATTCGTTTCCCTCCTCCGCGAAGTCCTGGCGAACCCACCAAATATGGAAAGGGAACGCAAGCGGGAGCTGACCGACTTCGACTGGCAAAGAATAGCGGCCTCCACAGCTGAACTCTATCGTTCCATGGTCAGGAAAAAAGAAGGCGCGCAACCCGGTTCAGCAGGGAACTGAACCCCTTGTACTGTGGGGTCTTTCCCAGGGCGGTTCGGTACGCGTTATACATCATCAGCCCATAACCTATCAACAGGTAGAGGCCCAGCCCATAGCCGAGGACCTGGCTGGCCACATCCCATTCCATCAGCCAAACCAAGTATCTCAGGGCCGAACCCACCGTGAAAATCCCGGGAACCACTAACTGGGCAGCCACCCCGGTTTTCACGGTTTCCTCCAGCGAAGCCGTTTTGTTCACGAAGTAGGGCATGCAGAGGATGGCCGCAAACCCACCAACCACCGGCACGTGCATGAGTGCGGCAAAGTACTTGGAGTGCACGATTCCCGAAAACAAGGTTTTCGCTTTTTCTTTTACACCCGCCATTTTTCCACGCTACTGATTCTAGGTTCAACCCCTTATTAATTTTATTCCACCCCCCCAAAACCGTTTTTTAAAGGCTTGCCCGCCAATCCATCCATGGCTTCCCGGTTCCACTTCCTGCAGCGACTGGCCTTGTTTTTCGTCCTCTCCGCCGGCATCCTGTTCTTCAACTATTCCCTGGAATTGTCCGAGCCCCTCAAACCCCTGATGTCCCACGCCTTTTACGCCAGCGAATTCGCCCTGATTTTCTTTCTCCTGGCCCGGAAAAAACTCAAAGCATTTCCTCTGCTAAAAGAATCCACTCCCCCGTCCCCTTCCGGGTCCCTGGCCCTGGCCTTACTTGGCCTGCTCGCGTTCGGGGCCCGGCTCGCCCTGGAAACCGGGTTGCTCCGTCCATTGCTTTCCGGTGCCGGCTTCCTCTTTTTGTTGGCCTCCCTGGTAGGCTGGTACAACCTGGGAAAAACCCTGCAGGCCTTCAAAAAAGAACTCCTGCTTTCCACGCTCTTCCTGGGCTTTGTCGCCTTCCTATGGCAAGTCTTTTACACGCACTGGCTTTACCTGGGCACCTTCACCGCGACCCTGGTGGCGCGCCTCCTCGACCTCTCCTTTGGAAGCGCGGTGCTTGACCTAAGCAACCCAGAATTTCCCATCGTTGGCCGGCAGCCCTTCATCGCAATCATTTACCCCGAGTGCTCGGGCATCCAGTCCCTCCTCCTGTTCTCCGCACTCTTCTTCCTGGCCTGGGCCACCGACTTCTCCGCCATCGACCGGAGGAAAGCGCTGGCCGCCTATGCCCTGGGTATGCTCGGCATGTTCCTGGTAACAGTTGCCCGCATCTACCTCATCATCGCGGCCGGCATCCTGTTCTCAGTAGATTTTGCCGTCCAATTCGTGCACAGTGCCATCAGCCTGCTCCTATTCATCCTCTACTTTGCCTTCTACTGGAGACTCGCCTTCCGCAGAATCCAAGTCAGGGGAAAGGCACCCTAAGCGCCAGGCCACAGGAACAAATTCAATGTACGGGCCAGCACTTCGCCTTCCACGTTGATGACGTACAAGAAATAGATGAAGGCAATCGCCGTGTACACGACCTGCTTCTGGTATTTGTGCAGCAGGTGGCGGAGAAAGTCCAGCCCATAGATGAAGACGAACAAGCACACCAGGGCGAGGCCAGTCAGCACGCGGTTCAAGGGCGTGCCAGGCGGAAGCGAGAACCGGTAGCCCAGGCCAAGCAAGGCAACGACGAGGAAAGGCAGGCCGGTTCCCAATTCCAGGGTGTGCCTGGGCACCCTGCGCAACAGCTTCCACGAGAACAAGCAAAACAACGCGAACAAAATGCTTTGCTGCAGGATAGGGAAAAGCGCCGAAGAAACCGGGTGCTCCAGCCGGCCCACATACATCGAGTAAAGCAACGCAAACTCAACCACCAAGAAAGCCGCGGTCTTTGCCACCAAACCCTGGAAGCCCGGGCTCCTCAGATTATGCGCGAGGTTCCCGAAAAACCAGTCCCCATACCTTGTCATGGCATAGAATACGACTTAACTCCTTTAAAGCCTTTTTGGCTTCGCCAAAAAGCCTCATGGTCCACTTCGTGGACAATGCCTCGTCTCCCCTGTGGGGGAGACAAGGTGGGCAAACCAGCCTTCGGCTTAAGCCTTTTTGGCCCATTACAGGCTTTCCGCTATCTCCGCCCTCGCCGCCGTCCTCGCCTTGTACTTTTCCAGCCAGGGTTGGCTCGCGGATTTCTTCACGCCCAAGGCGGCCAGCCTTTCCCCAAACGCTTCCAGGTCTTCCCCTTGCTTCAACGACGCGTTCAGGGCCTCTGCTATTTCTTCTTCGGTGGCCTTCTTGGAGAGGAAGCCCAGGCCACGCAACCCCCTCTCAGCACCCTTGAAAATCAGGGCCAAGCCCAGCAAGGGCAAGGCGATTTTGAGGCCCAGCGACAACCCGCTTTCCACGCTGGACACCATTCGCAAGGGGTCCTGTTCGTCGGTTATCCTGGAAAAGCCGCGCGACAGCAGGAAAATGAGGGAGTAAAACGCCGCCACCCTCAGATATCGGTTAAGCACCGGAATGACCAGTAACACCACCCATGCGCCGAAGTAGAGCACCATTCCCCGGCTTTGGCCGCTCCCGAAATACTTGGCGAACACCAGGTCCGCCCAAGCCGTCTGCCCGATTAACAGTGCCAGCAGCAACACGAGGCCCATCAACGACCACCGCTTCATGTTTCCCGCTCCTGTTTAAGTTGGCCCAGTAAATCCCTCGCCTTTTCGACGTTGGATGGACTCGTTTCCACGTTTTCCAGCACACGGTGCAATACTTCCCTTGCCTCGGCATGCCTGCCCAGGGCCACGTAATCCTGGGCCAGCAACAACAACAAGGGGGGCTTGGACTTTTCTTCGGTGACTCTTTCCAGTTGTTGTTCCATCAATTCAGCGGCTTCTCCCATGCGATTCTTGCCCACATACATTCCATGCACTTGCCTGGCGAGTTCCACGCGCTCAGCTTCCTTGGGCGTGTTCGCCATGGCCAGCACCAGGTACCGCTCGTTTTCCTCATACCGGTACAACTGCCCGTACAATCCAGCCAGGGTCTTCAGCACTTCCACGTAGTTCGGGGAATCCGGATAAGAGGCGACGTATTCCTCGAACACTTCGACGGCTTCCTCGATTCGTTGCTGGTCAATCAGGAGCTTTCCAAGATTATAGCTGTCGACATCGTCAAAACTGGCCAGCGCAGCAACCTCCGTGTTGCTCCGCATGGCAGCATAGATTTTGACTGCGTCGAAGGCCATCAACTTTCCCTTATAGGCGAAACCGCATTCCCCGCAGGCAAAGGCGAGCAGGAAGGACTTTGAGGAATACTCGGTGAGGGGCGCGGCCAGCATCAAGCCCAGTACCAGCACGGGCAGCAGGAACACCCGGATGCTTACCTTGGCCCGGATGGTGTTGTTGAAGATGAACACGAACAAGCCGCCCAGGATGAGGATGAGCATCCGGATGTTGTGGGCCTGGCTGAAAAAGGACACGATTTTGGCGGACATGGTGAGGGGGAGGCTCGACGTCCCGTGGTAGGTTACGGGAAGGCCTGCCATAAAGCCCGTCGTGAGGTTCAGGAACTGGATGACTGCGGCGAACAAAAAACCCGTTACCGCGAACAACAGCCATTCCCACGCTTTACTCACTTCAAAGGCCTTGGTGATGAGGAAACCCATGGAAAAAAAGCTGACGGCTAGGAACAGCAGGTAAATGAGCCGCCGGTTGACCCCCCAAAAAGCCTTCCAAGGGTAATTAAGCCGGTACCGGGCCTGGGCCTGGTGCAGCAACTCCTCCGCATCCGGCACCACCCTGAGCTTTTTCCCGAAAAAAGAAAGTGATTCCGTGACACAGGGTTTTCCCGCTTTCACGATTGACTCCGTCATGTAGACCCGCTCAGCCGACTGGGTCAAGAGGTAGAGGTTCCGGTCCGTCCGGTAATCATAGTTCACGCACCATAGGTCGTCGTCAAGTATAAGGGCGTCCACGGAACCGGTGAGGCCGGTGATGAACTTGAGATAGTGCTGCACCGATGAACCGCCATAGGTGAAAACCCCGTTCTTCGTTTTATAGACTATTGAACCGGGGTTTGGCGCGATGAAAGCCAGTTGCACCATCAACGCCAGGGACAGCAACACGATTAACAGCAGGTGCTTGGAGCGGAAATTGAATCTGGGGATCCGGTCATAAAACCGGAGTATCGTGGCCACCAGCAACAGCACAAGCAGGCTCAAGCCGATGTGAATCAGCAGCTTCACGGTTTCGTTCACGTAAATGATTCCCACATACGTGTAGGACACGAACAAATACGTGTGGTCAGCCAGCCGGAAGGTCCTCGGGGCCTTGTAGACATCCAGTATCTTCCGCGTTTTCGGCACGTACACCGTGATGGTTGAGAAGGGGATGAAGTTGCTGTTCATGCGTTCGATGACCGCCGGGGGGCTGGCCATGACGTTTCCCAGGAACGAAATGATCCCAAGCCGCGTGGAGATTACCAGGTTGTTTACGTCCTGCACGACGTCGTCCCCGAATGGCTCGAAGCCCTCCCATTTATGCGCCCGGGTCATCTGGAAGCGGCCCTTGATGTTTTTTAGGGTGACCCTCACCTCGGCAACGGGGTTCAAGGGACTCAACCCAAAGAGATGGCCATCCTCCGGCAAGAACATTTCCGCCTTATACCAAAACGAGACGTTTTGGTCGTGGTATTCGCGGAACCCGTTTTCATCCATGTAGTGGAGGCGTACGCCCGAGTAATCCACGTTCTGGTCGTATAACTCGGGGTTTATTTTGAAGGCAGCCGCGTTCACCGCGAGGAAAACCAGGGCGGCCAACTGGAGGAACGACAGCAGAACCAGTCTTCGTTTATTCAATCCATCCCCCGGCAACTAACTCTGTAGCCGAACCCCTATTTATTGTTTATTGCCTCCCTGCCTGGTCCCAGCGCTTTCCTTCATTGGCTTTTACTGCATTCAGGGGCTTTGCTTCGAGCCAGGCCCTGTTTTTCCGGTAGTTCTGGTCCCGGCCCTCCAGGGCATGCAGGGAATCATGGTTTTGGTGGAGGATGGAAGTCAAGGGGAACAGGTTCAGGCACCGGAACCCGGCGTTCACGGCCCGCATGCGGATGTCCGTGTCCTGGGCGCCCCAGCCCTCGAAGGCCTCGTCAAAGCCGTTGAGCACTTCCATCAACGCTCGTTTGTCGAGGGCCTGGACGTCCCCCGCCCTTGGATTGGGGTTCACGCCCGGCAGCCTGCACGCGCCTTCGAAGCCGTTCACGAGGTCCGTTCCTTCCACGCGTTCCTCCGGGAAATCGAGCCGCCGGATTTCGACGAACAGCTTTTGCTGTCCACGCAAGGCCAAGAGCACGGCTTCCAAAGCGTTCGCCTGGAACACGTCGTCAAAATTCGTGAACAAAATCTTTTCTCCCCTGGCCAGGCCCGCCCCGACATTCTTGGCCTTTGGTAGGTTGAACGCGCCCGGCGCTTCAACGAATGAATAGCGGATGCCCTTGTCAACGCCCCGCACCAGGGCCGCAATCTTCTCCGGTTCCGCGCTTCCATAGTCCATGACAAGGACCTCATAACAATTCCTTGGCAGGGTTTGCCGCATCAACGACCTCAAGCAGTTCCGTTCCCTTATCCCACACCGGTTCCTCACCACGGTGACCACGGACAATTGGATTTCCTTGCAATCCGTTCCATGGAGGCCCCTCCATAGCCCGAGTCCCACCCGCCAGAAATCCAGGGGGCTCCCAACCTCCCGTGCAGCCTTCTGCCGGAGCCGCCAAACCAGTTGCCGCCAATGGTTCAGCATTTTCCCCACGTCCTTCCCTGGTTCCGCAGGGGGGAAGCGGTTTTCTTTTCTTCGAACACGCGCCGGTTTCCCTCCCTGTCCTGGCTGGTGTTCGAAGAAAAGA
>Ga0209542_10004517_pt1 | contig 28576 bp, 37 predicted proteins | sample RifCSPhighO2_01_FD_184028 | JGI IMG/M metagenome (GOLD analysis project Ga0209542, IMG submission 184028) | Soil microbial communities from Rifle, Colorado - Rifle CSP2_plank highO2_0.1 (SPAdes) (version 2) | ecosystem: Environmental > Terrestrial > Deep subsurface > Rock core/Sediment ...
CACTGGCCAAACGATTATTTAAAGATTTTGGTAATGAAGAATATAAATATTGAAAAGAATTATAATTTAAATAAGTTCATGCGAGTTCAACAATTGATTGCGAATAACAAAAAAAAAAAAAAAAAAAAAAAAAGAAATCCCCGCAGCCGGACTTTCAAAGCGAAGTTTTGAACTTGCTTTTTATTTGAACCAGCAACACTTCGGTTACATCAGTCTTAAACCTCTACAGCCGAATGCTCTGCCGCTGCTCCTTGTGGAAATACAAGTTTGAGCTATGCGGGGATAAGAAACGAGTATTAAATTTAATTTATAAATTTTGTTATCTGCTAATCTGCGGAATATTTCCTTCTGCAATATCCAATAAATCAGTATCTGAGCATCTAAAATCAAAATTCTGCTCAGCAGTTGCCTTTTCAAATACGCCAATATAATTCAGCTTTTTGATTATGTCTTCAATTTTCTTCACTCTTTCAGCATATTCAGGAATCTCATTAAGAAGCCTTACTTCATTCTTATACACAACAAGATTTTTCAAAGCGTTTCTCGGAGCTTTTAGATATTCTACAATAACATTATCTTTTTCCTTTTCTTTTCTTAATTGCTCTAATTTTTTTAGGTCATATTCCCTTGCTATTTCCCTGAACGGAGTCTTAGATATGTAAAAAAACAATCCAAATTCATGCTCTCCAAACTTATTTCTGAACCAATTATCAAACTGATAATCACCCCACCTTATCACTTCATCAAGCGGAATATTCTCTCCTTTCAATCTTCTTATCAAAAAAGCTTCTTTTGCCCTGTTAAATGGATTCATGTAAATACGCGAATACATCAATGCCCTGAATTTTAATAGATCAAGAAGGCCGTTCAAATCTTCAAATACCCATTCACCATCACTAAATCTTATATTTTTATACTGCTCAAAAATTCTTTTTTGTTTAAGATAATCCATATCTTCAAAAGGAGGAGCTGTGCAGGTACAGAACTGGTCAATCGCAAGATATGAAAGATTATCAGCATCAATCCCTTCTTTTGAGTTAAGCAGCTTTCCTATAATTCCTTTGCCCTGTATTGTTTCAACAAGAGACTTAACTTTTATATTATATTTTTTCAGCCTTTCCTGGATTTCAGGAGAATTATTAATAAAATATTCCAATAAAGATTCTTCTTCATACTTTCCCGGCTTTAGCAATTTTCCCTGGTCAGAATAAGGCAGGATAGAAATGTCATGATATAATGCTGAGGCTATTCCAAGCTGCCTTTCTTTTTTGCTGAAATTATTTCTTGTAAGGATTATATCTATCATTATAGCTGCAACATAAGAATGATAGCTTCTATCCTGATCCTGGCATGCATGAATCAAGCTAGATCCAACTGTTCCCAGCTGTTTTATACTATGCAACCTATTGAATTCTTTTACTTCTGTTAAATCCTGGTAAATATCTCCAAAAGGATAATATCTGAAGTCAGTGCCTGGGATAATTACAAAAGGCCCATCATACTCATCAAAGTCAAAATCTTTATCAATGTACTTTACATCAGGCGTTTCCATAACTGAAGAAACAGTACTAGAATTATAAACCTTATTATGCCTTTAGCCTTAGCTTATTGCTTCTTACAACCATTTCCCTTCCTTTTTCCTTGAACTTAACCCTTGCAGTAGGAAGCACTATTCCTCCTAGAACGCTTAGTTTTGTCCTTATCCTGTATGTTATAATTCTCTCTTCAAACCTTTCTAAGGATACAATATTCCATTTGACAATTGTTCCTGTCTTGTGCTTTGCTATTCCAGTTGGCTTTATTGTCCCTATCTGGATTTCCTTGTCCATCTCCCCTATATGGGGAATTGTGTCTGTGATATTTATTTCATCTATTGTTCCATTGCTCCTGTTTTTTACATGCAATAATATTTTTAATTCTGATATTCCTCCTTCTGACATCTTGGCAATAGATGCTTTTTTCTTTACTGTAATCGGGCTCCTATATTTATAATATAAAAGTACACAGATTACTATCAATATAGCTATTATTATTGGCAATCTATAGCTTGTTACTGCTGTTAACTCCAGGCTTTCACCTGGCTTTAACGTGATAGTATAAACAAGATAATATTTTCCTTCTATTCTTTCTAAATCAGTATTAGGGTCCGTAGAAGTGAATAATCTCCTAAGCCAGCCCATCTCCAGCTTAACTTCCTGCTCTTTTTCCAGTGTTCCTGGATTTGATGCTTTAATTTTATTTACAGTTTTTAAAAAGCTCTTTTCTACTGTTGGAATAGTTTCAAATTCTTTTTCATAACCAATTATATCAAATGACTCTTCATATTCAAAATCCTTGCCTTTTGCTGTCCAGCTGATTTTTATTTTCTCTTTTCTAGGAAGAATTTTTTGGTCTATGGTAAATTTAAATTCGATTTTTTTTTCTTCTAATGCTGTAAGCTGTATGCCTGTTTTTTCAATATTCAGCAAATCGCTCTCTACTTTTAATGTTAAATCCTCTATAAACAGGTTATTTTTATTTTTTAATTTAACCCTTAAAACATTCTCTTTTCTAGGATCTATCTTATTGTCATTATTAATTTCAAGATCTGCTACCATATTAGCTTCTGTTGGCGGAACATAACCGCCAGTAGACTTAAGATTTACAACAGGCCATATTACTTTTCCTGCTCCTGTTTTGTCAGAGGTTATAGCTACCTTTAGAGAATGCTGGCCAGAAGCAACAATATTCGGATACATTAATAATGAAATTTTCTTCTCGCTTTTTCCAGCAACCTCAATTCCGCTTAGATAGTTAGGCTTTGTAGAATAACTCCATTCATCTCCCAGCATAAATTCAAATCTAAACCGGTCTGTATAGCTTTCATAATTATTTATTGTAATTTCAAACTCTGCTGTTTGGTCTATTGTTATATCGCTTTTAACAGCTGTATATGCAACATCAAAGCTGGCATATGCTAATGGAATAAAAGAAAGCACTAATAATATGATAATCCATTTTTTATCCATAATTTTGCCTCTTATTTTTTATTCTTTATTATCCCTTGTTTATATTTATGGCTATTTAAACTTTTCTTTACTGAGCAATAACATTGCTAATATGCTCATCTTTGCCAATCCTTATCACATTATCAACAAAGCTTTCTATCTTGCTTTCATGGCTTACAATGATAACCTGCTTCATATTCAACTGGTCTAAAACCTCCCTTATCTTATCTAACTGCTCTGTTGAAAAGCCGTCTGTAGGCTCATCAAGGATAATTAGATCTTTTGTTTTTATCTGGCCTATAAAATCATTTATTACCCTGTTTAATGACAGTCTATATGCCAGGGCAACAGATGTTTTCTCTCCTCCTGATAAATTTTCCAGAGCAGTTTCATATCCATTTTGCTCAATTACTGGAGTGAATTCATCATCCAGCCTTACATTCAATGCCTCTTCCTCAACCAATGTATTAAACCAGTTCTGGAACAGCTCATTAAACTGCCTGTAGACGCTGAACATAATATTCTTTTCTATTATATTTGTAAGATTAATAAAATAGTTTTCAAGCCAATTTTGCAGCTGCTTGAGATAATTCAAGTTCTCCTTGATTTCTAATTTCTTATTTACCTCTTTTATAAGCAATGTAAGAATTTTATTTGCGCTTTCCAATTCTTTGTCTAATTCTGCTTTTTTTATTTCAAGGCTTTTTTCTTCAAATCTGATTTTATTTAATTCATTTTTATTTTTATAGTATATATCCTCAATATCCTTTAATTCATTAATCTTTTTACTTAAGTCAATATTCTTATTGCTTATATTAAAAATATCATTTTTCAAAATTTCAATTTCCCTTGATAAATCTCTTTTCTTTTTTTCCTTCTCCTCTAAATTCTTTTTTTTTAAATTATAGATCTCATATTTATGCTTTTGCTCCTTTAATCTATTCAACTCATTTTTTAATTCTGCTAATTTGTTTTCTGTCTCATCTTCAAATTTCAATAAGCTTTCTTTTTTAATTTCATTCTCTTTAATCTTATTTTGCTCTATATATATTATATTCTCTTTATGGCCTTCAGAAACATCCTGCTTGCATATGGGACATCTGCTTATATTCTTCAGGTTTCTTATCAAAATATTAGATTGGTTTTCATTTACTTTAAACTCGCTTATTTTAAAATTAATCTGCTTTATCACTTCCTCATTTTCCTTTGTATCATTTTCAATTGTTTTTATTATTTCATTATCCACTATTCTGATTTTTTCCTCTAACTCTTCTTCTAATCCTTTAACTTCTTCCTCTAATTCATTAATTTCTTTCTCATCTTTTTTTTTTTGATTATTCCTGTTTTTTAATTCAACATTATTCTCATTAAACTCCAGCTTCAAATTATTTAATTTTTTTATATCATCTTCATTCTTTTTTAATTCATTTTCTTTTTTATTTGAATTGTCTTTAATCTCTTCTAACTTAGGCATTAAGCTCTTAATTTTAACTTCAATTTCCCCGATTTCAATTTCCCTCTCTTTTTTTTGAGCCTGCTTTTCAACTAAATCAGAAATCATTCCTTCATTCTCTCTTTTTTTTTCTTTTAAATATCTGATGAATAATGTTGTATTTTCCCTAATTCTTTTGTATTTGTCTATGTCAAATACCTTTCTTAATGTATCTAATCTTATGTCTTTATCTTCAAAAAGAATCTGCTTCATCTCTTCCTGGGGAGTATAAACAGTAAACCTATAGATAATATCCTTTCCCTTGCTTAATAATTCTTTAGGATAGCCTAAGATATCAAATATTTCTGCTTTTAGCTCTGTTGCTGTTCCGTCTTTTTTTAATCCATTTTTAATAATATAGCCTGCTTCCTGCTTTATGTCATTCTTGCTTCTTTTCAGTTTTCTGTGAATAATATATTCTTTTCCGTCAACATTAAATACTAATTCAACAAAACCAGAGCTTTTTCCATGCCTTAATAATGAATATGCATTATAGTGGGCTGTTTTAATCCCAAATAAGGCATATTCTATGGCCAATAAGACAGACGATTTTCCAGAGCCAATATCTCCCCATAACAGCACAGAACCTTCTGGAAAGTTTATTGTTTCGTTTATGTAAGAGCGGATGTTGCTAAGCTTTACTGATTTGAGAAGCATATTTTTAGAATATTTTTGAACTTATTAACATTTATTATTATTAAAAATATATTTAAATGAGACACTATTATTTATAGCCATGTTCAAATTAATCCATAGTGATGGCAAAGCAAGAATTGGCAGGTTAAAGACAAAACACGGAATAGTTGAAACTCCTTTATTCATGCCTGTTGCTACAAAAGGAGCTGTTAAACTAATCGATACTTCTGAACTAAAGGAAATGAATGTTCAGGGAATAATCTCTAACGCATTTTTATTGTCTTTAAAGCCTGGCTTGGATATAGCTAAGGATTTGCATAAATTTATGGACTGGAATAGGGTAATATTTACTGATTCTGGAGGGTTTCAGATATTGAGCATGAATAATGTCTTTAAGGGAATTAAGAAAAATGGAATTAATTTTAAGAATCCGTTTAACGGAGAAGAGCATTTACTTACTCCAGAAAAGGTTATGGAAATCCAGAAAATTTTGGGAAGTGATGTTGCAATGGCTTTAGATCATATGCCCTTATATGGCTTAGATTTTAAGAAAGTTAAAGAAGCTGTTGAAGATACTCATAGATGGGCTGAAATATGCCTGGAAAAAAAAAATGAAAAACAATTATTATTTGGAATTGCTCAAGGAGGAATTTATCCTGAGTTAAGAAAGAAAAGTACAGAATTTATTAATTCTCTTGACTTTGACGGAGTGGCCTTAGGAGGATTATGCATTGGAGAATCTAAAGAAGATATGCATAAGATGATTAAGTTAAGCATTCCATTAATTAAGGACAAGCCCAGATACTTAATGGGCGTTGGAAGCCCTGTAGAATTAATTAATTGTATTGGAGAAGGAATTGATGTATTTGATTCGGTATTTCCAACAAGAAATGCAAGGCATGGGCATATAATTACAAAAAAAGGAGCAGTTAATATTGAAAACAGCGAATACAGAAAAGATTTCTCTGCTTTAGATGAAAATTGTAAATGCAAAGTATGCAGAAAATATTCCAAGGCTTACATAAATCATTTATTTAACTCAACCGAATATCTTGGATTAAGACTGGCAACATACCATAATCTTTTTTTTATACAGAATTTGATTAAAGAAGTTAAAAAAGCGATTAAAGAAAAGAATTTTGAGAAATTCAAAAAAGAATTTATTAAAAATTATAAAAATGAACATAAATGATTTTAATTACGATTTGCCGAAAGAATTAATTGCGCAGTCTCCATTAAGAAAAAGAAGCTCTTCCAGATTAATGGTTTTACAGGAAGATAAAATTGAGCACAAGCATTTCTATGATATTATTGATTATCTTAAAGAAGGAGATGTTCTTGTTGTGAACAATTCAAAGGTTATTAAAGCAAAATTAATTGGAAGGAAAGAGACCTCTGGAAAAGTTGAATTATTGTTAGAGAATAACAACTGGTGTTTGATCAAAGGGAAGAATATACACAAAGGAATGTATTTATTTTTTGACAAAGATATCATTGGAGTTGTTGAAGATAAAAAAGAAAATAAATTTAAGATAAAATTTAACAAAGATGTTAAAGAAGTTCTTGATGAAATAGGAGAATTGCCAACTCCGCCTTATGTAAAGAAGAGAATTAATTCTGATGATGAATATCAGACAGTTTATGCAGAGAAAGAAGGAAGCATTGCAGCGCCGACAGCAGGCTTTCATTTTGATGAAGGATTATTAAAGAAAATAAAGGAAAAATGGGTAAAGATTGCTGAAATAACCTTGCATGTCTCTTTTTCTACTTTTCTGCCTATAAAAGAAGAAGATTATACAAAGCACAAGATGTATAATGAATATTATGAAATTGATGAAAAAAATGCTGAAATAATCAATAATGCAAAAAGGATTTTTGCTGTTGGCACCACAACAATCAGGGCTTTGGAAAGCAGTGTTAAGAACAACAAGGTTATTCCAGGGAAATCAGGCACAGATATTTTTATTTATCCTGGATATAAATTTAAGTTAAAATATAATGGAATGCTCACTAATTTTCATCTTCCAAAATCAACCTTATTATTATTGGTTTCTGCTTTTTATGGAAAAGAAAGAATATTAAATGCATATAATGAAGCGATTAAGAAAAAATATAGGTTTTATTCTTTTGGAGACGCAATGCTTTTGCTGAATTCACATCCGCAATAATCCTGCCTGTAAAGATTAAATTTCTTTGACAATTCCAGGGAATGCTTAAATCCGTCTTTTTTCTTGAAATTAATATCTAAAAACTTAACATTATATTTTTTCTCTATTTCTTTTCCGATTTTAAAAATTGCTTCTGAATTTTTATGAGGGCTGATTGTTAAGGTTGTTGTAAAGCAATCAAAATTATTTTCTTTTGCAAATTCTGCTGCTTTGCTTAATCTTTGCTTATAGCATAACAAGCATCTCTTTCCATTTTCTTTTTCTTTTTCATAGCCTTTAACATAATCAAGAAATTCTTTATGATTATATTCCGGAACAATTAATTTCAAATTATATTCTTTTGCTATTACTTTAGCATTATTTAATCTTTTTTCATATTCTTCTTTTGGATAAATACATGGATTGTAGAAAAATAAAATTACCTCATTATCTTTTAACATTTCAATCACATGGGTTGAGCATGGCGCGCAGCATGTATGGAGCAATATCTTCATAGCTAAACAATAAAAATAAAAATCTTTATAAACCTTGATTATTTCTGATTTGATATGAAAGAATTTAATATAATTATTGAGGAAGGGGAAGACGGTTATTTAATATCAGAAGTAGTCGAGCTTCCAGGGTGCCATACACAGGCCAAATCCTTAGATGAGCTTATTAAGAGAACTAAAGAGGCGATTTCTTTATATTTGAAATGCCAGAAATTAGAACCAGCTAATAAATTCATAGGTATGCAGAAGATAGCTGTATAAAAATGAAAATTCCTCTATTTACAGCTAGAGAATTCTTTAAAATTTTAAAAAAATTAGGGTTCAAGGAAATAAGGCAAGAAGGAAGCCATGTTTTCTTTAGGCATCCAGATGGAAGAACAACTGTTATACCCAACCATCCTGGCGAAGAAATAGATCGCGGCTTATTAAACAAAATAATCAAAAAGGATTTAAAGATAGATAGAGAAGAATTTATGAATCTTTTAAAATGAAAGAACTAAAAATTCCTGTTGATACATTCCAGCCAAAAAGGGACATAAGAAAGAAATCAAGAGATTATAAGGTTGAGAAATTAGGAAAAGAATATTACTCAAGATTAGGATATAAAGTATATGGAGTTTATGACTCAAAAAAAAATAAAGAATATTTCATGCAGTTTTTAAAAAGGCATAATTTGCCTAATAATTATAAAAAAATAATCAGCATGATGGATGAGAAAGGAGCCCCTGATTTGTTTCTTATCAAAGATGATAATTGGTTTTTTTCTGAGGTAAAGGCCTTTCATAACAAATTCACTAAAAACCAGAACCAATGGCTGAATAAATTTAATAATTTTTTAAAGAAAAATAACATGGATGATAAGCAGAGGATAAGGTTATTGTATATTTTTCCTAAGACATGGATTGAGGAGTTAGAGTAAAAATGACAAGCGAATTTTATTTCGACACATCAATCTGGTTAGATTTCTATGAAAAAAGAGGCAAGAATGGAGAAAACGCATTACAATTGATTATGAAAATTATTAAAAAAGATTTGATTACTGCATATTCTGATTTAACTATAAAAGAACTTAAACATCTTAATTATTCGCAAAATCAAATTAACGAAATTTTTAGCATTGTTAAACTAGAGAATATTAAGAGGATTCATATATATAAAGAACAAAGAGAAGAAGCTTCAAAATTGGCTAAAATCAGGAATGTGCCGAAGAGGGACGCTCTTCATGCTATTTTAAGCCGTGATAATCATTTACAGTTAATTTCCAGAGACAGGCATTTTGAAAAATTAAAAGATATATCCAAAGCAGGATTACCAGAAGAATTCATCTAAGTTCTTTTTCTAATTCTTCAAATGCTTTTTCCCCAGCTTTATGCAATTCTTCATCAGTTGTTTTCTTTTTTGACGCGCCGTATATTTTTTTTGCTCTAAGCAATAACTCTTCTTTTTCCAAATCTCTAATCTTATCTCTTATTGCTTCTCTAATGAACTCTGTTTTAGTTGTATATCTGTGTTTTCTCATAACCTTCTCTATATCATTTAAAAACGTCTTTTCTAATTTCAAGCTTAAAGCTTCCATGGTATAACTAAGTAATACTAAGTAATATATAAATATTACGATTATTTTCCCAAAGACATGGATTGAGGAGTTAGAGTAATTATTCTTTTAAAATATCTGAATATTCAACCCATAAGTCAACTAAGGCCATTAATGCATTTCTCTGAGAGAGATTATCAACATTATGAGAGCTGTATTCTATATTGTCTGATTTGTAAACCTTTAATGGAGATTCTCCATAAAGCCCGTCAACAGCTAACCAAACGCCATTTTCTCCTAATGAAAATTGAATGACAAAAGCAGTATCTCCATAAAAAAAATAAGGATGATGCCAGTCATGGCCTTTTTCCTTCAACATCTCATATCCTAATTTATTTGTTATATTCTGCTTTTCCATGGGAATTTCTGCCTTAATCATTTCCTTAGCAAAATCCCTGTCTAAATATATACCCAAATTATATCCTGGCTGGTATATTGCTCTTGGCTGCCATACTATTTTTTTTATCATCTTTATAAGAAAATGACTGGTTATATAAAAAATTAATCTCAATTAAAGCAAACTTGCGCCTAACAAAGCGCTATCTTTTAACTTTGCCTTAACTATTTTACATGGCTCGAACATGCATTTTTTCCTTACTATACTATTCATCTCTTTTTCAAATTCATTAAAATGTTTTGAAATTCCCCCCCCTATGATTATAATATCTGGGTCAAGAATATGAATATAATTGACAATTGCATGGCCTAAATAATAGCCAAGCATCTTATAGCTTCTGATTTCACCATTGCTCTTTAATTTCTGGAATATTGTTTCAATATCATTCCTAAAGTTCATTATCATATGGCCTATCTCAGAAGCATTTCCTCTTCCATGATAGATGTTCTTATTGATTATTATTCCTCCTCCAATTCCTGTTCCTAATGTTATTCCTAACACATTATTGTATTTTTTTCCAGCTCCGAAAACAGCTTCTCCTAATGCAAAGCACTTTGCATCATTATCAATCTTTACATTTTTTTTATATTTTTTATAAAGAAATTTTTTAAGATTAAAGTTTTTTAACGGAAGATTTACAGAATCTAAAATACCTTTTTTGAAATCTTTAAAAGGACCGGCTGCTGCAACATTAATTGAAATTATTCTTTTGTCGTATACTTTATCAATTGCTTTTGTTATATTTCTTAATACACTACTCTTGCCTTTTTCTGCTTCTGTCAATACTGTATATTTTTTAATAATTTTATTATCAATTAAAGCAGAGCTTATTTTATATCCGCCGATATCCAAGCATAGTTTTTGAAAATACTTCGTATTTTCTAAACTTTTCTCGCTTCGCTTCGAAAGTTTCATATTACAAACTTTCCTAGCTGTTTTTTCAAATCCTCTACAATATCAACTTGTGTAGGATCTATCTTGTATGCTAAAGCCAGGAAATAAGAAGTCCAGTCTCCAATATAGATTGAGGAAAATAATTTTGTCAATGAATCCTCTCCTTTTATCAGGATTTCTGTAACAGGAATATTATACTTCTTCAATAGATCTTTGATTATCGCCATTCTTTTTTTTATCCTTCCCTGCTCTTCATCATCCCTGATGATAATAGCGAAGAATTCACCGACTTTATTTATATAGCCGTTGATTTCATTATGGTTGAATTCTGGAAATACATTATTAAAAGCAAGAATCTTAGCATTTTCATTAAAGTTTATCTTCCATTTATAGCCAGATGCTTTTAATTTTTCAGAAGTATATATCAAAGGAATCTTTTTGTATAATTTTTCAGCTAACTGCATAGCTAGCTCTTTTATGCCATCATTTTTTCTTACTAATTTAATCAAGTTTTCAATATAAGCTTCCTGTGAATTAATAAAATTAGAATTTTCCAGTATTCTCAGCATTGGAAAGAACTGGTATGCATAGGCTGCCCTTGGCTCTAATCCATAAGGAACAATAACATGAGGAGTTTTGTTTTCCTTGATCAATTCAAGCAGTTTTCCTCCTGAGCAGATTGCTATTAGCTTGCATTTTCTTTTTACAGCTTCCCTATAGCAATTTAGGGTTTCTTCTGTGTCTCCTGAATAAGAAACCGCAAAAACCAGGCTTTTACTATCAACAAAATTTGGCAAGGAATAATCCCTTACTATAATTATTGGAATCTTTAGCTTTACATAGCTCTTTAATATGGCTCCTGGCAATGCAGATCCTCCCATTCCTGCTATAACAATCTTATCCACTGCTTCTGCTACCTTGATATTCTTTCCAAGTCTCCAGGCTTCCTGTATCTGCTTATGAAAATTATCCAGAATTCCATACATATTTTTTTTGTCTATTAACCTATCATACTCCATAAATTAGAATTAATTATTGGATTATTTAAATATTTTTATTATTATTTTCTTTGAATAACCTTAACTATTCCTTCATTTGCATTTACTTCTACTAAATCACCATCTTTTAAAACTTTAGTAGCTTTCTCAGTTCCAATAATACAAGGAATTCCAAGTTCTCTGCTCATTATTGCTGCATGAGATGTTACTCCCCCTATATCTGTCACAACTGCAGAGGCTTTTTCCATAGCAACAACAAAGTCAGGGGTAGTCATAACTGTAACAAGAATATCTCCTTTTTCAACCTTACCTAATTCAGAAGGGTCATGAACAATTTTAACAATTCCTTTTGCTTTTCCTTGACTCGCTGTATGCCCTTTAATTTCTTCAACTTCTTCAAATTCCTTTTCAATCTCTTTTTTAATTTTTTCCAGCTCTCTGCCAACATATAACTTTGTGCCTTCCTCTTCCTCTATCAAAGCATAGCCTTCTTGCCTTTCTTTAATACCATCTATATCTGGAGATTTATTTTTTTCTAGGAATGCATTAATCTCATTAGGGAACAGATAAGTTACATTATCATAAGTAAAATTCATTTGTTTAGCTATCTCTTCTAATAAAGGCCTTGCGTAATAATTTCCTTTATTTATTGATTCAAGACGGTTAGTTCTTAAAAATACTGTCTCTTTAATAAATTCAATTAACTGCGAAAATTCCTTATTTGGATTTAATTCTCTTATAGCATTTTCAAATTCATTTACTTCTTTTTTCCTTAAGTCTTCTAATTTCCTTAATTCTTCCTCTGGTTTTTTTTTTAAAATTTCCCTTAACTTTATTATGAAATCATCTATTTCAAGAGGATTTCCTGAAAGAAACCTTATGCCTGTCCAAGCGTATTTATCTTTATGCTCATCTATCTTCTTTAATAATTCTTTATGCTCTAATAAAGATTTTTTAATATCCTTAGCTTCCCCCTTAAACAAACCATCCAATTCTTTCTTCTTTATGTTAATCGCTAGTTTAAGCAAATCTTCTTTTTCTTTTATTGTTTCTGTCTTATCAGATGCGATTGCTATGGCATTAAAGCATCTTTTAAATTTAGAAAAATCTTTTTCAGAATCTATTTTCTTTTCTAATTCTTTTTCGATAAGTTCTGTTAATACAGCTTCGATTTCCAAAGGCATCATTAATAATGTATAAACTTTAGTAAAACTGTCAATATATTCATTGAAGAATTCATTTAACTCTTTGCTGGTTTTTTCTTTAAAATCTATTCTATTCAGGCTTGCTGTTAATTCTACAAACTTTTTACTTTCTCTTTTGATTGCGCTTAGGATATGGCTAATATGTTTTTCATGGTTGCTTTTTATTTCCTCCTGTATCTGCTTGCGCCCCCCTGTAGGATATATTATATCTCCATCAATATAACGGAAATTAGAAGTATAGATCTTTTTTAACCCAGTTAATTTGCTTAGATATTTCGGATAACCGATATTAGCAAGGCATTTAGCGAGCAAAGCCATCTTTACTCTTACAGCTTTTTCTAATACTGGGCTTTCTTCCATATTCTGATTTTAATCAATAGATATTTAAAAATATATCTTAATCTAAATTATAGCACTTCTTTTAAATTTTTAATTAATCTTATTCCTTCTGATAATTTTTCTTTTCCGCCCTGGCCTCTGTCAATATAGAAAACATCTACTTTTGCAGTCGGGAAAGCTTCCCTGCATGCATTTGTTTCTTTAGGATCATCAGAAGTGTAAGCAGCAAAAGCTTCGCCAATATGCTTCATAACTTCCTGCTCTAATGCCAGATAACATCCAGGATCTGATTTGTCTGCTACGCTTAGATCTGTGCTAGAATTAACTCCCCTGATTAAGCTGTCTAATCCAGCCTGGGCATACATCAGAGCTACTAATTCCTGCTCTCCTTTTGATAAAATTCTTGAATAATCTCCTTTAGCCTGAATTGCTTCTAATGCAGGCCTGACATCAGGATAGAAAGATACAACATATAATCCATCTTTAAGTACCTGACGCATAAAAGGCCCGGACCTCTTTGTATATTCTCTAAATTCAGGGCTATGAACATCATTTTGCGCTAATAATTTTAACTCTTCTAAATCCTTTTTAGAGGTATATCTCTCTCCATGCTCAAAAAGGGCTTTTCTTAGCCCTGAAATTACTTCCATAGGAACTGTTGTTCCTCTTGTATCAAATACAAAAGTATTCTTTAAATCCATTTGTTTTCACCTGTTTTAATTAGGATATTATCTTTATAAACCTTTCTATTTTTACTACTTTTAAGTGTCAATACTTCTTTCTCAAAAACTGTACCTTCGGTAGATATGGTTGCACTCCATACATAACAGCACGCATATATTATATGAGATTTTTGAGAACGCCTAAATTTAGTTATAGCCTTATTCCTGTTGTTGCATAAAGAGTAGCAGTTGGCTCTTCATAAAAAAATCCTCTTAAGAATTTTGCAATAGGATTTTTTCTTAATGGCATATGTTTATGTAAGTGATATAATTCGTGTCTTACTGCACCTCTTCGTGCACCCCATCCTTCTTTAATCTCTACAACTTTCATAGGCAGAGTGTGCCCTTCAAATTCAAAATTATCTTGAAAACATCTTGCTCCACGAATTCTATCATAATCTTTACCGCTAACTGCATAAAATCTACCAACAACTAATCTTGAATCCATCCCTAATTTATTAGATTCTTCTTCAACTACATCATCCAATTGCTCTTGGGAAGTTATCTTTTCAGATACTAATTCAAATGCTTGTGCTCCAAATAACAAAGCAGTGTATGCTCCAAGAGCAATTCCTGTATATGCTGGTAAATTTTTTAATATTTCATTCATATGCTCATGCAACCACCAACTCTTTATAAACCTTTCTGTACATAACTACTAATAAGTTACTAAAAGAAATAAATGTCAATTAAACATAACTCATCTAATCAGCTTTTCTCTCATATGCTTGTCTTTGATATGCGCTTCTAAGGACTTGACATGCTTTCTGCAGTAAGGGCATTTACCTTCTGTTGTTGGGGTTATATACTTAGGATTATGGCCTATCTTTACTGCTTCTTTTCTCATATTTTTTATTTTAAATATTCTTATATTTAAATCTTATTGCAAACAAAAATAAAAAAATAGGCGATTTTATAATACAATTATAAAATTTCTTTTATTATAATTAAGAATTTAGTTAATCCCTTCTATGTATACTAATCTCATACAATCTACCATCTGTATGCTGATAGTGTGCTACAAAACCATTTTTTGCGTGTACTATAAACATACCACTCTGGGGTTTAAGAGACCTATAAGCTACACCCTAGGATTGGGTACATTTTCCATTTCTTCTTCAATCTTTTTTGTTATATCGGTAATATCACTAAGATTAGATAAAATCCTGCTTCTTTGTTCTTCTATTTTCTGTTTATCCATATTAAAATTAAATATGATTGACGCTATTTAAATATTACTATTATCTTATAGTAAAAGTTTATATCTTTCCATACTTCTTAATAAAAATTTTTAAAGAAAACAAAACAAAAAACAAAAAAAACAACACTTTTATAAACCAACTTAAAACACAAATTAAATATGGGATATTTAAAATACATACGTGATATCTGGAAAAAGCCAAAGACAAATCCTCTATATAGAGAGAGATTAATCAAATGGAGACAAGAGCCTGTTACCCTTAGGATAGATCATCCGACAAGAATAGACAGAGCAAGGTCATTAGGATATAAGGCAAAGCAAGGATATATTATTGTAAGGCAAAAGCTATTGAGAGGAGGAAGGCAGAGGCCAATGATTACCGGCGGGAGAAGGCCTAAGCACGCCAGAAGAAGAAAAGTCTTAAGCAAGCCATATCAGCAGATTGCAGAAGAAAGAGCAGCAAAGAAATACCCTAATCTTGAGGTATTAAATTCATACTGGGTTGCCCAGGACGGAGATTATTACTGGTTTGAAATTATTTTAGTTGATAAATCCCATCCAAGCATATTGGCAGATAAAAGGATTAGCTGGATTGCTGAGAAGCAGCATACAAGAAGAGTATTCAGGGGATTAACAAGGTAAAGAAGCAAATAAAAACATTAACTATTTTTTAAAATTATATTATCCAAATAAAGATATCTTTCTTTTTCTTCATGGCTGCATCTCCTGCATAGATAAGGATCTAATAAAGAGCTTTTAAAAATCATGTTTCCGCATGAAACGCATTTTAACCTTTTCATCTTCTAGATTTTTGTAGCATTTAATTTATTGCTTGAGATGTTAGAGTGAAATATTTTGTACTCATTAGAATTATAGTCTTTTATCTTCTCTTCAAATAGTTTCCAATCTATCTTAACATGTTCCTCTTTTTCAAAACATTGCTCTAATCCCATAATATTTATCCGGCCTCTTCATAGCCCTGCATAAACGCTTCTTCAAAATCGCTTATCTCATCTCCTTCAATTAACTCCTCTCTTCCATCTTCAGAGTATATATCCTCCTCATCGTATTCATTATTTTCTTTTATTATTCTAACTTTCATATTTACCACCCGTAATATTTACGATTATTATAGAAATATTACGTATTTATAACTTTGGCTTATATTTTATAAATTATATAAGTTTTATATAAAAATAATAAAAAAGAAAAATTTATATATATGATATACTAAATATATAATGGGGTTGGTTTCAATGAAAAGAAAAGTTATTCAGATAGGAGATTCTACACAGCTTATTTCTCTTCCAAGAGAATGGGCTAAAAAATTTAATATCAAAAAAGGAAATGAATTAGAAGTTATTGAAAACAAAGACAGCCTTATTATAAAGACAGACAATCCAATTGATGTTGATAAGGCAGAGTTTAATATTGAAGATCTTGGATTAATGACAAGAAGATGTGTAACTGCTCTATACAAAAAAGGAGTGGATGAATTAAAGATAAATTTCAGCGATCCTTTAAACGTGGAATTAGTAAGGCAGGCTATTAATATGGAAACGCCTGGTTTTGAAATCATAGACCAGAAGGAGAATTACTGCATTATAAGAAATGTTTCTGGAGTCAAGGTAGAAGAGTTTGACAATCTCTTAAGAAGGACTTTTTTATTATTAATAAGGATGGCAGAAGAAAGCTATGAAGCAATTAAAAAAAAGAATTTTACATATTTGAAGGAAATTGCAAGGCTGGAAAATGACAATAATAAGTTCACTGTCTTGTGCAGAAGGCTTTTGAACAAGCACGGCCATAAATTTAATTTTGTAGGGCCAATGTATTTCATAATTGAGGAATTGGAGAATATTGCTGATCAGTTTAATTATACATGCGAAAGGCTTAATGAAATAAAAGGAAAAAATGTTAAAATATCAAATGATGTTTTGGACATGTACAAAACAGCAAATGAGCAGCTAAGGAATTTTTATGAGCTATTTTATAAGTTTGATACGCAGAAGGTTGTTGAAATAAAAAAAGAGAGGCAGATGCTGGTAAAAAAAGCCTTTGACTTATTTAATAAAAAAAGAAATTATTACGACCTTATCTTATTGCATCATTCAATAACAGTAATGCAAAAGGTATTTTGTTTGATGGGGCCTTATCTGATTATGAATTTATAGATTTCAAAGCCTTAATCGCAACTTCTATCTGCTTTTCATTAGGCTCTGCTGTTGTCAGTTTCTGGATGAATAATCCTGGCTTTGAGATTAATTGCCAGAACTTATTTTCTTTGTATTTTCCTTCTAACTTTAGAATTTCATAAGATATTCCAGCTATAACTGGCAATAATAATATCCTGTAGAAATATTTCCATAAAAAAGCAATGTTTGGAATAAAGGAATAAACAAAAATACTGATTAAAATAACTATCATTATAAATGAAGTGCCGCATCTGACATGCAGTGTGGAATATTTTTTCACATTGCTTATTGTTAATTCTTTATCTGCTTCATAACAGTTAACTGTCTTGTGCTCTGCTCCATGATATTGAAATAATGTTTTAACATCTTTGAATAAACCAATTATATAAACATACAAAATAAAAATCAAGATCTTGAAGAATCCTTCAATTAAGTTAAATATAATATTGTTTTGGAATAATTTATTGGATTTAGAGAATAACTGGGCTATGCTTAATGGAATCAGCTTAAAGATAACTAAAGCAAAAACTATTGCTAATATCAAAGTTAATACTAAATGCCATGTTTTAAGCTCTTCTTCTTTTTCTTCCTGCTGCTTAGCAGAATAATTTAAAGCCTTAATTCCAATGAGCAATGTTTCAAATAAAGAATATATTCCACGAAAAAAAGGAATTCTCCAGAACTTGTTTGGCTGCTTAATCTTTTTTTTTATTGTCTTTATTTTATTATCTTTTCTTATTGCTATACTATAACTTTCTTTATCCCGCATTAGAACTCCTTCTATTACTGCCTGGCCGCCAATTGTTTTCATAAGAAGTTATATTTCATAATTATTTAAATAGTTTGTTAAATAATATGATTATACAGAAACTTTTAGTTCACTATCTACTCCTTTATTAATCAATTTCTTAGAGATAGACATATCCAAATCTATCAGTTTTTTTACTAGTGGGCTGTTTAAGTTTAGCTTGTATAGCTCTGCTCTTCCTATCCTTCTTGTTTTGGTTACAATTCCTAATTTAACTAAGTCTGTCCAGAATTGGTGTATAGTGCTCCATCCTATATCAGCATTTTTTGCGATATCAGTTAAGCTGTAATCAAATTCCCTGTTATCTAAAAAAAAGTCTATAACTTTAACTATTGGGGAGTCTCCAAATACCATTCTAAAAGAGGTTTTTTCTTCCATTGTAATATACTGAAATATTAACTTATTTATATGTTTTTCGATATTTAAACGTTCATTATAATGAACAAAACTATAAATACTAGATTTATCTTTATAGGGAATAATGGATTTTAGGAAAATTATCTTAAGGAAGTTGTTTAGAAGAAGGGTTATCGGCGGAAAACATACTGCCGTTGAACATCTCACAAAAGGTTTGCCGAAACATGCAGTTGGAGAAGCAAAAAATGCTGTGGATGAATTAATAAAAGAAGGACTTATTTTACCAAAACAAACATCTTATGGATTACAGGTTAGTTTGAATCCAGAAAAAATTGATGAGATTTCTAAAATCATTGAAGGCAACAAATAATCTCTTTTCAAAAGCAGTAGACTATTTTCTCTCTCTCTCATAACCCTAATCTCTTATCAATATCGCCGGCAATGCTTCTTAAATCCTCTAAATTCCTCTTTATATCCTTCTCTAACTCCTCTATTAATATTTCCAGATTGTCAACTCTTAGCATATACTTGTTTTTCTGGTTTACAACAATTCCAGATTCCATCAATCTATTTATATGATGGACAACTGTCCCTCTGCTTAATTTGAGCTTGTCTGCTATTTCATCAGATGTTAACGGATTATTCTTCTTAGTAGCTTTCAACAGCTCAATAAATATCCTGAAGCATGACTTGTCTTTATCCCTTAAGCTGAATAATCCTAAAGAGTTTCCAAAGAACTGCAGTTCTTCATTAAGGTCTTTATGAACAGGCACTCTTGATTTGATTATTGTGATTTTCTGAAAGTGGTGGATTATCATAGATTATCTATAATATAAGTACTATTTAAACCTTATCCGAAAGATTTAAATATATGTTAGTTTATCCTAAATCAACCTGTTGATTTAAAGTCAACAGAAAAACAATATGTTTATAAATCAGGCAACACTTCCAAGGCAACACCTCCAACTGTAATTTGTAATCAATATACACAGGCAATGGTTTAGGTCACCTCTTTTTCCCTTGCCTGTGTTTTATTGAACTTTAAAACAAAAAAAAAAAAAATGACAATTGATGAAAATGTTGAAGAATTGAAGAAAGAAGCAGAATTGATTGCAAGATATTACCTAAGTGGAACTGGAAATAAAATATCTAGTATACCCACAGCAGCATATACTTATATTGATTCAAAAGTAGATTTAGAAGAAAGAGAAAAAAATAAAAAAATGTCATTTAAAAATTTAAAAAAAATAAAAGATTTTTATGCAACAATCCCATTTGAAGAATTAAAAGGAGATGAAAATTTTTATCCATTATTTGTTATTGATAGGATGTTACTAGGAATTGAAGAACAAATGAAAAGAGTATTTAGTGAAAAACCAAAGCAATTTGAATATGATGTGTTATTACGAGCAGTACAAACAATTATTGGTATTGGTGGATTATATAAGGCCTCATTAACTTCATTGATTAAAAAAATTAAATCTGTTCCTGGAAATGAAGATTATAAAGTAAAAGTTACAAGTTTTGAAACAGACCAAGAAATTTTATTTTCAATATGATCAAAAAAGACTCAACATTAAAAGAGGTATTAGCATTAAAAGAGGTATTAGCAAATCAAGAACCCTGCAAGAAATGCGGAAGATGCTGTGAATATGGCTCTGGATTTTTGATTGAAGAAGACGCAAAGAAAATTTCAAAGTTTTTAAACATAAAAGAGGATGAATTAAAAGAAAAATATCTGGAAACAGTTTGGATATATAATAAAGAGATGTTAAGGCCAAAATTCAGCAAGCCTTATGGAAAATGCATTTTTTTGAAGGAAAAAGAATGCTCAATACATAAAGCAAAGCCACTGCATTGTAAAATTGCATGCTGCGGAGAAAAAGGCAGGAAAAATGATGCATGGTTCAGGATAAATTACATTGTTGATAAAAAAGATAAAAATTCAATGAGCGAATGGAAAGAATTTTTAAAAGTGAATAAGATAAAATGGCAAAAAACAAAACAGAAAAAACAGAAAAAAAAGAAACAGAAAAAGTAAAAGAAGAATCAGTTGAAGAATTAAAAAAGCAGAATGAAGAATTAATCTGCTCTTTGCAAAGATTACAGGCTGATTTTGAAAATTATAAAAAGAGAATTGAAAAGCAAAATGAAGGGTTTTGCAAAGCAGCGCATTATGATTTAATCAAGAAAATGCTGCCGATGCTGGATTCATTTGAATTAGCATTAAAAAACAAAAAAAGCCATGAGGAATTTATCAAGGGAATAGAATTGATTTATGCAGAATTGTTTTCATTATTAAACGCAGAGGGGTTAAGGCAGATAAAAGCAGATGGAAAATTTGATCCTAATATCCATGAAGTATTACTGACAGAAAAAGCAAATGATGAAGATATCATATTGGAAGAACTGCAAAAAGGATATATGCTGAATAATATATTATTAAGAACTTCAAAAGTCAAGGTGAGCAAAAAATGAAAGTTGAAATTAATGAACAAAAAAGTTATCTGAAGCCAGAGATAATTTTAAGATATTTAATTACAGAAAATGATGAGATTAACACATTAATAATGTGCAAAAGCTCTGAAGTAGGATTAGTTGTAACTGATTATGATTTATATGAAGCATTAGGCAGCGTAAAGCCTTATGATAATTTCAAGCTTAATAAATTAACAAAACTATTAGAGGTTGCTGAATTAATCTCTAAAGGTTTGGATAAGAAGAATAAGGTATTGAAAGAAGAAAGAGTTGAGGAATTAAGGGCTTTGGCTCTAAAAAATAATAATAATATTAAAACTAAATAACAAGGTGGTTAATATGGCAAAGAAAGAAAAAATTATTGGCATTGATTTAGGTACAAGTAATTCTGCAGCTTCTGTATTGCAGGCTGGAAAGCCAGTTATAATTCCAAGCGCAGAAGGCACTTCATTATACGGAAAGGCTTTCCCAAGTGTAATTGCTTTTACAAAAGATAATCAGCTTTTAGTAGGAGAGCCAGCCAGAAGGCAGGCAATTTCAAATCCTGAAAGAACTATCCTGGCTAATAAAAGAAAAATGGGAACTAATTTTAAATATAATCTTAACAATAAGGAATACACTCCCCAGCAGATTTCTGCTTTTTTATTGCAAAAAATCAAGAAAGATGCAGAAGAGTTTATTGGAGAGCCAATTAAGAAAGCAGTAATTACAGTTCCTGCTTATTTTGATGACAACCAAAGACAAGCTACTAAGGATGCTGGAACAATAGCAGGATTAGAGGTTGTAAGGCTGGTTAATGAGCCAACTGCAGCTTCAATGGCATATGGATTGGACAAAAGCGAGAAAGAGCAAATCATTCTTGTTTTTGATTTTGGAGGAGGAACATTAGATGTAACGATAATGGACTTTGGAGAAGGTGTATTTGAAGTAAAGTCAACCTCTGGAGATACACAGCTTGGCGGAACAGACATGGATAATGTTATTATTGATTTTGTTGTCAAGGACTTTAAGAAAAATGAAGGAATTGACTTAATTAAGGATAAGGTAGCTATGCAGCGCTTAAGAGAGGCTGCTGAAAAAGCAAAAATAGAATTATCAACAACAATGGAAACTGACATTAATATTCCATTTATAACAGCAACAGATGAAGGTCCTAAGCATCTAACTATGAAATTAACAAGGGCTAAATTAGAGCAATTAGTTGAGCCGATAATAAAGAGATGCAAAGCTCCTGTAGAGCAGTCAATTAAGGATGCTAATATTGAAATTAAAGATATAGGCAGGATAATTTTAGTTGGCGGGCCAACAAGAATGCCTATGGTAAAGAAATTTGTAGAAGATATTGTAGGAAAGAAAGCTGAGCGCGGAGTAGATCCAATGGAATGCGTTGCGCAAGGAGCAGCAATACAAGCAGGAGTATTAGCTGGAGAGGTTAAGGATATATTATTATTAGATGTAACTCCATTGACTTTAGGAATTGAAACTTTGGGAGGAGTAATGACTTCATTAATCCAGAGAAATACAACAATCCCGACAAAAAAATCACAGATATTTTCAACAGCATCTGATAATCAGCCTGCTGTTACAATTAATGTGCTGCAGGGAGAAAGGCCAATGTCTATTGATAATAAGACATTGGGAAGATTCGACTTAGTCGGAATTCCTCCTGCGCCAAGAGGCATTCCTCAAATTGAAGTAACATTTGATATTGACGCAAACGGAATTGTAAATGTTTCTGCAAAGGATTTGGGAACAGAAAAAGAGCAGAGCATTAAAATAACTGCTTCGCAAAAATTAAATGAAGATGAAGTGGAGAGAATGAGAAAAGAAGCAGAGAAACATGCAGAGCAGGATAAAAAGAGGAAGGAAGAGGTTGACACAATAAATGAAGCAGATGCATTAGTCTATTCAACAAAAAAAACTTTTAAAGATTTTGAGGGAAAGGTTGACAGCAAAGAATTAGAGACAGTCAAGGGAAAGATAATGGAATTAGAAGAGTTATTAAAGGCAAAGGAAAAAGATACTGGGAAAATAAGAAAGAAGATAGATGAGATAAATGAAGTAGTGCAGAAGATGTCAACAGAGATGTACCAAAAAGTAAAAAAGGAAAAAGAATCAACAAAAGAATCAGAAGAACCAAAGAAAGAAAAGAAAGGAAAAGATGATGATGAGGATGTTGTTGATGCGGATTATAAAGAAAAGTAAATGGAAGGAAGTAAAGAGCTACAAACTGCTATAAACGCAGCAAAAGAAGCTGGAAAAATATTAAAAGATTATTTTATTAAAAAAAACTTTCGTGAAACAATTAAAAGTGGAGTGGATATAGTTACAGAGGCAGATAAGGAATCAGAAGAAAAAATAATTTCAATTATTAAAAAAGAATTTCCAGAACACCAGATAATGGCGGAAGAATCTGGATTCTCTGAATCTGAAAGTGATTATAGATGGATAATCGATCCTTTAGATGGAACTATTGTTTTTAGCAGAGGTTTTCCTGAATTTTCAATTTCAATTGGATTGCAAAAATGCAATGAAATTATTTTAGGAGTTATCTATAATCCAATTACAGATGAAACATATTATGCAGAGAAAGGAAAAGGAGCTTATTTAAATGGGAAAAAGATTAGTGTTTCAAAGAGAAATAAGCTAATTGAATCAGTTATTGGAACTGGTTTTGGATATGAAAGAGGAGAAGAAGCAGATATTCATTTAAAGGTTTTCAACGAATTTGTAAAAAATTCAACATATATCTTGATCATGGGCAGCACTGCATTAGATATGGCGCATGTAGCCCTTGGAAAGGCAGACGGATGTTGGGAAACTGTTGTTAAACCATGGGATATTGCAGCTGGAAAAATAATTGTAGAAGAGGCAGGTGGAAAAGTTACAAATAAAAATAATGATTTTGATGTTATGAATCCTATTTGTATCGCTACAAATGGGTTAATACATAACGAAATACAAAAAATAATTAAAAAATATTTATAATGGCAAAAGATTATTATAAAGTACTTGGCTTAAATAAAAACGCCACAAAAGAGGAAATTAAAAAGAGCTACAAAAGGTTAGCTAGAAAGTATCATCCTGACAATAAGGAAACAGGAGACGAAGAAAAATTTAAAGAGATAAATGAAGCTGCTTCTGTTTTGGCCAATGATGAAAAAAGGCAGCAGTATGACCAGTTTGGAGATGCAGAAGCATTTAAGCAGTCTTCTGACTTCAGGGGATTTGACTTTTCTGATTTTGGCTTTGACTTTGGAGATTTAGCAAGCTTTGATTTTGGAGATATATTTGATAAGTTCTTTGGAGGAAATGTATTTACCAGGACAAGGAGAAGGGGAGCAGATTTAAGATATGATTTAGAGATTAGCCTGGAAGATGCTGCTTTTGGAGATAAAAAAGAGATATTTATCAGTAAATTAACTAAATGCAATAAATGCCATGGAACAGGAGCTTATTCTGAAGAAGATATAATCAGATGCGACCAATGCAATGGCTCTGGAATGTATAAACAGACAAGAAGAACTCCATTTGGAATTTTCGCAACAACATCAACATGCAGAAAGTGCCATGGAACAGGAGAGATGATAAAAAGAGCATGCCCAAATTGCAGTGGCAAGGGAAGAATTGAAAAGGAAAAGAAGATTGAAATAAGGATTCCAGAAGGCGTTAGCAATGGAACAAAATTAAGAATAAGCGGAGAAGGCGAGGCAGGAGAAAAAGGCTCTGATGCTGGAGACTTATATGTTGTTATTTTTATAAAAGAGCACGAGTATTTTGAAAGAGAAGGAGATGATATTTATTTTAAAATGCCTTTAACTTTTGCTCAAGCTGCTTTAGGAAGCCAGGTTGAAGTTCCGACATTAAAAGGAAAAGCAAAACTAAAGATTCCAGCAGGAACCCAATCAGGAACATTATTCAGGATGAAAGGAAATGGAATTCCTAATCTGCATAGTGGCGAGAAAGGAGACCAGTATGTTAAAGTCAGGATTATAGTGCCTAAGAAGCTTAATAAAAAGCAGAAAGAATTATTAAAGGAGTTTTCTGAAATAGAAAATAAAGGATTTTTTGAGAAGATTTTTAAATAGAAAGTATTATAAAGAAAGGTTTAACTATTTCTTAATGTGTTTCTTAAGACTTTAAAATGTCAGATAGATATTTGCACACAAAAGGTATAGGGGCAATTTGTTTAGTTGGAGGACTAGGCGAGAGGCTCGCTAATCTTACATGGCCTAGAACAAAAGCAGCGGTAATGTTCGGTCCGGCAATATTATCAGCATTTTCAACTTCTAGCGCTCTTAATTCCCATGTTCCTTATGTGATACTAGCTACTCAGCATAGGCCTTATAGCTTAAAAAAATTTTATTCAGATTTCCACCACGGCAATTACGGGGCTGGAAAAAGAATTGAGGCAATAGACCCTCTTGATACGTCAGATGCTCCTAAATATAAAGGAACTGCTGATGCCTTTTATCAGGCATTAGGAATCGCTGAAAGGAGAAAACCAAAATATATCCTAGGGCTTTCTGGCGACCATGTAGTTAAACTGGATTTTGAGAATTTATTCGAACAATATCTGTCATTTGAACAGTCTCCTGATTATAAAGGAGCGGATTTTGTTGTATTTACGCAAAAAGTTAAGAGAGAAGATGTCAATAGATTCGGAATATTGATTAAAGATGGAACAAGGATAGTGGACTTTAAGGAAAAACCAAAATTAGAAGAACTGCCTGATCAAGAGGAATTTGACGCTAGCATGGGCATTTATTTTGCTCCTACTAAAATCTGGAGAGAGGTATTGGAATCAGATCAAGCAAAAAGACCATACTCAAATGATTCTAAATTAGAAAAAGACCCATTAACTCAAACCCAACATGATATAGGGGGAGATATAATCCCAAGTTTGATTAGTAAGTATGACGTAAGGGCATTTATATTTGAGGGCTATTGGAGAGATGTAGGAATACCTTCAGCCCTTTATGAAACGCAGATGGATATTCTAATTAAAAGAAAACCTGATTTATTTGGAGACCCTGCCTGGAAAATTGAATCTATTAACCAGCCTCATTTCCACAGCCACAAAGATGATGAAAGATATTTTACTGCCGGAAGATTTGATGTATCAAAATCAAAAATAAATGATTCAATATTTTCACCAGGCGTTGAAGGCAATCTTGCAAATATTTTAAATTCAATTTTCTTTGGAGAATCGCAATACGGAACAACCATAGGCAATGATTCACATATTGAAAGGGCAATAGTTGATAAGGATATAAAAATTGGAAACAAAACTATTTTAAAAGCGCCTCCAAACCACCTAATCTTAATCTCAAGACAAACTACCATACCCAATAAAACAAGGATTGAGGCTAATGACGATGCAATTGTTGCTCCTTTAGAAGAACTTTTATATCATGTAGATAATATAATCGGCTTCAGAAAAAGAGTATCTCCTGGTGTGGAACTTTACCTGCCCAATGGAACGCAAGTAAAAATTGAGGAATTAATGGAGGAATTATTAAGGAAAAGCCATTAACATTAATAATTAATTATAAATATAACCTTTAAATTCCAAATTTATGCTATATATATCAACAACCTCTATAACAAACAACAAAGACTTATTTAATGTTTTGGAGAGGTATAATAAATTAGGAATAAAAAATATAGAGCTCGGCTCTGTCCATACTTATATTTCTGATTTTAAGCCATTGTTCAAATTCCAGAAAGACAATGATATTAATTTTATAATTCATGGTTTTTTTCCCCCTTTAAAAGAAAAATTTTTTATTAATTTAAGCTCCCAGAATGAAAAAATATTGAAAAAATCCATTGATTCATGCAAAAAATCCGTTGAAATATGCAGAAAATTAAATTCTAGTATTTATACAACGCATTCCGGCTTCAGCAGAGACATAATCTCTAATAAGAAAATGAAATATGGAATAGGAATAGCATCTAAAGAGTATGATAAAGAAATAATACTTAATACTTTAAATAAATCAATTACAGAAATATGCGATTACGCAAATAATTACGATATAAAGATTGCAATAGAAACAATGAATTCTGACAGGAAAATGACAATAATGGATAATCCCATAATCATTGACAGCTTTTTTAAAAATATCAAATTAAAAAATCTGTTTTTATTATTTGATACAGGCCATATGAAAGCAAATTCTGTTAAATTAAATTTTGATTTTAAAGAGGCGGTTAAAAAGCTAAAAAAATATATTATTGCATTGCATCTGCAGGATAATACTAACAATGGCGAAGATGAGCATTTGCCTATAAAAAATACAGAAATCCTGGATTTATTTGGGAAGGATTTTTTAAAAGATAAATATATTACATTAGAAGGCCAAAATAACTGGACAGAAAAAGATATTTTAGACAGCAGGAAACTGGTTGAAGGTTATATTTCTTAATATGTATTATGCATTATATTTCTTAGTATATATTATATCTCTTAAATATATTTTTAATAATATATCTTTTAATTTATATAAACTTTAAATATTAGTTAGTATTTTAAAATAGCAACAAAACACTATAATAAATAATAAAACAATAAAAGGTGATGAGAATGAAATTAATTAATTTAATTCTAATAGCATTTACAGTTATTTTGATAAGCGGATGCAGCTATATACAGCAGTTTAGAGAAGCTCCTCTTGGGGAAACAGAAGAGGAACCATTTATTTCAATAATTCCAGAAGACGAAATCACGCAAGAAACACAAAATGAAGGAGAAGTTACAGGAGATGTTGTTAAGGAAGAGATTGCAGAACTCCCTGAGATTGTTAAAGAAGAAGTTCCTGAAAAAGCGCCTGCAGTAATAGAAGAAGAAAAAACAGCAGAAAAAAAGCCATCAACAAAATTAGAAGTTAATGAAGGCAGCTTAGTTAAGTTAAAGTTAGCTGCTACAGATCCTGATGGAGATATATTGACATATAAATTTTCAGAGCCATTAAATGAAAAAGGAGAATGGCAGACAAAAAAAGGAGATGCTGGAGAATATAAAGTTAAGATAATGGTTGATGATGGCAAGGTATCAACTGAGCAGGAAATATTAATTGTCATTAAGGCATTAAATAAAGCGCCTGTATTAACACTGGCTAAAGAAATAACTGTTAATGAAGGAGAAATAGTAACTTTAAAGCCAGAAGTATCTGATCCAGACGGAGACCAGGTAAAAGTAACCTATTCTGGCTGGATGGATTCTGCAGCATATAAAACAAATTATGATGATGCTGGCGTATACACAGTAACTGTAACTGCTTCTGACAGCAAAGCAGAAGTCACGCAAAATGTTAAGGTAACTGTTAATGATGTCAACAGAGCGCCTGTAATTGAATCAATAACCTTAGAGTGATTTTTTTTTTTTTTTTAATTATTAATTTTTTTTAATTTAATTTATCTGTAAATAAAAATGAGGGGATGGATTTTATTAATAACAAGTATAATATTACTTTTAGCTAGTTCTGCAAATGCGTTGGTTTTTACTGTTACAGAAGGGGAATTAGTTAAAATAAAGCTTAAAGCTACTGATCCTGATGGAAATCCTTTGACTTATAATTTTTCATGGCCCCTGAATGAGAAAGGAGAATG
>Ga0209542_10004519_pt1 | contig 28564 bp, 27 predicted proteins | sample RifCSPhighO2_01_FD_184028 | JGI IMG/M metagenome (GOLD analysis project Ga0209542, IMG submission 184028) | Soil microbial communities from Rifle, Colorado - Rifle CSP2_plank highO2_0.1 (SPAdes) (version 2) | ecosystem: Environmental > Terrestrial > Deep subsurface > Rock core/Sediment ...
GTACACTTGGACACACTATTATAATTTTGAGAGAATACATCAATCTCTCAATTATGAGACACCCGCACATATATATTTAGGTGTAAACTCAATATAGGATAGAACATATTAGAACTAACCGATACCTTTATAAATCCAAATCTAATTCAAGGAATTACAATGACAGAAAAACTATCATGCAATTCATGTAAAATGGATATAGCAAATAATCCTGGCAACGTATCGTTTAAATGCCCAAACTGCGGTAAATACACAGTTATAAGATGTAAACATTGCAGGGAAATTGTTGCGAAATACAAATGCGCAGAATGCGGATTTGAAGGTCCAAACTAAATTTTAGAGTATTTAAAAAAATGGCAAACGCAATAATTACACTAAAAATTATGCCTATAAGTCCCAACGTAGATTTAACTAAATTAGAAATGCAAGTTAAAGACAAGATTAAAACATTCAGTGGGGAAACTCAGACTAAAACCGAAATTGAACCTATCGCTTTCGGTTTAAACGCTTTAAAAATTATATTTGTTATGGATGAATCACGAGGCTCAACAGAACCGCTTGAAAAAGAGATTGAAACTATTAAAAATGTAAACTCTGTAACAGTAACTGATGTCAGAAGAGCACTGGGTTAAAATCCTATTTGGGCTTTAACTTTCTTTTTCTTGATTTCAAACTTTGAAAATATCCCTATTAATGAAATAATAAAAAATGTGCCCAAAAAAACAGATGGCGCAAACAATATCAAAGGAAGATTAGTTGTAAATATCCCTAACTGGATTGCTATCATCAAAATTACTAAACTTTCTACATCTACACATAACATTGAAGAACTGATAATCCCGGACATTTTCAAACCAACTTTTCTCAGATAAATATATGTAGATATAAAACGAATACTTGCATAGGTTAAAAAAATTAAAACAGATAAACCTAAATTATTCCATATCTCAACCAAATCTATTTCTAGACCGAACCATACAAAAAATAATGGGATGAACAAACCGAAAGATACTGATTTAATTTTATCAGTAAAGCTTCTTGTATCAGCAAATGGCATTTTAGCAACCAAAACTCCGGCAATAAAAGCGCCAAGCACTGATGAAAATCCAATGACTTCAGTGAAATATGCTAACGCTAAAACTAATACTAAAGCCAATGAAAATTCAGACTCTTCAATATGCATTTTTAACACAAATTTTGTGATCTTTGATAAAAAATAAACCAACCCAAAAGCAACACCCAAAAATAATAAAAATCCACCTACTTTTAATATAGTCGCTTCCAATAAAGGATTCATAAATAAGGTAATTACAGTAAAAAATGATAAACCTAAAACAATATTTATTATTGCAGATGAAATAGTCATCTTACCAACTGGACCATCCATTAACTTTTTTGACAGCAAAACTTTAGCTGGCACACCAACATCAATAATTGCAAATGCTAAACCTAATACAATTGCTTGTGTTGCATCAAAATTAATGCCAAAATATTGGGGGATATGATAGAAGAAAAAACTCATTATAATCATTAATAAAATTAATAAACCTATACCTAACCTTAGAGCGTGCGTGTTTTCATAAATTTCTTCGATATGCTCTTGTTTTAACCCTGCAACAAACAAAATTAATACAGAGCCAATAATTGCAAATGGTTCGATAGATTCAGCATGTATCCAATTTAAGATTGAGGGTCCAAAAATTAACCCCGCAAGAAGTTCACCTAAAGTTGCTTCTAACCCTATCTTATCAAAAAATCCGCCCAATAATTTTGCAGTAATTATTAGGAGCAACAATATTAATAAAATATTTTCTATCATGGTTATTTAATTTTTAATTGCCTCAATAATATGCCCTGATTTATCACTCCAACCACTTTACCTTTTTTTAACACCGGCATTTCATTAACTTCTGCTTGTATAAACTTTTTAGCGACATCAATCAGCTCATCTTCAGGACTGCAGCTCAAGTCATGTTCTCGCATTAAATCTTTAGCTTTCTTTGCAAAGAATTTTTTTTTAAGATCAAAAGCAAGTTCCAAACCAACTTCATTAACCATTTCGTTTGGCGTAAGCATAAAAAATAAATCGTTCTCATGGATATCTCCTAAAAACTGTTTATTCCGGGTTGCAACAACAAACAAAGATGTATTAGGATTCCTTTTAACTTTACTAAGTATTTTTTTTTTAGTATCATTCGGATAAACAAATACTGGTTTCAGCATTACCTCTTTTATTTTCATTACGAGATATAAGAACTTAGAGATTTATAAATATATTGATAAACTCATCAATTGGCATATCTGTTTTTACACCGTATCTTGAAAAATGTGTAAAGCAAATCTTATATCCTTTCTTTTTAACTTCTTTAAAAATTAAATCCATCGTAGGAGTTCTTTTTTTAAGCTTTTTACATATTGCATGAACATCATAAAATCCTACAACATCAATTTTCGCTTCATCTTGAATTACAGATAATTCCCCCAACTCCATCTTTTCAACAATAGAATTATCCCATAGTTGACCAAGCCATATTGGACCTGCGCCTTCAAATTCACCGTGTTGTCTTATTATTGCATCTGCCTTTTGTTTACCTTTCTCACACATAAAATAAACTCTCATGTAATGTTTAGTCGAATGAGAAAAAATAGGCGTTAAAGCTTTTTCATATTGCGCTCCTATCAATTGCACTTTTCTAATCAATATTCTAATACCTACTTCATGCATTAAATAATTGTGCAAGGGTTTAGCCCAATATTTACGCTGACAAGTTTTGATAAATGTTCCTGCAAGTGACGAAGTATCAGTTGCTGTTACTCCCAAAATCCCATTGCGGGCTATTCGTTTAATTGCCGAATCCAAGAAAAAATTAGGAGAACCAAACGGATCAATATCAATATAATCAAACCCTTTAGAATTTAATAAAAATAAATCTGCATCCAGATTAGAAACAACCCCTTTAACATTATTCAGTTCTAAGTTTTCACGGATTAATTCATAAGCTTTTGGGTTCAAATCATTAAAATGTACTTTCATATTTTTACACTCTAACAAAAACCTGATCCCCCGAACACCTGACCCTGCTAAAGGTAAAGCAATATCCATTTCACGATCCAAAGCATTCAGTAATGATACGGAAATATCCCTATTTCCTTTCATCTCAGGATTATAAAATACAGGCAATTTCTTACTAACCTTTCCTAAATACGCTTTAAATTTTGATTTGCCTTCACTGATTAGCTCCATTTTATAGATAAAGAACGCTTCATTTATAAACACAATCCTTATAAACTACCCAAAATTCATAATTCGACTATGAAAAGACGCCTGATTTTGTCCGTTTTAGGGCATGTGGACCATGGAAAAAGCTCAATGTTAGACAAAATTAGGAATACTGCTATTGTAGCATCTGAAGCAGGCGGAATAACTCAAGCAATAGGCGCATCAATTATTCCAATTGAAACCATCAAAAAAATCTGCGGTAAAATCCTTGCTCAACTTAATATGGAAATTACTATTCCGGGTTTACTGACAATCGATACCCCTGGCCACGCAGCTTTCACTAACCTAAGAAAACGCGGCGGAAACCTTGCAGACATAGCAGTTCTTGTTATTGATATTAATGAAGGCCTTAAACCGCAAACTATTGAATCATTGCAAATTTTAAAAGAATATAAAACCCCATTTGTGATTGCAGCAACTAAAATTGATCTTATTTATGGCTGGAAAACGCAGGATGGGCTGCTTAGCAAAAATATTGAAAAACAAACCCCAAACGCAATTGCTAAATTTGAAACTAAAATGTACGAACTTATTGGACAGCTGCAAGAAAAAGGTTTTGATGCTGAACGCTACGACAGAGTTCAAGACTTTACAAAAAAAATTACAATCGTTCCAATATCAGCTAAATCCGGCGAAGGTATACCTGAATTATTAATGATTGTTACTGCGCTTGCGCAAAAATATTTAGAAAAATGTTTAGAATGCAATATTGAAAATGACGGTAAAGGCACAATTCTTGAAGTAAAAGAAGAAAAAGGGTTGGGCACAACTTTAGATGTAATTTTATACGATGGAAAATTAAAAGTTAACGACTTAATTGTTATCGGGTCTACTGATAAGCCAATTACAACTAAAATTAGAACACTGCTCGAACCAAATCCATTATCAGAGATGAGAGATAAAAAGAGTAAGTTCAAAAGTGTTAAAGAAGTTACTGCTGCAACAGGCGTAAAAATCTCCGCTCCAAATCTAAAAAATGTCATTGCAGGTATGCCATTAAAAGTTGCTAATCTAAAAAATTTAGAAAAAATTGAAAAAGAAATACAGTCCGAAATTAATGAAGTGCTTGTTGAAACCGACAAAAGTGGACTAATCATAAAAGCAGATACATTAGGGGGCATTGAAGCCTTATGCAAAATATTAAGAGATAGAGGGATAAAGATAAGAAAAGCTTCAATCGGAAATATAATGAAAAAAGATGTTGCAGATGCTGAATCTAATCTTGAAACTGAACCGTTAAATGCAGCCATTCTGGGTTTTAATGTAAAATCCACTATCGAAAGTGAAACAATTAAAATCCTTACAAATCCCGTAATATACAGATTAGTTGAAGAATTTGAATTTTGGGTTGAAGAAAAACAAAAATCAATGGAAGCTAATGAATTAAATGAACTTACTAATCCATGCAAAATCAAAATCATGCCTGGTTACGTATTCCGGCAATCAAACCCGGCTGTTTGCGGCACAGAAATAATTGCAGGCAAGCTAAAAACCGGTATGCATCTAATGACTATTGACGGTAAAGAAATTACCAGAGTTAAAGAAATCCAGGATGATAAAAAAAATACATCTGAAGCAAAAGAAAATAAACAAGTGGCAGTTTCATATGAAAAAATAACAATTGGCAGGCAAGTCCTTGAAGGGGACATTCTTTATTCATTAATTAACGAACAAGAATTTAAAAAGATGAAAGAACTTAAAAAATATTTAACCCCTAAAGAAATCGAAGTTTTAAAAGAGATTGCCCTAATTATGCGCGCTAAGAACCCGCTTTGGGGAGTATGAACACACCGGCAAACTTAAAACACCAACAACACAGGCGCAGCCTTTTCTGTATCACATTTGATGATTAATAATTTAGGCCCGGGGTTATCCAGAAAATTCATTGTCTGTATATTAGTATCAAAAAATCCACTTAATCTCTGTAAGAATTCTCTTGCTCATCTAATTAATATGAGCATACTAATCAACAATGAAACCGATTTTAGACAAGACACTGGCTCATAACCTAACATTAACATCTCTGCAAGCGCAACTTTAATTATATTGTTGATAACCGGACATTTATCTTCAGCAATTTCATAAATATAGAAATTCAAATGGCATTTATAAAAATATAAACACCACTAATTGATACCCAATTTATAATAGACATTAAACATCAGTGAGATTTATAAATCTCGGATACTTTATGATATTATGCTAACTGTTAGTTCTATTACCGGATTCCTTTATTGTCCTAGAAAGCTTTACCTGACTAAAATTTTGGGATTCGTTGAACCTCAAAAAGAAGCAACAGTTTTAGGTTCATTAAGACATGAAATTTATGACAGAATCAATAAAATTGAAAAAGATATCATCTTTTTAATCAAAGATAAAAACATAAATTCCATTATTTATTTATACAAGCAAAAGTATAGCCAGATAGTCAGAGACTCAATAATCTCTTTTAAACCTAAACTCCAAATACTTAACTTGAATCTAAGCGAAACATTTCAAACTATCTGGCCTTTCTTAGAAAAAGAATATAACTTTCGCGCTTTAAATGTTTTTGAATTTATTCAGGAACATAAAATAATCGGAGAAGAACTCTGGGAAAAACTAACTCCAAAAATAGAATCCGAAGTAAAAGTTTCATCAATAGAGCTTGAATTAACCGGAGTTGTAGACAGAATAGAGATTTACAAAGGGAATATTATACCCGCAGAACTAAAAACAGGAAAAGCTCCCAAATCTGGAATATGGGCAGATCACAAGATCCAATTAGCTGCGTATATGTTATTATTGGAAGAAAAATATGGTATGGAAATAAAAGGCGGATATGTGCATTATCTAAGCGAAGATGTAAAATACGACGTCATAATGAACCCTTTTTTAAAAGAAGAGGTAAAAGAACTAGTTAAAAAAGTTAAAAATTTATTCGATTCAAGCGAAATTCCTCCTAAAATTCAATCAAAATCCAAATGCGATACATGCAGCTTGAAAGAGGAATGCTATGATGAGAAACTACTCAAAGAAAAGTATAGTATACAATAAACAAAAAGTTTAAATATAATCAAACATAAACAAGGTAAGATAATAATAGGTGAGGGGATTATAATATGACTGAAGATAAAAAATTTTCAAGGGAAATTATTGGCAAAACAGTGGTAAGTAAAACCGGAAAAAGGTTTGGTGAAGTTGGCGACATTATTTTTGAAACAAAATCAGGTGAATTAATTCACATTGAATTAGCTAACCCAACATCGTACACTGAAAAACTGGAACTGGAAAGAGGAAAAGATAACAAGATATTAATTCCTTATAGCGCAGTTATTGCTTCAGGCGATTTTTTAGTAATAGCCGAAGAAGACATAATTTAGTTTTAATTAATACTTTTTCTAATTTATTTAATTATTTACCTAATTTAATATGTAAAATTAATATGTAAAAAGTCAATCACAAAAAAGGTAATACTTTAACAAAGTGAAGCCTTATTACAAAAGCTAGCGTCTTTCCATGAAGCGCATGAAGTTTAAAATACCCCACAGCTTGCTGGGGTTAGATTTTTATTATAAATTCTGCGCGCCAAAGTAAAAAACACTTTGAGCGGCTAATTACTTTATCCATTAAACATGTTTAGCATGTCTAATAGTATGGATAAGCAGCCGAGCCGAAGCTAACTTTTAATGAACAGACTTTCTACTTACCTAATTTACTTTGAGTGTCAATTGAAACCTTGCACCGCGAGCACTGCTCATTAAAAAAAAGTGGTCGCTATAGGCTAATGAAAAGCTCGGCTTCTAAATGCTTCTCAATTTCTTATTATTATTTGGCTCCTTTCAGGACCAACGCCAATCATAGTCACTGTTACGCCAGTTAACTCTTCAATTCTTTTAACATATTTTTGCGCATTTGATGGCAGTTCAGAAAAATTTCTGCATGCAGATATATCAATATCCCATCCCGCAAAAGTTTCATATAATGGTTTACATCTGCCCATTGCTGAACCAGTAGGAAGCCTTTCTCTTACCAAATTATCCGCTAAAGCATATGCTACGCAGATTTTTAACTCTTTTAATCCAGATAATATATCAAGCCTTGTTAAAGCAATTTCATCGATCCCATTAACGATTACAAAATTATTTACTTCTACAATATCTAGCCAGCCAATTCTTCTAGGTCTCCCAGTAGTTGTACCATACTCGTGACCTTTTTCTCTAATATAATTACCCACATCATTTAATAACTCAGCAATAACTGGACCTTCTCCGACTCTTGATGTATAAGCTTTTACCACGCCTATTACTTTATCTAATGTTGGCACGCCTTTACACCTTAGGCCTATTCCCAAACCTGTAAATATCCCGCCTACTGTCGTATTAGAACTGGTTGTGTATGGATAAAGACCATGATCAATATCTAACAACCCACCTTGCGCGCCTTCATAAAGAATTGATTTGCCCGCAGCAATCGCATTATAAATTTCTCTAGTTATATTAGTTGAATGCTTTTTAAAAAAATCTACATAAGAACTCAACTTTAGAACTAATGCATTTTTATCAAGTAATTCTTCACTGCCAAATACATGCTTGAGCTCTTTAGATTTTAAACTAACAGCCTTATCAACAAATTCTGCAAGCTCGCCGTTATCATGTAATTCTATTAAATCGGCTATCCTCATGCCATGTCTTGCATATTTATCTGCATATGTAGGCGCAATACCTCTCTTGGTTGAACCTGCTGCCCTTTTACCCTGATAAGTACTAAAAGCCGAATCAAGCGCGATATGATACGATAATGTCAAATGCGCCCTATCACTGATTAATAAATCGGGATAAATTCCCCTTTTATTTAATGCATCAAGTTCTTTAATAAAATCTTCCGGATCAATAACGACCCCATTGCCAACAAATAATTTTTTTCCATAAACAACACCAGACGGTATTAAATGTAACTTAAAAGTTTGATCACCAACAACTACGGTGCGGCCGGCATTATTTCCGCCTTGAAACCTGGTAACAATATCAGCTTTCTCAGACAAATAATCAACAATTTTACCTTTCCCTTCATCTCCCCACTGCATACCAAAAATAGCTATATTCATTTTCCATCACCCACTTTTTAAATTCAATTTTAATAATATTTTGTTTCAATTAGTTTTTTGTGCTTCTTAAATTATCATATTTCTTTACAGCCATTTCAACCAGTTCATTAGCATACCCCAAATAATTATCGCATTTAACCTGCCTTAACTGCTGTTTTGTTTCATCATCTACGTCTAACGCATTAATTATCCTATCTATTTTTAGAGGGTCATAACTTTCATTGCTCCGAAAAATGTCTTTAAACACATTATACCCGTCAGACCTCCCTTTAGCCCTAAAAATAGTTTGATATGCTTCAGACAATACCTTCTGATTCTCTTTCAACTCATTCAACATCAAAGTCCCATTAATATATATTAATTCTAAAAAATCATTAGTATAACTTAATGCAACTAAAGAATATCCAAAAGCTGCGCCATAATTCCTTTCCATGTCATGGTCGGATAAATCCCGTTGCAAGCGGGAAACTTCTAATTCTCTTGCAAAAACTTCAAACAATGCATTAGAAACCTCAACATTGCCTTCACTGCATTCAATTAACCAGGGATTAATCTTATGAGGCATTACTGAAGAACCTACATGACTTTCAACTTTTTTTTGTAAAACCAAGTCTTTAGAAACATAATACCAAAAATCTTGATTTAAATCCTTTAATATAATATTAACATTTAAGATACTTTGAAACATTTTTACAATCCGGTCTTTAGGACCCCTCTGGTTTGTAAGAAATTCACAATCAAAACCAAAACTTTCAACAAATTCTTTTGAATATTTAACCCAATCAATGTTTGGAAAACCTACTTTTTGCGCATTATAATTGCCTACTGCTCCATTCATCTTAGAACTCAGCTTTAAACTAGATAAATATTCTAATTGATTCGTAAATCTCCCTAAATATACCGCGATTTCTTTACCAAAAGTAGTGGGAGACGCTGGTTGTCCATGCGTACGTGATAACAAAGGCACATCTTTATTCTCAAGCGCCAATTGTTTAAGTTTATCGCACAATCTAATTAATTGAGGCAACCAAACATTTTGATAAGCTCCTTGTAACATGCAATTATATGCAATATTGCTAACATCTTCAGAAGTAAAACCAAAATGAACCATTGATAATAATGATTCATACTTAGTGCCTTTTAACTTTTCACCGATATACAATTCAACAGATTTCACGTCATGCTCAACCGGTCCGATTCCATTTCTTCCAAAATGATCATATTCGGCAATTGCAAAAGAGGCGTTATCAATATCAAAATTTTCAAAAATGGCCATCAACTCTTTTTTATCTTCTTCGGTTAAATTTGGCAATCCAAATTCAGGCTCACACATCTTAATCAGATGTTTTAACTCGACTAATGTTCGATATTTATGCAGCGCATGTTCAGAAAAATAATCTGACAAAGGAAGCGTTATTAGGCAATGTCGCCCATCTACCCCGCTTATTTTTTTTAAAGAATTAAAATAAGCTTCTTTTTTAATCATTTTTTATCATCTCTTCTAAACGGCTTACTGAATCTCTAAACAATCTCCTAACTTTCTGATAATGATCTCCGTTAGTTAGTTTCCCTTCTTGTTTTAAAACTCTTCCTGCAACCATAACAAAATCTACATCGTTTGCTTCAGTGCTGTGTATAACATCCGTAGGATTAGGTTGTTTAACACATATCAAATCCGCAGATTTGCCAACTTCAATAGAACCAATCTCTTTATCTAAACCTAAACATCTAGCCCCATTAATGGTTAAAATTTTAAAAGAATCCTCCGTAGAAATTGCAGACATATCTCCTTCATGACAGTTTACTAACGTAACACCATAACTCATATGCCTAAACAAATTCATTGAAAATGCGCTTATATTACCGTCCGTAGCTAAACCAACCGGTACACCTGCCAGATCCATTTCTTTATATTTAATTAATCCCTTGCCTTTTCTTGCATTTGTAAATGGACACCAAGCAAGTTTTGATCCTGCAAACGCCATCCTAAATGCATCTTCTTGAGTTAAGATAGTTCCATGCGCAATTAATAATCGCTCCGTCAAAAGACCAAGCTCATTTACATATGAGATAGAATCAGTGCCTAACTCTTTTAAAGTTTTTATTTCTTGACTTTCCCCTAAATGCATATGCACGGGGATTCCTTCTCTTTCAGAAAATTTCGCAATTTTTTCAAGATCATTCTGTGGAAGCATATAGATTGAATGCGCGCCAATTGCTATCTTTGCCAAACCTAAATTTGTAATTGATAAATCTTTAATTTCTGCTAAAAGTGAATCTATATCCCTATCCGGATTCATAAAATAATTTCCAGTATATTCTCCATTTTTTTTAGTTTGGAAAATCGCAGGAGAAACTAATATCCTTAATCCTGTTTCATTTGAAGTTTTGATTACTTCCTCTGGGAAAAAGTAATGATCCGCAACAGCAATAGTGCCGGAAGATATCATCTCATAAGCAGTCATACAAGTAGCAGCATATACGTCTTCAGGAGTAAATTTAGGTTCATAACCCCATATCTGATTCAACCAATCAATACCTTGCTTTCCATCAATCTGTGTTCTTTTATTTAATGATTGATAAAGCTCGTTAAAAATTTTCATGCCCATATGCGCATGCGTATTCACACAACCAGGCATAACAAAGCCATCAAGTGTTAATGTATTTGCACTGCCCCCGGGCTTATCACTTATCTCTTTAATCTTGCCATCTTCAATTGATAAATAAACATCATCCTTAAATCCATCCGGCAAATAAATATGTTTACAGTTTAAATTCACTTTAATTCCCTCCTAAATTCATCTCAATTCAAATAAACCTTTTTGAAGTCCGGATAAATCATTAACAATAAATCTGTCATCTAACCCTTGAGAAACAAAATCTTCCTTTTTAGTTAATCCAGTCAAAACAGCTACAAAATATAACTCCCTGGCTTTAGCTGAAACATAATCATCAAGATGGTCACCAACAACAACAATCTCACCAACCGAAATACCTTTTCCATCTAAATGTTCAATCGCTTTTTGATACGCGTTTCGGTGAGGCTTTCGTTCTTCAGCGCTAGGAGGCGGATAAATAAAATCAAAACATTCCCGGAGATATCCGCACTGTGATAATCTTTCTTCAATCATCTGTGTCCGATTAGTCATTATTCCAAGAACCTTCCCGGTTTGATATAAAGAAGTAACTACATCAACCCCATTTAACGTAGCAGAATATCCTTTTTCTTTAGCTCTGGTCCTATATGCTGCTAAAACAACTGGGCCGTTTTCAACAAATAACTCTTTAAATATATCTTCAAATGGCAGATTCTTTGATTGAACTGCCTTAATATTTAAATCATCAGGTACATTTAACCCTAAACTATTAGAAGTTTCTTTTATCATTGATAAAACATATTTATCAGTTTCCCAAAGCGTATTGTCAGCATCAAATATTATTGCCCGAATTGTCATAATAATCACCTAAATCCAATGAAAATCTCTCCTCAATTATTAATAATAAGTTTATTTTAAAAACATTTAGGTAAACAAAAACATATTACAAAAAACGTATTACAACAAATAAACTGGGAACAAGAATTCTCTTGCTCATTTAATAATATACGAACATGCAAATTAACAATTGAATGACTCTGAACTGCGCCAAAAGTTAGTAATACTTTAGCAAAATAAAGTTTTAACACAAAAGTTAACGTCATTCCGTGCAGTCTCAGTGCATTTATCAGCATAGCAACATCTGGCTGCATTAAAGTATATATGAGCACACAAATGTTAACTTTGGTTTGTCGCTTCAGAAAGCTAAAGTATTGCAAAAGTTCAATAACTTTATAAATAAAACATCTATTCCAATCTCTAATGACAGCCATAAATTATGAATCTAAATATAAGCCAGAAACCAATATCTGGACAGAAAAATATAGGCCTTCAACATTTGATGAAGTCAGAGGTCAAAAAGATATTGTTAATAGAATTAGAACATTTGTTGAACAGAAAAATATGCCTCATTTACTATTTTCAGGACCTGCAGGTGTAGGTAAAACCACACTCTCTCTAGTAATTGCCCGGCAATTATTTACTGAAAACTGGAAAAATAATTTTTTAGAACTGAATGCCTCAGATGAAAGAGGCATTGACATTGTCAGAGTTAAAGTAAAGGATTTCGCAAGAACTAGAGCAATTGGTAATGTACCATTCAAAATAATATACTTAGATGAATGTGATGCTTTAACAAAAGAAGCACAGCAAGCGTTAAGAAGAACTATGGAAAATTACACTAAAACCTGCAGATTCATTTTATCCTGTAACTATAGCAGTAAAATAATTGATCCTATCCAATCAAGATGCGCAGTTTTTAAATTCAAACTTTTACCTAAACCCGAGATAGAAAAACTAATCACTGAAAGATTGCTCGGAGAAAATAAGGAATTTACCATTGATTCTCCGCTAAACGAAATAATTGACGCACTATATGAAATTTCCAATGGTGGCGACATGCGAAGAGTTATGAACATACTGCAGGCATGCGCATCAATCGCAGAAAACAAAAAGATTACTGCTAATCTGATTTATTCAATGGGTTCAGTTGCAAAGCCTGAAGAAATCAAAGACATATTAAACACGGCAATTAATCAAGACTTTGACGGCGCAAGAAGAAAACTACTCAATTGCATGTTAGAAAATGGCCTTTCAGGCATTGATATAATCAAACAAATTTCCAAGGCAGTATGGGACATAGAGATTGACAACAGAGCAAAAGTTAAATTAATGGATAAATGCGGAGACATTGAATTTCGTTTAGTCGAAGGCTCTGACGAATTTATTCAGTTGGAAGCATTGCTGGCTTTTGCAATGATGTTAAAAGAAAAATAAAAAATAAAGCGCCTTAACTAGCGCTTACATCTTGAATCTCGATTGATTTTTCAAAGAACTGATGATATCTATATGATAAATCTACAGTAAATAATTCTTCGAACACTGAGTCAACAGCACTCAAATCTAAGGTGCATATAACAGCCCTTTTCTGTCCATTGAACAATGTAACAAACCCTTCAGATTCCACACTATTCCCTTGCTCTAAACCTGAACACCGGGGAAGCGCACCATTGACGTCAGACGTGACTTTTAAGAAAACTTTATATTTATCAGGATTTATTATAGCATCATTACAATCTGTACCTACCCTATAAAACATATCATCTTTGTCACCAACATGTTCAATCTCAAATAATATCTGGACCTTATTTTCACCCAGTGGGCTTTCTTTAAGCATTGTAATATGCACCGGCCCGCCTGAATTTTCAACATCTTTTTCTCCGGTTACTTTGCAAATTGCTTCACCAACATTTCCTAATGGGTTTTTATTGACACAAATTTTCGAACTCACTTGTGTTTTATAATCATAACAAAGATTGGCCCTAAATTTAAAATCAGTATTACCCTTTAAATCAGGCATGTACTTTAACCCTGCAAACTCAACAAATGATGTATCCCCCGGCAAATTTGTACCATCTGTGTTTTTCTTTGATCCCCTTATTCCAGGAATATCTTTTTTCAACCCAGCCTGCGAACTTAATCCAAAATCTTTAGAGTTAATTCCTAGAATTTCAACATATCCATTACCAGCTTCAACAAAATGTTCACCCTTATTTTCAAATTTTAAACCAATGGCAAAGGATGAACTGCCTTGATCATACACTTGTTTGGGTGGCGCTCCTTCAATAAATTCTCCGGTAAGCCCCATTTTTCCTCCAATAAACGGAGAAACTCCTTGTTTAATCGGTTCTTTCCCTCCACAACCAACAACGAATAACATCACCAAAATCATTAATAACACGCTTATCTTTTTCATTTTAATTACCTCTTTCAAATATCCCTGCATTTCCCATCAATACATCTTGGACCGCTAGTTGCTTTTTCGCAATCTGCATCAACCCGGCAATTTCTACCGAATAATGCTCCAGTAACGTCAATAGGAAGATTAACCTGGAAATTTTTATCCTTATACCTAACTGAACCATCTTCATTTAATTCTACTCTCTTACCATTTTTATCATAAACAAATCTTACACCCCCTGCGCCCAATTCTGATCTGTATTGATTGATATTAACGATCTCAACTCTTTGCTGGGTTGATTCCATGTAACCATACTCCAATGTAATCTGTAATGGAGTTTGAAAAGCATAAGCATTCCCGCTATAATCCACTACTTGAGTAATTACAGCTTTGCCATCATGAAGCCTTACTAAATTTTCTGAATAAGAATAATCAGATTGGGGGTTAAACTTAATACTAAAATCATTATCTCTGTAAGAAAATCCAACGGCTTTACCTGTAATGTCTTTGACTGAATTACCAATAATTACAGTTCCACTTCCGCTATTCCCTCCAACAGAAATACTAATTCCGCTTGCAGTTGAAGGAGAACCAATCCTATATCTTACATGCCCTATGTCGCTTGGTTTCAATTCATATGGGGCCTTTGAATAATCAACAACTTCACCATCGCCCAAGTTTGAAATATAAATTCTGTACAAAATCTTACCGCCGCCAATTGCAGTCGGTTCAATTTTTGTTACTCCGACAGGCGCCCCTTGACCGCCCCCTGACGAATAAGGAGTCATAACACAGGCTTTTTGTGAAGCTGTTATTCCATAAACATCAGGATCAATACATAACACTATGTTTGCATCTGTTATATACCTGTACACAGACTGCGCAAAAATATTTGTAGTATAAGAATCAGTTATTGAATCTAAATTAAGCTGACCTCTTAATTCTTCAATACACGTGCCTCCCGGAGGATTTAACTTTGACCTTGGCAAAATTTCAGTAAACCCGCAATTTGGAGAAGGATAATTAAAACCCTGATCAATATCCAATTGAGAAAATCTAATTATATTAGGGTCAAACCCGGATAAATAAAGTTTACCGCTCAAAGGAAACGTACCTTGATTTTTCATTTCTAAAGCAACTTCAAAAGAATCCCCTGTTTGAGCAAAAGTTTGAACTGGCGGTACATCCTTCAAAAACAGCAATTCAAGAGCTTCAGTCCCTCTATATACATCATCTTCAAGATTAGGTTTTGTTCCCCTGGAACCACAACCTACGATGAACACTAATAAAAACAATATTATTATGATTTTTTTGATTTTCATGTATATCAACCCATTTTATTTTATTTTGTATTATTAAATTTTTTCTATTATTAATTTTTGAGTGACTGTTTTAGTATAGTCATAAACCATTTCAACAAGCAAAGGCGATTCATATGCAGAACCGGCCGGAACAGTTGATTCACATACCACTTCAGCTTTATTATCTTTAAGATTAATTAAATAATAAGGCGTGTTTTCAACTGCAATAGCCCTGCATTTAAGGTCTTGAACGCCTAACCGCGCTGCTAATTTCAAATATCCCCAAACCTTTGCAGGTTTAATATCAGATGTTGCTGCTGAACAAATATAACTGCCTGCACCATCATTTAAAACGTTGCCATCGCCTAAATTTTCAATGTATATCCTAAAAAAAGTTTTTATATTGGCTCCGCTAGCAAGACTGCTCATTACCTCAAGTTTGGTAACTCCGACAGGAGCTCCTTGGCCTCTTGAACCAACATTTACATCTTTAGATTCACAGGCAGGCTGCAAGTTTACAGCTAAATTTTTTGGCTGTATGCATACGCTTTCTTCAAATTGCGTCCCATAATTATAACATAATATTCCACTTACCAAGGTATCTTGTAATTTGCTAAGCGTAATTTTTTTAGATTCAAACTCAACTTCATATTCTACCGAATCCCCTACTAAATTCTCCGGACTTCTCCCATCCAAACTTTGTTTAGTAAGTTGGGAAGTTACTTCATTATTAGCCGGATCAAGAGGTTTGCCATTTAGAATCCTATTATTAGCTTTAACATAATCCTGTTCAAAACCTACCAAAACATATACGCTTTTAGTTTGAGCAACCCCTTGGTTAGTAATTAATAAATTTAAAGGAAACTGTTCTTCCTGAAATACTTTTAAATCCCTATTGTCAGGTAAAAATAAAATTTCTACTCCTTTGGTACCAATTCTTAAATCTTTCATAGTCAAAGTGTCAGGTCTATTACTAGTACAACCTCCAATTATTAATGATAATATGCAAACTATAATTATATGATTAAATTTTTTAATTTGTTTGAATTTTTTCATATTCATGTTGCCTCAAAATGCATAGGATCCGGCTCTTGCCAATACCCGCCCCACGCAATCCCTGCAGGAATAAAATAATTATCCGCCAAAAACTTTAAAGGCTCATAAGCTCCGCCAATCTTAAAATTAGTAGATTCTAACTTATCATAATCTTCAATACTTTTCCCATCAGCGCTTCTTTTAGCATTTGGCCCCATATGAACATTTATATCTACTGCTACGCCCCATGCATGCGCAGAAAACGTAGTTCCTCCTCTTACGTTTCTGCAAATATAATGTCCCCAACCTGAATCTTTTTTTATTAAACCGCCATAACCATCTTGTTCAATTAATGCAAGAGCTGTTTTAAACGCAGATTCTGCCTTAGGATTCAAACTCATATCACCTATAATTGAATAACTTATAATCGGATAATTTTTTACATCACAATACGGCCCATAAACTTGTTCCATTTGACTCGGATTGCCATATCTTGATAACACTTTTAAATTTGAACCAGATATGCTTCCCGGTTTTGAATTGTTTGCCGTAGATACATCAGAGCTACTCACCATACCACATTCACTTCCGCTCAAAAGTCCCAAAATGCATCTTACTGAGTTTAAAACAATATAGTCACCATTGCAATTCTTTTCAAATACTGCTTCAGTTTTATACCCCCCTTTTTCACAATCCGCATCACAAAAACATCCATCATAATCATCACAAGTTGTTGTACAATCACTTAAAGATTTCTTAAGGCCATCACCAATCTTTAACCTTAAAGTTGTTGATTCTTCGAGTTCATATTTATATTTTGCACTAACTTTAACATACTTCGTAACTAACGGAATGTTGTTCAATAAACTGCGGGCAGATTCAATATCTTTAGCAAAAATTCGACAATTATAAGTTTTAGCAGAAGCAATGCCCCCTGAACCAATAACTTGTTTTTTTCCAATATCGTTTAATAAGTAATTATTTTCCTCACCTTCAACAAAATCAAATAAAGGACATTCAAAGACTAACTCTTTAGGTATTATAACCCTTAATTCTTCAATCCCTGAAACTTTTCCATTCCATTTATTTTCAATGGTAATCCCTAACCTATACGTCCTTTGTTGTTCAGATTCAGATAAACTCACTGTTAAAGGTAATTCATCTATAATGCCAAGCCCAATCATAATCGGACCACCTGTATATACAGCGACAGGCTTTTTATCGGTGATTTTATATTCATCCAATGGATTAAGTTTTTGTCTTTTCATATCCCGTAATTTTTGAGTTTCCATAAAATAAGTTTTAATGTACGATTTTGTTACAAATGGAAATCTGACTTTAAAATCAACTACCTCTGAACCATCTTTAATTTTGACAAGATCGTTTTTATCAGCAGGAATATTGCAATCAACAGCAGTGCTTCCGCCTTGGATATCAAATAAATTTAAACTGGGAGGGTTGACTCTGCCTGATACATGTTTATTAGTTAAATTACATTCTAGTTCAACTTTTTGATTTAATTCGCAGTCTTCTTTATTTTTATACAGCCGATTTTGCGAGCTATAATAATCTTTTAATTCTTCTCCAGTATAACCTAAATTTAAAATCTCTTCTTCGTTTAAATAACTTTCACAGTCATCAACATCTAAACTTGCTCCCTCTATCTGGCCAAATATTTCAATTGGTACTGGCGGACCTTGACTTGATTCACCCAAATAATATTCTTTTTCTCCTGATTTCACTTCTTTCAAAAAAACTCCTAAATTTTTATTAGCATATTTGTCTACGTTGCCAGTATAATAATCACCGGTTGCAATTGCTTTTTGTCTTTCCCACCATTTTTCAAATGTACTCGGAATTCCTTTTAGCCAAATTCCGATTTTTGCCAACAAAGTGGGTGCTTGTTCTAATGCTTGAGATCCAGTTTGAACAACAGTGCCGGGCAAATTGCCTGCATTTGTGTAGAGCCCGGGTAATCCGGGGATATTCAAAGAACCAATTAAAACAAAAAATCCCATAAATACAGTGCCCATAATTAAAAAAATCGGAATAAAACCTAATTTTTGTAATTTGCCGCTATACCACAGTATTAAAAAAACTACGAGAATAAATGAACCAATAAGCCCTAAAGAACCGCCAAACATTAACATCGCCCCCATTAAAATCATTGTAGCAAATACTATCAAAACTTTATTAAATGAAACAGTTGTTTGATTAGGCACAAGCATAGATTGGACTTGTGTTGTTTGCTGTGTTGTTTGCTGCGCAATAGGAGTCTGGGACTGGCTGTTTGGATCACTCAAGAACTGATTATAAACAATTAAACTATAAAATGGGAATGCATCTAAACCGGGAATAAATTCAAAAAATAATTCTTTTTTTATGGAAAACCCCATTAAAGGCAAAAGGATTGTGTTGGCAATAGTTAAGATTGCTTCAACGACTTCCAAAATAAATGCTAAACTTCCCCAACTAAAAAAATCCAAAATAATTCTCAATATTGAAAAATAATCCGAGATTCCTGCAAAGAAAATGGCAATCTTATATTTGATATTGCCTTTATTAAATATTTCCCATAATGTAAACGGATTTAAAACGGTGAATAAATTGACCAAACTATTAGAGCCACTTGCTGTTGCCATTACCTATCCTCTTTTTTAACTCTTTCTTTGATTTAAAGCTCATCATTTGAAATTTATAGTTTTAAATTTTGAAAATTTATTTTTTCATTTTTTTAACCAAATTTTTAACTCACTAATATCATAACTGCCTTCAGGCACAATTTTCACCGAATTAAAATCTTCATCTACAAACGAACTTATTTTTGTAATATATTTAACATCACTAGTATCAAAAGATTTAATATTATTATTAATATATATTCTGCCCTCTCTTGATTCGTATTCATCTGTAAACTTTAATTGTAAGTATACATCATAACCTCTGTTGGTCAAATTGTACATTTGATCTTCATTTAAATCAAAATAATAAATCGGATTCTTTTTATTTTTCAGTTCGGTATCAAACCTAATCCTGTCAATATTATATTGGCCATCAGCAATTTCAAAATCAATAGCATTGCTTCCTGCTACAACTTGTTCAGGAGATATTTCAAACCGGTTAACATATCCGCAATTAGGCAAACCTGAAAATACTTTTACACCGTTCAACTTTACAGTTAAAGTATCAGCATCTGCGCTGCAGTAAGGATAAAAATAAAGTTCCCCTCTTCTCATGATAGCTCTCTCATCATAATCCATATAAAATAATGTTGAAGTTTCTTTATGTGAAATATCAGTTACATCTGCCCTAAGTTCCACACCAGTAAGCTCATAATCATTTTTTAAGAAAAATAATATCCCGGGACCTGTAACATCAAACTCTAAAAGATTAGCTTCTTTGAGTAAAGATTTCCTTAAAAAGATAGGTTCAATTGAGCCCTCAACATTCTTATTTAATATTTCTTCACCATTTAACCTTATAATTAAATCTCCTTCAGCTGTTAACACATTAAAACTTAAAAGGACATTATCTATATTATCTAAATCTTTTATAAAAAAAGGCACAGATTTCAACTTTTCACTAAATACAGACCTTGCAATAGCAATTCCACCAAAGTTTTCTAATAATTGCCCTTCTGTCCGTACATAAAGATTTAAACTTGAGATGGTATGTGAAAACGAAGAACTTCCTTCTTCAGTAACCATTCCTAAATTTTCAAGCAATAATACAGACCCCCCTGCTGTAACTTCGCCAGATTCAGAATCATTTCCGTAATCGCTTCCGTCAAGGATACTTTGACGTATTGCTGGAGGTATAAACAAAAGGTAAACTAAAATTGATAATGCAATTAATGAAACTAAAATAGCAGCCCCGCCGCCGCCTTCTTGAGCCTTTTTTTTAAACATTTGATATCACCTACTAAATATATATAGTATATTATTGATACTAAATCTATTTAAATCTTCTCCTTTTATAGATATAAATAACATGAAAATTATCAATAAAAATCTGAGCAAAGGCTTTGTAAAGATACAAATTACGAACCGCGATGATTTATGGTATTTAAGCCAATTAATTTCTCCGGGGGATATTATCAGTGGCAAAACCATCAGAAAAATCAAATTAGGAGAATCAGGCGATAGAAAAATAGCCATTATTAAAAAATCGGTTTATATCAAGATTAACGTTGAAAAATTAGAGTACACTGCTGAATCTTTAAGAGTGCTAGGACCAATTATTGAAGGCCCTGAAGATATAGCAAAAGGAAGTTACCACTCATTTAATCTTGAAGAAAATTCCTGTATAAGTATCCAAAAACAAAGATGGTACACTTACCAAATCAAAAAGTTACAAGAAGCATCTGAACCAATACTGCCAAAAATTTTAATATGTGTTATGGATAGAGAAGAAGCATATTTCGCAATTTCTGAACAATCAGGTTACAAATTATTATCATCAGTTGAGGGAGATGTAGAAAAAAAAGATAAAAGAGCAGTTGAAAAAAACACTTTTTATCAAGACATTATTAATAATATTAATGAATATGTTTCAAGATACAAAATTGAAAAAGTTCTTTTAGCCAGCCCTGCTTTTTGGAAGGATGAAGTAATTAAATTAATATCAGATCCGGAATTAAGAAAAAGAATTACACTTGTAACCTGTTCAGCTGCAAAGGAAACAACAATAAATGAAGTACTGAAAAGGCCTGAAACTCAACAGGTGCTTAGACAGGACAGAGTGGCTAAAGAAATTATTATTGTTGAAGAATTATTAAAAGAAATATCTATCGACGGCAAATCAGCTTATGGATTGATAGAAGTAAAAAATGCATCCGATTTAGGGGCAATACGAGAATTATTGATAACGGATAAATTCATCCAAAAAGCCAGATTAGATAACGTCTATAACGAAATTGATAAAATTCTAAAACTAATTGATAAAAGCCAAGGTAATATAAACATCATATCATCTACACATGATGGCGGTAAAAAATTAGACGGCCTTGGGGGTATAGCTGCAATTCTAAGATATAGATTAAACTATTAAATTTCTTAAAATATAAATTAAAAATCAAGCGCGAAAAATTAGTTCTTTCCCACGATGCTAAATTAATTCATTTATAGTTCCTCTTGATATACTAAAAAAGCAACAAAACCAAAACTAATCTTTTAAAAATATACTTTATTATTACCTTAAACTATATTACCTTAAAACCAAACATTTATATAAGTGCTGCATCTATTTAATAATAAGAAAATAGGGGATAATAAATGATAGTTAAAGAAGAATTTTTAAATAATCTTAGACGATATTTTGCGCTTAATCTTTATGAGGCAAAAGTTTGGGCAGCTCTCCTTTCAAGAGGAGTCTCAACTGCAGGTGAACTTTCTGATATTGCCAATGTACCAAGATCTAGATCTTATGACATTTTGGAATCACTTGAAAAAAAAGGTTTCGTTGTAATGAAATTAGGCAAGCCGATTAAATATTTAGCAGTTTCACCCCCCGAAGTAATTAATCGCGTTAAAAAAAATATGAAAAATGAAGCGGATGAAAAAATAAAAAGACTTGACAACCTAAAAGATACAGAGTTATTAGAAGAACTTAACACTCTGCATAATCAAGGTATTGAAGTGATAGAACCCAGCGATTTTGCAGGTTCACTAAAGGGCCGAAGAAACTTATATGATCATTTAGAAGAATCAATCAGGAAAGCTGAAAATAAGGTTAATATAATGACCACTTCTCAGGGCCTTATTAGAAAAATTGAAAGCCTTAAACAAGCTTTTCAAGAATTAAAAAATAAAGGAGTCAATATAAGAATTGCTGCGCCTTTAGACAATGAATCTAGAAAATTAATACAGGAAGAATTAAAAGGATTAGCCGAGATTAAAGAAATACAAGACATAAATGCAAGATTCTGCACAGTTGATGGCAAAGAAGTAACCTTTATGGTATTAGACGATAAAGACGTACATCCTAATTATGATATAGGAATCTGGAGCCATAGTAAATATTTTGCAAGTGCGCTAGACTGTTTATTTGATATTGCTTGGAAACGATAAAAATCTATTCAGCATATAAAATTTAACATCAAGAATATATGTATAGCTATTGCTAATCTGTGAAGTTAACTATATTCAAAAAATAAAATTTATTCTTCCAAATAAATTTCAACATTCGATTGAGCTTTTAATTGAGTTATATAAATTAAAAATATCTGATTGCGTTTCTCACCTTCAATAGCAGACTTAAGTTGCTCTTTAATTTCATCAAACCTCGCAACTTCTTCTGGAAATTTATCTTCTACAAGTATAATATGATAACCAAATTTAGTTAATACTGGTCCAGAAACTTGCCCGACAGGTGTTGAAAAAGCAACTTTTGTAAAGTTTTCATCCATACCGTATCTGCCAAATATACCTAACTCTCCGCCATTAACAGCGTTGGGTTCTTCAGAATATTTCCTAGCCAGTTCAGTAAAATCTTCACCAGCTTCAACTCTTTCTTGCAATTCTGTAATGCGAGCAAGAGCTTCATCTTCTTTTCCATCTTCAGGAACTATTAAAATATGCTTTGCTTTAACTCTTTCAGGTTGAACAAAAAATTTAAAGTTAGTATCATAATAATCTTTTAAATCTAACTCTGAAATTGAAAAGTTACTAAACAAAGTTTTTTCTAAGAAAGAGTCAATTAAAAGTTTATTTTTTAAAGAGACTAAAAATTGTTCTAATTTAAGACCCTGTTCAATTAAGTAATTCCCAAACTCAGAATCATTCATAGCCAGCTCATCTTTAATCGTCTGTAATACTTTAATTAATTCATCTTCCGTTACAACAAACTTCGCTGCATGCGCAGCATCAATCAATAAAAATTCTTCTATCATTCTATTAAGTACATCTTCCTTAGTGATATTTAATGCTTGATAATAATCAGATAAAGGATCATATTTTTGGTTTAATTCTTCCAAAGTGATTTTATGGTCTCCAAAACTTGCTGCAAGACCAGTATTATCATATACAACTGCGCCAGTATAATTTTTTGAAACAAGCACAACACTTACAACTAATAAAAGCAAAAAAATAATACGGCCATACTTTAATTTAAATTTCTTTTTTTTATAATCATCAAAGCAATTATTTAATTCCATCAAAATCCCACTTAATGAATTATTTAAATTAAACTTATAAATAAAGATTTCTCTACTCCCGTATCTATCTATAGTGTTGTCCAAAAAGTCAATTGTCTGTATATTAATATCAAAAAATCCGCTTAATCTCTGCAAGAATTCTCTTGCTCATCTAATGAAATGTGAGCACACTAATCGATAATAGAATAACTTTAGACAAGGCCTATCACAATAAAGCTTTTATATTAATAAACCAATAGTAAAAGAATGACTTATGATATAGTTATTGGAAGAAAGAAATCAGATATTGAAAAATATGGAAAAAAGGGCACGATTTTTTTTGCAAGACAATTTGTACAAATGGGACAAATAACTTCATTGGCAAATAACCTTTATTTTGATGTATCTAAATCCCATGTGGTATTTGTTTGTGGAAAAAGAGGGGGAGGAAAATCCTATACAATGGGAGTCATAGCTGAAGGCATTGCAAACCTTGAACCTGAAATTGCCAAAAATCTTAGCGCAATATTCCTGGATACAATGGGCATTTACTGGACAATGAAATATCCCAATCATAAAGATGACACGTTATTAAAAGAATGGGGACTTGAAGGTAAAAGTTTAAACGTACAAATATTTACTCCTGTTGGATACTTCAAAGAATATAAAGAAAGAGGGATCCCTACAGATTATCCTTATTCAATAAAACCTAACGAACTTTCTGCGCAAGATTGGATGATGAGTTTTAGATTAGATGCAACCAACCCTGTATCAGTTTTGATAGAAGCGGCTATTGAAGAAATTAAAAAAAATAAAAAAGAATATGATATTGAGGACATATTAAAACAACTCAAATCTGATCAAAATTCTGAACCGCATTTTATACAAGCAGCTGTTAACCATTTTAAAAGCGCAATATCCTGGGGTGTATTTAGTAAAGATGGTACACCATTCAAAGATTTAGTAATGGGCGGCAAAATTACAGTAATTGATGTAAGTTGTTATGCAACGATCCCTAATGGCTGGGAAATTAAATCTTTAGTTATTGGGCTAATTGCGCAAAAACTGTTCATTGACAGGATGGTCTCTAGAAAAAATGAAGAATTTCGCGCGATTCAGAGCGCTGAACATTATTTTAGGCAAGTAGAAACATATGAACAAAAACCACTAGTGTGGCTAATCATTGACGAAGCTCATGAATTCTTACCTAACCTTGGCAAAACAAGCGCAACTGATTCGCTTGTTACTATACTAAGAGAAGGAAGACAGCCCGGTATTTCTTTAATCCTCGCAACACAGCAGCCCGGAAAGATCCATACTGATGTGATGACTCAATCAGACATAATAATCAGTCACAGGATTACGGCAAGAATAGATATAGATGCGCTTAGTATGTTAACTCAGTCATATATGCGTGAAGACCTTGGAAAGCAATTTGCAGCTTTACCAAGATTGGTGGGTTCAGCTGTTATACTAGATGACCAAAATGAAAGAATTTATCAAGTAAAAATTAGACCAAGGTTTACATGGCACGGCGGCGAAGCACCATCTGCGTTAATAGACATAACCCCTGGCAACATAGACCTAAAAAATAAAGAAAATCTAGAAAACATATTTTAATTATCAATTAAATTTATACACCACCAGTGAAATACACTGATGGAAAATGCAATTTTAGTTAAAAAAAGTTTTTGCAGCATATTTTAATTCTTCAACTTTATTTAATTGTTCCCAAGGAAACTCATTCCTTCCAAAATGACCATATGCCGCAGTTTCCTTATACCATGGCTTTTTCAAGTCAAGCTCTTTAATAATCGCAGCAGGCCTAAAATCAAAAACCGTTTCAACCACCTTACTTAAATACTTATCAGAAAGCTTTCCCGTGCCAAAACTATACACCGTAATATTATGCGGTTTTGCAACTCCGATAGTATAAGCAACATGAATTTCGCACCTATCAGCTAAACCAGATGCAACAATATTTTTTGCAACATACCTGCAATAATATGCCGCGCTCCTATCAACTTTACTAGGATCTTTACCAGAAAATGCTCCGCCTCCATGTCTCCCCATGCCCCCATAAGTATCAACAATAATTTTTCTGCCAGTTAACCCTGCGTCACCATTCGGTCCTCCAATCACAAATTTACCTGTCGCATTAATATAAAATTCAGTATTCTCATCAATATATTTACCGCACACGGGTTTTATAATTTTTTCTAAAACATCACGCTTAATTTCCTCATATGGTCTTTCTTCATGTTGAGTTGCAATTGTTACAGATACAACCCGCTTAGGTTTATTATCCTCATATTCAACCGTAACTTGACTTTTCCCATCTGGACGTAAATATATAATTTCACCTGTTTTTCTTGCCCTTGTCAAATATTGTGTTAACTTATGCGCCAATGAAATTGGAAGAGGCATTAACTCCGGAGTTTCATTTACAGCATAACCAAACATCAAACCCTGATCACCTGCGCCCTGTTCCTTAAACAAGCCTTGGCCTTCAGTGACTCCTTGCGAAATGTCAGGACTTTGCGCATGAACTTTTACGTCAACTTTACATGTTTCAGCATTAAATCCTATATCATCATGCACATAACCTATCCCTTTAATTGTGTCCCTTACAATTTTCTCATAATTAAGTATAGCATTAGTCGTAATTTCGCCCATTAAAAGAATATAATCCGTTGTTGTTGCAGTTTCACAAGCTACTCTGCTGTTTGGATCCTGCAAAAGTGCTGCGTCTAATACAGCATCTGACACTTTATCACAAATTTTATCAGGATGGCCTTCAGTCACGCTTTCAGAACTAAATAAATAATTTCCTTGCATATAAATCACCTTTTTAATCTTCTCAATAAATCTAAACTATAATTATCAGCGCCTAACAAATAAAGTTGCACACCCGGAGCCCCTTTTTCTTTTAATTCATGACATAATTTAAAAGTATGGTCTAAACCTATCTGTTTACCTTCTTCTTTTGTAACGCTTTTAAATAAATTTTGAAGATTGTCCGGTACAGTTACATAAAATGGTTCTTTTTCAGCAGTTAGACAATTATCATACGACTTAATCATCCACACACCAGGAATTATGGGGATTGAAATACCGGCATCTCTGCATTTTTCTACAAATATAAAATAAATTTCAGCATCAAAAAGCATTTGGGTTATTGCAAACTTTGCGCCCGCATCCTGTTTCTGCTTTAGCCTTAAAACTGCTGTAGAAATATTTTTATCAACGCCATAACCTTCCGGATATGCCGCGCCACCAATGCAAAAATTATTCAATTTCGTCAAATGCGCAATCAAATCTGTTGCATATCTATAATCAATTAAATAATCCTCTACGACTGCGCCTTCTTTTTTTTTCTCCATTGACAAATCACCCCTTAATGCAAGAATATTCTCAAGTTCAAGATGATGCATATTAACAACTTCTTCTTCGATCCTTTCTTTATCATACCCCAAACAGGTTAAATGCACTATACAATTTTTACCAGTCCAATCTTGGACTTTATGCGCCAATGAAATAGTGCCTTTTTTCAGTCTGTTGCCAGCTGCCCCCATCGTCATGCTATAAAAATCTACACCCAACTGATTAAATGCTGCAACAGTCTCTTTTAATTTGCATATATCAAATCCTCCGTTCGGAGGCGCAAGTTCAACTGACAGGGTAAACTCATTTTTTCTTAATATATCAAGCAGCGTCATACCAAATTAACGCCGTTAAATAGTATAAATAAACTTTTGATTAAAATATTCCGATAAGAATATAAATAAACTCGGACTTTTTATGAATATGCAAAATATATCCGAAATTAAAAGATTAAGAAAAAGTTTAAACTTAACACAAAAAGAGCTAGCCAATAAAGCTCAAGTTTCTCAATCATTGATAGCAAAAATTGAAGCGGACAAAATTGATCCAACATATTCTAAAACTATGCAAATATTTAACGCGCTTAATAACATTATCATCAAAGAAAAAATCCAAATTAAAGATATAATGCAAAAAGAAATTATTTCAATTAAGCCTGAAACTCTAATATTAGAAACTATCCAAATTATGAAGAACTATCAAATATCTCAGATGCCTATAGTAAGTAATCACCCAATTGGACTTATAACTGAAAGCATACTCCTTGAAAAATTATCAACAATTAACACTGACAAACTAAGTAAAATCAAAGTTAGAGAAATTATGGACGAATGCCCTCCTATAATAAGCCCTGAATGCCCAATTGAATTAGTTACAAATTTATTAAAACATTATCCAATGATATTAATAAAAGACAAAGAAAAATTATCCGGTCTGATTACAAAAGCAGACATATTAAACGCTTTTTCAAAAAAATAAGTCAAACAAAAACAAGTTATCTCTTCCACCACTCACAACCCACTGCACATAAATAACCCGGGGTAAATGATATTTAATTTTTTTTACGCTTTTTTGCGGGCTTCTTTTTAACAACTTTCTTAACCGCTTTTCCCATTTTCTTTTTAGCAATATTCCTGATAACTTTTTTCACGGGAATTGTTTTTAAAGTGCTAAAAGTTTTAATTGATTTAAGCGCAGCTAATGCAAAAATTGCAAACATTAACATAAAAAGTAAACCCCATGTTAAATCTAAAAATGAATATATAACAGCATAAAGGCTAACAAAAAAACCAACTACTCCTACAACTAAGAAAGAAGCCGAGAAAGGTTGTCTTACAAATCCATGATCATCCATATTTTTATACACCTCTTTTTTTAAACATAACAATAAAATTAGGAGAATCTATTTTAAATACCTTTCTATATTAGGGCGCTGTCCAGAGTAGTTTCATTGTCAATTAGTATCTTCAGATTTAACAATGACTATAATGCTGTCATTTCGCTTCATTCCG
>Ga0209542_10004520_pt1 | contig 28564 bp, 28 predicted proteins | sample RifCSPhighO2_01_FD_184028 | JGI IMG/M metagenome (GOLD analysis project Ga0209542, IMG submission 184028) | Soil microbial communities from Rifle, Colorado - Rifle CSP2_plank highO2_0.1 (SPAdes) (version 2) | ecosystem: Environmental > Terrestrial > Deep subsurface > Rock core/Sediment ...
CATTTTGGGGTTTTTGACGAGAAACGATCCGGGTCCGGAGAAGAAAAATTTTGGAGTAGGGGCCAGCGGCCTGGAAGCCAATTACGAAGAAATTTTGAAAGGATCCCCGAAGAAACGGATAGACGAAACGGATAGCCGGGGCCTTGTTGTCGGGTCTGGTTTTTTGGAGAGAGGGCGCTCCGGGGACGGAATTATAACTACAATTGATAAGGGTCTGCAAATTGAGGTTTATAAAAATCTTAAAAGCGTCATGAAAGGCCATGGCTTTAAAGGCGGAGCTGCGGTTTTTATGGATATACGTTTCGGAGAAGTGCTAGCCCTTTCCAGTATTCCGGAGTTTGATCCGAATATTTTGACAAGCGGAGGCGATCCGGAAGAAGTCCAAAAATTACTCAACAATCCCGGACAGCCCTTTTTTAACCGGGCCGTATCGGGACTTTATCCCCCCGGGTCTATCGTAAAACCGGCTATTGCCGCGGGGGCTTTGGCCAAGAATATTATAGATCCCGCGAAAGAAATTTTGAGTACCGGCTCAATTTCTTTGCCGAATCCTTACGATTCGGCGCATCCGAATGTTTTTCCCGACTGGAAAGCGCACGGGTGGGTTGATATGAGGCGGGCGCTCGCCGTTTCTTCAAATGTTTATTTTTATTCAATCGGCGGAGGATTTGAAAGCCAGCCCGGACTCGGCGTTGCCGGAATAAAAAAATATTTGCGGCTTTTCGGGCTTGGAGAGCGGACGGGAATAGATTTGGGAGGAGAAAAAGACGGCTTTTTGCCGGATGAAACAAAGAAACTGGAAAACGGAAGAAGCTGGTCAATCGGAGATACGTATAATTTTTCAATCGGACAGGGAGATACGCTCGTGACCCCGCTACAAATGGCTGTTTACGTTTCAACAATCGCTTCCAAGGGCTCCATGCCTTATCCGCATCTTGCGAAAGCGATCGTTGACGAAAATAAAAAAGTTTTAGAAACCTTCTCTTATCCGCCCAAGAAAGAAAATATTTTAAGTGAAAGCATTTTTAAAGTTGTGCATGAGGGCATGCGGAAAGCCGTAACCGAGGGAACCGCTCAAGGCCTTTCGGGGCTGTCCATCATGGTTGCCGCGAAAACAGGGACCGCGGAGATCGGGGATACAGAACGGGCGCACTCCTGGTCAATAGGATTTTTCCCGTACGATAATCCAAGGATAGCTTTCGCGGTACTGATGGAGTCTGGCCCCAGGCAGAATCTTGTGGGAGCCACGGCAGTCGCTTCCGGCGTATTAAACTGGATAGCAGAGACAAGCTTTCTTTCCAAGCTAAACAATGATATACTTTGATTTATGGATCAAGATCCAGAATATTTCAGTAAGGAGGGTCTGGGCAAGCTCAAAACGGAGCTTGAGGGTTTAAAAACCAAAAAACGGAAGGAGATCGCCGACCGTTTGGAATACGCCAAAAGCCTGGGGGATCTTTCGGAGAATTCCGAGTATCAGGAAGCAAAAGAATCCCAGCTTTTAAACGAAGCAAAAATTTCGGAGCTGGAAGACATGCTGCGGAGAGCTGTCGTGGTGGAGCACTCGCCGAATTTAGGCAAGGTTGATATCGGCTCAAAAGTGAGCGTGGAGGACGGAACCGGAAAGCAGACGATTTTCACGATTGTCGGCTCAAACGAAGCCGCCCCGGCGGAGAATAAGATTTCACACGAATCTCCTTTGGGGAAAGCTATTTTAGGAAAGAAAAAATTTGACCAGGTGACCGTGGTGACCCCTAAAGGGCCGGTTGAATACAAAATTCAGGATATAAACTAAAGACTCTTTATGCAAAGTTTAGAAGCAATCAAAGCTTTTCGCCTAAAGAAGCTGGAAATTTTAAGAGAGTCGGGGATAGATCCTTACCCCGCCGTTTCAAAGTTTGTTTTGACCGGAATAAAAACGGTCCTGGAAAATTTCAAAAAATTCGTTTCCGCAAAAAAACTCACCGGAGTAGCTGGGCGTATTTTGGCAAAGCGGGAGCACGGCGGCTCGGCATTTTTGGATATATCCGACGGCACCGGCAAAATTCAGATTTTTTTGGGAAAGGATAAAATAGGCGAAAAATCCTTCCAGCTTTTTTCATCCGCCGCGGACATCGGCGATTTTATCGCGGTTTCCGGGAAATGTTTTTATACAAAAAGGAAAGCGATGACTATAGAGGCAAAGGAATGGCAGATGCTCGCGAAAACCATTCTTCCTTTGCCTGAAAAATGGCACGGGCTTCAGGATATAGAGGAGAGATTCAGGAAGCGCTATTTGGATATTTTGATGAATCCTGAAGTAAAGGAGCGATTTTTAATGCGCTCCGGCCTTCTTGCGGCATTAAGAGCTGCGCTCGGGGAAGATGGTTTTGTTGAGGTTGAAACTCCGGTTCTTCAGCCGCTTTATGGCGGAGCTTTGGCGGAGCCTTTCAAAACGCGTCACAGGATGCTTGCTATGGACATGTATTTGAGAATTGCGCCGGAGCTTTATCTGAAACGACTTCTCGCGGCGGGGTTCGGCAAAGTGTACGAGATAGGTAAAAATTTTAGGAATGAGGGGCTTGACGCTACGCATAACCCTGAATTTACGACGATAGAGCTTTACGAGGCATATAGAGACGCGGAGTACTTGAGGGAATTCGCCTGGAAATTGCTCAAAAAAATAATTTTAAAATCTTTCGGCAAAAAATCTTTCAAGTTTGAAGGGAATCTTATTAAGCTTCCCGCGAAAATTCCCACGGTCCCTTTCTGGCAAGTTCTTGAGCGCTATGCTTTGATACCGCAGATAGAGAAGATAAGCGTGGATGACCTCACGCTTCGCGCGAGACAATTCGGCATCAATCCGGAGCCGGAGGAAACAAAAGAAAAAATAGCGGATGAAATTTTCAAAAAGATCGCCAGGCCTAAAATGATACAGCCGGTTTACGTCGTGAATTATCCGATTGCCATGTCTCCTTTGGCAAAAAATTTGCCGGGAAGCAAAGAACTGGTGGATCGCTTCCAGCTTATCATAGGGGGTATAGAACTTATCAACGGTTTTTCCGAATTGAACGACCCCGGCGAACAGACGCGCAGGTTTCTGGGGCAGGAGGAACAACGGGCAAAACACGATAAAGAAGCGCATCCGATGGACGAGGAATTCGTGGAAATGTTGGGATACGGCATGCCTCCGGCCGCGGGCCTCGGCATGTCCATTGATCGTCTCACGATGCTTCTCACGGACACCCAAAACATCAAAGAAGCGATACTTTTCCCTACGATGAAGCCTAAAGAATAGGCTGAAAGTGCTCTTTTAGCGCTGTGCGATATTTGGCCTTATTTATAGGGCTTTTTTTGCGCCTATTTATGCACAGGTGAGCTTGATTGCAAGCTCAAAGTGGGATAAAATGAAAATGAAGTGGGAAGGTGTGGATAATTCTGTGGATAGAGTGGACAACCAAAAATATGCTCATAGGCGAATATTTACATACGATAGACCAAAAAAACCGCCTTTCTGTTCCTTCAAAATTCAGGGAACGCCTTGGAAAGCGCGTGGTGCTGACAAGAGGACTGGATAAATGCCTGTTTCTTTACGCCGTATCGGACTGGCAGGAGATAGCGGACAAACTTTCAAAGCTTCCGGTCGGGAAAGCAGAAAACCGGAGTTTTACCCGCGCGATTATCGCCGGGGCTACCGATCTGGAAATAGACGGTTTGGGCAGAATCCTGATGCCGGATTATCTGAAAGTTTACGCGGGGTTAAAGGACGCCGCGATGATAATCGGAGTTTATTCCAGAATAGAAATTTGGGCACCGGGTGTCTGGTCGCATTATCGCGAATCGGCTTTGGAAAATGTGGATGCGGTCGCGGAAAAATTAGGAGAATTAGGTCTTTACTAATGTCTCAAGTTCATATTCCGGTTTTAGCAAAGGAAATAATAGATCTTTTAAAACTTAAGGAAAATGATTTTGTGATAGACGCGACGCTGGACGGGGGAGGGCACAGCGGATTGATGGCGGAAGAAATCGGAAGCGGAGGCAAAATTTTGGGCATTGAGCGGGATATGGCAATCATTAAAACGCTTAAATTGCCCGGAAACATAGAGATTGCCTGCGGAAATTTCGCGGATATCGCCGGCATCGCGGAGACCCGCGGATTTTACACGGTCAGCGCGGTTTTATTTGACCTGGGACTTTCAAGCTGGCATTTGGAGCATAGCGGAAGGGGATTTTCCTTCCAAAAGTCCGAGGAGCCGCTCCTCATGAATTTCGGCGAAGATTTTAAAGCGAATGCCGCGGCGATTTTAAACAGTTACAGCGAAGCGCGGCTTGCGGAGATTTTTAAAAATTACGGTGAGGAGCCAAAAGCCAGGATTCTGGCGCGGAGAGTGGTTGAAGCGCGAAAACAAAAAAGAATTTTGTCAGTATGGGATTTGGAGTTGGCGCTTGGGGCAAAAGACAAAAAAGTGCTCGCAAGAATTTTCCAGTCATTGAGGATAGAGGTCAACGACGAGCTTGAAAGCTTAAGAAAGGGATTATCCGGCGCGTTCCCGCTTTTGAAACCGGGAGGGAGGCTGGCCGTGATATCGTTCCATTCGCTTGAAGACAGGATCGTCAAAAATTTTTTTAAAGAAAAAGAAAAAAACGGAGAAGCGGGTCTTATCACGAAAAAGCCGGTTATTCCGGGCGAAGCCGAAATTTTAAAAAACTCGCGGGCGAGAAGCGCGAAATTAAGAGTCCTGGAAAAAATCATTCCTTAATAATAAATAAAAAACAATGAGCGTAGCCGAATTAACAATTAATTATGTGGCAAAATCCTGCCTCGCCGGCAGGCAGGCGGGTTTTGGGGTCTTTGACCAGATCAAAGAAGCCGATTTTAGCGTATCTTTGCATAAGCGGAAAACGATTTTGCGCGCTTTTGCGGTTGCCTTTGTTTTGTCCGTTTCGGCATATCTTTATCTGGCCGGAAATATTGTGGCGATGGGTATCCGCACGAATGATTTGAAAGAAAAACTGAATTACGCTTTAATATTATCAAGCGAGAGGGAATCGGAGCTGATAAAATCGGCTTACAGCAAAAATTCCGATTTTTTCGCTTCTGAAGGCTACGAAAAGCCGCTTTCAATTGAAGTTATAAAGCGAAGTTTAAATGTTGTGGAAATCTCACAAGTCAGGCCATTATACTAAAAAATTTCGCGATTATAACGGGAGGCGCCTTTTTGCTATATTGATGGTGGTTTTGTTCGCGGTAGCGGTAGCTGGCCGCTTATTTTTTTTACAGGTCATAAGGCACAATTATTACGTTTCTTTGGCCTCCCGCCAGCAGGGTTTTCAAAAAATATTGGAGCCGAAAAGGGGGGATATTTATTTCAGGACAAAAGAGGGCGAGCCTTACCGGATTGTTTCCACCAAGATCGGAGCGCTTATTTATATTGACGCGCGGAGGATCCAAGATGCCGGCGAAGTTTTTGGGAAATTGGACGCAATTACGGAGATAGACCGGGCGGTTTTTGATAAAATCATAAAAAAAACTGAGGACCCGTACGAAGTTTTAAAACACAGGATCAGTATGGAAGAAGCGGATAAAATCGCTGCGCTCCTGATACCGGGGGTCGGCCTTGAAGAGGAGCGTTGGCGTGAATATTTGGGCGGGAAAACAGCCGCGCATGTTTTGGGTTTTGTTTCCGAATATGAAGACGGCAAGGGGAAATATGGCATTGAAAAGAAGTTTGACGGAGCGCTCCAGGGTTCGGAAGGAAGCGTTTCCGGCGACAAGGACGGGCGCGGATTTTTTATCGCCCTTGCCAATCTTCAGCAGATAGATGCGCAATCCGGCAGGGATATTTTTCTTACGCTGGAGCCGAACGTGCAGCGGGAAGTTGAAAAAGATCTCGCGGCGCTCAAGGAAAAGTGGTCCCCGCTTTCCGGAGGCGCGCTTATTTTGGAGCCGAAAACCGGGCGCATTCTCGCGCTCGCGGCTTTCCCGGAATTTGACCCGAACCAGTATCAAAAAGAAAAAAGCATGGATGTTTTTTTAAATCCTTTTGTTGAAAAAATATTTGAACTGGGTTCGGTTTTTAAACCTCTTACGATGGCGGCGGCTTTGAACGAGGGGGTGCTGACTCCGGAAACCACTTACGTGGACGAAGGTGAAATAAGGATCAGTGGCCACGTAATTAAAAATTTTGACGATAAGGCGCGCGGCTTGAGGACAATGACGCAGGTTTTGGAGGAATCACTGAATACCGGCGCGGTTTTCGCGATGCAAAAGGTGGGAGGAGAGAAACTTAAGGAATATTTCGCGCGCTACGGCCTCAAAGAAAAAACCAATATTGAGCTTCCCGGAGAGTTGAGAGGGGACCTTTCCAATCTGGAGAGCGGAAGAGAGGTGGAATACGCCACCGCGGCATTCGGGCAGGGGGTCGCGGTTACGCCTTTGGAATTTGCGATGGCAATCTCTTCGCTCGCGAACGGAGGGAAATTGATGAAGCCTTTGATACTTGAGGACGGGATGCCGGAAGTTATCAGGGAGACAATATCGGCGAAAACCTCCGAAACCATAACCCGCATGCTTGTTGATGTGGTTGATAAAGTTTTGGCCGGCGGAATAGTGAGAATGGACCGCTATTCAATAGCGGCTAAAACCGGAACGGCGCAAATACCGGCGTCCAGATTCGGGGGCGGAGGCGGATACTCGGAATATTTCATGCATTCTTTTTTCGGATATTTCCCCGCGTACGACCCGAAGTTTCTTGTGTTCATGTTTTTGGAGCGCCCCATCGGAGTAAAATACGCTTCCCAGTCGCTTTCCGAATCCTTTAAATCGCTTACGGAGTTTTTGATAAATTATTATACGGTAACGCCGGACAGATGATGAAGAATATCATTACAAAAATACTTGTCTGGGAGGCGAAAACCGCCCTTGGACGCCATAAACCCAGGATTATCGGGGTTACGGGGTCTTCCGGCAAATCGTCCGCCAAGGAGGCGATTGCGGCGGTTTTAGAGCGGAAATTTAAAGTAAGAAAAAGCAGTAAAAGCTATAATTCGGAGCTAGGACTGGCTCTTGCCGTTTTGGGGCTGAAAACCGCGTGGGGAAACCCTTTGGGGTGGCTGGAAAATATTCGCGGCGGTTTTAAGGAAATTTGGAACCTGCCTCGGCTGCTGTCAGGCAAGGCGGGTAAGGATTTTCCGGAAATTTTAGTTTTGGAAATGGGCGTTGACCGCCCGAAAGATCTGGAAAAACTGCTTAAGATCGCGCGTCCGGATATCGGCGTGGTCACCGCCATAGGAGAGATACCGGTGCATGTTGAATTTTTCGCGGGACCGGAAGAAATTGCCAGGGAAAAAGCAAAGCTTGTCCGCGCGCTTCCCTCCCAGGGGTACGCGGTTCTGAATTTTGACGACGCAGCCGTCCTGGATATGAAAAATGCAACGAAAGCGCACGTTCTGGGCTTCGGGTTCGGCGCCGGCGCGGAAATTTCCGCGTCCAATATCAATGTTTCCATTGCCGGAGGAATTTCTTTTAAATTAAATCACGCCGGGAGCTCGCTTCCGGTGCGGCTCCGTGACGTTTTTGGAAAGCATCATATTTACGCCGTGCTCGCGGCCGCGGCTGTCGGCATTATTCATAAAATGAATCTTATAGAAATAGTGGAAGCTTTAAGTTCGTATAAACCGCCTCCGGGGAGACTTCAGCTTATCAAAGGAATAAAAAAGAGCCTCATTTTGGACGATTCTTATAACGCTTCTCCCTTAGCCACCCACGCGGCTTTGGACACATTAAGGGAGCTTGAGGCCAAAAGAAAAATCGTCGCATTCGGCGACATGCTTGAAATAGGAAAATTTACAACCTATGCGCATAAAGCGGTCGGAGAAGAAGCCGCGAAAATTGCTGATTTATTTATTACTGTGGGCCCGCGCGCGAAATTCGCCGTGGAGGGTGCGGTTTCCGCGGGCATGGATAAGTCGCGGGTATTTAATTTTTCAGATTCGCTGGAAGCGGCAAGTTTTCTTAAAGATAAAATTCAGGAAGGGGATTTGGTTTTGGTGAAAGGCTCGCAGGCCATGCGCATGGAACGAATTGTTGAAGAGTTGATGACCGAACCCGGCCGCGCCCCGGAGCTTCTCTGTAGGCAGGACGAGTATTGGAAAAAGAAGGAATAAATGATAGAATTTTCGCATGCTCCTGTCGTCTAGCCTGGTCTAGGACACACGGTTCTCATCCGTGGAACTCGGGTTCGAATCCCGACGGGAGCGGAGATATGATAAACTCAATATCATGAGTGCGGTTTTAATTATTTCAGTTGTGGTTTTATTCGCGGGCGCCGTTATCGGGGTGGCGGTATTTTATTTTTTGAAAAAGAGCGGCGGAAAGGAATTGCAGGCAGAAAGCCAGGCATTTTTAATGCTCCAGAACCAGATAAACGAGCTTACGCGCGCGGTGGATACGAAGATGGGGGAATCCACCAAAATAATGCAACACCAGTTCGGGGAGTCCGCCAAGCTTGTGAGGGATGTGACCGAGCGTCTGACAAAGCTTGATGAGACGAACCGCCAGGTTATGGGGTTCACCGAACAGCTCCAGAACCTTCAGGATATCCTGAAAAACCCCAAGCAAAGAGGGATTTTGGGGGAATATTATCTGGAGACTTTATTGAAAAATGTTTTGCCTCCGGGAAGTTATCAGATGCAGTACCCCTTCAAGGATGGGACGATTGTGGACGCAGTTGTTTTTGTGAAAGAAAAAATAATCCCGATTGATTCAAAATTTTCCATAGAAAATTATAACCGCCTTGTTGAAGAGCGCGACGCCGCGGAAAAAGAAAGGCTGGAAAAATTATTCAAGCAGGACCTGAAGAATAGAATTGACGAGACCGCTAAATACGTAAAACCGGAGGAGGGGACGATGGATTTCGCCTTCATGTTCATTCCGCACGAGGCGATATATTATGACCTTCTTGTCGCGCAAGTGGGAGCGGTCAAGGTGAATACAAGAGATTTGATTGAATACGCGTTCAAAGAAAAGCACGTTATCATTGTTTCTCCGACTTCCTTTTTGGCGTATCTGCAGACAGTTATGCAGGGGTTGAAGGCTCTTCAGATTGAAGAATCGGCAAAAGAAATAAGGCAGCGCGTTGAAGAGCTCGGCAGGCATCTGATGAGCTACGAAGATTTTATGAATAAGATAGGCAAAAATCTCGGCACAACGGTTTCTGCTTACAACAGCGCCTCAAAAGAATTCAAAAAAATTGATAAGGATGTTATGCGTATTACCGGGAAAGGCATTGAGGCGGAAGTTCTGGCTCTGGACAAGCCGGAAGAAATGGAATAATCTGAACGCAGATAATAGTATGCAAGGAGGAAGAATGAGCGCGAGACGGCCTAAAGATAAGGAAAGGCCAAATAAAAAACATAAGAATTTTGCTCAAATGATAAAGAGCGCAAATCCAGAAGAAATTAAGAAAATTTTAAAAAAAGTGGACGAAATCATTGAAGAATTAAATAAAATAAGAAAAGTAAACCGCGCATCGCTAAATCGCCCTATAGATTTATAGGGCGTTTTGTTTTAATGTTGATTTAGATGTTATATTGCAAATATGCGTAAATCAGGAAAAATGAAAAATTGGGGATTTGATATCGTTCATTTTGATAAATCCGTTCGCCCGCAGGATGATTTTTTTCAATTCGCCAACGGCGGATGGCTGAAGAAAAATCCGATACCGCCGGATGAAAGCCGGTGGGGATCATTTTCGGAATTGGCAAAAAAAAGCAGGGAATCGCTGTACGAGATATTGCTGGGTATTGCAAAGAAAAAAACTGTTCATGGCTCAAACCTGCAAAAATTGAGGGATTATTATTTGTCCGGCATGAACGTAAAAAAGCTTGCCAAAGAGAGCGCAAAACCGCTTTTTCCGTTTTTCGTAATGATAGACCAAGCCCAAACCAAAGATGAAATTATACGCCTATCCGCCAGTTTGAGAAAAATTGACGTGCGGCCGCTTTGGGCAATCGGAGTGGACCAGGACATGAAAGATAAGAATATTATGCGGCTTTATTTTGAACAGGGCGGAATCGGACTTCCCGACAGGGACTATTATCTGAAAACGGATAAAAAATCAGTTACAATCCGCAAAGCGTATCTTAAATATATGGAGAATATGCTCCGCATCGTGCTGGGCAAAAAAGCTCAGATAAAAAATATTTCCGCAAGCGTTATGAGTATGGAAACAAGAATGGCCAGCGCATCCATGACGCAGGTAGAGAGGAGGGATTATGAGAAGCAATATAATAAAATGCCTCTTTCAGGGCTTGCCCGCCTTGCCCCTCAGGTAAAATGGCAAGAATATTTTAAAGAAATAGGCGCAAATCCCAAAGAGCAATGTATAGTGGCTCAGCCGTTATTTATAAAAGAAGCCGGAAAAATGCTTGAAGAAATTTCAATTGAGGAATGGCGCAGTTATCTGAAATGGAAAGTTATCAATTATTCCGCGATTTATCTCAGCGAAGCAATCGCAGGGGAGAGCTTCAGTTTTTACGGCAAAATACTGTCGGGGGTAAAAAAAATAAAACCGCGTTGGCAGAGAGTAATAAACGAAGTGGACAGCGCGCTGGGAGAGGTACTGGGAGAACTTTATGTGGAAAAACATTTTAACAGGCAGGCGAAACAGGAAATAAATGCGCTGGTAGACAATTTGATATCCACATACCGCGAACGGATAAAAGCGCTCGATTGGATGAGTCCGGCGACCAAAAAGAAAGCGCTTGATAAACTGCATGCTTTCTCGCGTAAATTGGGCTATCCGGACAAATGGAAAAGTTATAAAAAACTGGAAATAGGCACGGATGCTTATCTTGAGAACCACATGAGCGCGCATCGGTTTGAATTTTCCAAAGAAATAAAGAAAATCGGCAGGCGTCCGGATAAAAAAGAATGGCATATGACTCCGCCTACCGTGAATGCTTACAATAATTTCCTTTCCAACGAAATCGTTTTCCCCGCCGGCATAATGCAACCGCCGTTCTTTGATCCGGATGCGGACGATGCTGTAAACTACGGCGCCATAGGCGCGGTGATCGGCCACGAGCTGACCCACGGCTTTGACGATAAAGGCAGTACTTTTGACAAGAACGGCGAGATGAAAAATTGGTGGAAAAAGAGTGACCGTAAACTGTTTTTAAAGAAAGCCCAAGGTTTGATAGACCAATACGGCAAATTTGAAGCGTTGCCTGGGGTGTTCGTGAACGGCAAGCTGACAATCGGGGAAAATATTGCCGATTTGGGAGGGCTTGTGATCGCGTTCCACGCTTATCAAAAAGCGGTCCGCGGAAAAGAACGAAAGATTATAGGCGGGTTTACCCCTGAACAGAGATTTTTCCTGGGAGCGGCCGCGGCGGAATGCGGACAGGCAAGAGAAGCGGCGCTAAGACAGCAAATCAATACCGACCCGCATTCGCCGTCTGAAGCTCGCGTCAATATTCCGCTTTCCAATATGGCCGAGTTCTATGAGGCTTTCGGAGTCAAAGAAGGCGACAAAATGTGGAAGCCGGAAAAAGACAGAATAGCGATTTGGTAAAAAGGCCTGCCTGCCGGCAGGTCTTTTATTTTTAATTAGCTCGTGCTAACATTCGTATTATGAAAATCGCAGCAATAGAAACAGGCGGCAAGCAGTATCTTGTCTCCGCAGGCCAGAAAATAGAGGTGGAAAAGCTTCCTGCCGGAAAAGGGGAATCCGCCGGCCGGCGGATTGAGTTTGATAAAGTTTTAATGACCGCCGACGGCGATAATGTCGCGGTGGGGAAGCCATATCTTGCGGGAAAAACGGTGAAGGCCGAAGTTATCGGAGAGGAGCGGAGGGACAAAGTCATTACTTTCAAATATCACAATAAAACCCGCTACAGGAATAAAAAAGGCCACAGGCAGGCTGTGGCTTCGGTGAGAATTTTGAATTTCTAGATTTAAAGAACCGCCCTGCATTGGATTTTTTTGTCCGATTTCCATGTTCCGTTCAGAACGGATATTCCGAAACCGCTGGTATGGGTGACATTTTCAAGGACAATGACGGAAATTCCTTGATATTTTTTTTTCAGTTTGATTTTTGCCGTTCTTGATTCGGCATCATGCTCGGCGTCCTCAACCGGGTAATATTTTGTTTTTGCGTTATCGCAAGCTATAGCAATTCTCATTTCGCCCCCCTTCCTTCCTTAAAAAATCCTAGCAAATTTACTTCCTATTGTCAAGGGCTTGACGGAGAGTGGTTTCGTCGGCGTATTCCAGCTCCGTGCCTGTGGCAAGGCCACGCCCGAGGCGCGTTATTTTCGGTTTTAAGGGCTCCAAAACTTTTACAATATAATTTCCAGTAAATTCGCTTAGTTTTGTCGGCGAAAGAGCAAGAATGATTTCCCGGCCGCTCGGGAAGAAGTCCGGCTTCTTCCCGGACCTGAAGTCGGACTTCGAGGAGACCGGCCGGGAATTTAATCTTTCAAACAATTTTTTAATCCCATCCCGCGCCCGTTGATTGTCTTGCAAAGGGTTAATAATCCCTCCCAAAACATGATAAAGGCCGTTATACGCGCCGGATTTTTCAATATTGGAGAGATCGCTGTCGCGCTCTACGACCATAATCTTTGAATGGTCCCGTGAGAAATTTGGCTTGCAAAAAGAACAAAGAGCCGCGCCTTGCGGGAAAACACTCGGTGTTTGAAGCCCGCCAACACCGAGTGTTGAGGAGTGAGGCGCGGCAACCGAAAAAACCCGGAGGCATTCGCCGCATCTGAAAAGATGCTTATCTAAAGAATTGATGAGCTGCGCCATTTTTTTCCTTTCATCTCCGGAAAAATCCACCATTGCCCAGATGAACCGCGAAGCCTGCCTGGGGCCGATGCCGGGCAGTTTTTCAAAAAGTTTCTTAAGTTCATTAAAAAAATCGTTCGGCATGTTTATTTCTTAAATGTTACAAATCCGGGGCTTATGTCAAACTGCAATCCCGGGATTTTTAATTTTATCGCGCGCATCAGCGAAAGTTCTGACTCAACCGGCATGATAACGCACTGATTTTCGCAAGAAATATTTTCCAGATTTTTCAGCGCCACATAATAAATATTTTTTTTCTTACGCTCTGATTCGTAAAAAGTATCCGTGATGAATATTATGGGTTGGAGCGACATGGGGGAACCAGTGAGGTCTACCTTGTCCGTTTCCCCGGTTACTACGTATTTTTTGATATTATCAGGCTGGTTTTTGAGCCAGCGGGCTTTTTCGGCGAGATCCGCTTGGAAAGATTCGTGAACTTTGAAGTCCGGCGCCCAGCGGATGAAATAAGTGTTATAGGTGTGTGCCACGCCGACCAGGAAAAACACTAAAAGCAGCGCCGTAAAAACCGTCTTTTGGTTTTTGTATTGCGCGCCGATCTTTTGGAGCAGTATCTCAAGTCCCAGAGCCGCGAAAATCATTACCGGGGGAATTAAAACTATGGCGCGGAGAGCGTGAGGCAGGCCTTCGTTGGAGACGGCGACTGGGAGTAGCATCACAATAAACCAAAGCAATACAAATTTAATTGGAAAATTTTCTGCCTCGGCACCAGGTTTTGTAAATGCCTTAGGCAGGGCTAATTTTAAAGACTGCCAAATCCCAATTAAAAACAAAAGTCCAAGCGGCCACCAGAGTTCCGGGGAGCCTGCGAAATTGTGCCGCCAGTTAAAATCGCCGAAAAGAAAGAACATCTGGAATGTTTTTACGAAGTTTCCCGAAAATTGCGCGAGAGGCTCCGGCGACTGGAAAATTGATATGCCCGAAGTTCTCCCGAAGAAGTCCGCCGGGTTTTTCGCATAATAAATAAGAAGGGGAGATGCGGCAATGATTGCCATTAAAATAAAAAGTACTATTAAGCACGGGGCGCAGGCGTAATCCCGCAGTTTGCCTGCGCGGTAATTCTTAAAGAAAATCCATAGCGGGTAAAGGGCGATTATGGGCGCGACACGGTAGGCAAGATAACTATGGAATCCTAGGCCGAAAAGAATGCCTGCGATCGCAAAAATTATTTCCGGGAGAGCTCGGGAAGAAGTCCGACTTCTTTGCAGATCCGAAGTCGGACTTCGAGGAGAGCTCGCCAACCGAATTCCTAAAAATAAAAAATAAAAGCTCCAAACCAGAAAGAACGGTGCCATTATCGCGCGAAATCCGATGCGGGAGAAATTGATATGCCAAAAAGAAGTTGCTAGGAAAAAACTTGTGAATAGCGCGACGCGCGTTTTGAATAGCTCGCGAGTCATAAGGAGGAGCCCCAGCACGGTAAGGATGCCGAAAATTGCCGATGGCAATCTCAAAACCCATGGTTCCGTGCCGAGTACCTGCACAAAAAGCGATTGTATATTGATGAAAAACCCTTCCCTCCCAAAATTTTCAGGATAAAAAACCTTCCATCCTCCGTCGGACGGACCTCTCTCCAATATCCGCAGGGTATTTACTCCGTTCACGGCTTCGTCCGCCCATAATCCCGGAGGGACATTTTTCAGATCCCAAAGTCTGAAAAAAGAGGCTATTAACATAATAAAAACAATCCACACTAAAGGTTTGCGGTTCATATTCATATATGTTACCATAAATGTATATGAAAAAACCTGATCAATACGACGATCAATTCGGCGAACGAAGGCAGGCGGAGGAAGCATATGCTGTCGCAGAGCCGAAAGCCCGGGAGAACGCAAAAACTGGTCTGGAAAAGCTTGCCACGGAAGAAATCAAACAAATCCAGGAGGCTCAAGGCGCCGATAGTGTTTTTGATGTAAAAAGAAGGCCTGATGCCGGTAAAGCTGATACGAACGAAAAGGCCAAAGAATTGGAAGATTTGATTATCAAAAAAGCTGGCGAAATGAAGGGGTTGAATCCGGCCGGTCCCGCTTACAGAGAAAAAGAAGAACAATGGAATTTATTAAGAAAGGAATTTTTGGCGTTGGAAGCAGAGTCCGCTCAAAAAGCATCTGGGGCATCTTCTGGTGGCCAAGAAAAACCCCAAATTCCTGGCAAACCTCAGGAAGCACGGACGGATATGGAAAGCCAGCTTAAATCGAAACCGAAACCGGAAGCACCGAAAGAAAAAGCGGAAATCAGTAAAACGGAAACGAGGCAAAAAGGAAAGTCAATTGTAAGCCAAGAAGCGATAGAAAATTTTATACCAATTGAACAGCGGGTTAACGAGCTCAAGGAAAGCATGGTTGTCGGGGCTCACAATAAAGACATGGAAGAAGGTAAAAATGAAAAACCTAAATTTTGGGAAAAAACAAAGGAGGCGGTTTCCCGCGGAAAAGAATGGCTGACAAGGCCGTGGCTAAGAGAAAGGTTGAAAGGATTTGCAACCGGAGGACTTTGGGAGCTGTGGCAAGGTGGTAAGTTTCAAATTTCTGCGAGAATGACCGGGAAGGAGCTGTTGAGGGCGAACGAGAAAATGAAATCGAATAAAAACCAATTTACTTATGACGACGCGGTTGCGGTTCATAATAAGTTAGTCGAATCAGGCAATTTAGATCCTGTTGACCGAGCAAAGTTTGAGCAAGTTGCGAACACTATAAGAAGAGAAAAAAACATGCAATATATTGATCTTGTTACGGCTCAAGCCAGAACAAAAATGAAAGAAAGGCTAAATTGGGGAGGTGCTAAGTTCACAAGAGGATTAGAATATCGAGACAGAGACGGAAATAAAGTGCAGTTCGATGATGCTAAACTTGATCAAATGATGCTCAATTTGCGCACCAAACTTATTGCAATGCAAGACGGAGCCGTTAAGGAGGATGTTAAAGGCTTTACCGGCATTATTAAAAAAGACCTTGATCCAAAATATTGGAAACATTATCAATATGCTGCCGTTGACGCATTGCTTTGGACAAAGGGCTATTTAGCGTTAAATAAATATTTTGCTGCAAATGCCATTCCCGGAAGCTCTGAAGCCGTACCTCCAGTAAGCGGTGCAGAGCAGATAATAACGCCTCCGACCGGGATGGACGGCACAATATGGAATACAGTAGATCAAGTCATGCGAAATCCGCCGTCAAACATGGGTCTAGAAGCTATCCCGCACCCAAGTCTTGAACAACTGACCGAGGCTTCAAAATATGTTGTGAAAGGAAACGGCGTTGGGGTGGATATTTGGAATATTAAAGGGGCGCCACTGGATACGTTGATGCAACAGGGCCATCCGCTTGATATGAATCCGTTGTTTGATCATTGGAAAGAGATTGTTAAATTAGGAGCTAGATAACGCATATGAACAGACAAGATAAAGAAAAAAAACTACTGGAATTATTAAAAGATTCTTTCGTCTCTGAAAAAATCAAGGAAATTGTTAGAAAAAACATCAAGAAAGCTTCTGATGATCTCATAGACGGGGTTTTAAAATCAATGGCTCAAGAGAAAATGGGTATGGAAAAAATTGCTACGGATCTTATGAAATTTGATGCCGAATCGGAGGTCAGATGGGATGATCTTGAGGTTGAACAATTAAAAACTGCCGATGATTTTGTGGAAAACGCTTTGAAAGAGCTGACCAGTTAAAACATCTGCCAGGCGTATGCTATAATAGCGCTATGGCTCAAGAATCTATAAATCAGGAAATTAAGTGGCTGGAGGAACAGCTGGAAGCCAAGAAAAAGGCGCTTCTGGAAAAAGGCGACGTTAAAGAGGAAAAAGAGGCCCTAAAGGACGTTATTAAGGAGGCTTCTTCTCAAAATTTGCTTCCCGCGCTGGCGGGGATTTCTGCCTTTGATGATGATGCGCAAAAAGCTGTTTTAGAGCTCAATGAAAAAGAGCACGAAGCGGTGGTCACGGAGCTTATCGCCATGGCTTTTTCCAAAGGCATGACGCAAGCCATGAAAGCGGCCAACGCCCTCAAAAACCCCCATATTTTGGATGACTTCCACGATAAACTGGCGGACAAATATTACGAAAAGCTTCTGGAAGCTAGAAAAATAAAATAAATGCTGGCGTTTTATATTTTTTTTCCGATAGCGGTCGCTTTGGTTGTTCTTCTTGTCGGCATGTTCTGGTATTTCCGCGAGAAGCGGTTCCACGATATAAGCGGAGGGCTGGGGCTGAAACTTTTTTTGGTAACCAATCCCGAAGGGCAGATTGAAAAAGGGACGAATCTGGAAGAAGCGGTAAAAAATTTTATTACAAAGATGGAGCAGTTCTTGAGCGGACTCGCCGCGATAAAAAAGAGAGGGCTTGGTTCCGTACTCTGGAAACAGCCGGTTTTCGCGCTGGAGATAGCCGCGCACCATAAAGGGAGCGAAATATTTTTTTATGTCGCGTTTCCGCGCTCTTACGCGAAGCTCATAGAGAGCAAACTTCACGGGGCTTTTCACGACGCTAAAATTGAAGAAGTTGAGGACTATAATATTTTTCATCCCGAGGGAGCGACCGCCGGGGCGGTCGTACTCCCGGCCGAATCCAATATTTTGCCCGTCAAAACGTATCAGAAACTAAGCTCCGACCCGCTGGAGACCATTACCGCACCTTTCTCAAAGTTAAAAGAGATAGGCGAAGGGGCGGTCTTACAAATCATGCTCCGGCCTGGAGGCGAGGAGATTACGAGACGCGCGCATGAGGCGGCGAAAAAGCTGAAGCAGGGGAAATCCAGAAAAGAGGTTCTCGCGCAGACGGGGCCCGTGGACGATTTTAAAAAACTGGCTAAATCTTCAAAAAAATACCAGGAGGAAAAAGCAAGGCCTCTGGCGGTAGACGAAGAATTGGCAAAGCTTTTTGAAGAAAAGGCTTCCAAAGTAATGTTTGAGGCCAATATTAGGATCCTGGCTTCCGCGAGAACGGCGGAAGAAACCGACGATATTTTGAATAATCTTTCCGCGAGTTTTTCGCAGTACAATAACCCCGAGGGCAATACTTTCAAGGTAAGACCGCTTTCGGGAAGTTCGCTGCGGAAACTTGTTGAAAAATTTTCATTCCGGCTTTTTGACGAGCGGAACCGCGTTTACCTTAACGCGGAGGAGATCGCGAGCGTTTATCATTTTCCGTATTTAAAACGCGCCGCTTCGCAGGTGCGCATGCTGAAGTCGCAGGAAGCGCCGCCTCCCGTAAATCTTCCGAAAGAAGGCGTTTTGGTGGGGGAGTCAAAATTCCGGGGAGAAACGCGCGAAATACGGATAAAGAAAAACGACAGAAGCCGGCATTTTTATTCGATAGGGCAGACTGGCACGGGAAAATCTACTCTTATGCAGAAAATGATTATTCAGGATATCCAAAACGGAGAAGGTGTTTGTGTAATTGATCCGCATGGGGATTTGATTGATAAAGTGTTGGGGTATGTGCCAAAGGAGCGGGCGGGGGATGTAATTTATTTTGATCCGGGCGATGCACAGCATCCGATGGGACTTAATATGATGGAATTTGATCCGAGATTTCCGGAACAGAGGAGTTTGATCGTAAATGAACTCATAGAAATCTTCAATAAACTGTTTAATATGTCCGTGGCAGGCGGGCCGATGTTTGAGCAATATTTCAGGAACGCGGCGATGCTTGTGATGGAAGACCCCGAAAGCGGGAACACGCTTTTTGATATTGAGCGCATTTTTGCGGACAAAGCTTTCAGGGAATACAAACTTTCCAAGAATAAAAATATAATCGTTGAAACTTTCTGGAGGCAGATGGCGGAAAAAACTTCTGGCGAGCAGTCGCTTTCCAACATGGCCACTTACGTTGTTTCTAAGTTTGATACTTTCCTTTCCAATGAAATTATGAGACCGATCGTGCTTCAGGAGCATTCGGCTTTCAACGTGAGGGATGTAATGGACCAGGGGAAGATATTGCTCTTAAATCTTTCAAAAGGAAAACTGGGGGAGCTGAACGCGAATTTGCTGGGGCTTATTATGGTCGGCAAAATTTTGATGGCGGCGCTTTCCCGCGTGGACACTCCGGAAGAAAAAAGAAAAGATTTTTACCTTTATATTGACGAGTTTCAGAACGTGACCACGAAGTCCATCGCCACCATTCTTTCGGAGGCCAGAAAATACAAATTAAACATGACGATTACCCATCAATTTATCGGACAGCTGGAGGAAGAGATTAAAAAAGCTGTTTTCGGAAACGTGGGTACGATATGCTCGTTTCGGATAGGATCGGACGACGCCGAGTATATAGAAAAGCAATTTGCACCTGTATTTGCGGCGAGAGATTTGCTGAACATTGATAATTTAAATGCATATCTAAAACTTTTGATAGACGGGCAAACTTCCAAACCGTTTAATATTTTTATTCCGTTCCCGCCAAAAGGAGATGAAAATATTACGGCTTATCTGAAAGAACTTTCCCGAACCAAATTTTCCCGCCCAAGGGAGGAAGTTGAAAATGAGATCCGCGAGAAGCATAAAGCGTTGTGACAACTTGATTAAAGCGTATCAATGTTACAAAAATTATGGAATGAGGCGCTAGACAACGTAAAAAACGATCCAAAAATATGGAGTTTGTGTCCAAAACCGGTAAAAACGGCAACGAAATAATTTCTGAGAAAAAGGCAGAAAGACTTGCTTTGGATCTGGCGGATAAACTGGAAAATAATAAAATCTCGTTTACGGAAATGGCGGATGCTATTGATAATTTTTTAATAAACCAAAAAGATGGAGAAGATTGAGCCCGAAGGGAAAAATATCATTGAGCTCGCGGAGACCCAGAAAGTAGTTGAGCTGAAAAAAAATTTTGCCCGTGAATTGAAAAAACCAAATGGCGGTTCTTTTTTGACAAAAATGAAAAGAATTGGCGGGGCTCTCGCGCTTGCCGGAATTACTACGCTTTCCCCAAGAACCGCGATTGCTCCGGAAACTACGGAAGAGTACAGAATTGCGAAGTCAGGTAAAGATTTGCAAAAAATCGCGCTTCAGAATGAAGAGCTTTTTAAACGTGTGGACAGGGCTCTTGAGGAAACAGGCGGTATTAAAGTTTCCCCTCAATTAGAAACTATTTATAAAGTTATGCCTAAAATTACAGAAATGCTCGCGATGGGCAGAGTGGCCAACGGAGAAATTCCGTATTTCAGCAAACCGGAAATTATATTGGGGAAAGAATTTATTGATAAGCACCCTAAAGAAGCTAAGGAGTATTTGGATAAAATTAAAAAAACCATGCAAGCGACTGTTATAGTATTTAAAGGCGATGAAATTGCGGGTAGCGGTTCAATCATAGATACGGGAGAGCGAAGTATTATTATAACCAATCAACATGTCGCAGAACATGACGAAGGAGATTTTTCGTTTGTTACCGCAAATGGAGAAAAATTTAAAACGAGGAAGGCGTTTATCGACAGGGATAAGGATTTAGCGGTTTTGGAAACAGGCGGGAATTTTGCAGAAGCGCTAAAAGCTAAAAAAGTAACCGCCTTGAAATTGGCATCGAAAGAAACTTTAGAAAAGTTAAATTTTGGCGACAAACTGGCCGCAGTAGGCCATCCTCTCGGATTCCCGTTTGAAGTGGCTACTGCCGAATATACTGATATAGCAAAAATCATACATCACGAGCCGACCCTAAAAGGGATACGTAAAAATCATTCCGACGCTATTTTTAGCCGGCCCGATCCCAGATTTGTTAAATTGCAAAGTTATGACAGCAAAACCGCTAAAGTGCCGATGAATGTTAAAAAAGGTAATTTTTTGGGCGGCATGAGCGGAGGACCGGTTATACGATTAGGGAAAACGGGTGAACCGGAAATAATAGGTATCACAACAATAAATACGTACGATCCTGTTGCTGATTCTGAAGGAGAGCTTATTGGTGGCGCTATCAACGCGGTTAACATCCAAAAACATCTTGATGAATATAACGCTTATCTAAAAGCACCAAAGTCAAAAGGTGAATATTGATTATTGTGTTATAATGGTCGGTAAGGTCGGTATAGCGGTTTATCATTAATAGTTAACAGGCAATATTAAAAATATGGGAATGTTTGATTCTAAGCCAAAGATTACTCCCAAGGAATTTGACAGAGCCATGGGAAAGCTTTATTCCGACGGGCTTACAAAGCACGACAGGAACGACGTAAGAAAAATTTTCGGAGCTGATCTCTTTGAAGAAGGGCGTCAGAGAGGTATTACCAGCGACGAGATAGAAACCCGCATGAAATATGCTCGCGAGCATAAGTCCGAGCACAGCTTATCCGAGGAACAGCTTAAGAAAGTGGAGTCAACCCTGAAGGGCAAGTTATAAGATTTTTTATGTCGGAAGTTTTAAGCAGTGCGGAAGATTTGAAATCCAAAGAAAGCTTGGAATTTTTATCGTATTTTCCGACTGATTTGGAAAGGGCAAAGGAAGGGCAAAAAAAATTTAATGAGGTTTTTGAACGCAGTGAAATTTTAAAGAAATTTTCCAAAAAAGACAGATATTTTAAATCCAGAATGCTTTACGGCGCAATGGGTCTTCATCCGGAGGTCGGTTTTTATTGGGGAGCCGGGTTTAATGATGCTGAAAATGATGATGAGAAAAAAGAACTCAAAAGGATCTATGAGGACGAACTAGGATTAAAGGTTTTAAATTTGCCGGAAGGCATAGTAAGTGTAATAAATCCAAAATCCGTTGAAAAAGTTATTAAAAATTGTCCGATCCCGGAATTATTTCCAGGAGAAGCCCGTGCAGATCCTGTCGGATGGGTTGAAAAAAATCCGGAAGAATGGGGTGATAATCGGGTTGGTAACCATGACCCGGCACCTCGAGCCAGATTCGGCATTCTTAGTGGTTATTCGCCAAACGCCTCTTCCGTGTATGAAAAATATTTAGAAGCGAAGAGAATTTTAGACAAGAATTTGTCTAAGCGCGAGCTAGAGCCATATTATAAGTATGCTAATGCTTCGCGGGAAAGCAGGGCGCTTCCTAAAATCTTTGAGAAGAAACTTAGCGGCATTGTAGGGTCTAAAAAAATTACGAATTTTCAAGCCGAGCTTTTAAGAAATTGGTTCAGCCATCATGCAAATGAACTAGAATATTTCGGGGATGGATTTTCAGATGAAGACGCAGAATATTTTGAGAATATTAAAAAATTATTAAAAGAATCGGGAATAGATTACACTCACAATATTTATAAAAGTGATCACTAAAAGAGATTATTTTATCGCGGCATTGAACGGCGTGGTAACGGCGGTTTTTGCGATTGCCATTTTCTTTTTTTTGGACCTTGATTTTCCGGTCCAGATCCCGGCGATTCCGACCCTCTGGATTTTGGGCGTATGGCTGGGAGGATTTTTGGGGAAACGCCTCGCCCCATTTTTCACTCAATTCGGAAAATTTGCGGCCGTCGGATTTTCATCAGCCGCAATTGATTTTGCGATATTAAATTTTATGAGTTACGCGACCGGCGCCACCGCCGGGGTGACCGTCGGCTGGATAAATATTCCCGGATTTTTAGTCGCCGTGGTGAATGGATATTTATGGAATAAACTGTGGGTGTTTGGGATGCCGTCCTCCTTGAAGTCCGACTTCGAGACCCCAAAGAAGTCGGACTTCTTCCCGGACGGCATTTCCCCGCGAGGCGGTCTTTTTTCTGATTTCCCGAAATTTTTCGGGGTAACCTTGGTCGGGCTTTTAATAAACAGCATAATTATTGTTTTATTGACGACGTATTTTCCCGCGCCCGCGTTTAGTGAAAAAATATGGATGAATATCGCGAAGGTCATTGCGAATTCTTTAGCGATGATGTGGAACTTTATCGGATATAAGTTTTTTGCTTTTAAATAAAAAACCGGTGAAAATTCACCGGCTCCATTCGGAAATCAAAGGTTTGATGGCGGAAAGAATTGCTTCCAATATATCGGTTCTCGCGATAACAAGGGGAATGGTATCGTGCAGAGTATATTTTGAAAGACTGTCTCCGAGACCGTCAGTGACAGCTAGACCGCACCCCAACGCTGTCGGCAGAACTCCCGCCATGTCATATGCCTGTAGCATAGATTCTTTTTCGTCGCCATACTCGTCTTTTGTTGACCAAAAATGGCGCATATCTATATAGGCATCAAATCCGTTTCTAATGATATTGATTATATCCATGGAAGATGCGCGACATCCTTCATATGGGCGAAAACCCTTCGCCCAGAGCGCTTCTTCAAGCTGTGCTTTTTCTTTGCGGTGGCTGTTTGAATAGCCCGCGACGCATAAGCGTTTTTTGCTGTCTCCTTTGGTGTGAATCAATTTTTGCGGATCAAGAATTTTTCCATTGTGGAATGACAGAAATACTCCGCGCCCGATTTTCATAGATGAAAATACGTCGGAGGTATCCAATGTAAAAACAGCCCCAACCACGATATCCCCGATATTTTGAGACGTAGAAAGCGCCATTGAGATTGAGGCGACGGGCTTCGCGCGGATTGCTCCGGAAAAAGCGCGTTTTGAGTTTGTGGTTCCATCTAGTTCATCTATAATGAGGCAGAGTCGCTCTTCTTTTGGGGATTCCAAATAAGTCTTTTTGAAAGGACGTAGCTCGCAACGAATGATGCCCTGGAAGAACGGCAGATATCTGTCTATGGAATTTTGCATGAGCTCGCGAGCAACTTCATCAAGAGTGGACGATTCGTGCCCCTTATAAGTTTGGGTATCGGCAATTTCTTTCAATTCTGTTTTAAGGAGAGTTTCCCCAACTTCTTTTACGATCTTTTCAAGCGAAAAGAGATGTGTTTGGATATCCCGCTCGGTAAGCCAAGTGGCTTTAGTCATATAACATCCCGATTTTCCCTCCACAGAATAAAACCATCGGCAAGCTTGCCGGTTACTTGCTTTCTCGCTCTTTTTCTTTTCAAATATTTAGACTATACTAATCTTATTAACGATATGAATAATGTTGTTTTTTATAGGAAATACCGCCCGCAGAAGTTTGAGGACGTGATAGGCCAGGACAATACCGTCCGCATTCTTAAAAACGCGATTTCAAAAAAACGCCTAGCTCACGCGTATCTTTTTTCCGGTCCTAGGGGCACAGGGAAAACCACCGTCGCGAGGATTTTGGCGAGAGAAGCCGGATGTTTTGAGGAAGATATTAATGAAATTGACGCGGCTTCTTCGCGCGGGATAGATGAAGCGAGAGCGTTGCGGGAGGCCGTAAGAGTTTTGCCGCTCCGGTCTCCGTATAAAGTTTATATCATTGATGAGGTGCACATGCTCACGAAAGAGGCTTTCAACGCGCTTTTAAAAACCCTGGAAGAGCCTCCGGAGCACGCGATTTTTATTTTGGCGACTACCGAGCTCCATAAAGTCCTTGATACTATTGTTTCCCGCACACAGCATTTTGAATTTCATAAAATTTCCATTCCCGATATTATTTCGGAACTGAAGAAAATTTGCCAAAAAGAAAGCATTAAAATAGATGATGACGCCATGAAGTTGATAGCCTTTTTCGCGGATGGAGCTTTGAGGGACGCCGAAAACATACTTTTTCAGGTTTCAACTTTAGGAGAGAAAAATATAAAAGAAGGGGATGTGCGGGCGCTTTTGGGTGCTCCGGAAGAAGAATCTGTAAATCAGATTACAAGCTTTGCCTTGGCGGGGAGCATTGCTGAAATGCTGAAAGAGCTTGATTCCGTTTTGGAAAGCGGAGTTGAGCCGCATTTATTGGGGAAGCTCATTCTCCGCAATTTCCGCGCCGCGTACTTTTTGTCGCTGGACCCGAAGACGGAGGAAATTTTGCGCCACGAATTTTCTGAAGATGAGATCCAATTTTATAGTTCTCTGGCGAAGGATAAGGCGCGCCTTGTTTTCGCCGTTGAGCAGGTTTTGTGGGCGCTTGGCACTTTTTCGGACGACGCGACTTCCCACATGCCTCTGGAGCTCGCGCTCATAAAAACCGCGGCTTTCGGCAATAAGCAGGCCGGCTAAGCTAGTTGTGGTATAATTATAAAATGCTTAAAAAACATGTCGCGGTATGGTTTTTTTCGGCGGCAATACTTGTCGGAGCGTTCTGGTTCGGGTTATCGCGCTTTGAAATTGCCTATATTGAGGCCGGTTCACAAACAGCGTCAATATTCGCCCCGGAAGAAGCCGTTTTCGGGTTAAATGAGGAAGAGCTCGCGGATCTTGTAAAGCCGTCAATTGTCAGGATAGTCCGGCATGTAAAAGGGGAGGCAAGCATTCCAGATTTTGACATTGACCTGAAGACTCTGACCGTTACGCTTAATCCGAAAAAGCCTCCGACAAAAATTCCTCTGGATCAGTATGCCACGGGGAGCGGATTTGTAATAAACCCGGACGGTTATATTCTTACGAACGCGCACGTCGTATCCGACGAAACAACAAAGTTCGCCGTGATAAAGCCGATTGTTGAATTTAAAGTTTTTGTGGCGGCCATGGGTCTTAGCAAAGACGAGGCAACCAAAATAATCACGGAAGAAGCATCAAGCGCGACGTTCGGAATGAAAATTTTTAACCTTATAAGGGAAAAAAGCACATTCACGTTTGAAAAGACGCTAACGGTCATAAATCCGTCTTCAAAAAAAGAAAAACTGGAAGATCTTGCCGCCGACGGTTTTGCGGCGAAAATTGTCAGGGTCAACGATAAATTTATTGAAGACGACCGCGACGCGGGACTCATAAAAATAGAAGAAAAGGACATGCCCTCGCTTCTTTTCGGGGGATCCAAGAGCCTCGCTATCGGCAGGCGGATTTATGTCTTCGGATTTCCCCATACCGGCGAGGTGAGCAAAAAAGACCTTCTTGAGCCGACTTTTACGCAGGGCGTCATCAGCGCCATCAAGGATTCAAAGAAAAAAGATTTTAATATTCTGCAGACGGATGCGAAGGTTTCGCAGGGTTCAAGCGGAGGGCCTCTTTTTAATGAAAAAGGCGAAGTTTTGGGACTTGTAACATTCCAGACGAATCCTTCGGAACAGCAAACTGGGGATAATTTTGCTTTCGCGATTCCCATTGAGATAGCGAAAGCCACGGCTGTAAGCGCCACAACCATGAATAAAATCGGAAATTACGGCGAGCATTTTTTGGCGGGACTAAATCTCCTGAAAAACCGGAGATGCGCCAGAGCTCTCGAGGAATTCTCGCTTGCGGAAAATTCCAATAAATCATTTGAGGTTAAAAGCCATTTAAACGGATACATCGCCAAATGCGACGATATGATAGCTTCGGGGCAATCCATTGATACTGTGGTGAATGAAATTTACGAATGGGTGAAGTCAGTCGGGATAACCACTTGGGCGATGATAGGCGGGAGCATTATTCTGGTGATAGTTTTGATATTCGTGGTTATCAAGCTGATGAAAAGGATGAGAAAAGAGGAAGTGGAACTGCGCGATCTGGAAAACAAGCTGGAAACGAACGGCAATCCCGTGTCACAGCAGCCGCCCGTCTGGATTAATCCTTTGCAGACCCGGTCCATAGAAACTAAACCCATCCAAACGCAACCCGCAGAAACCAAACCAATCCAAACACAGCCCGCGCCGGTTCAGCCGAGGTCAGTGCCCATCCAGGTGCTGAAAATGCAAAAAACCGCCGAACCTTTGTTGGTTGCGGAGAAGCCGGCGGTCAGTTTAAATCACGAGCTTTTGCAATATGTGGCAGCGGCGAAGAAGGCCGGCATGACCGACCCTGTGATTTTCGCGGAATTGAAAAATGTCGGATGGCCGGAATCGGATATATCGGCCGCCTTGTCAAATTTATAAAAATATGATATCTTAATACAAGAATTCCGAATTTGAAAAAGGAGACGTCGTGACAGAAAGTACAGAAAAAGAACGCGAACAACAAGAAAAAGAGGAAATAAGTGATTTATCAAAGTGGCTTTCGCTCGGTTTTGGGCAAAAAGTTAAGCTTTTGAAAATGGGCTCACATACTTCTAAATCCTGTGAATTACCTATTGTCGGAGCCGTCGTGGATTCAAGCCCCGTGTTGATCACATGGTTTGCGCAAAATTTCTATTTTTATTTTCTTGGTATTTACCTTACTCGGCAAATCCCAGCTACTCTACTTTATCCGATTTCTGGAATATTTCAGGACGTCCCTCTTTCGGGGCATGTAAATAAAGAAGCCGCGCCGGATCTGCCGAATTTTGAAAAAGCATATCATAATTGCGAGGATATAAAATGCTTCGGATCCGATACGAAAGACGGTTTCGGCGCTGCTCTCGCGATACGTTATCTGCAGGAGGTCGCGAAGCTTGATTCGGAAGCCATACTTGATGTTTGTCTAAGAAAAACCAGATACGGACTACGCGAAAAGATTGACGGAAACGCGATTGATTTTGAGAGGCTTGCGAAGCTCGTTGGTCTTGATTCCGAGAAATCCTTTACTTACGAATTCAACGTGAGGACCATACCTAATATGATTTTTGATAAAATCCAAGTGGATTGGTTTGATCTAGTTCTTGGCCGGAGCTCGGTTCATGTGAGCTTTGCCGGAGATGCTTGCCTTCCCGCACTGCTTCCTTTGCCTGCCGCTGTATACGTTGATTTGCGCGATACGGTACTTGGAGAATATGTACCCGAGAAATTGCAAGGAAGAGGATTGCATAATCGTTTCGGCAAATATATTTTAGCAAGCGTTCCTGCCAAGCTTTTGCATTATCGGAATGAAAATTTGCTGCCTTATGACAAAAGGAATGAATCTAGCGCTTACCCGGTTAGTGCAATATATCAGCGCGTGAACATGGATACAACGCAGTTTACATTCAATGTGCCCAATGTTCTTGATTGCGCTCTTACCGCGTTTTTCTTTATTAAAGTTGTTGCTCCATTGATGCAGGAATTAAATTCTGCAAAAGCAAAAAGCTGATTTAAATGTCGGCTTTTTTATTTTATCCGCGCGTTATCCTCCCGACTGCCAGTTTAGGATCGCCTTAAAAGGGTAGATGAGCATTATGATATTCAGAGTCAGGTTGTCCCGTATCCACCAGCCGACAAAAAGCTCCATCAGGATTATGAGGGAAATGACCGCCCAAACGGGGAGCTTTCTGGCCATATAGAACCCCAAAACCATGAATAAAACGTCAAAAACCGAGTTAATTACACTGTCCCCATAGTAGTCTAGCGAAATAGTCACCTCGCGGTAGCGGTTGATGATAAAGTCAGTATTTTCAAAGAGCTCCCAGCCAGCTTCTATAAGAAGCGCGAGCAGGAACCTCAAACCCAGGGGCTTTTTGCCTAAGAATTTCCAAAGCAACCAGAAAAATATAAAGCCATGGATGATGTGCGAAAAGGAGTACCAATCCGAAAGGTGCTGGGAATTTTCCGAGCTATACGTTACCCCGTGCCAGAGTTTGACGTCCCCGCATTTGCAGATTGGCACCTGGCCCATCATATAAAGCGTCCCTGCAAACGCGACCAATATCAGGCAGGAGATAATTATATAGGTTTTTGGCGAAATTCGCTCAAAAAGCGTCATAATTTAATTTTAGCATATTTGATTTTAAGCTGCATTTTCGTTACAGTATAAACGACATTGCCGGGTCGTCTAACGGTAGGACACCGCCCTTTGGAGGCGGGTATCTTGGTCCGAATCCAAGCCCGGCAGCCACCGTGCACGAACAGAGGCGAGAGCTTCTGTTTGTGCTTTAGTTAAGGGCTTTTTATCCAGTTCTAACCCAAGATATTCTTCTTTTAGCGGACGGTA
>Ga0209542_10004523_pt1 | contig 28546 bp, 21 predicted proteins | sample RifCSPhighO2_01_FD_184028 | JGI IMG/M metagenome (GOLD analysis project Ga0209542, IMG submission 184028) | Soil microbial communities from Rifle, Colorado - Rifle CSP2_plank highO2_0.1 (SPAdes) (version 2) | ecosystem: Environmental > Terrestrial > Deep subsurface > Rock core/Sediment ...
TGGAATTGTTCCACCGCTTCACCTCGGGGTTTCTTTTAGCTTCGAGAGCGTAGAGCGAGGCGCACAAATTTTTGAAGATCCTGCCTGCGGGTATGCTTACGGTAGAATGGGCAACCCGACTGTCACTGCGTTTGAGCATTGGCTTGCTGGAGTAGAAAGAGTTAGGGAGGGTTCTGTTTGGGCTACAAGTAGTGGTTTGTCTGCTCTTGCTCTTTTGTTTTGGGGTTTGACCTCTCTATCTCTTGGAAGAGGGAGACGGGTTGTGACCTCCTCTTATATATATGGTGGCAGTTTTCACCAGTTGCAGCTTTGGCAGAAAGATCATGCTTGTGAGATTGTTTTTGTTGACAATCCTTTTGATCTTGATGCTTGGGAGCAAGCGATAAGGCCTGGAGCCGCTTTTGTGTTTATGGAGACTCCTGCAAATCCGACGGTTGATATTTTTGACATTAGTGCTGTTGCTGAAATAACTCACAAGTATGACTCATTTCTGGTGGTCGATAATACATTAACGCCTGTTTTGCAGAAACCACTTGAACTTGGTGCTGATGCGGTTCTTTACTCGGTTACTAAGGCCTTGAATAGGCAGTCTACTGGGTTGGGTGGAGCATTGATTGGTTCGCCTAGATTTTTGGATAAAACAGAAAAAGTTCTAAATGATTATCATGTTTCTACTGGAGCCATAATGCATCCTCTCTCAGCTTATTTAACACTTCTTAATCGTACAACACTGGAGAGAGATATGGCTTTGTTTTCTGAAAATGCACTCAAAGTTGCAGTTTTTCTAGAAAATCATGCCAGAGTTTGTAGGGTTAATTACCCATTCTTATCAAGCAATCCAAAATACAATCTGGCTCGAAGACAAATGACTGGTGGGGGAGGAATGTTATCGTTTGAGATGCCCAGTTTTGATGCAGCACGTAATTTGGTTGAATCAGTTCGTAGCGCCAGAATGGCGCCTCACCTAGGTGACGAAAATGAAAATCTTATAATTCATCCAGCGTCTACCACGCATAGCAAGCTATCATTAGAAGAGCTTGCTGTTGTTAATATCCCACCGCAATTAGTTAGATTGTCGGTGAGTCTCGGCAACATGAATGAATTAATTAAAGATTTTGATGAAGTATTAATGAGATAATTAAAAACAAAACCGAGCTTTGCTCGGTTTTTAACTAATCATAGTCATAACTTTTTCTGCTATTGCCATGCTGGCTGTTAGGCCGGGGGAATCTATTCCTACAAGATTTATAAAAACTGGTCTGTCATTATCTTTGTTGATGACAAAATCTGAATCCTTTTGCCAATTTTTAAGTTTTGGTCTTATGCCAGAATATCCCCAGCGTAGATCGGATGATCTTATTCTGGAACAGAATCTAGAGGCTGTTTCTAGGAAGTAGTCGGCTCCTGTTTTGTCCATGTTGTAGTAATCTCTAGTCGGTACTAGCTTTGCATTTGGTCCTATAAATAGTCGACCGTTTATGCGTGGGCTGAAATGTATACCCTTGGACGGTGATTGGGTTGATGTAACAGGATAGACTAAGCGATGTATTAAATTACTTTTTTCCAGTGAAACTTCGTAATATTCTCCACGCCAGAATTCCGTTTGATATTCGAACCCCGCCATTGCCGCTATTTTGTCAGCATAAAGGCCGGCCGCGTTAATCACTATTTCTGAGCTTACTCTTAGTTTATTAGCCGAGATTTGATAACCATTAGAAGTTTTTTCTATCCCAGTAACTTCCTTGTGAAAAAGGAAGTTAACACCATTTGAGTTGGCGTCAAGGTAAAGAGATCTCATGAATTGGTAGATATCAATAATCCATACATTTGGGATAAAGATTCCGGCCAAGGCTGATATTTGGGGCTCATATCTTTTAATTCCAGATTTTGAAAGGAATTCAAATTTAATGTTTTGTTTATGTCCCTGTCTGATTAAGTGAGTAAGGGATGCCAGCTTGCTTATGGGATTAGATAGTAAATCATGGCTCGGAATTGCTATGATCATTCCTGTTTGGCGTGTGTTTATCCTCCTGGCTAAGGCATAATCAACGATAAGTTTGTTGCCGCGGCGAGCTAAAAGTGCTTTTAGAGAATCTGGTTTTTGATGCAGGCCAGAGTGTATGACATTACTGTTTAGTCGGCTTGTTTCCTGACCTGGTGCGTGTCTTTTTTCTATAACTACTATTTTTTTATTTGGATACGACATGCTTGCTCTGCGAGCCAGAGCACAGCCGACAGCCCCGGCTCCTATTATTGCAATATCTGCTTTGATAAATTCATACCTCATTTTTAAAGATCCCCCCACGGGCGACCTATTGTAATGAGATTAACTTTGAAGTTTTTTAGTTAATATGTCAATCTTGAAAATTTGTGATTGCTGCTAGATAATATTGTTAATTCGGCTTACTGAAGATTAGAGGAGAAAAGTAAATGGTAATTCCTATTAAAAAACTTGTTCCTAACGCAATGGTTCCTAAAATGATGCGTTTTGGTGATGCTGGATTTGATCTTTATGCAGTAAGTTCCTGTGTTATAAAACCAGGAAGTACAACTGCAATCAGCACTGGTTTGGCTGTGGCTATACCGCCAGGATATGTTGGTCTCATATGGGACAGGAGCGGGCTGGCCATCAAAAGTAGTTTAAAAACAATGGGTGGTGTTATCGACTCCAATTATCGAGGTGAAGTGATGGTGGGACTTACCAATTTGTCTACTGCTGAACACGTGGTAAGTGCGGGCGATAGAGTTGCTCAAATGTTGATTCAAAAAGTTGAAGTTGCTGATTTTCTGGAGGTTGATACGCTGAACGAATCTGATAGAGGTACTCAAGGTTTTGGTTCTTCTGGAAAATAAAATTGTATTTAAAAAATAAACCCCGCATAGCGGGGTTTTAAAATACAAAACGTGGGCCTATCCAAACCATGAATACGTCATTGTTTATCGGTGCGGCAGAAATACCTATCGAGGGATTAAAGGATTTAGACTGTGTACCAGAATAAGGACTACCCCTGATGTTTCTTCTTATTGAAGCGCCTTGCTGAATTGAGAAGTGTCTACTGACAAGGAAGTCTATTTTTAAAGAAATACCAACAGCTTCAAAGTGGCCGATAAATTTATCGTTATTTCCTTCAAGGTAAGTGTCGGTATACATAACAAATGACCTCTTGTTTTGGGTACGTCCCAAGATTAGGGTGTTGCCAACACGCCATCCAATATACGGAGCAGTAAAGCCATTGTTGTTAACTGGTGTATTCCCTCTGATTGTTTTGTAAGCATAGGTTTCTGTTTTTATGTAGCCTTTTTTGTTCCAAGTGTGCATAAATTTAGGTCCTGCGTACATGTTACTCAGACCGGTGTGTGGGATTCTGCCAGCATAATCAAGAACTGGGATTTGGTTTATGTTGTAGCTTGCTTCAGCTCCCCAAACAACTCCTAGTTTTTTATTGAGATTGAATTGGGTCGTCAGAATATACCCGTACAACTCAGGATTATCAAAAGGTGTGCCACCTCCTATTGCGGTGAGCAAGTTAATCTTTATTCGTTCACCTTTTTCTAGTTGAAGGTTTAGTCCTGCTGACCAGCTCTGATAAGGTAATTGCCCCCTTATAAATACCGGTTTCTTGCTTAAAATATTCATATCCAAAAAAATATCGCCTGAGACTTTCATCTCTTGCCCGGCCTTTTCTGTGCTGCTTGATATTTGGCCAAAAGAAGAAATGATAGATATGTTTAAAATGCCTGCCAGTAAAATTATCCTATGGATTTTCAAGGGACCTCTTTTTAAAGTTCTACTTTATATACAGCAAAGTAGCACTTTTATAAAATAAATAGAAGTATGGCCTGTTTGAATTGATTAAATTATAATTTATATGTGATCCAAGAGGTTGATAAAAAAATATTTCCTCAAGGGTTTTTGTGGGGGAGTGCAACCTCCAGTTACCAGGTTGAGGGAGGAATAGAAAACAATGATTGGGCTGAGGCTGCAAGAAAAGGCAAAATACCGGCGGCTGGAAAAGCCTGCGACAGTTATAACCTCTACGAGGAGGATTTTGATTTTGCTAAATCATTAGGCCAGAATACTCATAGGCTATCAATTGAGTGGTCAAGAATAGAGCCAGAGGAGGGGAAATTCAATAATGCTGAAGTCGAGCATTATCGGCAAGTATTATTGGCCTTAAAAAATCGAGGCCTAGAGCCCTTTGTAACCATTTGGCATTTTGCGTTGCCACTATGGTTTTCAAATATTGGGGGTTTTGAAAATAAGAAAGCCCCTTTTTATTTTAGTCGTTATTGCGAGTATGTGGCCGATAGGTTGGGGGATTTAACTAATTTTTTAATCACTATTAACGAACCCATGGTTTATGTTGGCCAAAGCTATGCCCACGGTATATGGCCACCATTTAAAAGAAGCTTTATTAAGGTTCTGAGAGTTGTGGATAACTTAATCGAGTCGCACAATGTTGCATATAAAAAAATTAAGAAAGTAAAACCTAACATAAATATTGGTATAGCTGCAGACCAAGTTTTATATATTTATAATAAGAACCCGTTTAATATTGTTTTGTCAATGATTTTAAATTGGTACAGGAACCGCAGGTTTTTGAGTAAAATAGCTCAGGATTTTATAGGTGTTAATTATTACAGACCTATTCAATATGGTTCAAAAATTAATTTTCAAAAATCTGACATGGATTGGGATATATACCCACAAGGTATCCATAAAGTTCTAAACCAGATTAAACGTTACAAGAGGCCGATTTATATTACAGAAAATGGGATTGCTGATTCTTCAGATACGAGGAGGGCTAAATTTATAGAGGATCACTTGTACTGGGTTTGGTGCGCGATTCAGGAAGGGGTAGATATTCGTGGTTATTTTTACTGGTCTCTGTTAGATAATCTTGAATTGGCTGAAGGTTTTAAGTATAGATTTGGTTTAATTGAGGTAGACTACAACAACATGAGGCGTACTGTGCGTCAGTCGGCCCATGTGTACAAAAATATTTGCATTTCCAATTCCCTAATTCCTAGTGATTAATTATCAATAAATATGATCTGGATATATCTTGCTTTTATTGCTCAAATTTTAAGTGGTGCAGTTATACTTCTTGATAAGTTTTTGGTTTCCTCTCGTGCGATTTCTAACCCCACGGTCTATACTATTTTTGTTGGTCTTTTGTCTGGCGTTGTTATCGTGGTTTTCCCCTTAGTGACTTACCCTACTGTTAATATTGTTGGACTTTCTTTTGTAATAGCCTTTACTTATATTTTTTCAATATTCTTTTTGTATAAGTCATTAAAGATATCAGATGCCTCGGATGTCGCACCGGTAATGGGTGCCGTTTCGGCAGTTGCTACCTTTGGATTCAGCCTTGTAATTTTGGGAGATGCTCTTCCTTCTAGATTTTTTGTGAGTTTTGTTTTTCTTGTTGTTGGAACTCTGATTATGTCGCACTTTAGGTTCAGTAGCCGTTCGGTCCTGTATGTTGTTATTGCTGGAGTTTTGTTTGGATTGTCTTCTGTTTATGTTAAAAAAATGTTTTTGGGAACAGATTTTTTGACTGGCTTTTTCTGGTCAAGAATGGCTAATGTTGTTGGCGCGCTTGCTCTATTGGCCTGGCCATCTAATTTCAAGGCGTTTCTAGTAACGATTAAAGAATCTAGTTTTAATACCAAATTTCTTGTGGTTGCCAACAAGGCTCTAGCAGGGACGGCTTTCTGGCTTATTTTGGTTGCTATCAAACTGGGAGAGGTATCGTTGGTTAATGCCATGGCAGGCATGCAATTTATTTTTGTTTTAATTTTTGCTTTTATTTTTACAAAAAAATTACCACGCTATTTTTCTGAAAAAGTTACGGAAAAAAATATTTTTCTTCATAAATTTGTCTCAACTGCCCTTATTGTTATAGGTTTTTTTCTCTTGTTTATATGAAGAAAATAAAGATTTTTATTCTGGTTTGTGTAATAGTTGTCTTAATTTTATTTGTTCTTTCTCTTCGTAAAATTCCTGACAAAATAGAATACGGTGTATCTTTTAGTAAATTTCACTCTGACGAGTTGGAAGTGGATTGGCGCGAGGTTTATGTGGCATTGTTGGATGATCTTGAGGTGCGCAAGTTCAGATTTAGTGCTCACTGGCCAAACACAGAGCCAGAAGATAACAGCTTTAATTTTTCAGAGCTCGATTTCCAAATGAATGAGGCGCGTAAGCGGGGCGCTTCAGTAATTCTTGCGGTTGGCCGTCGACTTCCCGGTTGGCCAGAATGTCATGAACCAGACTGGTTGGCAGAAAAAATTTCTGGGATCGCGGAGGAAGATAAGAAACGACAGTTTAAGGGGGAACAATTGTTGAAATATATTGAAACTGTAGTAAATAGATACAAGGATTATAACAACATATTGTATTGGCAAGTTGAGAACGAGCCCTACTTGGCTTTTTTTAGTCGGTCAATGTGTGGAGATTTAGATGAGGAGCTTTTGGAAAAAGAGATTGAATTGATTAGAACTCTTGATCCAGAAAGGCCCATATTAATTACAGCGGCCGGAGAATTTGATTCCTGGTTTCCGGCTTACAAGCGGGGTGATGTTTTTGGCTCTAGTCTCTATCTTTATGTTTGGTGGAAAACTGGTCCGATAAGATATCCCATCTTTCCAGGATTTTTCAGAATAAAACAAAGTTTAGTCGATATATTTTATGGTAAAAAAACCAAGATTTTAATTGAGCTTTCAAGTGAGCCATGGTTACTTCAGCCAATAGTAACTGCTGACATCGATACTATACTGGACAGAATGGGCATTGATAAATTCAATGAAATTATCAATTTTGCTGAAGAATCTGGTTTCTCTTCTCAATATCTTTGGGGTGCCGAGTGGTGGTATTGGATGAAAGAAAATCAGAACCATCCTGAGTTTTGGGAAAGGGCAAGACAGCTGTTCGGTGTTGACTAAGCACAAATGATTGTAGTAAGAGTGAAGATGTGATTGACAGGCGAGAGGTGATTACAATCTTTTCTAGGTGTTTCAGATTGCTGGCCAAATTAAGTGCCGGACTTTCTGATAAATTTTTTTCAGAAATTTTAGATAAAGAATTTGAAAATTTATTTTCGGATTATTTATTTTTCTTGAGGAATACGGCTCCTGCCCAGAATAATCATGTCGCACAATATAATGCAAGATTATTTTCTCGTGTTCAAAATATAATTACTTTAGTAAAAGTTTGTAATTATTTGAATTTAAACTTAGACCGGACCTGTCCCCTTTTGCTTGAGCGAGATCTGCTTTCAATAAAATTATTTCTTCTGTCTGTAAAAAATCAGAAACAGCAAAAGGTAGAGAAAGAAGTGGTTAAAATCGTTCAGCAACCCGTGGCTGCTTCTGTTCAAATCTCAATTGGTCAGGGTCATAATCGAATCATGCAGCTTATGAATGGTCATGAACAAGTAAGAAATGTAGAAATTTTTCAAAAGATTCCCGAAATATCTAAGCGAACTCTTAAACGCAAGTTGCACGAACTGATAGAGGCCGGTTTTCTCAAAAGAACAGCTAACGGCAAAATTGTATTTTATTCCTTAGCAAATAGGCCTGAACCTCATGGCAATTAATTTTTTTACTTGACGCGTAATGTCACTAGCTGATAGTGTTTTTTTATGTTTTTTGAAAACAAAAAGGAGTTGTAATGATCGTATCTAGAGTTTTGATTGCCTTTTTTGTTATTGGACTATTTTTTGGACTTCAGTCCAATGCTCAAAATGATGCCAAGGAACAAAGTGTTCTCAATTCATATTCACGGAGTCATGGGGATGATCAAATTTACTGGTCTAAGCCAGTACTTGATGTAACATTGTTTCCTGGCGATACCGTTGTTAAGAGTGTGCAGGTATTTGGGAGATCAAATCTAGGTCGTGCAAATGTATATGTTACGGGATCTCTGATGGGAGTTATTTCACTAAACAAAAGTTATTTAGACAGAGTCTATGTTAGTTCTGTGGACTCTCTTGTTATTACATTTCATGTTCCAGAGAGTTCACGGATGGGTGTTCTTTCCGGTGAGGTTTATTTGTTGGATGGTCCTGTTTTTGTTGAACAAAGACTACGATTGAGGATCCGTATAGGCTTACCTCCAGATCCAGGCGTTTTAGGTAAACAAACTTTGGGGGGTATAGATTCTGATGAAGATGGAGTTCGGGATGATGTCCAGCGTTATATAGCTTTTCTTTTTGAGGATTCTGCAAAAACAAGAGCTGCCTTATATAGGTATGCAAAAGTAACTCAGGATTTTATTGTGCAGACTACAGATAAGAATACAGTTGTTGCTAATGCCATTAATCAAGACATGGCTTCAGATTGCCTTTTTTATATTAGGCCTCAAGATGCTTACAAAATAATTCCCGAAGTAAGATCAGTGATACTTAACACTTTGGAAAGAAGCCTTGCTTATATTAGGGCAGATTCAAAATTAAGTGGTGTTGTTTTTGAGGGTGTGCCGTTTTTAAAAAAGAAAGAACAGTGTGCTTTCGATCCAGATTTGGTCGGGAACTAAGAGGTCTGCATGACGAAGACATCAAGAATCAGAGGCATTTTCTTGGCCTCTTTTATTTTCAGCGGAGCATTGTTTTGCCAGTGTCCTGACAAGGTAACAACAATTTTCTTTGGTAATGGTATGTTTGTAAGCAGAGAGGACGCTCGCGAACAGGAATTGGGAGAAATAAGCCCCAATGGTTTAGAGACAAGGCTGAGGTCTCGGTTGGAGGAGATTCATAGTCCTGTAAAATTTGAATGTCTAAAATTCGCCCTGGCATATAATTCAAAAGAAAAGGTAAAACTAGATTTACTTGAAGCCATGGCCCAACTTGTTGGTGAAGACATGTCAATTTTATGGCGATGGCTGTCCAGCTTGCAGATAATCCCAGATGCTCTACAGGATTTTGCATCTGAACAGGCGAAATTAAATGATGAATTTTCTTACATTGTAGATAACGATCTAAGAGAGCACGTACTACATTATGTTAAAGAAAAAAGAGCCGGCAATAAAAGCATAGTGGTCGCTCATTCTCAGGGAAATTTCTATGCCAATGCAGCTTACAGTTATATATATGGAACCCCAAGTGCTGAAAACGATAATACCTTTTCCATCGTTTCTGTTGGGTCACCTTCGAGTTATGTTTCGGGCTCAAATTCTCCATATACCCATACTACAATTATTGAGGACGGTGTTATAAATTCTTTTCCCGTAAACATCAGGGCGATGCCTGCCAATGTTAGCAATGTTCCATATTTTGATTGTGGTAAGCCAGTCGAGTGCCACTCGTTTGTTAACTCATATCTAGCCGGTCCTGTAAGCGGACCAAAAATTCTTGACCAGATAATAGCTGAAATTACTGGTTACCCACAGCCCCAAATATTACAATTAACAGATACCAAGCTGCCTTCTCAAAATTTTTCACCTACAATAAGTAGGGATGGTAGTAGGGTCGCCTTTGTTTCAGATGCTAACTTGCAAGGCCTCAATCAGTCCATGGCGAGGGCTTTGTTTGTAATTAAATCTAACGGAACTGGACTGACCCGGATAGGTGAGGAACTCATATTTGATTTTGTTGGTCAACCACCAGAGCTAGATGCTTATGGTAAGAAAGTGGCTTTCATAGCCAAGAGATCCTTTTCTGACTTGCCTGGAATTTTTATTTCCAACACAGATGGCACCAACTTAAGGCAAATACCAACCTTCGGAATAGTTGCTGGTGTGGCTATGTCTAGCGACGGCTCTACGATAGTTTATACTTCTTTCCCAGAATATTATGGTAGTAAAAGAATCTATACTGTTAATCCAGACGGAGCCAACCAGAAGATGCTTATTGAGTTTTGTTGTAATAATTCTGGTGACGGATCATTTGTTCCAGGAATAAGTGGAGATGGAAATAAAATAACCTTTCTTTTTTCAAGGGCGTTGAGTATTCCCAAAACATCAGATTCTATTTCCAGGCGTTTAGCAATAATAAACAAAGACGGAACAAATTTTAGGGAAATAAAACCTAATAATTATGAAATATATTCACAAGCAATTAGTGATGACGGGTCAACTGTAGTAACTACCTCAGGTTCTGATTCTGGTTCGGTATTTATTTACAATGGAGACGGTGAATATCTAAATGTTTTTAAGACGAATAATTTTATAGGTTCGCAGGCGATAGATCTATCTTTTGACGGTTCGTTATTTATGTACCACTCATTAGAAAATATTTTTATTATAAATTTTAAGACACAGGTCATTCAACAAGTAAGTGTTAATCTTAGAACATTGCTACCATCAATGAATGGATGGGGCGATAAGATAGTATTCCAATCAATATCAAATCCTAGTAATAGGAATGAAGACTCAAATCAGGAAATATTTGTCCTAAGTAATAACTGAGCTGTATCAAGGTCGCTAATTTAAGCGATCTTTTTTTAAAAGTAATGATGTTGCTTAATTTTTGTCACGGTGATAATGGTGTCAGCATGATGACAATGTTTACGACATCATCGTGACACCATCGTGGCATGATTAAATTGATAATTAAGTTAAATTACTAAAGCTATCTAACTATCTATTAAATAGCTTTAGTGCTTAAATTAGCTCAATTTAAGTAACGTATTTATCTCCAGGCTATTTTTATAGTTTATTCCGAATAACTACATATACTATTTTTGTTAAACAATATTGATCGCTATTCTTGTATATATCAGCATGTATATTTTATTTTAGTACATTAACACACCCTATTTTATTGCTGCAATGTTGTTTAAAATTATAAAAATATTGCTAATTTATCCACAGAAAAGCTTGTGACTTAATAAGTATCGTTTATAATTGTAAATGAACTAGCGCATTACCATTTAGATAAGTTAAATTTAAAAATTATTGGTAGCTGCTGGTTGGCTATTATTTTTAGTTATAAGTTGACCTTTAGGGCCACTTTTGATAAGATTAGTGCAACCCTGTTAGATGTCACTAGAGAGTCAATTTTATATAAAAATAACAGGAAAATATGATATTCTTGAATCACTATGCAACCTTTTGGAAATAGCCATTTTGGTTGCTTTGTTGTTTTTGAGAAGGAGTGTTATCATATTGATTGATTGTATTCTGATGTTAGATGCTTGCCATTATTTTTAAGGGTTTAGGCTTCTGTCATTGGAAGGCAATAGGAATGGACTTTGAAAATTAATAAACATGTTGCTTCAAGAAGATTTAAATTGCCGCAAGAATATTAGAAAATATTATTGTTAATTATTGTTATGTTGTGATAAGCGAATTTTATGTGGGTCGAGTATTTGCAATGTAACTTGAGACTTGTGGTCGAATGCATCTCTCGAGTTGCAATATTCAAATTGCATTAGGAAATTAAGATTCGGTTATCGTATTTGTTTCTGCTTCTAAAATTAATAACTCATCAATTCCCGGTCTTTAGACAGGGCGTTGGTGAATCAAAATAAATTAAAACATGAGTAAAGCTACGACTTATGGTGGCATCGGGGAACTTAAAAATGTTTCCACGATTGTTGCTATAGCAACAGCGATGTTGCTAGTCGCAGGTTTTGTCTACTTCTTTGGTGTGAATAATGCCTCAGCTGTAGCTCCTAGCGATTATGGATTGAAAGAGGGTGACGTTGTAAGCGCCGCCGGTTCTGACGATCCAGATGTATATATTGTTAATGAGCACGGTTACAAGAGATTGTTCTTGAACCCTGCAATATTCGGCTTCTATGGACACCTTGGCGGCTTCGCGGCTGTTAAGAATGTCTCACCTGCAACCAGAGATGCTTTCGGCACTTCCGGTTTGTTCAGAAATTGTGAAGCCAATGATGAGAAAGTTTATGGTGTTGAGACTACCGGTGAAGATGTCGGTATGCTCCACTGGGTTAACACAACAGGCTCACAGGCTGTTGCTGATGACGCCAATTTCTTCAAGAAAGTTTTCTGTATCAACAACAATGAGTTCAATTGGTATGCCAAAGGATCTAATTACACTTCAGTAAACCAGGTCCCTAACTATTCCAGGACTCCAGGTTCAACTCCGGTTGCAACCGGTCCATTGTCTGTTGTTTTAGCTCCTGATAGTCCATTAGCTAAGACGATCACACTGAATGCAACAGGTGTTGAGTTCTTGAAAGTTAGATTTTCCGGTAGCGGAACAATCACTGGTATGACAGTTAAGAGACTGGGTGCCGGTCAAACTGATGACTTTGCCAACGTCTACATATATGATGGCGCAAAGAGATTAGTTTCTGGTAAGACGTTCTCATCTTCAAATGGTGAGGTCACATTCTTGCTGAATGTTCCGGTAAGTGGATGGAAGGACCTTTCAGTTATCGCTGACATGGCTGCCGCTAATACAGCTGGCAATGTTAACTTCATGCAATTATTGAGTGTGTCCGCTTCGGGCACCGTATCCGGTTTACCTTTGAATGGAAATAATGTTTCCAGTTCCGGAGCTTCATCTGGTGGAGTAACACTTGTCAGGTCAGGTTCATTGTCTAACCCGACTGTTGGTCAAAAAGCTGCGCAGGTTTCTGAATTCAAAATTACTGCCAACACAGAAGCTGCCAGCGTGAAGAGACTGACTTTAATCAATGGTGGAACAATCAAGCCTAGCGATATGACCAATCTTAAGTTAACAAGCGGTACCAGCACATGGTCTGGTAGTATGACTTCTGACGGTTATGCCGTGTTTGATCTTGGTTCAGGATTTACCATTATCAAGGGAGGAAATGCCATATTCAAGGTGTGGGCTGACCTAGCTGGCAAGAAGTCTGAGACAATTGACTTTTACTTTGAAAATGATGCCGACACCTATGCTGTTGGAGATCAGTACGGCCAAGGTATGGCTGTTACCGATACGGATATAGATGCGGCTAGCGATGTCACTGACCTAACCCTACAAGGTGGAGTTTTGACAATCGCTTATAATGGTCCGAACGCCACTAATATTGCCACCAATTCTACAGATGTTACCCTTCTCCGATTCTCAATGACTGCCGTAAGCAACATTGAGGTTCGTAAGACGGAATTGGTATTCTGTTCCGACGATGATGGAAATGGAACTTATGCAGCAGTAGAAGATACAACCAACGGTTTGAGTGCTGATGTCCTTGACGTTAAAGTTATTAATGAGGACTCTGGCCAGGTTGTGATGGGTCCGGTTGACGGATCTGCATTTAATGAAGCCGATGATGTTTCATGTCCGGACAATGTTGACGGAGCTAAGAATACATTTACAGATGTGATTGATTTGTCTGCCGGCCAAACATACAACTTCAAGGTTACAGCTGACTTTGATGGTGATGCCGTTGATGATACCGGTACCGCTGACCTAGACGCTAACAGCGTAGTCAGAATGGTTCTTGATTCTTATCCAGGAGCTGACGTAACTGTAATGAAGTACTCAGGAACCAACACAGCGGTTGCTACTACTGATGTTGTTCCTAACTCAGATATATCCGGTTCTAACATTACCTTAAAGGGTTCATCTTTGACCTTAGGTCTAGCAGCTTCACCGACAGACAGGACCTATATCAAGGGAACTAACGGAGCTGAATTCGTAGGCATAACATTTGCCGCAGCTCAAGGTTCTGGATTAAAAGTTACTGATATTACCTTAACTGGTTATGTTGAAGACGGTACGGACGGAGCTCTTACAGGAACTCAGAATGAAGGTGTTGATACTAGCAATGCTGGGGTATCTATTGCCAATGCTGTTAGCAGCGTAGCAATCTATGACGGTGGAACTGGCGCTTTGATTTCCAACACCCCAAATAGCAATAATTTAAGCGTAATCAACACTGGTACTATTAAGTTCAGTAATTTGAACTGGATGCTTGCTGCTGGTGAGACAAGGACCTTATTGGTTAAGGCCAATCTCTCAAATAACACAGCATCAGGTTCAGAGGGAGACGGATATTCTTTCGATATCGATGGCGCAACTGATGTTACGGCCATAGATGATTCCAACAACACCGTTAATAATGGCAACAACAGTCCTAACGGGGGTGTCACGCCGACAGTTGTCTTGACTGTTAAGAATTCTGGTAATCTTACGGTGGCTGCCGCTCCGGCAACTACTGCCAAGGCTGGAGTATATTGGGGCCAGAACGGTGCCGAGTTTTCCAAATTCAGATTTACAGCAACTGACGAGGGTCAGTATCTGGAAGAGGTAACTTTGCAAACTGGCGATACAATCGCTGATGTGATTGCCAATGTTGAGAAGGTCTATTTGACCTACAAGAACAAAGCGGGAGCCACGATAACGAGCGAAGGTGTATTTGACACTAAGGCTTCGGTATCATTTGCATGGACGGGAGATAACCGACCATATGTACCTGCTGACAGTTCATTGGACGTGACAGTTAAGGCCGATATGAAGACCAAGGCAGAGGGTGCGACTAATGCCGTGAACTTCTCCATCGACTTCTCTGGTGGCGGAGCTAACGAGTTTAGGTCAGTCGGTGAATCCGGAACGGTAACGAGCGGAACAGACGCGGATATTGTAAACAGGGCAGGCAACAATATGTATGCCTATAGAGTATTTCCTAAGTTTACCAACTTGAGCGCTTCAAGTGGTGGTAATGCCATCGGTGGTAATAAAGAAGTACTTAGGTTTACTATTGAGGCCGTTGGTCTTGCCGACTCGAAGCTATTATTCGACGGAGGCGTTATCAATTCTTCCGGATCCATACTATTCGACACAGTGGCTTCTGGTCAGACGAATGCCAATATGACATTGACATTCTTAGGTGCTGATGACAACGTAACCTATGGAACAGATATTCTCGAGACTGCACAGTCCGGTACTGATATGGTGGCTTCGTTGAGCTTCGGTACGTCAGGCACTGGTCAGGATCTAGAGATCTCCGGTGGTTCATCTAAGACAATTTACGCGACTACTACATTTGCAGGATTCGCTACAAACGGCGACTACTTCCAATTGGTATTGCGTGATGAGGCTAGTCAGGTTAACTGGGTAGCTAACTCTGATGTAACTGACATCGGAACCGCAAACGTAGCAAATGTCTTGAAGACATTGCCGCTTAACGGAACCTCCTTTGTCACGAGTGGTTTCTAGGTTTAACCAGCTGAGCTGGCTTTAGTCAAGTATTTGGCACTCCCGATCTTGCATCGGGTCTTGGCCAAGAAATTACAAAACCCCACCAAATGGTGGGGTTTTGGTTTGCTTGGCAGGCCTTTTTTTGATACATTTTAGTTATGTTTATTTCTCATTTATTCCGCCGTTTTTGGCCAATTCTAGTTCTCGCTGCCGCTGGATTTTTTATTTACGCCTTTAATTTGGACAATCCTCTTTTTTGGGATGACGATGATTGGATAATAAACAATGTCTTTGTACATGATATAACCTGGAATAACCTTAAGTTTTGGTTCAGTCATAATACTCTCGCTGGAGTGGGCTTGGATAGCAATTACTACCGGCCGTTTCTATTTTTAACTTTCGCCATCAATTATGTAGCATCAGGAATACAGCCCATATTTTGGCACCTCACAAGCAATTTAATACATATAGCTAACGCAGTCTTAGTTTTTTTTCTGCTTAAAAGATTCGACCTCGGATCTTCAAAAAGGTCTAATCTTGTGGCTTTTCTGACGGCTTTTATTTTTACTATTCATCCTCTTCAAACCGAAGCCGTAACATATATTGCCGGCCGGGGTGATTCACTGGTCGTGTTTTTTATGTTTTTGGCCCTGTTTCTATTTATTAAATCAAAAGATAATCCGTCTAAGTCTTTGATATACAAATTTATATCTTTGGCCTCAGCGGCTATCGGTATATTAAGCAGGGAAACTGGTATTATATTTCCGTTTCTTTTGGTGGTTTTTTACATTGCGTTTATTTCTACTGATAAATTTTTAATCTCAATTAAAAAAGCCCTAAAAGAGGCGTGGTTGTATTTCGGGGTAGTCATAATTTACGGCATCCTGCGACTCACAGTCCTTAATTTCCAGAATACCCTCAACTTTTACACCGCGCCGAATCTGTATTCAGAAAATCTGTGGTATCGGATAATGACTTTCATGCATGTTCTTGTTGATTACATACGGCTGTTGTTCGTGCCAGTCGGTCTGCATATGGAAAGAAGTGTGACAGTGCATACTTCTTTGTTTCAATGGCCGGTTTGGTTTGGGGTTATGATAACCGTGGGCATCATGTGGCAAGTTTGGCGATTGTATAGGGCAGGGGACAGGACGTATAAGATTTGGCTATTGGGGGTAGGCTGGTTTTTTGTCGGTCTTAGTCCGGTTTCCGGCATTGTGCCGATCAACGCCGTCATGTATGAACATTGGCTCTACCTGCCCATGGTAGGATTCTGGTTTGTTATCTCATTTTATTTGCTAAAAATGTTTGATTTATTAAAATCTAAAAAACTTCCTACTCTCTATTTCGTACTTTCTGCTTTGTTGGTTATTTATTTTTCATTTTTCGGTTATCAAGCCATAAGGCGCAATATTCTTTGGGGCAAACCGATTGAATTTTTTAAAGATATTTTGAAATATGAACCACAGAGTGCTCGAGTAAATAATAATTTGGGAAATTTGTATTTCAATCAGGGAGATAAAGAACTTGCACGCAAGTATTATATGAAATCAGCCGCGGTGGAGGATGTTTTCCCCCAGCCCCATTTCAACATTGGAGGCATACTCCAATCTGAGGGGGATATGTTTGGTGCCATCAAAGAATTTGAAAGGGCGATAGAGATTGATCCAAATTTCCACTATTCCTATCAAAATTTGGTGGTTATTTATGCCAATCAAGGCGATTTAACCAAAGCAATAGAATACGCCGAGATTCTAAAAAGGCTGAGATCTAATGATCCGAGAGTCTATTATAATGCCGCATTGTTATATTTGGCTATAAATAATCACAAATCTGCCATTGAAAATCTTAATCTGGGCCTTGAGGTGGTGGGGAATGATCCAGAAGCCGGACGGTTGATTGAAGACTTGATTAAGAGACTAAAATAGTCAATAATTTGATTAATATGATTACTAAAAAAACTATAATATTGCTAGTGGTTTTGGCGGTTGGCGCTGCTTTAGTTTTGTTTTTATATTTTTCAAAACTGAGAGTCCAAGAGCCTGGCGAGGTCCCTACCCCCACCGTTACCGCAGAACCTAGCGCGACTACTTCTGTGACAGTGACTCCGCTCCCGACCTCTCAAGTTACTCAAACACCAGATGCCATGAACAAATATCCACCAGCAGAATGCCAATTGACAGGCAGTATTGTGTTCATTTCGCCCAAGTTATACGAGAATAAGGATGCCAATATTATTTATAAAAATATTGACAGCATAGCCAGACTTATTTTTTGGACTATATCTCCCGATGATAATTTGTCAGTAGGTCCGAATATTTTTGCTAATCTTCCGTTGCCCGATGGCATGGAAGACTTAACGGTGAGTTTACCGGATAGTCCTAAATCCAAAAACTATATTTTGACCGCTAAGGTTACCTACGGAGTCTTTATAAATAGGAATCTAGAAATCAAAGAATCTTCCTGTACCGGCCAGATTCCTGTGGAGTTAAAATATTAATATGAAGATCAAGATTAACAAGATTTATGCTGTTTTGTTTTTGGCGGTTTTGATTGTGGGAACATATTTTTTCGTGACTGACTCCCTGGTTCTTAAAAAAATAGCCGGATATAATGTTCCGAAGACTACATCTACGCCGTCTCCAAGTGCGGATGGTAAGCTTGATTTTCTGACTCTTCCTCCTGGATTCTCCATCTCGGTTTTTGCTGATAATCTTATCAATCCCAGGGTCATCGCCTTTGATTCTAAGGGCAGAATGTTTGTAAGTGAAACTAAGGCTGGGCGGGTCGTATCCCTTACAGACGCTGATAACGACGGCTTGGCTGAAAAGAAAACAGTGATACTGGAAAACCGCAAGTCTCCGCATGGATTGGCTTTTTACACTGATCCCAAGACTAAAAAAGTTTATCTTTACGTGGCTGAAACTTATCAAGTCTCACGCTTTGAGTATGACGTGTCGAAGGGAACCTTAATGAATACGATTGGCAAGAACATAGCTAACCTACCGGCTGACGGTATGCATTTTACTAGGACTATCGCTTTCGGGCGCAATTTTCGTGAAGAACAGATTATAGGTGGCAAAAGTGAGGTGGATACGCAGGTTCCGATGAAGCTTTATATAAGTGTTGGCTCATCGTGTGATGTTTGCGTGGAAACTGAAACATGGAAGAGGGCAAGCATTTTAGAGTCAGATCCGGAAGGTAAGTATACGGCAGAATTTGCTGGTGGATTAAGGAATTCTGTATTTTTTGCATTCCATCCCGAAACAGATGAGATTTGGGCGACTGATATGGGGCGCGATAATCTTGGTGATGAACTGCCCCCTGATGAAATAAATATCGTAAAGGTTGCGACCGAAGAGCACAAGTTCGGAGCTCGTCGTTATGGCTGGCCTTTTTGCTATGGCGACAAGATTAGAGACAAGACATTCAATCCGACCAAGGTAGACCGAGTCGATATATCAGCCGATTGCAGTCAGACAGAAGCACCCCTGATAGAAATACCGGCACATTCTGCGCCGCTGGGCCTGGCGTTTATTGATTCAAATAAATGGCCTGGTGGGTGGGCTGGTGATCTGCTAGTTGCCTATCATGGTTCATGGAACAGGAGTGAGCCCGTAGGTTATAAGATTGTCAGGTTTAATCTTGATAAAAATGGCAATCTGCAACAGCCAAAAAATCAGGATGGTGAGGATTTTTTAACCGGATTTTTTGACCCTTCGGCCCGTTCGACGGACTCAGGACAAGCTGGTCCAGGGCAAGGTGCTATAATCGGCAGACCCGTTGATCTCAAATTCGGTCCTGACGGTGCCTTATATATCTCTGACGACTCTGCGGGCCTAATTTATAGAGTTGTCCCAACTAAGTGATTTATTTTAACTTTACATATGATGGATGTTGTATTAAGTTAAATAGGCTGTTTTAAAAAGGAGAAATTTTGTGGGAGATCGTCCTAAGCCGTATATTGGTGTAACTGGTTTTATGAGAAGCACTGATGTTGTCATAGCTTTAGATTGCATTCCAAGCAATTCAAAAAGATTGCTTATGGTTGGAGTACTTTCGAGTCTAAAGAAGTTAAGAAATCAGCCGAACAAACGGCCGAATAGATACCCAAGGATTAGTCATATCAGCCATATATTTTTGGATGATGACAGGTTTTTAAATCTAATCCACTATAACACCGATGAACCTGAAACCCTGGCGGCGCAACTCAACGACATGTCGGAACTGGGCGGACCATTTTTAGATGGATTCCAATTAAACATTGCCTGGCCGCCGTATAAGGAAGTTTTAAAACACAAGAATGAGTGGCCAAACAAGATTGTTTTGCAAGTTGGCAAGCGGGCATTTGATGAAATCAACAATTCTCCCGAGCAATTGGCCTCTCGTCTAGCTGAGTATGAGGATGTTATAGATTATGTTCTTCTTGATCCAAGCGGTGGATTGGGTGTACCTATTGTTTCTCAAGTTGCTAGAGATTATATCTTGGCGATCAGGGAGAAAATTTCTTCTGTTGGTTTGGGTATCGCAGGTGCATTAAGCCATAAAACTTTAGGTCCAGTGGCTAAGCTTATTAAGGAATTTGATCTTAGTACAGATGCAGAAAGCGGAATCAGGGACAACAATGATTTGTTGGATACTCAAGCTACAAAACTATACATTGAGGAAGTTGGACAAATTTGTTCGTAGGCGACCCATGGGGGTCGTTTTTAATTAACACAAAAAGCCTTTCTGAAGTATCTCTTTGGTCTGTTCGACCATCTTGTTGAGAGAAAATTTGTGGATAATAGTTTGATGAGCCTGGATGCCGAATTCGCGCCTCATATCCTCATTGCTATATAATTCCTTAATTGCCTTGGCTAGGCTTTGTGCGTTTGCTGGTTGTGCAAGAAAACCATTTTTTCCATCTTCAATTATTTCTGGAATAGCTCCTACGCTGGTGGCTACAACTGCAAGTTTGGCTGACATCGCCTCAAGCAATGACCAGGGGAATCCTTCTTTGACTGAAGGCAAAACAAAAATATCAAATGCCTTGAGGTATTTGTGCCCATTCAATATATGCCCGGCTAGAAAAACCTTATTTTCTAACCCTAGGTTTTTAATTCTAGATTCAAGATCCTGCCTTCCTTGACCATCCCCGATAATTATTAAATTAGCAGTGGGTGATTGAATGCTGGAGAATGCATCAATTAGATACTCTAAGCCTTTTGCGGGATAAAAATTAGCAATTGTGCCTATGAGCAGGCCTTTGTGCAAAAAACTGCCGTGTTTTTCTGATGGTGGCAGCTTTTCATACAATCTTATCTTAGCCTCATCCTTTTCCAGAAAATCAAGTTTATAAGGGTCGATGCCATTATATATAAGCTCGACTTTTTTTCGCGGTTTTATCCCAAATTTGATGGCTTGATCATAATCATGCTTGTTGTTTACTATTATGTAATCCTTCCATTTGGCGCTTATTTTTTCCAACCATCGATATAGGATTTTTTTCCACAAAGGCCAGGGGTCATTGAATGTCCAGCCGCCGATTCGGTAAATTACTTTGGGTTGCCTTTGCTTTGGTTTCAATAGGCGAGCTGATAGGGAGCCGATGAATCCTGCCTTGGAACTGTTTAAAAACAAAACATCGGGGCTGAGCTGTTTGATTATTTTTTTTATTTCAAACAGGGACAATATGTCTGAAAGTAGGTTTGGATTGCGACGCAGGTTCTTGGTATTGATGTACTTTGTATTGGCGGGCAATAGAGATTGTAGCTCCTCTTTGCCATCACGTCCTGTGGCCACGGTTAGTTCAAAGTTATTCTTGCTGAGATTGGGCAACAACTGTGAAATAAATCTTTGAGCACCTCCAAGTTCTGATTGGGTAATAATAAACAAAACCCTTATCGGGTTCTTGTTATTAGGTAAGATTATCTGGTTGATTCCAGTGTTCATTTGTGACACTATTATATAGTAAAATGTATAAAAATACAACCCAAAGAATATTGGTTTTTGCAACCAACTATTTGCCCAACATTGGTGGAGCCGAACTGGCATTCCATGAAATTGCGACTCGACTTCCAGATATAACTTTTGACTTGATCGCTTCTCGGTTGCCAGATCCCTCAAATCCCAAAAAACTTCTTCCAACTGAGGAAAAAATTAATAACACTACTGTATACCGCGTGGGATCTAGATTGAACTTGTCCAGGATCTTTATTCCTAAGGCTCTATATCCAATAATGGCCTATTTTAAGGGAAGGGAGCTGTCAAAAAAATTGGGACCTTATAAAAAGATTTATGCTTTGCAGGCCTCCCAGGGGGGGGGCGCTGCTTGGTTATTTAAGTTTTTTAATCCTAGAGTTCGCTATATTCTTAATTTACAGGAGGGCCAGGATTTTAATAAACAAGGTTTCTTACTCAATTTTTTCAGAGGGCTTATCATAAAGAAAGCAGATGTGGTTATAGCCATAAGCAATTATCTAAAGAATTATGCCAAGGATTTAAATAAAAGAGCTAAGGTTATAAGAGTGCCAAACGGTGTAGATATCGCTAATTTCAAAAGGGACTATAGTTATGGAGAACTCTCTGGTCTAGCAGAGACTCTGGGTATAGAGCCAGGAGAAAAGATAATTATAAGTGTTTCTCGTCTAGTGCCCAAGAACGCTATAGATGTTTTAATTGAGGCGCTGGGTATCCTAAATACAAAATATAAAATAACAAACATGAAACTTCTCATCGTGGGAAGCGGTCAGGAAAGGCCCAGTCTGGAATCTAGAGCTGAAAATTTGGGACTAGGCGATAAGGTTGTATTTGTTGGATCAGTCGGACACGACGAGTTACCTAAGTATCTTAAGATCGCTGAAGTTTTTGTCAGGCCATCACGATCAGAGGGTTTGGGCAATGCCTTTCTAGAGGCAATGGCAGCTGGTGTCCCCGTTATTGGTACCAACGTTGGTGGAATACCAGATTTTTTGGAAAATGAAAAAACTGGTTTGTTTTGTAAGATCAATGATGCCGAAGATTTGGCTGGGCAGATTTTTAAATTGAGCCAGGAACCTAAGTTGAAAGAGATTATTATCAAAAATGCCAGCAATTTAGTTTTAGAAAATTACGACTGGGATATTATAGCTAAAAGTTGCGGTGACATTTTGCGCAGCTAACTCCGGCTTTATTATGAAAAAATTATTAATAATTCCTGAATGGCGCAGATCTGGTGTTGGTACAATAGATCCAAATCGTTTGGCCTTAGACTTGTCGGTCAGTTGCAGTGTTGTTGTTGCGTCTTTTGACCATTGGTTACCCCAGCCCCTAAGAAATATGGTGGTTTTTTTAAAAATATTAAAATTGGCTCGCCAAGCAGATGTTGTTATGGCCTTGAGTCCTGTTGGTACAGGATCGTTAGCTGCTAAGGCGGCGCAAAGAGCCAATAAAAGATTTGTTGTTTGGGTTGAAGATGATTACGCTTGGAGAGAGGCAATAAGAAGAGGTGACAATTATCTTCTTGTTGGAGATTTCCAGAAATCAAAAAAAGAGGGTACCACTTCTTCAATTAACAAAAAACAAATTAAATCCTGCGAAATTTCGGGTTCTGTATTGGTTCCGTCTTCTTTTATGTCAAGAATAGTTTTGGGGTGGGGTATAGATCCAACTAAGATAAAAATACTAATTTATCCAACAGATTTTTATATTGCGGGCATGACTAAAGAGGAATGTAGAAAAAAAATAGGTATTCCGGGTGCCTTGATTGTTTCTAAGGGCCCGCTTGTGCCTTGGATGGGATTTAGAATGCTTGTAAAAATTATGCCGCAACTTCTAGAAATTAACCAGTTTTTTAGGTTAGTCATTATGGGTAGTGGCCCAGAGCAAAAGGTTCTAGAATCTATGATAAAGAACATTGGTCTAAATGGTAAGGTGATTTTTGTCGGCGAAATAAAAGAGGAAGAAGAATTGAGTCGTTTTTTCTTGGCTGCTGACCTGCTTATTTTAAACAGTGGTCATGAGCCTTCCTCCAGCACTGTTTTGCGCGCAATGTCAGCTGGGGTGCCAGTAGTGGCTACTGCTGTGGGTGCTAATCCGGAGTTAATCAGGCAGGGCGAGAACGGTTTTATTGTAAGATATAATGACGAATTCAATATACTAGAGGCGGTTAAGGCTCTTTGGCGTAATGCTGTATTAAGGGACCAATTTGTTGAAGCTGGTCTTGAAACGTCGGCTAGGTTAAGAGAAGCAGCCAAGGATATTGCAAAAATAATATGAAACTACTAATGATAAGCGGTTATGGTGCCACATCTCTTGATAAGAAGGGTGCATTTTATAATACCCTGGAAGAATTTCACAAGTATTGGGAGCGTATAGACATAATATCTCCTAGAGCAGTAAATGGCGAGAGACAAAATGAAGTTTTATTTGGCAATGTTTTTCTCCACCCATCTCCTTGGGCCTTGTGGTTACAGCCTGTATGGATATTCAAGAAGGGCTTACAGACATTTCTAGAACAAAAATTTAACATTATTATGGTTCATGAGTACCCCCCCTTTTACAATGGCATTGGGGCCCGCTTGCTTTGGGGCAAGATAAAGATCCCATATGTTCTAGAGACTCACCATGTTCCGGGGTATCCAAAGAGTGCTAATTTTAAAGATCTAATTTACAAGTTTGCCACGAGATTGTTTATAAGATACGACTCTTCAAGGGCATTGGCGGTGAGGGTCGTTAATCAAAGGCAAACCCAGGAATTTTTACTAAAATCAGGTGTTCCTCTTAAGAAAATAGTACATATCCCTTCTTTCTATATAGATCTCGATGTGTTTAGGCCGATGGCTTTAATCAAGGAGTATGATCTGATTTTTATTGGTCGCTTGGATAAAAACAAGGGTCTTGACCTCCTGTTGGATGCTGTTAAAAATCTAAAAATAAATATACAAAATATCAAATTACTAATTGTCGGAACAGGACCAGAGTGGCATAATCTAAAATCAAAAATTAAAAATTTAAAATTGGGTGATAATGTCGTACTGTATGGTTGGGCTAAGGATTCTCTAGAAGTCGCTGAATTTATAAATAAATCTAAGATTTTGGTGATGACATCATACAGTGAAGGTGGTCCGAGGGTTGTGTTAGAATCTATGGCCTGCGGTGTACCAGTTGTGGCAACAATGGTCGGTATAGTGCCAGATGTGATTATTGATGGAGAAAGCGGTAGTATAGCTGATTGGGATTGGCGTGACCTGTCCTTTAAAATATCGGATTTATTGTCACATCCTGACGTTTTGACTAAATATGGGGTTGAGGGCATTAAAATTTCCAAAAATTTTGAAAAAAAATCAGCAATAAAAAAACTTTTTCAAGAATTACAAAAACTTATTGCAACCGAAGGGGGGTCAGCAGCGTCTTAAATGTTGAGTTATCCACAATATTTTAATATATATATATATTATGTTGTATAATGCTAGCATATGAATAATTCATCTTATGCTAGTTTAACTCTAGGTCGAGTTTTTATTGTATTTGCAGTTTTTGTCGCGACACTTGCGACTTTTTTGTTGTTTTCAGACAAAGCGCATGCCGCTGATGATGGAGAGTTTGTCTGGTTTAGAATAGACACTGAACTGAACGATCTTTTGTCCGAAGGCGGAACATTGACTATAAGGTGGTACTGCGATGGCGCTTCCAGTTTTGGTCAAGTTAACGATAACACAGCTTCAGAAAGCACCAACGCGCGTGATGGTATAATAAAGGTGGCTTCAGCATCTGCGGAAATGACAGCTGCTAGCTGTACCATAGGAGAAAGTGAAACATTAAGAGCTTCTGCATCTATTGACGGTTGGGTTGTAAGAGAGTGGACTAACGCTTCTTTTCCAGGCGCTTCCACATCCAGTCCATTTACAACTTATGCAAGTTTGGATTTCAATATTGTAATAAACGGTGTAGATGATGAGCTTGGTACAGCCATTACTCTTGATGGTTCTAGCGCTTCGGCATCTTACAATGGAACAACTGCGTCAGAGTCTTATAGAGGTGGTAAGAAGTATATTGCCGGTTCAACTAGTGGAGGCACTGTTACCGCTGAGGCTGATGGTTATGTTAAGGCAACTTCAAGCGGAACTCTTACAGTATCCGGCACTGCTTCTCAATCTATTGATTTCGGAACTGGAGATGATAGTGATGTTGATGAAAGTGGTTTGTCTTTTGGACATAAAGTTAGAGTTTATGAATCTGGTGGAGATTTTACTAACAACAAATTTACAACAGGAACTGTAACGGCCGGAGACAGCTTTGGAACAACGTGTACGAATAATTCAGACGGTAATTGGTATTGTTCTGTGCCGCTTGCAAATACGGGAACCTCAGCTAAGTTTGTTTTGACCGGATACGACACTACAAGTGTAACCTACACTGATCGAACATCCGACTCAGACGCCCAGGTTTCTACAGACATTACTCCTCCAAAGACTGCTCCAAGCGGTGGAGGCGGAAGTATTGCGGACGCCGCATCCCCCACGCCAACACCTACAGCAACCCCTGAGGTTTTCACGCAAACAACTCCTGAGCCGACACCGACATCAGAAGCCACGACAGGAATAATGAAATTGTACAGAAAAGATGGCGATCCAAAGGTCTATGTTCAAAAAGATGACGGACTTCATTGGGTAAAGACTCTTGAGGAATTTAATGCCTCTAATTATAAATGGTCGGACGTTAAGATAATATCGGTAAATGAATTCACTAGTATGAGCTTTGCGCCAGGAGAGATGTCTTCGCCGCAGCTTTACAGGAAAGTTAATGATCCTAAGGTATATGTTGTTGGTTCAGATGGCACGTTGAGGTGGATAAGAACATTGGCCGAATTTAACGCTGCCGGTTATAATTGGGCGGATGTAAAAATTATATCAGGAGAAGAATTTGCCAAAATGAGGGTGGGGGGAACTCTTAAGGTTCTCAGTAATATAAGTTTCTTGAGGGTTAGACAAGCTGCCACAACATCCAGCAGTATATTGGGACAACTATCTCCAGATCAGCAGATTGATTTTTGGGAAATAAGCAATGGTTGGTATAAGGTTAAATTATCGAATGGCACGACTGGTTGGGTATCTGGAGATTATGTGACGGAAATATAATCCTATCTAGATTTTTAAAAGACGACCTCATGGACGTCTTTTAATTTGTGAATTGAATCAGGGGGGCTTTTATTGTAGTATCATAAAATGCGAGGAATTCTAATAATAACTCAAAAGATTGACTATAACAATGACATTCTTGGATTTTTTCATGAGTGGGTAAGAGAGTTTTCTAAAAGATGGGACAAGGTTACGGTAATATGTTTGAAGCTTGGTGACTATGACTTACCTAGCAATGTTAGAGTTGTCTCTCTTGGAAAAGAAAAAAATAGTGGATTTGGGCCGGGTGTTAAATTAAAGTATCTATTTAGATTCTACAAATATATTTGGACGTATAGGCATGATTACAATGCAGTTTTTTCTCACATGAATCCGCAATATATACCCCTCGGTTGGCCAGCGTGGAAGTTGCTTGGCAAAAAGATGTCTCTTTGGTATGCACATGGCTATGTGCCTACTATACTTAAGATTGCAGACCGATTAACCAATATCGCATTTGCATCAACCCCAGAAGGTTATCGTTTGCCAAGTAGGAAACTTAGAATTGTGGGACAAGGTATAGATGTAGAAAAGTTCAAACCAAAAAATGGATACACAAGAGATGGAAAAGGTGTCTTTAAGATTGTTTCAGTTGGCAGAATAGCCCTCTCAAAAGATTACGATACAATGATCGGAGCCATCAGTGCTTTAATTGACGAAGGCGTTGGACTGCGTGTTGAAGTTGCTGGAAGCGCCATAAACCCACTAGATTTTGATTATCTTGAAAAATTAAAGAATACAATTTCAAGTAAGGGTTTGGGGGATGTAATTAAATTCATTGGCCCAATTGCCAATAAGGACCTTCCTGATTTTCTCCTCTCAGGTGATCTGTTTGTAAATATGAGTCATACGGGTAGTCTGGACAAGGCGGTTCTTGAGGCGATGTCTTGTGGTCTACCTGTGCTGACTTGTAATGAGGCATATGAAAATATACTTGGTGAATACAGAGAAAAACTTATGTACCCGAAGCGCGACTATCGAAAATTGGCGGACGGTATAAAATATATTATGAACCTTGCTGGTGATGAGAGAGCTGCGGCGTCGGATTATCTGAGAAATATAGTTGTTCAAAATCACAATCTGGAAGGGTTAATAAAAAAAATAAGCTCAACTCTCCTAAATGAATAAAATTGTCGTCACAGGACACCCTTATGCCTATTCCTATTATTTTAGAGTTTTTGAGAAAATGAAAAATAAGGATGAGATGATTTTTGTTTTACCTAGGTTGTGGTTGGCAAAGAAGGGTAAGGTCAGAATTAAATTAGAATCAAAGGCGGGTTTTAAAATTTATGGTTTGGCTGCGGCTTCTTTTGGCGGACGTGGGATCACGGGCTTGTTTAAGGGTTTTTTACCAGGCATATTTTTTTTATTGCCTTATCTGAAGCTTAAATATGGAAGTAAGGTTTTGTATTCGTGCTCTGAACCTTATCTTTTAACCACGTTATTCAATGGTTTGATGGCAAATTTTTGCGGTATGAAATTTATATTTTTTACTTGGCAAAATGTGGAACCTAAAAAATATCTAGCGGGTTTTAAGCTTAAGATCTACTCAAAATTAATAAGAATGAACTTAAATTTGGCTGATGGAATTATCTGTGGCAATCAAAAATCTCAGGAAATTATGAAAATGTTCACAAATCATGATTTGGTGTCTAAGACACTAGTTTGTCCATTGTCTGGTGTTGATGTTGAAAGATTTCATCCAGGGATTGAAAGCGATTGGCGTGATAAATTGGGAATTAAAATGGAAGAAAGGGTCGTGTTGTTTTACGGAGCATTAGATACAAGGAAGGGACTTGAGATTCTTGTTGATGCGTTTAAGCTTCTTATTGATAAAAACGCAATTTCTAATACGAGATTGGTTCTTGTTGGTACTGGGCCGGAAAAACAGAATCTAGAATCTAAAATTAAGAATCTAGAACTTAATGACAAAATTACTATTCTGGACTGGTTGCCCAATGATCAGCTACCAGCGTTGCTTAATGTCGTCGACGTATTTGTTTATCCAAGCGTACCACAAGGAGGTTGGGAAGAGCAGTTTGGTTATGCTATGGCCGAAGCCAGCGCTTGTGGTGTGCCAGTTGTTGCCACACGTACGGGTTCAATAGATGAGGTTGTGGTTCATGAAAAAAGTGGTCTTTTGGTTCAGGCAAGTAACCCGGAGGAATTATCAAAAGCTTTATTTAGAATAATCTCTGATGAAAATATGGCCAAAGAAATGGGCAAATTCGGGAGAGAATATGTAGTTACAAACTTCAGTCATCCGGTAATCGCAGAAAAAATAGCGAAATTTTTGGAAGGTTTTGTCTAGTTAATAAAATTGGTTTG
>Ga0209542_10004524_pt1 | contig 28538 bp, 29 predicted proteins | sample RifCSPhighO2_01_FD_184028 | JGI IMG/M metagenome (GOLD analysis project Ga0209542, IMG submission 184028) | Soil microbial communities from Rifle, Colorado - Rifle CSP2_plank highO2_0.1 (SPAdes) (version 2) | ecosystem: Environmental > Terrestrial > Deep subsurface > Rock core/Sediment ...
ACCGAGGATTTTCCCTGTGATCATGCCGTCCTTTCATTTTTTGGTTTAGTTTATTTGTACTTATTACGGTACATAAATATAATGATATTTTAGATTCTGTCAATACAGCGCCCGATGCTTTCGAGAATACACTTAAGCCAGCTATTACTCACCGCGTAATACATCGGAAAATTTCCCGGCGACGGAGAAGACCCTCGACCGCTTAATGTTTCAAAAAACTATCGCTACTTAACCGACAAGAGATCAGGACGTTCTAAAGAGTTTTTCGTTATGATTCAAGAGATAATATCTTTATGATATAGTCATTCCTATGCAAAGAAGTCGAATTAAAGACGCAAAAGACAAAATCGGCGAGGAAATAAGCCTCTCTGGCTGGGTAGATGTGCGACGCGACCATGGGAAACTGATTTTTCTCGACCTTCGCGACGCGTCCGGGAAAATACAAATGGTCGCCCTTCCGAGCCATGCCGACGCCCATAAAATTGCCGGAACGCTTCGCTCTGAATGGGTTATAGAAGTTACAGGAAAAGTAAATGCCCGTCCGGAAAGAATGGTGAATGTGAACGAGGCGAACGGAAAAATCGAGCTCGAAATTCTTACGATAAAGATATTGAATGAGGCTGAAACTCCTCCGTTCGACGTACGCGGCGACGGCCGCGATATTGGCGAAGACGTTCGTCTTAAATATCGCTACCTCGACCTTCGCCGTCCGCGATTGCAACAGAACGTCCGCATGCGCGACAAGATCATTACGTTTTTCCGTGAATACATGCATGCAAACGATTTTGTAGAGATAGAAACGCCAATCATGATGAAAGGCACGCCCGAAGGCTCGCGTGAATATGTAGTCCCCTCCCGACTCGAGAACGGTAAATTTTACGTCCTCCCCCAGTCGCCCCAGCAGTTCAAACAGCTCTCAATGGTTGCGGGATTTGAAAAGTATTTCCAGATTGCACGCTGCTTTCGGGATGAGGACACACGAGGAGACCGCCAACCTGAATTCACACAGCTTGATTATGAAATGTCGTTTATAACCCAAGAAGAAGTCCTCGCATTCACCGAAAAAATGTTCATCGAACTTGTTTCCAAACTTTATCCGCAGAAAAAAATCACTACTACCCCCTTTCCTCGCATTACCTATAAAGAGTCGATCGAAAAATACGCCTCGGACAAGCCCGATCTCCGCGGCGATAAAAATAATCCGGACGAACTTGCGTTCGCGTGGATCGTTGACTTTCCAATGTTTGAAAAAGACAAGGAAGGAAATATTGCCGCCGCTCATCATCCATTTTGCTCAATTAAAGAAGAAGACGTTGAAAAATTTATGAAAGGCGAGGATTTATTCTCTATTCGTGCCAATTCATATGATCTCGTCTTAAACGGATACGAGTTAAGCTCCGGAAGCATCAGAATCCACAAGCAAGATATGCAAAAGCGCGTATTCGAGCTTCTCGGCATAAGCGAAGAAGAACAGCAAAAGAAATTTGCTCATATGCTTGAGGCATTTAAATACGGCACCCCGCCGCACGGCGGATTTGCGCCGGGGATAGATCGCATTGTCATGATCCTCGAGAACGAGCCGAACATCCGTGAGGTTATTGCGTTTCCAAAAACAGGAGAAGGACGCGATCTCATGATGAACGCGCCGTCCGAAATCGACACAAAGCATTTGAAAGAACTCGGTATTCAAATCAAAAAATAATATTCATCCCTCCACTTACATTCAAAATTCGGCATTCAGAATCTGGGTAATATGTACCTATATACCTATTCGGGCGAATAGGTATATATTATTCAATGAAAAAAGAAAGTCTCAAAAAAGCTAGATCCGTTCTACTAATTTTTTTGTAAATTCTGGAATATCTTCAGCGATTTTATAAAAAACAGAAAGTGAGCTTTGTCTTCTATCGAGTAGTGTCGCACCCGCCAATATTGTCAGATGCTTAGACGTAGCTCGAAATGATAGCGCAATTTCCTTTGCGATAGCGCCGACGGAGGCACGCTTGCCTCTTTTTAGGAACTTCAAAATTTCCAAGCGTCTTCGATTTGCTAGCGCTTTTAATATTTTTTCTGCCTGTTGTAATTGCATTTCAATTTTATTTTTTACTGTTACTATAAATTTACTTGCTTTATTATATACCTATTCGCCCGAATAGGTATATAATAAATTGCGCGTTGATAAATTTTTATAATGCGCTGTATGAAAAAAACGCCCGAAAGGGCGTTTCGGTTACATGCCGATCAGTTTTAGCAAAGATTTAACTGTTGCCCTCGTTGCATCTGTGAGCGGATATTCTTCGAGATGACGCGGCTCAATCCATTTATGATCATCATGATCTCTTCCGAGGACAACTTCGAAGTGCGGTCGAAGTGTGCAAATATAGAAAAGCCCAAAAATCTGCAGTTGGCCCTCTGGAACCTTTGGTCGCCACTCCTCGACAGCGATCAGTTTACCCGGCACGATTTGAAGTCCACATTCTTCTTTCGTTTCTCTTCGAAGAGCTTCCTCAATGGTTTCGCCCGGATTGATTTTACCGCCTGGAAAATCATATTTACCGTGGTTCGTACCTCCTTTATACGCGGAAGATTCGCGCAAAATAAGCACTTTACCTTCGGAAATAATCACCGCCCGAACCGCTACGCGCTGTTGCATCGTATTCATATCTTTGCCAATGATAGCAAAAAATCTCTCGAGTGAGGTTTCCAAAAATTACCGCGAAGACACTTTCGGAATGCACCGAACACAGCTAGTTTGATTGTCGCGGGTTTTTAGATATTTGTTACCGCACGCGCACATAGAAACAACCGTCCCTCCGGGGCGTTTCATCCATTTTCCTTCCTTTTGAAATGTTCTTCCGGTTGGAATTTTCATGTTATTCAATAAAGGTCAGTGCCTTGCCACGCTTATTTCCGCGTCCCGTTCTTCCGATACGGTGAACATAGTCGTCATAGGTCGCAGGAATATCATAATTGATGACGTGCGAGACATCCGCGATATCGAGCCCTCGAGCGGCGACGTCCGTTGCGACAAGTACTTGTATATGACTATCCTTGAAAAGGCCAAGCGCCTTTTGTCTGCGTGAGTGATTTTTGTTGCCATGGATTGATTCCGCCTTGAAACCGCGCATCGCGAGCATTTTGGAAAGTTTCTCGACTCCATGTTTCGTTCTGCCAAAGATAAGCACCTTGCTGAATTCCTTTTGATTTAAAAGATCGTGCAAAAGATCCATTTTATTTTTTCCAGGCGCAACTTTCACAACGTCTTGATCGACGTTCTTTGCAGTATCGCGTGTTTTCACGGAAATTCTGACCGGTTCTTTCAAAAACTCCCCTATCAATTTTTCAATATCAGATGAAAGAGTTGCCGAAAAGAAAAGCGTTTGACGAGTCTTAGGCATTCCTGCAACGAGAAAGCGCATATCATTTACGAATCCCATATCGAGCATACGATCAGCCTCGTCGAGTACGAGAGCGCTAAAACGCGCGAGTATTATATTCTTTCTTTCAATGAGATCTTTCAAACGTCCCGGTGTTCCAATAATAAAACTGTTGTGAAATTTTAGATCGCGAATTTGAGCATTTATATTCGCGCCGCCGACACAGCAAACGCCGTAAATATCCATACCTTTTGCGAATCCCTTTAGTTCCTGGTGAATCTGAATGGCAAGTTCCCGCGTAGGTACGACAACCATGATTTGTTTCTTCCGGTCATTCAAAACTGCATTAATAAGTGGGATGAGAAACGCGGCAGTTTTTCCCGTACCGGTATTTGCGATTCCCACAACATCCGCGCCCTTTAGGATATGAGGAATCGTCCTGTCCTGTATCGGGGTTGGAGATGTGTACCCTTTCGCCAAAATACCTCTTTTCAATTCCTCCCGCACAACAAAATCGGTGAAGTTGTGTTCAGGGATAAAATGCTCTACCTCTTCGGTAATGACGGCGCGATTTACAAATTTTCTCGGGTCAATATATGAACCCATATTTTTTCGCGCGGAAAAACGGCGCGGAGCGCTCTGGTGATACCTGCCGGTTGATGGCCGTGAAGGGCCGCGTCTTTGATGATTGAAACTTCTTGGTTGCATATTGTGTGTGTTCAAGAGAAAAACTCTCGATAATTAGCCCCGTTTATATTTGGGGTGTCTCGAGAGTTTGTGAAGTTATTTACTTCGTGTAGAAGCCTTATATAGGGCCGCAAAAACTATGAGACTGATTTATACTCCTGTACAGTACACCTTTTTCAAAACCTTGTCAAATCAAAATCAACGGGCAATGGATAACTGAGTCAGGCTAACCCCTCAACGAAAATTTACAAAGATTCGACCTTTGTACAAAGGTCGAATCTTTGATATATAAAAAAACTCATGCGCCAGCATGAGCTATTTGACCCGCGGCGGCCCGCCGTATTCTGGCGCCAAACTGCCATCAGGCAAGTAGATTCCAGATTTGATGAGATCCTTAAATCCCCGCTTTGCTGACATCCGCCGCACGGCGCGAATAACTTTTTTGTGCGATTCAGGCAAATCTTTCGGAATAGGTGAGCGTCGCTTCACTTTCTTTTTCATACATGATCAGAAGTCAGTACCCCAACAGAAAGCTTTTCGAGAGTCGGAAATTTTTTACCAAATGCGCGATCCTCACTCATGTGGTCCTTTACAAATGTTCGAAATATTTCTGTGGGGATGTGAAATATATGTCGCATAACAGGCGCATATTTTTCGACCAAAAGATCAGTCGTCGAAACTTTCAGTACTCGACTTAAACTGCAAAGGTGTTTCTCTGGAATTTCGCCACGCTGTTCAAGTTTCATATAAGCGTTTTTCTCGATTCCCATAGATTCCGCTACCTGCAGTTGTGTCAAACCTAATGCAATCCTCCTATTACGCAAAAAAGGTGTGGGATAACGTATTCGTATTGTTGGCATAAATGTTCTCCTGATTTGAATTTAACATACTCTTTATGTTTTTGTCCAGAAATGCGACTCACTAGTTATTTTCTTTTTTTTGCGGCCTTACGGAGCACAACAAAAAAAGATCGCTCAAAGAAGCACTTAAGGCAAAGGAAAGTAAGAAAAAAACCGCGCTAAGCGGTTTGAAGATACCTATCGGCGAATCGGTCGAGTATTCGAATGATCGATACGGGACAGGGTTCATTTCGATGAAATTCTTCCTTTGCAACAATCTCTCCGTCGCCAAATGCCCTGGGCCACGGCGCATAGGTTTTGAAAAGAAAATCAGCAATCGGAATTGCGAAGAAGCCGCTTATGTTTTCATTGAGTTCCACATTCGCGTGGTGTCGCAAATGAAAACAGTAAGTCGATTTCCAGAACCTTCCCCACTTCGGATGATTGATTCTTTTCAGCCAAAACTTCTCGAACGACAAGTGCTCGATCATATGCACTATTTCATAGAGAAACATTGACCATGCAATCGTCGCCGGCGCGCAAAGAAAGATCGGGAACGAAGGAAACAGCCACTGCGCGAACGCGATCACCGGCAGAAAGACACCGATAAACGACGCGAGCGAATGCCACGGAAAGTACGAAGCCTCATGCTGTTTGTCTTCGATAATTGGGTAACGATTAAAAACTTTGCCCATCTCATCTTCCTTACGAATAAAATGAACGTTAGTAAGTCCGTGATGCAACGTGTGCTGACGGTAAAGACGACCAAGAAGCGGAAACGGCCGGTGCAGAAAATACCGATGGAAAAAGAATTCTGCGAAGGCGCATCCAAAGTGGCCAAAAAGAAAAACAATAATCCACTTCCAGAGCGGCATTTCGATACTCCGAAAGAATATTTCCGGAGCGATGAGTCTTACGAGCAGTGCAAATACTGCAAGGGTGGTAACTATGGTCACCATGAAACGGAAAAAAGAAAAGGGTGCGTCTAAACGAGTTTTTGATTTCATGTTCAAGGAACTGCTCAAGATAGTCTACCACAATTACACCCACAAAATAAGTTCTGCGTTTGCGGCCTTTTTATTTGCCTCGCTTCGAAAAATTATAAAAACTCTTTTTTACCCGCGACAATCTTGCAATCTCTCTTCGGATGTCGGCTGTCTGTCCCCTGTAACTACGGGTCGCATGCACAGAAGTAACAATATTGAGTTGAGCAAGCTTAGAAGTTTCAATTGGCCTTGATGATCTTGTTAAAATAATTCCTAACATAAACAATCGAAATAACCGCGGCGCTCCAGTTTATGAGAACGATTCCCCACCAGATTCCGGTAATTCCGTATAATTTCGCCGCCATCGTAAAGACGATAAGGGGCGCCACAATTTGTCGCGAAAGGCCGACCCAAAGCGCAAACATCGGTTTTTTCATTCCCTGCATGGCGGAGACGTTGGTAAACAGAATCGCATAAGCCCACGTCAGCACGGAAACGATGCGCAGGTACTTTATTCCTGCTCCAATGACTTCAGCGTCATTCGTAAATATATCCATAAATTGACGGGCAAAAACAAAAATGAGAACCGCACCGAGTGTCATCAGATATGCGCCATACTTAAGAGTAAGTTTCAGCGATTCTTTTACCCGTGCAATATTTCCAGCGCCGTTATTCTGTCCGACGAGAGTAAGCGCCGCGATCGTAAGACCGATCGTCGGCAATAGAAAAATCTGCTCAACGCGCGTCGCGATACCATACGCCGCTACAGCCGCCTTGCCGAAAGGGGAAATGAAATATGTGATGATAAAAATTCCAAGTCCCACAGTAAACATATTGAGGCTTGCAGGCAGGGCCTGCGCTGAAATCATTTTTATTATCCCGAGGCGTGGCACGAAATCCCGAAAGTGCCGACCCTTAAGAAGCGGAGTCCGTACGAGATGCGAGCCAAGGTACAAAACACCGAGAGCTTCAATGACTATCGTCGCAAGCGCAAGCCCTTTAAGGCCGAGAGCGGGTAAACCGAGCCATCCGAACATGAAAATGGGATTCAAAATGAGATTGAGGAAAAATCCGGCGATGAGGAAATTTCTAAAGAGCTTCGTATTGCCCATGGCATTCAGACTGGCATTTGCGATATAAACAAGCATGAAAAAAACAGTTCCGATAAAAATCATATTCATATAGTCAATGGACGAGTTTAGATATTGCCCCTCCGCCCCAAGCAGAACAAAAAGTTTCGGCGAAACGAGAAAACCTAAAAGGGTGAGGATAGCGGAGAAAAGTATGGTGAACGAAATACTTTGGGCGGCAATGAGACCGGCTTCGTCATTTCTCTTGGCGCCGAGAGAGTTTGCGACAAGAGCAGAAGTTCCTGTCGAAATTCCGGTGCCAAGAGCGATTATGATGAAAAAAATCGGAAATGAGAGCGAGAGAGCGGCAAGTGCTTCGGTGGATACAAGTCCGCCATAAAACGTATCCACCACGTTGAACATAGTATTGAAAAAGAATCCAATGCTTGCAGGCACGGCAATTTCTCGAATCAAAAGAGAAATGGGCGCCGTGGTAAGCCGATTTTCCAATTGCTCCATAAGAGTTTGATTGTAGCATGGAGAAATAGGTATGATAATTTTTCCTTAAGATGAAAATGAAAAAAGTGCGTTTCTTTTGCAAGATACGCACGTTGATTCTTTGGCTCTGGCCGAGCCAAAGACAGGAAAAAGGTTTCAAAAGCACAAGGATCAAGATTCCAAGGGCACCGAACTGCGGGAGAAACAAACGCCCAGATTGGAGTTCGAGCCGTCAGGGCCGCCGTCGTCGACGTACACACCGCGCGAACCGCAACGGCCGACATACACGATGCAGCCAATCGCGGGGTTTTTTTTGGTCCACGCATAGGTCGCAGGTAAAAGTCGTTCTTTGTTGACCTTGTAGTAGACGACCAGCCTGTAGAGTACCTCGACCGGAGTTTCGCGGAAGAGTTGGTTGATTTTGAGATCAACAAGGGCCTCTGCGCCTTGTTTCCAGTCTTTGCGCACAATTTTGGCAAGCTCTTCCTTCCGCTCTGCCAATTCGTCGATCGCTTTTTGGTAGAGCGGGGGCATTTCAACACCCTTGTAAACTCGATCGCGAACGTAGTCCGCGAGGATTTGAGTTTGACCGAGATAGTCCTTGCCGAGCGAATCGGGAATCACTTCGCGACTCACCAATTTCCAGCCAAAGGTCGGAGTTTCCGAAAGAAAGAAGGCTTCTTTGTTCTTTTTCTCGTACCAGTCGGTGTTGTAGAGCAACTTGCCGTCGCCGAGCTTGTTTTTGAATTGATCGCGCATGGCCATCATCGTGAGCGGCTTCCCATTCTTGGTCTTGTCGACAAAAAGAAATGGAGACTGCCCCAGAGCATGCGCCCGAAGGAGTTCTTCTTCCGAAAACGGAATCGGTGGCACGTTAGCGAGGTCGAGCTCAATCCCGAAGACTTGCTTGATTTCATCGGAACCGAAACAGTCGGTTCCGCGGTCGTAAAGCTTCTTGGCAAAAGCCATCGAAGCTCCGGCAACTGATGTGGTCATTCTCATAGAATATGTGTCCGCGGTTTGGTTTGTTCATGATCAAAGCCTGATGGCTTTTGCCCTGTATTAGAGCGGTGAAACTAAGGAGATAGTAACATAACATTGTCTAACCTGTCAATCCCACGTAACTGACTCATGGATAACAGCTCTATAGAGAGTTTTTTTACACGTGTTGCTATTTTTTAACGCCCACAATCATCGTCAATCCCTCTGACCCGGTTTTTGCACTATGTTTGGTTCCCGCCGGGAATTCACATCTATCTCCTACTTTCAAAATTTTTTCCTTGCCTTTTTCTGAAATAATAAGCTCGCCCATCACGATTACATGCACAGTGTGTTCATCGTGCGTATGTTCGCCAAAATCAGAGTTTGCCGGTTGCTCGAATTTTCTTACATTTTTAAACCCTTCCACTTCCAATTCTTTGACAGTATTCATACCGTAAATATTGATCACCATAATTTCAAGTTTTATAATCCCTCTACTTTGCGACCATATCTAACAACAATTTCTTTGGATTGCAACAATTCAAAGACTTCTTTCACGTATTCCGCAGTGACATGGCTTTCATCTTTGTTTACTATTCCTAAAATAAACTCGGCAGGTATATGAGTGTCTTGATCTAATTGCTGTCGTTCCGAATATTTATTGTCGTAAAATTTTATGCCGCGGTCAGTCAATAAATCCTTAGCTCGCTCGATATCGGCCTCAGGAAGAATGAGCTCATTTTCCTTAGGTCCTTCAGCAGATTCTAGCTTGTCCGGTTCATTCTCCGGATTTTGGGACTGAAAATTTTCAAAACTCATATTGCTTACAATTGTAGCATAGCTGCTCTCGTTATTGGTCCAAAATAACCAGCTGTAGGAGTTATATTGTTTGCTTTTTGAAATCGAATCACTGCTGCTCGAGTGAGCGCCCCAAATCGAGCCGTCTCGTTCCCTGGTGAGCCGGGACCAGATGCGGCTACCGTAAATCCCTGCGCATTTAGTATTTTTTGTAAATTCTTCACATCCTCGCCGACTGACCCACTCAAAAGATTGCGTGTCGGAACTGGAATTATCGCGACAGGAGGAACAACAGGCGGAGTTGGGGTCGTGGTCGGAGGGATGACTGGAGAAATGGTTGTCGCGGGAGGAGTGACTGGTGGTGTTATTGGCACAGGTGTAGTCGCAGGTGGCGTTGTTGGATTTGGAGGTGTAACCGGAGAATTCGGGATACTCACATTTTTTGATTTATATTCGGTTAGTACGTTCCAAAGAAGTGGATCTTGTCCCCCGTCAATTTTGAAAATTGCGATTCCGCGGACGCCGAGCTCTTCCGCGAGTTTTGCTTTTTGTCGTATCGCTTCGGCATCACTCCACGAAAGCACGCGCGTTGCGTTGGGAAGCGGCTTTGGCTCAAGAGAAGAAGACGCGGGAAATATAAGCATCATCTCCCCTGAATTTGCGCGCACGGGAGAAATATTTAGGCGCGTCGCATTTTCCGTTCCGTATCCCGGATTAAAAGACCACAAAAGCGCATACCCTTTTTCGCCATACTCATCAAACATGTCGTATTCATATCCGTACGTTGCGACGCCGATAACGAGTTTGCTTTTGTCTATCTCCGCCGCGGCAAGACGAATCGCTTTTTCAACCCATGTGACATCCGCAACAGGAGCGTACGGATCGCCGCGGGATTCGTTAAGTTTGAGATCAATACGTCCCTGATCATAGGTCATGATGCGAACACGATCACAGTATTTATTTATTTCCACAAAGTCATTCGCATATTCAATGTCAGCCGGGATTGATTCAGGTGAGGAATAGCGGGAATCAAGGGGTGTTCTCGCTTCTATCGTACACATAATAAGTTTGTTGAAACCGATTGCCTCTTCAAGCTCTTTCAAGAAGAGTGAGAAGTACGGGCGGGTGCGCGCATATTTGGCCTCATAATCTATATCAATGCCGTCGAAATTATTGCGATAGACTTCCAACGTAATTGCACGAATATGTTCTTGCCGCTTTATCTCATCACTTAAAATTTCATCTATCGCGTCCGGATTTGACCACATAACAGTCGGAACATACTTCACTCCTATTGCCCGTGCCTGATTTTGCAAATTAAGCCAAAGGGGAGTGTTGAGTCCTGCGGCATCATTCAGAGAGCCGTCGAGTTTAACCGTATATGCAAAAGGATTTACTTCAGTAAAAAGATGAAGTTGAGGAAGAATGCTTTCAACTCCCTTTTCAGATCGCCAATAAGGAATCCATCCTGAAATTTCATACGGCGCGGCGGCTTGCGCAAAAGTGAACTGTGGCACGGCAAGACCCAAAAGAATGCTGAAAAGTATGATTTTTTTTAATGCATGCATCGTTACTGTAGAGACGTTTGACATAGGCTAATCATACAGGAAAAAAAGGCTTAGTGCGCTACAAAAAACATTGGGCAAAGAAATACCGCAGTATTTGCCGCGGTATTTCTTTGCCGATCACGAGACTTTCTAAGAAAGATGCTTTGAAACGAGCTTCGTCATCTCAAACATATTGACCACCGCTTTACCGCCGAACACTTTCTTCAAATTTGCATCGGCAACGATGTTTCTCTTGTTCTTAGGATCCTGAAGATTTTTTGATTTTATGTATACCCAGAGTTTTTTGACCACTTCAGATCGAGGTAATGGACCCGCTCCCACGACTGCAGCGAGGTCTTCGCTCACGGTCAAGGGCTTCATAAATGCTGAGTTTGCTTTTGCTACTTTTGGCATGTTTTTTCTTTTAAATTCTAATAGCAGTATTATAGCATCGCATTCGGATTTAGGTTAGCAAGATTGGGTATTTGATTTTCTTCAATTTCAAGAATTTTACTCGCAACGTCTTCCCCGCTACCCAAAGCTGATTCCACAGTCGCAGTCGCTGTCCCGGGATGAAGCGCTTCCCCCGCAAAAAATATGGTATTTTCTATCGGTTTAGCAAGCTCCTTATAAGCATTTTTTGTCCTAACACTTGTGTAACTATACGCACCCCTTGTAAATGGATCAGCCACCCAATTTAGAACTTTAGAATACACGAGTAGATTTTGCAGAACTTCTTTCTGGACACCAAAAATACTGACAAGTGCGTCGAGCGCCATCTCCAAAAGTTCTTCATCGCTCGCATTTTTATATTGTTTTGATATTGGACCACCCATATAACCGGTGAGTATAGGTAGCGTGTTTGGATATTGCGTCCACCATGTTGAAAAACCCTCCCCCGCAAGTACAAAGGAAAACCTCGACATATCCTTATCATCAACTCGATACCACCAAGAATGTTCAAACCGTAAAATTATTTTGATAACATTACCAAAGCCAATGTTCGATGCCGCAGTAATGGCCCCATCAATCGCCGGCTCAAAATTGATAGTCGGTATGACGGGAAGTGGTACCGTTACTATTATTTTTTTCGCGCTGAATGAGAGGCCTTTTTCAGTCCGGACACGCACCGAATTTTTTCTCCAAGAGATTGTGTTTACAACTGAACCAAGAAGTATCTCTACACCTTCCTTCACCGACTCATTTTTCAGAAATGTAAGGAGTGCGCCATAGCCCTCCTTTATCTTCCCCTCATTAAGCCCGAGGTCTTTTTCGCCTAGCCACTCATCACGAAGCTCAAAGGTACTCACGTCCTCTGGGTCTGCCGTATCATACCCCCGCACAATTCGAATAATTTCGCTACGCAGTTTCTCATGATCTTCACCGGAGAAGTATATATTGAGAAAATCCGTAATTGATAGATCTTCTTGCAAATTTTCCAGTTTCCGCCGCAGTTCATCGTTTTTCTTCAAAAAATATTCCTGCTTTTCCAGCATCCCGCCGTGGACATTCCAAATTTCGCCTTCCTCCGGGACGAACGTCAACCCAGCCTCTCTCATAAGGCGCCGAGTCAAGGTTGCAGATCCGTGCACAAATTCTGCCCCGCATTCTGCGATATATCCAAAGTCTTTTTCGGGCAGGGACCATACTCTACCGCCGATTCGATCTCTCGCTTCAAGAACAAAAACCTTCTTCTCGGCAGACGAAAGCTCCCTCGCCGCCATTAGTCCCGCGGCACCTGCACCGACAATAATTATGTCGATTGATTGAGTGTTGGTCATCTGAATCGTTTAGTCTAGAGTGTAGCAAACAAAATGACATGTATCGACCGAGACAGGCTTTACGGAATTCTTGGGATTAAATACGTCGTGAATTATTGAACCAGTTAATCATGAAGTCCAATCTGCAACTCATAGAGTCTTCGATATTCTCCTCCTTCAATCTTCAACAATTCCTGGTGCGTACCGGTCTCTATAATTTTTCCTTCTTTAAATACAAGAATCTTATTTGCTTTGCGAACAGTGCTCAACCGATGCGCGATAATAAACGTAGTTTTTCCTCGCATCAAATTTTCGAGTGATTCGGTAATGATTTTCTCCGAACCCGCGTCGAGTGCAGAGGTTGGTTCATCGAGAATAAGGATTTTGGGATTGCGCAAAATGGCGCGTGCAATGGCGATCCGTTGTTTTTGTCCAACCGACAATTTTACCCCGCGCTCACCGACAAGCTGTTTCCATTTATTGGGAAACTTTTCTATAAAATCAAATGCATGGGCTTTCCTTGCAACATCTCTTACTTCTTCATCTGTCGCGCTAAATGTTCCGTACCGAACATTGTGTAATATAGTGTCGTTGAAAAGCACCACCTCCTGTGGAACAACACCGATTTGAGACCGAAGCGAAATAAGGTCAATGGTTTCTATTGGTTTGCCATCAATCAAGACTTTGCCCGTTTTTGGAAAATGATAGCCCGACAAAAGTTCGATGAGCGTTGATTTGCCTACTCCAGATTCTCCGACAAGCGCCACGACTTCCCCAGCCTTTACCTCGAAATTTATATCTTGAAGCACCGGCTTCTTTTCGTCATAGAAAAATGAAACATGATCAAATACTATGTTTCCGAAAAGTGGAGTTTTCTCCGGCTGTCCGGAAGGGTGATACGGCTCAGGCGGTACTTTCAGTACCGCCTCCGACTCTTCGAGCTGAATCACGCCGTTTTGAATCGTCTGCCAATTACGGCCGACGACAACAAATGGCCCAAACACCATCGTGGCATAGGCATTAAAAGCAAGAAGCTCTCCAATCGTCATCTGTCCGCGGGTGATTAACGCAACAGAAACTACAAAGATAGTAAGTTGCGCCGCGAGAATGATAATTCGCTGGGCCAACGTAAGATTGCTCCAGATTTTATTCATCTTGCTCCAGAGAGACAGCACCGGGCCCTTCAGAATTCCGCCGAGACGCTCACCTTCGTATACTTCCGCAGTGGCTTGTTTGATCGCATGTGCATTTCCAACAAGATCGTAGCTGTCGCCGAAGGCTTTAAAAAGATGCGTTTGGTATTCTCTTTGGATGTCAGCAATCGGCTTTACCGAGCGAAAAAGTATAAATGAGTAGGTTAGGATTCCCACAACAAGCACGAGCGAAAGCCACGCATTTATATAAAATCCAATTCCGAGCGCAATAATGATTGAGAGAAATTGCGGGGCAAGATCAATAACGATTCTGCCGACAATTGTTTCGAGCGAAAATGCGGCACGATTTATTTTTTCTCCTATTTCACCAATCTTCTTTTCCTTGTGAAATGACATCGGCAACATCAATAAGTGCGCGATACCCTTCGACCAATAATCCACCCAGACGGCGTTTGAGAAATTTTCGCTTTTAATATTTATTTGCCAATCAACAAGATAGGTGATTATCTGAATTACCGCCCAGAGAATGAGGAGAAAAACGTATAATTGGAGCAGGACGCCAAAGACGCTGACCTCGCCGGGAGAAATAATCGCGTCAAAGAATTTTCCGGTAATGTAAGGAATCGCGCCGTTCCCGATCGCCGAGACAACGCCAAGACCCGAAAGCATGAGGGTCTCTCTTTTATATTTTTTTAGGTAGGAAAGCAGAATGACGAAGCTTTCTTTGAGATTGCGCCGCGTTACCTCGTCCTTTTTCTCTTCTTCCGGCGCTGGCGCCTCGTCTTTGTCTTCAGGTTCATTTTCGGCCATAGAAACAGATTGTACCAAACTGAATAAATTCAGCGAATCACTTCGCTCAGAACCAGCATTTAAACGACTCTTTATCAAAAGTGAATTTCAGTAGAATTAATTTCGGAATGATACTTATTTGCTATCAAATTTTTGATAAGTAATGAGTTCGTTATGCTGTCCTCAAGGACTACGCGGAAGTCTGATCTTTGAACCGTCCGTTATACACGGCTTTCCCTTCGCAATATTCAAAAATAAACTGGCATATTTTTGTATTAGGAAAGATAGTTAGCGGAGTCGGCGCGAGATTTGCAATTTCCAATACTTGGTGACTCGAGATCCCCGGCTGCATAAAAGGCGAAGAGATATGCACCATTAGTCCGACGCGGGCAAATCGGCTTCTTCCCTCAAGCCATCCCGCAATGTGCGACGCGAGTGTAATTTTTTCTTTCGTGACTCCAAGGAGCGCCTCGCCCGGTTTCATCGTATACCCTTCCTTCGTCATTTCGACTACTTTCGTGATATCAGAAAAATTCGCCTCATCTCGAACTGGATAGGCATCCTTTTGCCCCGTGAAAATCCGAATTGCGTCGCCAAGCGCAAGGTCATATGACGCCGCTCCGAGAAGCGACTCATCAAACGGGTCGATTATTATATTTCCTTTTTTAATTTCTTCTAAAATTACGTCGTGCGTCAAAATCATTTTGTGAGTATATCAAAAATCCTCGAATAAAAACTGGCAGAGTGTTAATCTGCCAGGTTAGCTCGACCAGTTTGTTTAATAGAATCTTCCACCGCCGCTTGTGCCTCCCGTTTCGTACCACGAATATCCGTCATGACTCTGTGAACCGTAGTCTGCCTCTTTTTTTGTCTTCCTTTGCCGACGCACAACCGAAACTGTAACCTTACGTTTTTTAGTATTGAGTCTTTCTAACATCCTTTTTAATTTGATTCCCAGTTTAAATCTACCTTCAGGAACCTCAATGCTTGTCTCTGTTCCATCGACGGATATTATATCGAAATGTGGATCAGACGATGTTACCAATGCTCTTATCCTAAATCCGCTGGGATCTCCTGAGCCCATGAACCCCTCGTGGATAATTAAGAACTTACATTTTTGCGTAAGCCCATGCTTCTCAGCAAAAAGTATGTATGTTTCTTCCAGACGCATTTTACAATCTGTCGGAACATCTTGAGGTTTCTGGCTAGCTGCAACTATCACTTCTGCGAATTTTCTCAACGGATTCATTGTATCCTTTTGGTTATGCGTCATACGTAGGGATTATTTAGTTTTCAAAGACCTTCTGTTTCGCTCTGCTTGGCCGATCGTTGTTACGATTTAGGCTCGAGCTCATCAGCCGAGACACCCATCTCGGAACAGGGAGCTTTGTCTATGGGGCCCCTGACCCATTCGAGTCATGCCTGACTCACCATACCGCGCACCCTATCGAAGACCGTGGCGACAAGTCTCTTGTCCGGCACCACTCGGCGTCGGTAGCGCAGGCCTTCGGTGCGTACCAATACAGTGCCCTCGAGGTCATAAATGCGGTGCGGAAAAAGGTACCGCCAATCCCCAAACATTTTTTCGTTGCCGTTTGCGAAATATGCTCGCATGTCTTTGAAATATGCGCTTTTAGCTGAGGTCGCCTCAACGATACTGAGTCTCACTTCACCTTTTATCTGCCAGAAGAGAATGAATTTCTTTTGAGGAGTTTTCATGGTTTGGGTATTTGGCGAATTGCTTTGTGAAGAACTTTCTGTTTCGTCCTTTACCAGGCACCTTTGTGCCTTAGGTTTGGCCGACCGTTTGGCGGTTTAGGCCCGGACTCATCAGCCGAGACACCTATCTCGGGACAGATAGTTTGGTTTCAAGGTCCGTTGTCCGCCGGCTGCAGTTTTTGGTTCGAAAAAACCGGCCATCGGCCGGTTTTTTCTGTGAGATGCGCTTTTCGGCGCTTATTCATTTGCATTAGAAGAGGTGGTGTTCGTTTGATCAGTTTTTGATTATATTTGTTGTCTTTTAACACCATACTTTTACTGTATTGACATCCTAACATATCACGCTTTTTTTGTCAAGTTGATTTGAACCAGCATATTGAAGAATCATAAATTCTGGCTCTATTAGGCCTTTTACGCACCTTCAAACAACAGCTTGACGAGCTTCAAAATATCCTCTTTTTCGACTTTTATTCCTATGTTCCAGAACATTGAAACACCCGTTCCTTATAGGGAATCGGCTCAACCCATCATTACTACATTCTCACATTCTTGAGAATGTCAGAATGTTTTCATAAATTCAACAAAACGCTTTCCGTAGGGCGAGAGCGAATGCGCCACCTCGCGACCCCGATAGACTTTGACAAGAAGGCCTGCTTGTACGAGTCGTCGCGTGTGTTCGGAAATTGTCTTAAAATTGCACTCCAGCATTTCCGCGACTCGCTCGAGTGTGATTCCATAATTTTTATTCACAATAGTGAGAATTTCAATCCGGCGATGGTTTGCCGCGCCTTTAAAATACCGCTCTAGTTGTCGTGCTTTTTTCATCGTTGCATTCTCTCACAACATTCCGATATTCTCAAGAATGTCGGAATGTTATTTTTTATCCCTCCTCTTATTTACTGCAAGCGGTTTAACCCCAAATTGCCTTTCATACTCTTTGAGACTAGCGTGCGTATTTTCAAATACAATTTTTTTTGGATCAAATCGGTATGGGTCAAATTCTTGCGCTTTACGAAGACCCAGCCATTCAATCATTTCTTTATGCTCGGCATGTCCAGAATTCTTAATTTTCTCTTGGAGATCCTTGTAGCCCCACGCGCCACCGCAATCGTCCGGAGGGCACGCGTTTGCTCCGTCAGCGCATAGTGGGTACTTCTTACCCCTTTCTTTTTTGATCTCGCGTTCAAATAATATCGTGTGATCCCAATTATCTCCAAAATCATAAGTATATTTGCATCGCTTGCTAGAGTCATCAAAATAATCACTGATATTCTCTACCCTCTCATCGAGTACTGTGTCTGTGAAAAAAGGTTCATTTTCCGAATCGGGAAATTGAATGGTTACCATTTGCGAACTATTTTTATTCTTAAAAACAAACGCATGCAGATGCGAGTCACCCCAGCCAAAAGCATTTTGAATAGCGATATGAAGTTGGAAAAAAGTATAATTTGAAGGAACGGCGATACGCCGCCAAATTTTAGGCGAACTCTCGTCAAGCGTTATCTTCAATTGAAAGATCTGTCGCGGTGGAATATTTCTGGACGCAGAAATTTGCTTTTTTGTTTCCATCACTTTTCGATTCTGTTTTACGGATGCCTCGAAAAAATCACCAATCGTGTGTTCGCCCATTTCCATGAGCTTACAAAGCTCGCATTCGCCACAGCCTTTAAATTTTGATTCAACGGCAACCGGAAGCATCTCGAGCCAATTTACAACTTCATCCCACTGTTGATCTTCTTGCCACTGTACCCAGCCATGAATACTGCCTCGTTTATCTTTTTCTACCAAACTTAAAATTCGTTCAAACGTATGAGGTTTTTTATCCGACAAAATCTTTTGAGTGCTCGCGTAGAGAAGCCTCTCTCGCTTGTCGCCTTTTTGCAGAAATTCGTCTAGATATTCACGCATCCATTGAATTTGCACATTCTCCGCAACCGGAGCAATTTCAACGTATCGCGCTGTCTCTCTCAAAACCGCGCTTTTCGGTTGGAGATCATTCTTTTCTTTTTCAATACAACCAACTTCACCTTTTTGCAAATCGAGAAAATAGCGGCATTTCCCCGTCCTATCCTTTAAGGCATCAATGAGACTATCGAAATCAATTTTGCTGCCATTGGGCAGGAAATATTCGTCCATACATACTGTTGATTCGACATTCCGACATTCTCAAGAATATTGGAATGTCTTGTCGTGTGAGTTTGATTTTTTACAAACGCTATGTGCGACCAAAAAACGAAATTACTGCGTTGCGGCAAGCGCATTCACGAGTCCGTACCCAAAAAGATTATCGAGGCCAGCGGTGCCTAGATCAACGGCGGTACTCGTGAGTTTTGCAAAAACTTCGTTGGGATCCCAGAGACCGTTGTTATTTGAGTCAGTACTTGACGCAACTGAAGTGTTGAAAACAAGGGCGGCGGCGGCCGTTACGTGCGGCGCGGCCATCGAAGTGCCAGAGAGTGTCGCGTATGCCGTCCCTTTATATGTCGAATAAATACTTACTCCGGGAGCCGCAATATCTACTTCGGCCCCGCGCGACGAGAATGAGGCGATGTTATTTGCCGAGTCAGTTGCGGAGACCGCCAAAGCTTCATCGTATGCCGCAGGAAAAATAACCGAACCACCACTATTGCCCGCGGCGGCTACTACAAGAATTCCGGCATTTTTTGCGGCAATCACGGCATCGTGAAGCGGCTGATAGTCAGTCGTGCCGCCAAGACTCATATTTACAACCTGCATCCTGTTCGCAATCGCCCACTGAAGACCTTCGATGATGTCAGAATAATAGCCGGAACCATTGGCGCCGAGAACTTTGATCGCGTATAGATCTGCCTGTGGAGCTCCGCCGACAACTCCCTGCGTATTATTGATGCCCGCGATAATCCCGGCAACGTGAGCGCCGTGACCATTGTTGTCATTCCAGCTTCTGCGCGAATTTATCGTGTTCACGCCCCCTTTAATATTTGCCTTGAGATCGGGGTGAGATGATGAGATTCCCGTATCTATGACACCTACCTTTATAGGATTGGCGGTATTTCCCGTTGGCCAGACAAGTGGCGCATTAATGGCTGTTATCCCCCACGGTGTTACTTGCGGGGCGGGAGAAGTCGCGCCACCTTTTGGCGCGCGAGCTTCAGCTCTCAATGTAGAGACCGCGTCATTACCGCGTGTTCGCAGAAAATTTCTTTGATCATCCACAATGGCGATACTTGCAACAGGATCATCATCGATTCGTAACACGTCTTTCGAAGAAGCCAGCTCATCAGCATCAAAATCACTCAATTCTGCTACAGAACCGTGAATTATTGATACGTCTTTGATAAAACGGCCGTGTCTTGAGATCCGATCTCGATGTTCTGACTCATCGCCAACTTTGTTCCAGATAATGATTTTTCTCGACTGAATAGCTTCATCATTCTGCTCCGCGTTAACGATAATGCTAGGCAGAGACAAAGCTACAACTGCTATAGATGAAACAATAAAAAATATGTTCTTTTTCATGTGTTTATGGTACATAAATGCCGAATTAATGCAATATGTATCTGACCTTATGTATACGTATACCGCAACCGACTTTATGCAAAATTGTGCTAATTAAAATTCACAGTAAAGCTATACATTCCCATTGTGCAAAGTCCTTGTAATTTTGTTCCAGATTTCTGCGGTGGCAACTCTATCTCTGTAGTACCTGAAGGAGGGAGATAATCTCGATAGCCGATACTAGGAATAACGAGCGCGGATGAACAATCAAAAGTGCCTCGGGTCTCCATTATTAGAGTCGTCGGTACTCCGGCTTTTGCTTCTGTAACTCTCGGTGAGTAACCACCCTTTGCCGTAATTTCGATTATTTGCCTCTCTTCCTGCATGATCACATTATTCACTGTACCGGAATCATCGGACGCACTGCCAAACCCACCGGAGAACCATGCTGTAACAGCGATGAGCGCTAGAGCAATAATTATGGATGTGGCTGTGCTTTTCATTTCGGCTTAAAAATTAAATATTGGCGGTATCAATCCCATGCCGACAAGTGCGTTCAGCAAATTGAATAGTCCGAAAAATATAACAACGATGCCTGCGGTTTTGAAAAATATAGCCGACTGCGCCTTTTTGTGGATACCGACAGAACCAAAACTCAACAGAGCAAGAACCGGCAGTGTCCCGAGAGCGAAGGCGGACATGATGAGTGCGCCGGCAACGAAGCTTCCGGTCGTCAGAGTATATATTTGCATCGACTGTGTAAAGCCGCACGGCAGGAAAAATGTTGCAATACCGACCAGAATAGGCGTAAGCGTGTGATTGATATTTTTGAGGCCAGTTATGTGCCTGCCAATAAATGCGGGCATTGTCGGCTGGAGTCGTTTGAATATCGGAAAAATGTCGAGAAGATTTATGCCAAGAATCACAAGAACGATCGCGACAATAATACTCAAAACAAAGGCGACTGATGGGCCCATTTGAAATGCAGACCCAAGCGCGCCGATTGCGCCACCAAAAATAAAGAATGAAAATAGCCGGCCGACATGAAATAATATCTGCGGACGCACCTTATCGCCTTCTTTTGCAAAATTTGCCGACATCGAGAGAACAAGTCCGCCGACAACCGCCATGCATGTAGAGAGCGAGGCAATGAGCCCAATAAGAAACGCGGTCCCGTACCCCACATTTGCGGTCGTAACAAGATTTACTATGCCGAGCTTTTGTAAAACGATAAATACCACAATGAAGCCGAGGGCAACAGGCAGAGCAATTTTGAAATCAGACCATTTCGCCGAGTGTGTCTGTCTTTCCAGCGTAAGGATATAGCCGTGAGGCATGAGCACCGTGCTCAAGTCCTTCGCGATATGTTCCGGTTTTTTGTCGCCAAAATCTCCCTGAATTTCGACACTGCGATTTGCGAGTGACGCTTTTACATATCTCACTTCTGGAAGATTTTTTAATTCGCCTTCGGTTAGTACTACACATGAATTGCAGTGCATTCCATTCACGTGGAAAATGTGTTTTTTCAGAGTGGACATCTTATTAATGAGGATTTCTTCATGCCTATATATTTTTTATTATTTTTAGCGAAATTTACTTATACCACTGTACATACCAAGCTTGCATTTGCTGTATCTCCTTCGCCTGCGAGGAAATAATATTTTTTGCGAGCTGCAGCATTTCAGGACGGCTCGTTCCGGCTTTGAGCATATTCGCCATCATAATTGCCAATTGATGATGGGGGATCATTTCTTCGATGAACGCTTTGTCGAAATCAATTGCATTTTCCAGCCCAGCGATATCTTCTTGTCCGCCCATGTGCATTCCGCTCTGCGACATCATACCGCCCCCCATCATTCCAAGACTTACTTGTGGTACATTATTTCCAAACCAATTCTGGTACCAACTATTCATGTCTTGAATTTCCTCTGCCTGCGCCGCGAGAATTGACCCCGCCAAAGTTTTTATCTCCGGACGTTTGGCTCTTTGAAGCGCGAGATTCGCCATGGCAATTGCGCCTTCGTGGTGGGGAATCATTTGCTCTATAAAGTGTTGATCGAGCGAGCTTGTATCTGCAGACCGAGGATATGAGTCTTGATTACCGCCCCACGACATCATTCCTCCATATCTCGTCATTGGGACAAATAATGAAACAAGAAGAATTCCTAAAATCAACCCGCCGATTCCGTATAGTATTTTGCTGTTTTGATTGTTGTTCATAGTATTTTAGTTAATTATTTATGATTTTTTAACTTCCCAAATCCTGCTAAATTTTTTCCATCTTTTTCTGACTGCATCTTTTGGAAGCCTCATAATAAATTTTTCATCGTTAGTAATTTTCTCATATTCAAGTTTAGGAATCCTATTTGTATCAAAGACGTAAAAATTGTCTTCATCATAACCATAGACAAACATAATGTGATCCTCTAGACCTTGAAACCTCAACCCAATATCTATTCCGACGACACTCCCGTTATCAATATTTTGTTCGATCAAATCTAGAGATTCATCGTGTGATATTCTCGAGAAGACTATTGCCCATAAAAAACCGAGGAAGCTCTCTACTTTTCTTTTGTTGATTCTAATCGAAAATGAATATTTTTTCAGGAGAGCCGGTATTTTAATAAACTGAAGCATTGTCCATGCAAACGTGGCGGGGACGGACAATCCAAAAAGTCTTTTCTTTTCTATTTGTTCAGGATTGTTTATATGCTGATTAAATTCTGAAGGAACATAGTAATTCAATGCATAATACAGGAAATCTCGCCCGCATTTATACTTCACGCTAACACCTTTGCATTTTTCTCTGTGCACAAACCCAAATGTATTTATATTTATAAGTAGATAGGTCATGGTTATAGTTTTTTTGCTTTGATGCGAAGCGAGTTAGACACAACTGATACCGACGACATCGCCATAGCAAACCCTGCAAAAACTGGATTCAAGAGCCATCCAAACACTGGATACAGGACACCAGCCGCAAGGGGGATACCGACGATGTTGTAGATAAAAGCCCAGAATAAATTCTGCTTGATTCCTCTCATGGTAATTTTCGAGAGTTTAATTGCCTTTACAAGTTTTGAAATATCACCGCCAAGGAGGGTAATGCCTGCTGACTCGATTGCCACATCAGTTCCGGTCCCCATGGCTATACCGACATCTGCTTGAGCAAGTGCGGGCGCATCATTGACACCATCGCCCGCCATTGCAACCACCCGGCCCTGCGACTGAAGTCCTTTTATCTTCTCTAACTTATCTTGTGGCAGAACGTGAGACACAACGTCATCTAAGGGAGCACTTATGCCGACAAGCGACCCAATATACTTAGCGGCCTTTTCGTCATCGCCGGTGAGCATAACTACCTTGATGCCAAGTTTGTGAAGATTTTTTATCGCTTCGATTGACTCCGCCTTTATTTGATCCGCAACAGTCACAAAACCAAGAACCTTTTCTTTAGTAGCGAGAATGACAGGTGTCTTGCCTTGGGATGTAAACTCATTAAGCATTGCCGTATCGAAAGAAATTTTAAGATCACTTACCAGCTTTGCGTTACCAACAAAATATTCTGTGCCATTGACCATTCCTCTAATTCCCTTTCCTTGTATTCCTTCAAAGTTTGAAGTCGCGGAGATGGTGAGATTATTTTCTTGGGCGTAGCCGACGATCGCATGAGCTATCGGATGTTCAGATTTCTTTTCAAGCGAAGCTATAATCGATACAAATTCTTCATCTTTTAGATTTGAAAGATTTTGAATATCAACGAGCGTAGGCTTGCCACGGGTTAATGTGCCTGTTTTATCAACTACAACAGTGTCTACCTTGTGCAGTTTTTCAAGGGTAGCGGCATCTTTGATTAAAATACCTTCTTTCGCCCCTTTGCCGACACCGACGATAATTGCTGTTGGTGTGGCAAGTCCGAGAGCACAGGGGCATGCAATAACGAGAATTCCGACAAAAGAAACCAGACCAAATGACAAAGCTTGAGAGAAACCTAAATATTGCGATCCAACAATGAGCCACGCGCCGAGAGAAAGAAAAGCAATGCCGAGAACGATCGGCACAAAGACAGATGAGATTTTATCCGCAAGCGCCTGTATTGGGGCCTTGCTCCCTTCGGCTTCTTCAACCATTTTTATTATATGCGCAAGTAAAGTCTCCGATCCAACTTTTGTCGCTTTGAATGTAAACGAGCCACTCGTATTGATTGTCCCGGACACGACACTGTCCCCGATCTTTTTTTGAGCTGGCATCGGCTCCCCGGTAACCATAGATTCATCAACAAAAGAACTTCCGTCCGTTATGACACCGTCTACTGGAATCTTTGCCCCAGGCTTGACGATAATGAGATCGCCGCGCTTTACGTCATTTACCGATATTTCAATTTCTTTGCCGTCACGGATGACGAGTGCTGACTTAGCTTGCAGATTAAGAAGTTTTTCTATAGCGTCGCCTGTTTTCATTTTTGATCGGGCTTCCAAATATTTACCGAGCGCAATAAAGGTGATAACGACAATTGTCACATCGTAATACTGATAATCGACATCTATGAAAGGTCGGAGCTTTTCCTCAAAAGCAGTCACCGCAAAACTATATAAAAACGCGGCAGTAGTACCTATGCCGATCAATGTATCCATATTTGCCTTGCCATAGCGGAGAAATCTATAAAAACCAAGAAGGTACGGCTTACCTACGACAAAGAGGGTGTAAGTGGCCATGATCGGCAAGAGATGATGGAAAAATTCCTTAACTGCGTAGCTCATCTCTAAAACGACATCATATTGAGCAAGAATGTCCCAACCCATGACGAAGGCGGAAAAAATCGCGAGGGGAACGGCCGAAAGCACTTTTACTTTCATGTCAGAAACTTCTGCAAGCTTCTCTTGCTTTGACTGATTGAGTCCAAGATGAATCGAATGCTCGTCAGGAGACATACCCATCTCCGCGGCTGATTTGTTAGCATGCTCGTAAAAATCGTCCTCGTTCAGTTGTAAAGAATACCCAAGGTGTTCTATTTTCTTTGAGAGATCAATGGGTTTTATTTTTGAGCCGTCAAAAACAATTTTTGCTTTTTCTGTCCCATAATTTACCTCGGCCGAGTGGATGCCATCGGTTTTCTTGAAGGTCTTTTCGATGATAGCGGCGCATGACGCGCAATGCATTCCTTTTATTCGATATATTTTTTCGTCCATATCACTTTCTCTTCAGCTTGTAAACTTTCAAAACCTCGGCAATCGCCGTGGCGCTCGACCCGCCTTTAATCTGCTTGACCACGCAATCAGCAAGATGCCCCTCCATCAAGATATCTTCGGCATTTGATAATCCCTGTTTAATAGCGGAACTCTGCGTAATAACGTCGATGCAATAGGCGCCATCTTCAATCATTTTTCTCATGCCCCTGACCTGGCCTTCGATAATCCGCAAACGCCTTACTACTTTTTCCTTCTTTGCATTCATAGCGCAAGTATATACCCCCATGGGGTATTGTCAATGTCGAGATAAAACAGATCGAAGTGGCAAGCGTGTCCTTTTTTGTTCAGTGCTTTCCAAGATAGAGCAGAGCATGGTCCGAGTCATAATACCCGCACATTTTTACAAAAATGCTTCTTCCGTTTCCAATTATCGCTTTCATACTACGCGACGCATCAAACCAGCCATCGCACAAAAGATGGCTAGTTGGTTTTTATCCACGCATTGAATAAGATAATCTCCCTCAAATCTACGGACTGTTTCTTCCAGCCACTACCGGCGGAACATTGTTAACCCCGTCATCATAAAACACTATTTTCGTTCTAATAAAAGAATCGGTATGAAGTGTTACTTTATATGGGTCATTATAGGTAGCGCCCGTACCGCCACACCTTGAGTTGGCGTAATCCAATACGCTCGCCCAACTATTCCTCGGCGCTGTAACTACTTCCTGATTGGTGTCTGAAAGAACAAATGTGTAGCCAACATCGTAGCCCATAGAATTTCCATACACCGTCGCGGAATTTCTACTTGAGAAAGAAGGATCTTCCAAGTAAACAGCTGACTCATAAAAACGCACTTCATCATTAGTTACTGTTTTATGATTCATATAGAAGCGGACGGTACAGCCGTTTTCATCTCCGCAGTAATCTCTAATGTCAACGTCGTTAATACAAACATCGTTTACTGTCTGAACACCATCATTCAGAATATACATCTTTGGCGCCGGGCCGTTCGTTGCCACACTCAAACATCTCGAACCATCCGTCAAACAAAAATCCAAAGCCTTTATCTTGCCTGCCTTTGTCTGTTCCAAATCTCCGACATTTATGGGCGCGGCGACATTTGGGTTTGGCGGCAACGCCGTGGGACCCTGCCAGACCGCGTAAAGTGAAGAAGCCCCCACAACGAGTCCTAGTGCAATAATAAAATACGTAGAATGCTTAAAGATATTTTTTAACATGGTCATATTATCTCATAAATCCAAAATGCCGCCAAAGAAGCGCTGTGGATATGTAATCAAAACGACTTTTTCGATTGAGTCAGATCCATTTTTTAGGGCCGTCCTTTGGCGAGACGGTTCATAAGGTGTATACGTATTATTATGATATGGAACTTACTAATTAACTGTATTTATCCCTATTCCTTACCCATTTCTTTTTTTCCCTATTCTTCTCTCAACTTCTTAGCGAATTCAAGCATTTCTCCAAAAGAAATGCCGATTTTTTCCGCCAATACTACAAAATACGCTCCAGCGTTTTCATCCGTTTCGTATAATTCTGAAAAAGTAATAATATCTGAAAAAATATCTTCAGAATCCATTTCTTCTTTTGTGGCTAAATCTTCAATGTGTCTTTTGATAACGTCTTCACTGCTTTCAAAACTTTCCATATTCATACTTTTATATTAACTGATTTTAAAAATTTAAACACTAAAATATGCGAAAATTGGGAAGTTAAGGGAAATTGTTATAAGCACAATATTTCAATGTTTTTTTGTTCTAATAAATTCACGCTTTCTTCGGCCTTCCTGGAATTCACGACAAGGAAATGGAGATGAGTGCTGATCATAAATGGCGCCGCCGACGGCGAGGCGGTTCATGCGGTTAACGCATGCATTATGACACAGGACTGGTTAATTAATTGTACTTCTCCATTTACCTCTGACATAACCTTATACGCTTCACTTTTGAGCATTTATATCTTTATTAATAAAAAGCACCTACAGCCAAAGCCACAGGTGCGAGTATTTTGACCAAAAATATTAGGGTCATCGAACTGCGAGCGTCTCGCCCTGGAATTCGATACCCTTCGGCTTGATCACGACTTTCTTGTCGCCTTCTTCGATATGTCCTGCAACAAACGCACGCAGACCGAGTTTCTTGACGACGTCAATCACTTTGTGCGCTTCAGCTTCCGCAACATAAAGCGCAAAACCTGCGCCCATGTTGAGATTGCCGTAAGCTTCCGTGTCGTCGACAGGTCCATGCTGCTGCAGGAAGTCAAAAATCGGAAGCTGGGTCGGGAGCGTTTCTATCACATAAGCAAAAGGCTGTGTTGCCCTCATGAGTTTACGCCAGCCGTGGCCGGTGACGTTCACCGCGTAGTGAATATCAACTCCGGCATCGAGGCAGTCCTCCACGAGACCAACATAGATATGAGTCGGATCGAGAAGTGTTTCGCCGTAGGTCCGGCCGTTCGGAAGCCTTTTTTGGTAGATAGTGGGAACCGAGTGCTTTCCAAATTCTCGTGGGCACGGATCGATCCTTTCCCCGATCTTACGCGCCAGCGTGAGTCCATTGGCATGAATGCCGGAACTCTCGATGATAACGATTGCATCGCCGTGCTTAATCGGACCGGCAATCAGGCGCCCCTTCGGTTTGACGATACCGATCGCCGAACCAGAGAGCACGACAGCCCTCGGAACCACAACACCTTTGAGAGTCGGCGTTTCGCCACCGCCCCACACGCACCGTGCGAGATTACAAGCGTTCTTCCAGCCAGCGACAAGATCGCCCGTGCGCTTCTCATCGTTGAACCAGTCGGAAGTGCCGACCGCGAGATGCATCGCCACTGACAGCGGTAGTGCGCCGAGTGTGACCAGATCATTGACGATCATGGCGACAGTGCATTGCGCGATCTGATCGTAGTACGACTTACCGGTGAGGGCATACATCGCGTCAGCGACCAGATTCTTGGTGCCGAGTCCTTCCTCGACGTGAGCGATGTAGCTTTCGTCCGCCTCGATGAGGTATGCGCTTTCGCCGCGACTCGGTTCGAATTCCCGAAACTCGCCGCCATTGAGGCGCGCAATGTTGCCGGCCGTTTCTCGCGCGGCAAGCTGTGCCATTAGTTTGAATGGGTCCATGGCATCGTAATTAACGCCCGTGCCAGCATATGTCATATTCATGTATTTCCTTTTTGTGTTCTGTTTCCGATTTGAATGTTACTTGGAATCGAACAAAACGCAATAATGATGAATTATTGCCTTTGGAGAATTTATTCATTAGTATCACGACTAGATAGTACCTTGGAGGTGAATTGTTTTTTGACAACACAAACGCAGAAACGAAAGAAGAACTTATGCTATATCGAATTTATCGTCAGATAAATGGCGCGCTTGAACATGGCTACCACATAGACTCCACAAGTCAGCTGTCAGAAGCGGATCTCAACAAGCTCCGATGGCTCATTGCAGAAACATTCGAGCCGGAAAAAACCGCATGTGAACCGCATCTAAAGGCGGAAGAAATCGTCGAGATCGGACCAAGGCTTTCAATCGAGACTCCTTTCTCATCGAATGCCGTATCAATCTGCCAAGCCATGGGGCTTCGGCAAGTAACACGCATTGAACGCACTCACCGCTACGCTGCCGGAAACGGCCAGTCGG